>Ga0185299_10001692_pt1 | contig 39571 bp, 41 predicted proteins | sample PaiPotPPA55metaG_FD_128002 | JGI IMG/M metagenome (GOLD analysis project Ga0185299, IMG submission 128002) | Iron sulfur acid spring bacterial and archeal communities from Banff, Canada, to study Microbial Dark Matter (Phase II) - Paint Pots PPA... ...
ATCGCGCCGCGGGATTGCGAAGGCTGTGTCGCTAAACCGCGATGCTGTTTGAAAACCGAATCCCAGCCGTCATCATCCCGTCATCGGGCTCGCCGAGGTAAGACTTGGTACCCAAGATTTGGCGCCCAGCGTCCATCAAGCGAAGTCGGAAAAATGCAACGCAAGATTCTCATCATGGGGCTTCCCGGCAGCGGCAAGACGACGCTTGCGGCGGCCCTCGCACCCCTGCTCAATGCCGTCGTCTTCAACGCCGATGCGGTGCGCGCCAATCTTTCGCGCGACCTCGGCTTCAGCCACGAAGACCGTGTCGAGCATGCCCGCCGCATGGGCTGGATGTGCGATCGGGTCGTGGAGGCCGGCGGCACGGTGATCGCCGATTTCATCTGTCCGACGTCCGAGACGCGTGCCGCCTTTGGCGACGCCTTTGTCATCTGGGTCGACCGGATCGAAGTCGGACGATTCGAAGACACCAACCGGATGTTTGTCGCGCCAGAGCGGTTCGACCTGCGCGTCTCCGCCGACGGGGCGCCGCAATATTGGGCCGAGCATGCGCTGGCGCAGCTTCGCCCCGCCTTCGATCCGCAGCGGCCGACGGCGCTGTTCATCGGACGCTATCAGCCGTTCCATCCCGGTCATCAGCGCCTGATCGAGGAGGGATTGCGGCGCGTCGGCCAGGTCTGCGTCGCGGTGCGCGACACCCACGGCATCGATATAAAGAACCCGTTGCCGTTCTTTGCGGTGAAGCAGCGCATCGAGGCGGGGCTAAGCGCCTATGCCGGACGATTTGTGGTGGTTCCGCTGCCGAACATCACCAACGTGTTCTATGGCCGGGACGTCGGCTATACCGTCGAGCGGATCGTTCTCGACGAAGCCACCGAGGAGATATCGGCAACCAAGATACGCCGGCTTGCGGCGCGTCCCGGCGAACATTAACGCCCGCAAGCGCCTCTATGGGTTCCGATAGATTTTCGAATCGTCCGATCTGGAATTCTATGGCCAACTCCCCAGCTTGTACGTGAGGGAGTAGCCCATGACGCTCCAAGCAGATTTCGCCAGTCAGGACTATTTTCGTGATCCCACTGCCGCGGTCGAAAAGCTCCGTACCGCGGGGCCCGTGGTGGAAGTGCGCTTTCCCCTTATGGGCAAGGTCTGGACCACGACGACGCAAGCGCTCGCCGATCGGGTGCTGAAGGATACCGAGACCTTCGCCATGCGGAAGGACGACGGCACCCTTGCCGGACTGCAGTGGTGGATGCCGCCGATCGTGCGCACGCTCTCCAACAGCATGCTGTCGATGGACGAACCGGATCACAAACGCCTGCGCGACATCGTCGACGAGGCGTTTCGCCGCCGCGCCGTACTCGAGATGGAGCCGCATATTCAAGCCTTGGGCCACGAACTCGCCGATGAACTGTTCGCGGAAGGGACCCCGGCCGATCTCGTCGAGCGCTATGCGCGCAGGCTGCCGCTGTCGGTGATCTGCGAACTGCTCGGGTTGCCGCTGGCCGACCGGCCAAAATTCATGACCTGGGCTTCAGGCTTCACCCGCTTCACAGGCCCGATCGGGTTCCTGTTCGCGATGCCGAATCTCTATGCGCTGAAGCGCTATCTCGAGCAGCACCTCGCGACCGTCCGCGCGCACGGCGGGGAAGGGTTGATCGCCGAGATCGTGCGGGTCGAGAAGGAGGGCGGACGCATCAGCCCCAATGAAATCGTGTCGATGGTGTTCTTGCTGCTGCTGGCCGGGCACGAGACCACCACGCATCTGATCAGTGGATCGGTGTTCGAGCTTCTGAGAAATCCGCAATTGCGCGACTGGCTCGAAGCGGACTGGAGCCGCGCCGATATGGCGGTCGAGGAATTCTTGCGCTTCATCACACCGGTGCAATTTACAAAACCGCGCTATGTGCGGAAGGATATCGATCTCGGCGGCGTCAAGCTGCGGAAGGGCGACCGGATCATGGTGATGCTGGTCGCCGCCAGCATGGACCCGCAAGCTAATCTTCACCCCGAGCAGCTCGATCTGCAGCGAAAGCCGAACCGGCATATCGCCTTCGGCACCGGGATCCATTTCTGCCTCGGCCATCAGCTCGCGCGCATCGAGGCGAGGTGCGCGCTGAAATCCTTGTTTCAGCGTTGGCCGCAACTGACGCTCGCGGTCGCTGAAGAGGAGGTCAGGTTCCGCAAGCGGCCGGGCATCAGGGCGATAGATCACCTGCCGGTCGCAGAGGGCGTGGAAGCGCAGCGTCTGGTTGCATAAGAAGGGGAAGCAGTTCTGTCAAAATGGTTGCCGTCGGGCCACGATTGTTGCCGGCTCGCAACACTCTATGAAGATTTGACCCTCACACCAGCAAACCCTTGCATGCGCCGCTATTTAGCCACACCCCTCAATGAAATCATCCTTCGTAGGCTGACAGCCACGGCGCTCGCGAAGGCGAAGGAAAATCCTGCCTGTTGCAGGATCTGCTTTTTCCGGGACCCACAAGAGATGGCTGGGGAAACAGGTTCGCGATGGACGCCAAGACCAGCATCAAGAAGAGACTGCCGAGCCGTCATGTGACGGAGGGCCCGGAGCGGGCGCCGCATCGCTCCTATCTCTATGCCATGGGGCTGACCACCCAGCAGATTCACCAGCCATTTGTGGGCGTGGCGTCGTGCTGGAACGAAGCCGCGCCGTGCAACATCGCGCTGATGCGTCAGGCCCAGGCCGTCAAGAAGGGCGTTGCGTCGGCCGGCGGTACCCCGCGGGAATTCTGCACCATCACCGTCACCGACGGCATCGCCATGGGCCATGACGGCATGCGCTCGTCGCTGCCCTCGCGCGAATGCATCGCCGATTCCGTCGAACTGACCATCCGCGGCCACGCCTATGACGCGCTGGTCGGCCTTGCCGGCTGCGACAAGTCGCTGCCGGGCATGATGATGGCGATGGTCCGGCTCAACGTGCCCTCGATCTTCATCTATGGCGGCTCGATCCTGCCCGGCAATTTCCGCGGCCAGCAGGTTACCGTGCAGGACATGTTCGAGGCGGTCGGCAAGCATTCGGTCGGCGAGATGTCGGATGCGGACCTCGACGAAATCGAGCGGGTGGCGTGCCCCTCCGCCGGCGCGTGCGGCGCACAATTCACCGCCAACACCATGGCGACGGTTTCCGAAGCGATTGGACTCGCGCTGCCCTATTCGGCCGGGGCGCCGGCGCCTTACGAAATCCGCGACGCCTTTTGCATGACCGCGGGCGAGAAGGTGATGGAGCTGATCGCGTCCAATATCCGTCCGCGCGACATCGTCACGCGGAAGGCGCTGGAGAATGCCGCAGCCGTTGTGGCGGCATCCGGCGGGTCGACCAATGCTGCGCTGCACCTGCCTGCGATCGCCAATGAATGCGGGATTAAATTCAATTTGTTCGATGTCGCCGAAATCTTCAAAAAGACACCTTATGTCGCGGATTTGAAGCCCGGTGGCCGTTATGTTGCCAAAGACATGTTCGAAGCTGGCGGCATACCGCTTCTGATGAAGACGCTGCTCGACAACGGCCATTTGCACGGGGATTGCCTTACCGTCACCGGCCGCACGATCGCTGAAAACCTCAAGAGCGTGAAGTGGAATCCGCACCAGGACGTGGTGCGGTCCGCCGACAAGCCGATCACCGTCACTGGCGGTGTGGTCGGCCTGAAGGGGAATCTTGCGCCTGAGGGCGCGATCGTGAAGGTCGCGGGTATGTCGAACTTGAAATTTACCGGTCCGGCCCGCTGCTTCGACAGCGAAGAGGACGCGTTCGAGTCGGTCCGCAACCGCACCTACAAAGAGGGCGAGGTCATCGTCATCCGCTATGAGGGGCCGCGCGGCGGTCCCGGCATGCGCGAGATGCTGCAGACCACGGCGGCGCTGACCGGGCAGGGCATGGGCGGCAAGATCGCGCTGATCACCGATGGCCGGTTCTCGGGTGCGACCCGCGGCTTCTGCATCGGTCATGTCGGGCCGGAAGCGGCGATCGGCGGGCCGATTGCGCTCCTGAAGGATGGGGATATCATCGAGATCGACGCGGTCGTCGGGACTCTTAACGTAAAGTTGACCGGGGCGGAGCTGGCCGAGCGCAAAACCAAATGGGCACCGCGCGAGACCAACCATACATCAGGTGCACTTTGGAAATACGCCCAGCAGGTGGGGCCGGCGGTGGATGGCGCTGTTACCCATCCGGGCGGGGCGCACGAGAAACAGTGTTATGCGGATATCTAAGCGTGCCATTTTTGCGTTGATGTTAGGTGCCACGCCGCTGGCGGCTCCCGGATTCGCCTTCGACGGCGCCCCCGCCACCTCCCAGGATACCGCGATTCCCGTCGTTTCAGCCCAGCCCGGCACCACGGCGGCGCTGAAGAAGGCGGTTGCCCCGGCCGCGCCAGCCGATACCTCGCTGACCTCCTTGCAATACGCCGCCGAAGGCGGCCATCCCGTCGCGCAATGGAAATTGGGCCGGATGTATGCCGACGGCGATGGCGTCGCCCAGGACGATCTGCGGGCGTTTGAGTATTTCAGCCGCATTGCGAACGCGCATGCCGAGGACAGCCCGTCGGCGCCGCAGGCGGCGATCGTCGCCAACGCCTTTGTGGCGCTGGGTCGGTACTACCTGAACGGCATTCCCAATTCGAAGGTGAAATCCGATCCGGAGCGGGCGCGGGAGATGTTCTCCTATGCCGCGTCCTATTTCGGCAATGCCGACGCGCAATACGATTTGGCCCGGCTCTATCTGCACGGCGCCGGCACCTCGCGGGACGATTTCCGCTATGGCGCGCGCTGGCTTGGCCTTGCCGCGCAAAAGGGCCAGCATCAGGCGCAGGCCTTGCTCGGCCAGATGCTGTTCAACGGCGACCAGTTGCCGCGCCAGGCCGCCCGCGGGCTGATGTGGCTGACCTTGGCGCGCGACAGCGCCGCGCCCGACGAGACCTGGATCAAGGAAAGCTACAACAAGGCAATCGCGAAGGCGTCGGAGGACGACCGCGCGATGGCGTTGCAGATGCTCGAGCACTGGGTGCAGGGCCGACGAGATTAGGGCAGGCGTGATGGAGGCGTCACGCCGCCGCCTCGAGATCGAGATCCGCCCACACCGGCACATGGTCCGACGGCTTTTCCCAGGCCCGCACGTAGCTATCGATCCCGACATCGATCAGCCGGTCGCTCGCCTGCGGCGACAGCAACAAATGATCGATGCGCAATCCGTGGTTCTTCTGCCAGGCGCCGGCCTGATAGTCCCAGAACGTATACTGGCCGGGCGCGTCGGTGACGGCGCGCAGCGCATCGGTGAGGCCGAGGCCCAGCAGCGACTGGAAGCTTTCGCGAGTCGTGGGCCGAAACAGAGCGTCCCCGACCCAGGCCGCGGGGTTATGGACGTCCTCGGGCTTCGGGATGACGTTGAAATCACCCGCCAGCACCAGCGGCTCTTCGGCCTTAAGCCGCTCCTTCGAATACTCAAGAAGCCGTGACATCCATTTGAGTTTATAGGGATATTTCTCTGTCTCAGGAGGGTTGCCGTTGGGCAGATAGAGACAGGCGACCCGGAGCACGCCGCGCTTCAGCGGGACCACGCCTTCGATAAACCGGGCGTGCGCGTCTTCATCGTCGCCGGCCAGGCCCGATTTGGTCTCATCGAACGGCAGTTTGGACAACAGCGCGACGCCATTAAAAGTCTTCTGGCCGTGGGTGACGACGTTGTAGCCAAGCGATTCGATCTCAAGCCGCGGAAACGCCTCATCGACGCATTTTGTCTCCTGCAGGCAAACAATGTCGGGTGAGCAATCCTTCAGCCAGGTCAGCAGCGGCTCAATCCGCTGCCGGATCGAATTGACGTTCCACGTGGCGATGCGCATGAGGGGCAAAAATTCTCAGATCGAGAAACTGGTGCCGCAGCCGCAGGAGGCGGTGGCGTTGGGATTGACGACGCGAAACGAAGCCCCGATCAGATCGTCGACGAAATCGACTTCCGACCCCGCCAGGAACGGCACTGAGGCGGGATCGACCAGCACCACGGCATTTTCACGGGAGATCACAAGGTCGTCCTCGGCTTGCGCATGCTCGATGTCGAATTTGTATTGAAAGCCCGAGCAGCCACCGCCCTCGACGCTGATCCGCAGCATGGCGCCATCGCCCTCGACTTTAAGGATTTCGGAGATGCGGCGGGCCGCCCTCTCGCTGATGCTGACTGCGGTCGTCATTGGCAAGGTCTCCAATCTGGGGCGCGTCATACCCAATTCATTTGGTCTGGCGCGCCCGCCATAGTTAAGTGCGCAGAAGAGCAGAATCAAATGGATAAGGACTAAATCGCCGTGTCGGTCGGAATGGCTGCTGCTCGCTCCCCCTATGGCTGCGACCCCGATCGCAGCCGCGGACGCCTGTTTCCGGAGCCGCCAAGCCGGACGCGGAGCCCGTTCCGGCGCGATTGCGACCGGGTCATCCATTCCACGGCGTTCCGCCGCTTAAAGCACAAGACACAGGTGTTCGTGTTCCACGAAGGCGATCATTACCGCACCCGGCTGACCCATTCGCTGGAAGTGGCCCAGATCGCCCGGGCGCTGGCCCGCCAGCTGGGGCTCGACGAGGATCTCACGGAGACCTTGGCGCTCGCCCATGATCTCGGCCATCCGCCGTTCGGCCACGCCGGCGAACGGGCGCTGGATGCCTGTCTGCACGCCCATGGCGGGTTCGATCACAACGCCCAGACGCTGCGCATGGTCACGGCGCTGGAGCACCGCTATCCCGAATTCGACGGGCTCAATCTGACCTGGGAAGCGCTGGAGGGCATCGTCAAGCACAATGGTCCGCTGACGGCACGTAATGGCACCGCGGTCGGGCGTTATCGCGAGCACGGCATTCCCGTCGGGATATCCGAATATAATGCGACCTACGATCTGGAACTATGGAGCTTTGCTTCGCTGGAGGCCCGGGTTGCGGCGGTCGCCGACGATATCGCCTATGACGCCCATGACATTGACGACGGCCTGCGGGCCGGGCTTTTCAGGGTCGACGATCTCAAGGTGATGCCGCTCACCGCGGAGATGATCGCCGAGATCGACCGGCATTTTCCCGGGCTCGATGACAGCAGGCGTGGCGCCGAACTGGTGCGCGAGCTGATTTCCTATTTGATCGGCGGGGTTTTTTCCGAATCGCGCCGGCGCCTGGAAATAGTCCGGCCGACATCGGTCGACGATGTTCGCAACCATGGCGAAGGGCTGATCGCGTTTCCCTCGGGCGTCGCACAGGCCGAGGCCGGGATCAAATCGTTCCTGAAACAGCATATGTACCGGCACGAGCGGGTAATGCGCGTGATGGGGGAAGCGGAAGCGATCCTGTTCGACCTGTTCGCGCGATATCAGAAGATACCTTCCGACCTGCCGGCCGAATGGCTGCCGCCCGCCGGCGGCAACGCCGAGAGCGAGACCGAGCGGGCCCGCCGGATCGGCAATTTTATCGCAGGGATGACCGACCGCTTTGCCATCACCGAACACCAAAGGCTTTTTGACTCGACCCCGGATTTGCGTTAGGCGGCGGCCTCAAAGCCGCGACGGCGGCGCAATTTCCGGTCACCTTAGCCTATGGTCGATAAAACCCCAGCGCCACACCTGTTCGCCGACGTGCTCGCACGCGTGCATGCGGTCTGCGGTACGCTCGCCGCGGAGGGCGGCTGGCCCGCCGGCATCGACCTGTCCCGCGTGGTGGTCGAGCCGCCGCGCGACGCCAGCCACGGCGATATGGCAACCAACGCCGCGATGGTGTTGGCCAAGGAGGCCAAGGCAAAACCGCGCGATCTCGCCGAAGCGATCGCGGCCAAATTGCGCGCCGATGATTTGATCGCTTCCGTCGATGTCGCCGGTCCCGGTTTTATCAACCTCACCCTGAAGCCTGGGGCTTGGTCGGACGCGCTGCGCACGGTGCTGCGCGAGGGTGAGGCTTACGGGCGCAGCACGCTGGGTGCGGCCCAAAAGGTCAATGTCGAATATGTTTCGGCTAATCCGACCGGGCCGATGCATGTCGGCCATTGCCGCGGCGCGGTGTTCGGCGATGCGCTGGCGGGCCTTTTGACGTTTGCCGGATACGACGTCACGCGGGAATACTACATCAACGACGCCGGCGCCCAGGTCGATGTGCTCGCGCGTTCGGCGTTCCTGCGTTATCGCGAGGCGCTCGGCGAGGCCGTCGGCGAGATACCGGAAGGGCTTTATCCCGGCGACTACCTGAAGCCGGTCGGGCAGGCGCTTGTCGCCGAATATGACGACAAGCTCCTGACGATGCCGGAATCCGCGTGGCTGCCGCTCGCGCGCAGCAAGGCCATTGCGATGATGATGGACGAGATCAAAGGCGATCTCGCCGCGCTCAATATCAGGCACGACGTCTTCTTCTCCGAGCGGTCGCTGATCGAAGGCGGCAAGAGCCGCGTCGCTGAAACCGTGGATTATCTGCGATCCAAAGGCGACGTTTACGAAGGCCGCCTGCCGCCGCCGAAGGGCGCGCCGGTCGAGGATTACGAAGACCGCGAGCAGACGCTGTTCCGCGCCACCGCCTATGGCGACGATGTCGATCGGCCGCTGTTGAAGTCGGACGGCTCCTATACCTATTTCGCGTCCGACATCGCCTATCACCGGAACAAGTTCGATCGCGGCTTTGCCGACATGATCGACGTCTGGGGCGCCGACCATGGCGGCTACATCAAGCGGGTGCAGGCGGCGATCAAGGCTGTCACGGCGGGCAAGGCCGCGCTCGATGTGAAGATCGTGCAGCTGGTAAAACTGCTGCGCTATGGCGAGCCGGTAAAGATGTCAAAGCGTTCCGGTGATTTTGTCACTCTGCGCGAGGTGGTCGACGAAGTCGGCAAGGATGCCGTCCGCTTCATGATGCTCTACCGCAAGAACGATGCGGTGCTGGATTTCGACCTCGCCAAGGTGATCGAGCAGTCCCGTGAAAACCCGGTGTTCTATGTCCAGTACGGCCATGCCCGCGGCCATTCGGTGTTCCGTAACGCCCGCGAGGTGGTGCCGGACCTGCCGGAGGAGGCCGGCGCGAGGGCGGCCTACCTCGCTACCGCCCCGGTCGAACGACTGACTGACCCCTCGGAGCTCGATCTGCTGCGGCGGCTTGCGCTCTATCCCCGGATGATCGAGGCGGCGGCGGTGGCCCATGAGCCGCACCGAATCGCTTTTTATCTGTATGATCTTGCCAGCGAATTTCATGCGCTGTGGACGAGGGGGCGCGATTTGCCCTATTTACGCTTCATTATCAATAATGATGCAGAGATTACAAAGGCGCGATTGGCAATGGTCCAGGGCGTCGTCTCGGTCCTGGCATCGGGTTTAGCCATTTTGGGCGTCAATGCTCCGGACGAGATGCGGTAGTTGAGGGGCAATACCGCTCACATGGGGACCTGTGGGGGGGTATCACAGGCATAGGCTGGTTCGCTTGCAAGAGTGGGTTGGCAGCTTTCCCGAAGGGGACGCATCATCACAATGGCTGATCGATATCAGGACAGACCTTTTCCCGCGGACGACGATTATGACCGCGACGGCGATCCGCGCGCCCCGGCAAGGGGCGAGAGCGATCCCTTGGCCGAACTCGCGCGGCTGATCGGTCAGACCGATCCGTTCGGCACCATGGGCCGCGCCAATCCGCCGGCACCGCCGCGCGCCGCCGCGCCCGATCCATACGAGCGCGATATTTATGAAGATGAACCGCCGCAGGCCGAACCGGATGACGGTCCTCCCGCAGGTCCGCCGCCATGGATGCAGCGCGCCAATCGGCAGGAGGTCCCGTCGCGCGAGGTCCGGTCGCACGAGATGCCGCAGCAACAGGATTATCCGAGCGCCGTGCATCCGCTGCAGCGCTACGCGACGCCGCGTGCCGCGCCCGAGCCGGTCTATGAGCCGGAGCCGTCTTACGACGATGCTGCCGACGATGCTGCGCAGGAGCCCGATCCGTCGCGCTATGACGAGGCGCTCTACGGACAGCTCGATACCGGAGAACATCAGCCGCATCAGGCTTATGCGGATGACCCTTACACCTATCGGGATGGCTATGACGACGGCGCCGACGAGGTGGCCCCGAAGCGCCGTGGCGGCATGTTCACCGTGATGGTGGTTCTGGCGCTGGCGGTCGTGGGGACCGGTGCAGCGTTCGCCTATCGCACCTATGTCGGATCGCCCCGCACCGGCGAGCCGCCGATCATCCGGGCCGACGCCAGTCCGACCAAGATCGTACCGGCGCCGTCGGACGGCAGTGGCAAGGTGCCGGACCGCATGTCGGCCGGCGACAGCACCGAGAAAATCGTTCCGCGTGAGGAAGCCCCCGTCGATGTCAACGCCAACGCCGGTCAGTCCGGCCCCCGCGTCGTGTTTCCGCCGCTGAATCAGAACGGCAATCCGCCGTCTCCGGCGAGCGTGGCTCCGGCCGGTTCACCATTGGCCGGCAACGGCAACGGCACGTTGCCCAACAATGAGCCGCGAAAGATCAAGACCTTCTCGGTCCACGGCGACCAGCCTGACGGTACTCCGGCGCCTGTTGCTGCCGCCCCGCCGTCTCCTCCACCGCCAAAGCCGGCGCAGGCCGCAAGAACAACCGCCGCGCTGTCGCATAACCCGCCAGCGTCGGCCAATGCGAGCGCCAACGGGCCGCTGTCGTTGGTGCCGGGCGGCCAACCGGCGCCCGCCGCGCCTCCCGCCCGAGTTGCGGCCATCAACCCGGTCCAGACCGCCCCCAGCGGCGGTGGCTACCTCGTGCAGGTGTCCTCGCAACGCAACGAAGCCGACGCTCAGGCCTCCTACCGCGCTCTGCAGGGCAAGTTCCCCTCCGTGCTGGGATCGCGCAGTCCGGTGATCAAGCGCGCCGATCTCGGCGAGAAGGGTGTCTACTACCGCGCCATGGTGGGGCCGTTCGACAACTCCGAGGAGGCGTCGCAGTTCTGCGGCAGCCTGAAGAGTGCCGGCGGGCAGTGCGTCGTCCAACGAAATTGACGGCCGTTTCCTTGACCCTTGGGCCATGCGCGGGCTAATCGGCCGCATGAGCACGCGTGCATTCATCACGGGCGTTTCCGGGCCGGCGCTTTCCGCCGAAGAGCGCGAATTCATGGCCGCACAGCTTCCGTGGGGATTTATCCTCTTCAAGAGAAATATTCAGACGCCGTCTCAAGTGGCTTCGCTCATTCGTGAATTGCGAGAATCGATCGGCCAGCCTGACGCCCCGGTCCTGATCGATCAGGAAGGTGGGCGGGTGCAGCGACTGGGACCGCCGCATTGGCCGGTCTACCCGCCGGGAGCCGCGTTTGGTGCGCTTTACGATATCGATCCGGCATTCGGCCTGACGGCAGCGCGCCTGAGCGCGCGGCTGATCGCCGCCGACTTGACCGATCTCGGCGTTAACGTGGACTGCCTGCCGCTCGCGGACGTGCCGGTAGCCGGAGCGGACGCGGTGATCGGCAACCGGGCCTATGGAACCGAGCCCAAAAAAGTCGCGGCGATAGCGCGGGCGGTGACGGAAGGGCTGGAGCAGGGTGGCATATTGCCTGTCCTCAAGCACATTCCCGGGCATGGACGGGCCACCGCCGACACCCATTTCCGGCTTCCGCAGGTCGATACGTCAAAAACGGAGCTGGAACGGACCGATTTCGCCGCTTTCCAACCGCTGGCGGACCTGCCGATGGCCATGACCGCACATGTTGTGTTTAGCGCGCTCGACCCCGCCCATCCGGCCACGACTTCTGCGACAATCGTCAATCAAGTGATTCGCGGCGTGATCGGGTTCCAAGGTTTGTTGATGAGTGATGACGTGTCCATGAACGCGCTCTCGGGGTCGATCGCCGAGCGGACGCGGGCTATTTTTGCCGCCGGCTGCGACATGGTCCTGCACTGCAACGGCAAACTCGACGAAATGCGCGAGGTCGCGGCCGAGACACCGGAATTGACGGGATCGGCGCTCGATCGTGCCCGGCGGGCACAGGCGTCGCGCAAACCCGCGCAGCCCCTCGATCGGGACGCGGCGCGGGATGAACTGGACACGTTGCTCGAACGGGCGGGAACCTCAGGCGTATGACCGCGGAAATCTTGTCATTTGAAACCGGGCGTCCAGCCGAGCTCTCCGACGACGAGCCGGCGCTGGTCGTCGACGTCGAGGGTTATGAAGGTCCGCTCGACCTCTTGCTGGCGCTGGCGCGGCAACAAAAGGTCGATCTCTCGAAAATCTCCATCCTGGCGCTGGCCGACCAGTATCTGGTGTTCATCGAGGCCGCCCGGAAAATCCGCCTTGAGCTCGCCGCCGACTATTTGGTGATGGCGGCGTGGCTGGCGTTCCTGAAATCCCGTCTGTTGCTGCCGGAGCCCGCGACCGCGGACGGGCCGAGCGCCGAGGAAATGGCGACCGCTCTCGCCAACCGGCTGCGCCGCCTGGAAGCGATTCGCGAAGCGTCGAACCGGCTTATGAATCGGCCGCAATTGCTGCGCGACATTTTTCCGCGCGGAAATCCGGAGCAGATTGCCGAAATCAAGCATCCCAAATTCACCGCGACCCTGTTCGACCTGCTCACCGCCTATGCCGCGCAGCGCCAGCAGCGCGTGCTGGCAACCGTGCATCTGGCCAAGCGCACGGTGTGGTCGCTCGCCGAGGCGAGGGCCTCGCTGGAGCGTCTGGTCGGGATGGCCGAGGACTGGAGCCGCCTCGACGAATATCTGTTGAACTACGTGGTCGATCCCTCGCAAAAGGCGACCGTTTTTGCCTCCAGCTTCGCCGCCGCCCTGGAACTGGTGCGGGAAGGCGAAGTGGAACTGCATCAGAAAGAGGCTTTTGCGCCTTTGTATTTTCGTAAGCGTCCGCCGCAACCAGCTTCCGACGCGATGACCGCGCCGGATCTGCCGGCCGAGTAAGTGGAAGAAGGAGACCTTGCCATGGCAAGCCTGGCGGAAAAACGCAAAGCCGATGCCGAGGAGCCCGCGACCGATTCCCAGGCGCGGCCCGAGGAATTGCGGCTTCTCGAAGCGCTGTTATTTGCCGCTACCGAGCCGCTCGATCAGGCGACGCTTGCCAAGCGGATGCCCGACGGCGTCGACATCAAGGTCGCACTCGCGCAATTGCAGGCGGATTACGCCTCGCGCGGCGTCAATCTGGTTCGCATCGCGAATAAATGGACCTTCCGTACCGCCGGCGATTTGTCCTGGCTGATGACGCGCGAAAGCACCGAGACGCGGCGGCTGTCGCGCGCGGCAATCGAGATGCTGGCGATCATCGCCTATCACCAGCCGGTGACGCGCGCGGAGATCGAGGAAATCCGCGGCGTCATCACCTCCAAGGGGACCCTGGATGTGCTGCTGGAAACCGGCTGGATCAGGCCGCGCGGCCGCCGCAAGACGCCGGGCCGTCCGCTGACTTTCGGAACTACGGAAGCCTTCTTGTCGCAGTTCAGTCTCGAAGCGCTTGGCGATCTGCCGGGCCTTGAGGAACTGAAAGGGACGGGGCTGCTGGATTCGCGACTGCCGACCGGCTTCAGCGTCCCGACGCCGTCGGATGACCCGACCCTGCGCGACGATGAGGACCCGCTCGAGATCGGCGATCTGGAACTCGCGCTGGCGCCCGCCGTGGAGCCGGAAAACGAGGGCGGAAGTTAATTCCCGCAATTGGCTGCGACACAACGTCGTCACCGGTTAACGCTCCGTCGGGTTAACACCGTTTTAACGCGGCCTAAGTCCTTGTTTTTGACACCTCCCAAGCCTACGTTCCCAACAGATTAGGCCGGGTTGCCGGCCACTTGTTTTGGAGGGTTGCAGGATGGGTTCGCTAAGCATTTGGCACTGGATCGTCGTGATCGCAGTCGTCCTGCTGTTGTTCGGCCGCGGCAAGATTTCCGACTTGATGGGCGACGTCGCGCAGGGCATCAAAGCGTTCAAGAAGGGCATGCAGGACGACGAGAAGACTGCGGAAAAGCCCGCCGAGCCCGTGAAGTCGATCGATCATAACGCGACGCCGCCTGCGACGGCGCGGAGCGATGTCGGCAGCAAGGCCGTCTGAACAGCGATACCTGCAAGCCGGTCCGCAAGGCTTCACGTTGAAAGGCTTCGCGTTGATCTGCGGCAGGACGGTTGAGGAAAGACGCAGGCCGCCCAAATCTTGTTTGGCAAGTATTGGGGTGAAATCGCCTGGCGCGAGCGGAATTTTTCATGTTCGATATCGGGTGGAGTGAACTGGTTCTCATCGCGGTTGTCGCGCTGATCGCCATCGGCCCGAAGGAATTGCCGGGCGTGCTGCGCATGGTCGGGCAATGGATGGGCAAGGCGCGCAAGATGGCCGCCGAATTCCAGGGCCAGTTTCAGGAAGCCATGCGCGAGGCCGAGATGGCCGACCTCAAGAAGAGTTTTGACGAGGTCAAGGAAGCCGCCTCCGGTTTTACCAGGGGCAATCTCATGACGTCTTTGGAGAAGGACGTCGGCAGCGCGCTGCGGATCGACGATTTCGACAAGCCGGCCGCAACCACAACGGCACCCGAGACGCCTGCGATCGAAGCGCCGGTCACTCCGACGACCCCTGAAGCGCCGATCCCGGAAACCTTCACCGAGGCCGATGCACACGCGCTTGCCGCGGAGCCGCTGGCGATCACGCAGGAAGTGCAGCCTCAGCCGACGCCGCAGGATACGGCTCCCGCAGCGCCTGACATTCTCAAGGACGCCAAAGCGTCATGAGTGCCGAAGATATCGAGGCCAGCAAAGCGCCGCTGATGGATCATTTGATCGAGCTGCGCTCGCGCCTGATCAAGGCGCTGCTCGGCTTCGGCATCGCCTTCATCTTCTGCTTCTTCTTTGCCAAGCAGATCTACAACGTGCTGGTATGGCCGTTCGTCTGGATCGCGGGCGCGGAGAATTCAAAATTCATCTACACGGCGCTTTTGGAATATTTCATCACCCAGCTGAAACTCGCGCTGTTCGGCGCCGGTTTTATCTCGTTCCCGATCGTCGCGACGCAACTCTATAAATTCGTGGCGCCGGGCCTCTACAAGCACGAGCGCGGCGCATTCCTGCCGTATCTGATCGCAACCCCGATCTTTTTCCTCATGGGATCGATGCTGGTCTATTTCGTGGTAATGCCGATGCTGGTGCGGTTCTCGCTCGGCATGCAGCAGGCCGGCGGCGCCGAGACCGCGCAAATTCAGCTATTGCCGAAGGTCGGCGAATACCTGTCGCTGATGATGTCGCTGATCTTTGCCTTCGGCGTCGCGTTCCAGTTGCCGGTGATCCTGACGCTGTTGGGACGGATCGGCATCATCACCTCGCAACAGCTCCGCGACAAGCGCCGCTATTTTATCGTGGTCGCCTTCATCATCGCCGCCGTGCTGACGCCGCCGGACGTGCTGAGCCAGTCCTCGCTCGCGCTGCCGCTGCTGGCGCTGTACGAGGGCTCGATCATCGCCGTGCGCATCGTGGAGAAGAAGGCCGCAGCCAAGGCAGCCGCCGCCGGTACCCCGCCATCCGCCGCGCCGCCGCCGACCGCGAATCCGGCGGAGTAAGGGCTTTATTCGTCATGCCCGGGCTTGTCCCGGGCATCCACGTCTTTTACAGACCGTGCGGCAAAGACGTGGATGGCCGGGACAAGCCCGGCCATGACGGGAAGATCACCATGCACGACATCAAATGGATCCGCGAAAACCCTGAGGCGTTCGATGCCGGACTGAAGCGGCGCGGGCTAGCGCCGATGTCGGCGTCGCTGCTTTCGATCGACGAGAAGCGCCGGGCGGCGATCCTCAAGTCCGAGCAGGCGCAGGCGCGGCGCAACGCCGCCTCGAAGGAAATCGGCGACGCCAAGAAGGCAAAGGATGACGCGCGTGCCACGGCCTTGATGGCCGAGGTCGCTGAGCTCAAGACGACCATGCCGGAGCTTGAGCTGGCTGCGAAGGCGGCCGACGAAGAGTTGGCCAAGGAGCTCGCCGCTATTCCGAATCTTCCGCTGGATGAAGTGCCTGATGGTGTCGACGAGCACGGCAATGTGCAGCACCATGTCTTCGGGGCAGCGCGCCATTATGGCTTCGCGCCAAAGCCGCATGACGATCTCGGCGGCGCGCTCGGTTACATGGATTTTGAAGTTGCCGCAAAGCTGTCTGGCGCGCGTTTCGTGGTGCTGAAGAAGGGCCTCGCGCGGCTCGAGCGCGCGATCGGGCAGTTCATGCTCGATCTTCATACCAATGAGCACGGCTACACCGAGATCAATCCGCCGCTGCTGGTGCGCGATGAGGTGATGTTCGGCACCGGACAATTGCCGAAATTTGAAGACGATCAGTTCTGGGCCATCAAAGGTGAGTTGCTGGCCGCGCCCGATGGCATCGCCAGATTAAGGAGCGAGCGCCTCGGCCTGATCCCCACGGCGGAAGTGTCGCTGACCAATCTTGTCCGAGAATCCATCGTCGACGACAAGGAACTACCGATGCGGCTCACGGCGTTGACGCCGTGTTTTCGTGCCGAGGCCGGTGCCGCCGGGCGCGATACCCGCGGCATGATCCGCCAGCATCAATTCACGAAGGTCGAACTGGTCTCGATCACGACGCCGGAAACCAGCAAGGACGAGCATGAGCGCATGTTGGCTTGTGCCGAAGAGGTGTTGCGCCAGCTCGACCTGCATTACCGCGTGATGACATTGTGCGCCGGCGATATGGGATTTTCGTCGCAGAAGACCTACGACATCGAGGTCTGGATGCCCGGGCAGGGCGACGGCGGGGCTTTCAGGGAAATCTCGAGCTGCTCGGTGTGCGGCGATTTTCAGGCGCGCCGCATGGATGCGCGCTATCGCGGCCCCGACGGCAAGCCGCGCTTCGTGCATACGCTGAACGGCTCCGGCACGGCGGTCGGCCGCGCGCTGATCGCGGTCATGGAAACCTATCAGCAGCAGGGCGGCTCGATCGCGGTGCCCGATGTGCTGCAGCCCTATATGGGAGAGGTGAAGGTCATCGACAAAGACCAATAACCTGCTGATTTATTCAACACGGATCGTCTTCGCTGTTGCGAAGGCTGTAGCTGCAAGTATCCTTCGTCTCCTGCCTGCGGCGAGCGCCACATCTAGCGGAAGCGAACCCTCTCATGGCCCTGCATCGCGACATCTTTTGGGTGGGCAGACAATGGGCCGTCACCGGCTTTGGGCTGCAGGCGGTCAATCAGAAGCTGAAGGGCAAATTCGATATCGAGGCGGCCAGGGTATGGGAGGAGGGCCTGTTGGAAAACATGCGCGCCGAGGCCTGGCTCAATGCCGAGGATTTTGCCAAGGCGCTCACGGTAGCTCGCAAGCGTTTTCCGGAACCGCCTTCAACGGTAGCTCCTCCTCAGGAGCGCGTTTTGGCACCGATCGAAGAGGTCGTGAAGGAACCGAGTTCGAAGGAAAAGAACTCAAAACAAACGAAGGCGAAGGAAATAGGCTCGAAAGAAATGAGATTGAAGGAATTGAGCTTGAAAGAGGATTCTGTCGAGGCGAAGAAACCTCAGTTTCATAAATTCGACATGCGGATCGAAGGCTCGATCGCGAAATTCGTGCCGCAATGGCGCATTCGCGTGAAACGGTAACAGTGTCGCAGGCCGTTGCAGAAAAATCCGGCATTTGAGATACACTGGCGGCGATAATCATTCGATCCCTTCACCTCAGCTGATTAACTTTTTCGAAGTGAGCGATTTTGAACAGGGCGCGTGGCGCCGAGAAGTTCATTGTTGTGGTCGGCCGTCGGACCCCTGACCGTATCGGTCTCGTCAAGTCCGCTAGCGCACCAAATTCAAGCGATACGCCATGCCCGAATTTCAGCCCATATCGTCCGCGCGTGTTTCCGCCATCAAGCGTCCGAGCTGCCCGGCCTGCCGGCACAAGCGCATGCTGCTGTCGAGGCTTGAAACAAACTCATCCGGCTTCGGCGTCGGCACCTTCGAGTGCCAAAAGTGCGGTTGCGTTCACACCACCGTCATATCGCGCGACCCCATGATGTCGCGGATGCGCGGCTGGCTCGCAGGCGGATTACGGTCGCCGACGTAAGGTTGTTCCGTTCCCGGAACTGCTTCCCCCGTCCGAATAGGGTCCGAACGTGCTGGTCCGCGCTCGGCCGGATTTATGTCGCCTACCGGACATGGAGGGATTATACTGGCAGTGTGGCGGAATATGCCGGTGCGAGGAGCCTTGCGTCCTCCACCGGACGACGGATTGACGCATGCCCGATGCGACACAGCTTAAGGTAGATGGCGGCTTTGATCCCCGGGCCTTTCTGGGCGGGGCAGGGCTAGGAAAAACCATCGAGCGCTATGCAAAAAACCAGAAGATCTACAGCCAGGGCGACGCCGCCGACACCGTCTTCTTCATTCAGAAAGGCAAGGTGAAGATCACGGTCTTGTCCGAGCACGGCAAGGAAGCGGTGGTCGCGATCTTCGCCGAAGGGCAGTTCTTCGGTGAAGGATGTCTGGAGGGAACGGGATTTCGCGCCGCCAGCAGCCACGCGATCGAAGATTGCCTGATCACCTCGATCACCAGGTCCGAGATGCTGGCGGCGCTCGCGCGGGAGCCGAAATTCTCCGAATTCTTCATCGCCTATCTGTTGTCCCGCAACAGCCGGATCGAAGACGATCTGATCGACCAGCTCTTCAACTCCAGCGAAAGACGGCTTGCGCGTCTCTTGCTGCTCCTCGCGAATTTCGGCGAGGAGGGCGCAGCAGGGCCGATCGCGATCACGCTCAGTCAGGAGACCCTGGCGGAGATGATCGGCACCACGCGATCGCGGGTGAGTTTTTTCATGAACAAGTTCAGGAAAAAGGGCTACATCGATTACAACGGCAAGATCGAGGTCCACCGCTCGCTATTGGACGCGGTGCTGCGCGAAAAGCCGGAGATCGATGAGGATGAATAGGCTGCGAGCCCGCGCGCCATTTGCGCCCATCCCCAGTCCCGGTACGCTCGCCACTTGATCGCTTGCCCGATGCGGCAGCAAGCGGCCGGCGGGAGGGCTTTTGCCTGAATTTGCTGGTTTGCCTCACAGGCATTAGCGGGATATGACGGCGCACGACCGCGACGGAATCGGCCGAAAAGGGCATCTGAACGCATGCGAATTCTCTGCACCAACGACGATGGCATCCATGCCCCCGGCCTGAAGATCGTCGAGGAGATCGCGCGCGCTTTGTCCGACGACGTCTGGGTGGTGGCGCCGGAGCTCGATCAGTCCGGCGTCTCGCATTCGCTGTCGCTGAACGATCCTTTACGGCTGCGCGAAGTCGGCCCGCGTCATTTCGCGGTGCGCGGCACGCCAACCGACTGCGTCATCATGGGGGCGCGCCACATCCTCGGCGAGACCATGCCGGACCTCGTGCTGTCGGGCGTCAACAAGGGCCGCAACGTCGCCGAGGACGTGGTTTATTCCGGCACCATCGCAGGCGCTTTGGAAGGCACTATTTTGGGAATTCCATCGTTTGCGCTGTCGCAGGAATTTTCCATGGAGACGCGCCACGCGCCGCTGTGGGAGACCGCGCTGAAATTCGGCCCCCAGATCCTGCGCAAGGTGATCGACGCCGGCGTGCCGAAAAACACCGTGATCAATGTCAACTTTCCCGCCTGCGCGCCGGACGATGTCGCGGGCGTGCAAGTGACGCGGCAGGGCAAGCGCAATCTTGGTTTTCTCAAAGTCGACCAGCGCCGCGACGGCCGCGGCAATCCCTACTTCTGGATCGGGTTCGAGCGCCTCGCGCAGGTCGATGTGCCGGCGGAAGGCACCGATCTCGCCGCACTTGCCGCGCGCTACGTCTCGGTGACGCCGCTCCGGCTCGACCGCACCGACGACGAATTCTCGCAGGCGCTGACGGCGACGTTGAAGTGATGCGACCGCGGCCTAGACCGGCGCGCTCCTCAGCGCGCTGTCGATCATCCGCGCCAAGGTCTCGATCTGGAAGGGCTTTTGCAACGCCGGGCGGTCGCGGTATTCTTCCGGCAGGCCGGACGAGCCATAGCCGGTGGCAAAGATAAACGGGCGGTTGCGCGCGGTGATCAATTCGGCGACCGGCGAAATCACCTTGCCGTTGACGTTGACATCGAGGATGGCGAGGTCGTACTCGGCGGTTTGGGCAAGCCGGATCGCCTCGTTGATCTCGCCGGCCTCGGCGACGACGCGGTAGCCCAGCTCTTCCAGCATGTCGGCGACCATCATCCTGATCATGACCTCGTCTTCAACGAGGAACACTGAACCGCCCGGCGGCCGCGTCGCAGTCATGAAAAGAATCCTTGCCCGTCCCAGTATCAGGTTCGCAAATAACGCCATCCGGTGCAATGTCAACGTGACGGATGCGACCCCATGATCGTTGTCAAACCTGCGGTTTTCGGAGGGTTTGTCCGAATTTGCCGGTCCGTCCTTCAACGCTAGGGTGCAGCACGATGTTCCCTAGCGGGAACAGGGATTTTAGGGAAAGTTTTCCTTAAACCGGCCCGCGCATATTGCCTCAAACTGGTCGGCAGCGGCACTGGGCTGCTCGGCTAACACTCGTAGAGTACAGAAAATGCCCGCAGCCCGAAATCCGCCGGAAAAGATGATGTTTCAGCTCGCCCTGCGGCGGCGCGGGATCAGCGATCAGGCGGTGCTCCGCGCGATGGAGGAAGTCCCGCGCGAGCTTTTCGTGGCGGCGGCCGATCGCGCCGACGCCTATCGTGACAGCGCGCTCGGCATCGCCTGCGGGCAAACCATCAGCCAGCCCTTCGTGGTGGCCTACATGACCGAACAGCTTCAGCTGCAAAAGCAGCACCGCGTTCTGGAGATCGGCACCGGTTCGGGATATCAGGCCGCGATCCTGTCGCGGCTTTGCCGTCACGTGCTGACGATCGAGCGCTACCGGACGCTCGCCGACAGCGCCCGGGCGCGGCTGGAGCAGCTCCGCTACGACAATATCGAGGTGATGCTGGGGGACGGTTTTGATGTCCCGCCGGGCGCGGGCCATTTCGACCGCATTATGGTCACCGCGGCGATGGAGCAGATTCCGCAGGGCCTGACCGAGCGGCTCGAGCCCGGCGGCGTCCTGATCGCGCCGGTCGGGCCGTATCAGGGCATCCAGACCCTGATCCGCGTCACCCGGACGGACGCGGGTCTCGAGCGCAAGGAACTCGTCGACGTGCGCTTCGTGCCGGCGCTGCCGGGGATTGCCCGCGAGCTGTAGGATTACGGATCAGCTGTTCCGCCAACGTCTTATTGGCAGGGTTAAGCGGTTGTTTACTCGCGACGTGTTTACTCAAAACAATATTTTGTTGCGTATGAGTGAGTAACCATGTCCCGTGTCGTCGAGTTGCTTTGCTCGCGCCGCGTGCCGCATGTCGCGGTGCTGGCGCTGATCTCGATCGGTTTTGCCGGCTGCAGCGCCGACATGTCGACCCGCCTGTCGCAAGCGCAAAATCCGTTTTCCGATCCCTTTGCGTCGCAATCCGACGCCACCGGCGCAGTGCCGGCGCCGGCGGTCGAGCGCCGCGAACTTCCGCAATATGCCCGTCCGCAATCGCAATATCAGCAGCCGCTGCCGCCGCAGGTCGCGGCCCCGCAATCCTATCCGACGGCAAATGGCGGCGTGTCCGGAGGCGGGCGGGGGCTTGCCTCCTACGCACCGCCCGGCCGGCCGATCGAGACCACCGGCAGCGTCGCGCCGCGCTCGGTCGCGGCGACCCGCGCGCCGGGCACCACGATCATTGTCGGCACCAGCGACACCCTCGATATCCTGGCGCGCCGCTATAACGTGACGCCTGCCGCCATCCTGCAGGCCAACGGCTATAAAGGCCCGCGCACGCTGTCGCCGGGCCAGCAACTGATCATTCCCCATCCCGCCGCCGTGGCCGCAGCACCGGCACTGGCTGTGCCGGCAAGCAGGCCGGTCGCGGTCGCATCCGTCCCGTCGGTTCACGTCGTCAATCACGGCGACACGCTGCTCAGCATCGCGCGCCGCAATCATGTCTCGGTCGCGGAGCTCGCAAGGGCCAACAACATCGATCCCCAGGCAAAACTCAAGCTCGGCATGAAGCTTACGGTGCCGGGTGGAAAGACCGCCGCCGTTGCTCCCACTGCGCCTGCTGCAGCAGTTGCCGTCGCCCAACCCGTCGGAACCTTGGCGCCGCCGGTGACGAAATTGGCTGCGGCGACCCCCGCCGGTCCGCAGCAAACCGCGCGTCTGGCCCAGGCCACCACCAAGGTCGAGGACACGCCGGCGCCGGCGCCGGCGCCGGTCAAGGCAGCTGAAGCAACCGGCGCGCTGCCGACGTTCCGCTGGCCGGTGCGCGGCAAGGTGATCACGAGCTACGGCGCCAAGACCAACGGCAAGGCCAATGACGGCATCAATCTCGCGGTGCCCGAAGGCACGCCGGTGAAGGCGGCGGAGGACGGCGTCGTGGCCTATTCCGGAAACGAGCTCAAAGGCTATGGCAATCTGGTTCTGGTTCGGCACGCCAACGGTTACGTCACCGCATATGCCCATGCGAGTGAACTGCTGGTGAAGCGCGGGGACACCATCAAGCGCGGTCAGATCATTGCCAAATCGGGTCAGTCGGGCGAGGTGGGGTCGCCGCAACTCCACTTCGAGATCCGCAAAGGATCTACCCCGGTTGACCCGCTTCAATTTTTGAATGGGGCGTAAGCGGCGGCGACGTTGCGAGGCGCATCGCATCCGCATTTCCAACTGTCGTCGCCCGGCTTGACCGGGCGATCCAGTATTCCAGAGACAGTAGTGATTGAGCCGTGAAGCCGTGGCGTACTGGATCCCCCGCTTTTTGCGGGGGATGACACCTTTTATTCGCGACTACTTCCCGCTCAGCCGCACCCCGAGCCGTCCGGCCAATTCCTGCGTGAACTGCCACGCCACGCGGCCCGAACGCGAGCCGCGCGTAGTCGACCATTCGAGCGCCTCGCGCTCGAGTTCGTCTTCGGCGAGCTTGATGCCGAAATGGCCGCAATAGCCTTTCACCATCGCGAGATACTCGTCCTGGCTGCAGCGGTGGAAGCCGAGCCACAAGCCAAAGCGGTCGGAGAGGGAGACTTTCTCCTCGACCGCTTCGCCTGGATTGATTGCGGTCGAGCGTTCGTTCTCGATCATGTCGCGCGCCAACAGATGCCGGCGGTTGGAAGTGGCGTACAGGATCACGTTGTCGGGCCGGCCCTCGATGCCGCCCTCCAGCACGGCTTTCAGCGACTTATAGGAAGCGTCGTTGCCGTCGAACGACAGGTCGTCGCAGAACACGATGAAGCGGAAATCGGAATTGCGGAGCTGATCCATCAAGGCCGGCAGGCTCTCGATATCCTCGCGATGGATCTCGATCAGTTTTAGGCGATCGGCCGGCTTGCGATTGCGATTGATGTCGGCATGGGCTGCCTTGACCAGCGAGGACTTTCCCATGCCGCGCGCACCCCACAGCAGCGCGTTGTTGGCGGGGAGCCCATTGGCGAAACGCTCGGTGTTCTCGATCAGGATGTCGCGCATCCGGTCGATCCCCCTGAGCAGGCCAAGATCGACGCGGCTGACGCGCGGCACCGGCGCGAGCCGCCCATTGGGGTGCCACACGAAGGCATCGGTACTGCCGAACGAAGCGGTGGAATCGGGGGCCTTTGAAGCCGCGGACAAATGCGCCGCGATCGCCTCGAGCGCGCCGGCGATCCTTTCCGTGGTGTCATGTGAAAGCGATGGCTCGGGGCGTTTTGTCGCGGCCGGCGCCGATTTTCGCGCGGCGCGAGGTCTTGTTTTTCGAGGTTTTTTCGACATCTCTGGGGTTCCTGGCAACGCAGCCATATCGGGCCTTCGGGCCGCCCGCAAGCCACTCAAATGAATGCTAAATCAGGGGTCTGGCAGCGTTGCAATTGGGACCGCGGCCGCTATAGTCCGCGCGAATTTGCCTTGATCCGGCCTTGACGCAGCAGCGTCGCCGGCTCACGCCCGTTTCACGAGAAGCGTCTCACGAGGATTGTCCACATGCTGATTACCCCTGCGTTTGCCCAGGCTGCGGGCGGCGGCGATACCAACAGCATGTTGATGTCGCTTTTGCCGTTCGCGCTGATCTTCGTGATCATGTATTTCCTGATTCTGCGGCCGCAGCAGAAGAAGGTGAAGGACCACGCCGAACTCGTCAAAAACATCCGCCGCGGCGACACCGTGGTGACGACAGGGGGCCTTGTCGGCAAGGTGACAAAAGTGGTCGACGACGACCAGATCGAGTTCGAAATCTCCGATGGCGTCCGCGTGCGGCAGATGCGGCAGATGATTTCCGGCGTGCGTGCCAAGGGCGAGCCGGCCAAGGAAAAGACCGACACCGCCAAGGAAGATACTTCGGCGAGTTAGCGCGTTTTTTCCAGCCAGCGCACGTTCCGGAATTTGCCAGAATCTGACAGGTCAGCTCGATGTTGTATTTCACGCGGTGGAAGGCGCTGGCGATCATCCTTACGGCGCTGGTGGTGTGCCTGTGCGCCGTTCCGAATTTCTTCCCCGAGGCCAGGGTCAAGACCTGGCCGGCATGGGCGCAGCGGCGGCTGGTGCTCGGCCTCGATCTGCAGGGCGGCTCTTATCTGCTGCTGGAGGTCGATTCCAACTACGTCAAGAAAGAGAAGCTCGACCAGATCCGCGATGACGTGCGCCGGACCTTGCGCGAGGCCAAGATCGGCTATACCGGGCTGGCGTCGCATCCCGACAACGTCGAGGTCCGCGTCAAGGACACTGACCTGCCGACGGCGCTGCCAAAACTGCGCGAGCTGTCGCAGCCGCTCGGCGGACTGCTCGGTTCCAGTGGCCAGCGCAGCCTTGAAGTCAGCGATGCCGGCGGCGGCCTGATCCGCCTGACGGTGACGCCGGCGGCCATCACCGAGCGGATACGCCAGACCATCGAACAGTCGATCCAAATCGTCGAGCGGCGCATCAACCAGCTCGGTACCGTCGAACCGCTGATCCAGCGGCAGGGCACCGATCGCATTCTGGTACAGGTGCCGGGCTTGCAGGACCCGAGCGAGTTGAAGCGTATCCTGGGCCAGACCGCTAAGATGGAATTCCGCATGGTCGATACCTCGGTGTCGCCCGAACAGGCCATCCAGGGCAGGGTGCCGCCCGACTCCGAAATCCTCATGAGTTCGAGTTCGCCGAAGATACCCTACGTCATCAAGAAGCAGGTTCTGGTTTCCGGCGGCGATTTGACCGATGCGCAGCCCGGCTTCGACCCGCAGACCAGTGAACCCGTGGTCAACTTCCGTTTCAACACGTCGGGCGCGCGCAAATTTGCGCAGGCGACGTCGGAAAACGTCGGCCTGCCGTTTGCGATCGTGCTCGACAATGAGGTGATTTCGGCGCCGGTCATCCGCACGCCGATTACCGGCGGCTCGGGGCAGATTTCCGGCAATTTCACGGTCCAGTCGGCCAACGAGCTTGCGCTGCTGTTGCGCGCGGGCGCGCTGCCGGCGCCGCTGACCGTGATCGAGGAGCGCACCGTCGGTCCCGGCTTGGGTCAGGATTCGATCGAGAAGGGCGAACTGGCAGCTTACGTCGGCTCGATCATGGTGATCGTGTTCATGCTCGTGACCTACCGGCTGTTCGGCGTGTTCGCCAACGTCGCGGTCGCCATCAACGTCGCCATGATTTTTGGGGTCCTGTCGCTGTTGAATGCGACGCTGACCTTGCCGGGCATCGCCGGCATCGTGCTCACCGTCGGCATCGCCGTCGATTCCAACGTCCTGATCTATGAGCGCATCCGCGAGGAATTGCGCGGCGGGCGCACCGCGATTTCGGCGATCGACGCCGGCTTCAAGCGCGCGCTCTCGACCATCCTCGATTCCAACATCACCACCTTCATCGCCGCCGCGGTGCTGTTCTATATCGGTACCGGGCCGGTGCGCGGCTTCGCGGTGACGCTCGGCATCGGCATCATCACCACGGTTTTCACCGCGTTCACGCTGACCCGCCTGATCGTGGCGAGCTGGGTGCGCTGGAAGCGGCCGCAAAGCGTGCCGATCTAGGCATGATCCCGAAAAGTGGCCGCCGGTTTTCGGAGGAGATCATGCCTTCACACAATAAAGCGACGAACCTGATCCAGCCCTGCTGGATCAGGTCGTAGAGAATCCGGAGTCGGCTGTGACACATTTGGTTCTCATCTCGCTGGCCATCCTGATTGCGGTGCTGACGGTGGTCAGTTGCTTCGGCTGGCTGCCGTCGCTGCGCATCGTGCCCGACGGTACCCATTTCGATTTCACCCGCTTCCGTCGCATCAGTTTTCCGATTTCGGCGCTGCTGTCGATTGTCGCGATCACGCTGTTCTTCACCCACGGGTTGAATTTCGGCATCGATTTCAAGGGCGGTACGCTGTTGGAGGTTCGGGCCAAATCCGGCAACGCCGACATCGCCGCGATGCGCGCCACCCTCGGCGGCCTCGGGCTTGGCGACGTGCAGTTGCAGCAGTTCGGCGGACCGGAAGAAGTGTTGATCCGGGTTGCCGAACAGCCCGGCGGTGACGCGGCGCAGCAGGTTGCCGTGCAAAAGGTCCGCGGCGCGCTCGGCGATGCCGTGGAATACCGCCGTGTCGAAGTGGTGGGCCCGCGGGTATCCGGTGAATTGCTGGCCTACGGCATGCTCGGGCTGATGCTCGCGATCTTTTCGATCCTGATCTATCTCTGGTTCCGGTTCGAATGGCAGTTCGCGCTCGGCGCCATGATCGCCAACGTCCATGATATCGTGCTCACGATCGGCTTCATGTCGATCACGCAGGTCGATTTCGACCTCACCAGCATCGCGGCATTGCTGACGATCCTCGGCTATTCGCTCAACGATACCGTCGTGATCTATGACCGGATCAGGGAAATGCTGCGGCGTTACAAGAAAATGCCGATGCCGCAATTGCTCAATGAATCCATCAATTCGACGCTGTCGCGGTCGATCATCACCCACGTCACCGTGACGCTGGCGCTGCTCGCGCTGTTGCTGTTCGGCGGCAACGCCATCCACAGCTTCACCGCGGTGATGATGTTCGGCGTGGTGCTGGTCGGCACCTACACCTCGATCTTCATTGCAGCCCCGATCCTGATCTATCTCGGCGTCGGCACCGAGCGGCTCGACACGCCGGACAAGCCGGCGAAAAAATAACATGCCGGGCCGCCCGGACGCTCCGCATTTTCCGAGGTCGGCGCCGATCGAGGCCTACGGCAAAGGCGGCTTCGCCTTTGCCGACATGTCGCATCGCGGCTCGCTACTGTGTCTGCCGGATGCGATCTGGGCCTGGCCGGTGACGCGGCCTGAGGAGATCGACGAAGCATCGCTCGATCGCGTATTCGAAGCCGCCAACGCGATCGATACCCTGATCGTCGGCACCGGCACCGGTGTCTGGCTGCCGCCATCGCGGCTTCGCGAGGCGCTGCGGGCGGTTGGCGTGGTGCTCGATGCGATGCAGACGGGTCCTGCGATCCGCACCTACAACATCATGATCGGCGAGCGGCGACGCGTTGCGGCGGCGCTGATCGCGGTGCCATGACAAGCGCCGAAGGGACAAAGGATTCCGCCGATTTCTGCACCGATCTGGTGCGAACCCACGATTTTGCCCGCTATGCTTCCACCTTGTTCGCCGCAGTCGAGCAGCGCCGTGGGCTGATCGCGATTTATGCTTTCAACGTCGAGATTTCACGGGTGCGCGAGCAGGTCAGCCAGCCGCTGCCCGGCGAAATCCGCCTGCAATGGTGGACCGACATGCTGGCGGGCGCAGGGCATGGCGGGGTCGAAGGCAATCCGGTCGCGGCCGAGTTGTGGCTGGCGATCCGGGAACATCGCTTGCCGGTCGAGCGGCTGTCGCGACTGATCGACGAGCACCAGTTCGATCTCTACAACGACCCGATGCCGACCAAGGCGGCGCTGGAAGGCTATATCGACGAGACTTCGTCGGCCCTTTTTTCGCTGGCCGCAGCAATCGCCGGGCAGCGATCCCCCGAGATCGAGCACCTCGCGCGTCACGCCGGCCTCGCCCAGGGTATCGCGCAGGTGATGGCGGCATTGCCGCGGGATGCGTCGCGGCGTCAACTGTTCGTGCCGCTGCAGTTGCTGGAGCAACACGGCAGCGGCATGGAAGAGGTGTTTGCGGGCAAGGAAAACCCAAAGCTGCGCGCGGCGCTCGATCAGTTGGTCGGCGAGGCCCGGGAGCACTTGAAGACGGCGTTCGCATTGCTCGCGCAGGTGCCGCCGGAGGCGCGGCCGGTATTTTTGCCGTTGGCGCTAATCGCCCGCGATCTGACGCAAATGTCGCGCGCGGACAACGATCCCTTTGTTCCGCGTGTCACCTCAAGGCTTCGGACGCTGTGGACACTGTGGCGGGCGTCGCGGTCGCGGGTGTTTTCGTGAGGCTGGGTACGGTGCTGAACCACCCAAGGTCGTCATACTCGCGGAAAGCGCTCGGGACTACGACGACGACGGCGGCGCCAAATCGGCCGCCTCGAAATTGAACCGGTCCCGCAAATTCTTGCGCTGCTCCAGAATGGCTTTCAGGAACGCGCGGTCGGCCTCGCTTCGCATCATCGGCTCGATCAGATCGAGCTGGTTCATGGCGACGAGCTGCAGGATCTCGGTGCGGGGTTTACCGGCACCGTCGCGCGGCAAGGCCTGCACCACCTGGATATGTTCCGGTGGTTTTGGGCCCTTCGCCGCCGCAAGCTCGTCCCGCAATTGCGCTTCCAGCGCGGCCCGGTCGGCCTCCACGAAGGCGTAAAGCCCGACGCCGGTGCGGCGGTCGGCAAAGGCGACGATGGCGGTATCGCGCACCGCGGGGTTCTTCCGGATCAGGTCGATCAACACCGGCGCATCATTGACCAGCCGGCGCCCGCCGCCTTCGCGGTCGGTGAAATTGAACAGCCCGCGGGTGATGGCGCGGTAGACCTTCTTGCCGGTCGCGAGCCAGAGGCTGGCGACAAGGGATTTGCGCGCCAGGATCTTTCGCTCCTTCGGCGTCAGCGCTTCCGGCGCATAGCTGCGCTTATGTTTCAGGAGATGCCGGAGATCCTCGTAAGCTGCGATCCGGAACAGCCGGCTGCGGATTTTGAAGCAGGCGGCAAGCTGGAAGTCGGTCAGATAGGCACGGCCATCGCTGCCGCGCAGCCAATTTTGTTCCTTGGCAAGATCGTTGTGGCAGATGCCGGCGCGATGCAGCCGGCGCAGCGTTTCCTTGGCGGAACGGAAATAGGCGATATCGCCAACGGGCTTTGCCAGATGCAACGCGACCCCGTCGATGAAGCCGCGGACCAGCGCCTCCCGGCCGGCCCACAACAGTTCCGGCCCGACATTGAGGCCGCCCGCCTTCGCCAGCGCGCGGCGCTCGCGGGCGAACAGATGGCGCGCCGGCAGGTAGGACCACCACGGCACGGCATCGAGCCGGCGCAACACCGCGTCGACTTCGCCACCCGACCTGCGAAAGCGGCCGCGCTCGACGGTGGAGAACACGTCGCGCTTGAGCAGCACGCCTTCGGTCCATCGCGCCGCCAGCACCGCGGCGTCTTCTGTTGGCAAACTCATGGAGTGCTCACGCCGCCGCTGCGATCTGCAGGTTGTCGGCAATCCAGCGATCGAGGTCGGCGAGAGCGCGAGCGCTCATCGCCTGTTTCTTCGCAACCGTCTTTTCGTTGCCGCGCAGCCGGCTGCCATCGGGATTGCGGGTCGGCGCACTGGCGAGCGGCGGGAACAGCCCGAAATTGATGTTCATCGGCTGAAAGGAGCGGGGGCCGGCATCGATGGTCTCGATGTGGCCGCCGGTGATATGGCCGAGCAGCGATCCCAGCGCCGAGGTCGAAGGCGGCGGCGGCAAGGTGGTCGCGCGAGCGTCAGCCGCCGCATAGAGGCCGGCAATCAGTCCGATGCTGGCGGATTCCACATAGCCCTCGCAACCGGTCATCTGCCCGGCAAAGCGCAGCCGCGGCTCGGCGCGCAAGCGCAATTGGCTGTCCAACAGTTTTGGCGAATTCAGGAAGGTATTGCGATGCAAGCCGCCGAGGCGGGCGAACTCCGCGTTTTCGAGCCCGGGTATGGTGCGGAATACGCGTTGCTGGTCGCCGTATTTCAGCTTGGTCTGGAAGCCGACCATGTTGTAGAGCGTGCCGAGTTTGTTGTCCTGGCGCAGCTGCACGATGGCATAGGCCTTCACCGTCGGATCGCGCGGATTGGTGAGCCCGACCGGTTTCATCGGCCCGTGCCGCAGCGTTTCCTTGCCCCGCTCGGCCATCACCTCGATCGGCAGGCAGCCGTCGAAATAGGGGGTGTTGGTTTCCCACTCCTTGAAGTCGGTCTTCTCGCCCGCGATCAGCGCGTCGACGAAGGTGTCGTACTGCTCCTTGGTCATCGGGCAATTGATGTAATCGGCGCCGGTGCCGCCGGGGCCGATCTTGTCGTAGCGCGACTGGAACCAGGCCACCGACATATCGATGGACTCCCGGTGCACGATCGGCGCGATCGCATCGAAAAACGCCAGCGCGTTCTCGCCGGAGCGTTCGCGGATGGCCTCCGCAAGCGGCGCCGAGGTCAGAGGCCCGGTAGCGACAATGACGTTGCGCCAGTCCGCCGGCGGCAGGCCCGTGATTTCGGCCCGTTCGATCTGGATCAAGGGATGTTCGTTGAGCGCGCTGGTCACGGCCGCGGAAAATCCGTCGCGGTCGACCGCCAGCGCGCCGCCGGCCGGCACCTGATTGGCATCGGCTGATCGCATGATGAGCGAGCCCAGCCGGCGCATCTCCGCATGCAGCAGCCCCACCGCATTGTTGGCGGCATCATCGGAGCGAAACGAATTCGAGCAGACGAGTTCGGCAAGCCCATCGGTGCGATGGGCTTCGGTCATCCGAATCGGGCGCATCTCGTGCAGCACCACCGGGATGCCAGATTCGGCGATCTGCCAAGCGGCTTCCGAGCCGGCGAGGCCCGCGCCAACAATATGCACGGCTTCAGAAAGGAATTGGGGGCCTGTCATAGGCGGAGAGGTAGCGCGTTTCTGTCCGCAGTGGAATGCGCAACCCACAGGCCAGCCGGTGGCGCGGCGGAAACGACAACGCCCGCGGCAAAGCGGGCGCTAGCCGTTCGTCAGTCGGCTAAAACGGATCAGCCGTTATAGCTGCCGGCCGCAACGCGCGGAATGTCCGAACGATCGAGGCCGATATCGGCCAATTCGCGATCGCTAAGCTGGGACAGTTCGCTGACATTGCGCTGATAGTCCCGGAACGCCTGGATCATGCGGATGAGCGAGAGCAACATGGTAGTCTCCTTGTATCGACGATTCAGCTCTTGGAGGAAGCCTCACCGTTGAAATGAATATAGATCGAGATTCCTCGTTCCAGAAGTACAATTGCTGCGGTGCAGCTAAGTGCAGAGCGCATAGCGGGAGTAAGGAATGATTAACCTTTCGGCGCGGTTGCCCAAGATGGCGACCCGGCAGCCCAATCCGCAACCTTGACCCGGTAAAGTTGCCGTAAAATCACGGGATTGCCGCACCTGCGAACACGCCTTGAGTGCGCTGAAATGGAGATCATCCATCGGAGATTCAAGGGAAAATTCGGGCGAAACCGGGCTCTCACGGTCTAACTCCTCGGGACCACACCACGAGAGCTTCATGCATGATTCGCATGCACCGCTTAATATAATGAACTCATAATCAATCTTTAAAAGGGAAATTCGGAGGAATGCGATCATTGGGCGCCGGTAGGTCGTATGGGCCGATCCCGGCTAGCCCCGTGTAGAAGGGCGGGCGACCACCGAGCCCTCAGTGCTGCGCATGGTGCGAGCCATCCTTGCAATGATTTGAACCAGAGGGAATCCGCCGGCGATCGGTTGCTCCTGTTCGACGAGGTTCCAGCCTGACATGCCGGAATGGATCCAGATCATTGTCGATCGGGAGGGGGCGACGGAGACGCACCACCAACGAACGCAGCCGACCTACCAAACTTGCGCGCGCGAAACTCCGACGGACATTCGTCGTGCAACGTGTCGACAACGATGTGTGCGCTGCAATTTCTTACCAAGGTGTAATGCAAAAGCCCCGCAACGCATGAGCCTCTGCGTCGCGCGCCCATCACATTTTTATCGCGCGAAATTCATTCCGAGACTCGGCGTCGATCGGCGATCAATCGTTTCACAGATTCCGGCAATGACGCCGGATCTGTTCTCAACAAATAAGAAATGGGGAAAGTAACATGCTCAATAAGTTACTCGGAGCAGCAACAATCGCTGCCGTTGCACTGACTGTCGTCCCAGCATCCGCCGCCACCAAAATGATGGCTGGCTGCAGTGGCGAAAACATGTCGAAGACCGAATCCGCGATCGAGGCCATGGCCGATGGCGGGGGCAAGACGGCGGCGCAGAAAGAGATCGCTGCGGCGCAGACCGCAATGCTCGATGGCAAGATGGGCGCATGTGCGATGCATCTCGGCAAGGCCATGCATGTGGGCATGATGAAGTAAGACTGTCACCGGGGCCGGTCACATCGCGCGATCGGCCCCCTTGAGGGGAAGCTATATCCGGCGATTGCTTACGGCTGGCGCGCGAGCTGGCTGGCAAAATACGCAATCGTCTTCGCATAAACCTCGCTCTTGTTCCATTGCTGGATCACGGCGAAATTGGCGCTGCCGGGCTCAAAGCCCTTGCCACGCTGCCAGCCGTAGCTCGCAAGGTAATTCGCGGTCGAGGCCAGCACATCCGGCGCGCTGCGCAACAGGTCGCGGCGGCCGTTACCGTCGAAATCGACGGCATATTTGATGTAGGACGAGGGCATGAACTGGGTCTGGCCGAGTTCACCGGCCCAGGCGCCGCGCATATCCTGGGGCGAAAGATCGCCGCGCTCGATGATGCGTAGCGCATCCATCAACTCGCCGCGGAAGGTATCGGCGCGGCGGCAATCGTAAGCCAGCGTCGCCAGCGAACGAATGGTCGGAAATTTTCCGGGGTTGACGCCGAAGTCGGTCTCGAGCCCCCAGATCGCCACCAGCACCTCGCCCGGCACGCCATAGGTTTGTTCGATCCGGCTCAGCACCGAACCATATTGCTTCAACATGTTGGCGCCGCGGGTAAGACGCGGCGGGACCATGCGGCCGGAGAATTCCTCAAAACTTTGACTGAACACTTTTTGCGAGCGATCCCTGGACAAGACGCCCTGATCGAGCGTGACGCCGTTCAGGCCGGCTGTGATCGCGGCCTGGGAGATTCCTTTGGCCGCGGCTTCAGTTTTGAAGTCATTGAGCCAGGCGTCAAAACTGCCGGTCCCGCAGGGCACCGCCGCCAGCGCCGAGGTCGACGGCAGAACCAGCGCGCCCGGCATCGCCAGGACGGCGCCCAGCGCTAATGTTTTGAGGGAGAAACGGGGGATCATCGGAGTCATCAGGTGAGATCGATTCGCTTTCGAAGAGTGATGACCGGCAACCAAATGTCGGTGGCAACCGCGGCTAAAACATGGCTCGGACGATTCGGGCGATCGCAGACTTCCCCAAGCAAAACCGCCGGTCAATGATATGACCGGCGGTTTGATGGCAACTGCCTATTCTTGCGGCCTATGTGCCGCCCTTGCGCCGCCATGGAAACAGATTGGCCGGGAAATCCGCCGCCGGGCGCCGTTCGCGCGGTGGGCGGGGCGGGAAGGGCCGCAGCGTGGGATCCGGGGCGATCACCTTGCGATAGAGATGCCAGGTGGCATGGCCGAGCAGCGGGATCACGATGGCGAGGCCCAAAAAGGCCGGCAGCGATCCCAGCACCAGCAGCACCGCGACGATCAATCCCCAGGCCGCCATCGGCACCGGGTTTTTTGCGACTGCGCGGAGCGAGGTCACCATGGCATCGAAGGCCCCGGCGTGACGATCGAGCATCAACGGGAAGGAGACCACGCTCACGCACAATGCCACCACGGCGAACAGGAATCCGACGCCGCATCCGACCACGATCAGCCACCAGCCTTGCGGGGTCGTCAGCACGCGTTCGACGAAATCGGGCATGTCGGCCGCCGGCACGTAACCGAACGCCATCACATAAATCTCCTGCGCGGTCGCCACCCAGGTCACGAACAGCGCCAGCAACAGCACGCCGAGGCCGAGCATGGCGCCGAATGACGGTGAGCGCACCACGTCAAGCGCATCCCAGGCGGAAGCCGATTCTCCGGCCTCGCGGCGGCGGCTGAGTTCATAGAGGCCGAGCGCTGCGAACGGGCCGAGCAGGGCAAATCCTGCCGCCAGCGGAAACAATAGCGGCAGCACCGAATAGCCGAGCACCGTCCGCGCCAGCACCAGGCCGAGCACCGGATAGATCACGCAGAGGATGATGGCGTGGCTCGGCACCGCCTTGAAATCCTCCCAGCCGAGCCGCAGGGCGTCGTGCAGGTCGGACAGGCCGATGGTTCGGATCACGGGCCCGGCCGCGGTGTCCTGCGCGGTCTGAGCCTGTGACGTGACATTGCCTTGATATGGAGTGGCCATGTTCGCAGTCTCCCTTGACGAGCGGCCTCTCTCGGCGCCGGTTCAAAGGCACGCTTGGGCCGTTTCTCTCGAAACGATCGCGATCCGGCCAGACGCGAAAACAACAAACCGAAGCTGGCCTTGTCGCGAACTGAGCGGGCAGCGTACTCCCAAATATCGGCGCTGTCGCTCACGCTTCGGTGAGAAATTCTGTTGTTGCGGCGCGGACGCCGAACGCGTCATTCCGCCGTCATTTCGCTTCGGTTAAGCTAATTCCGCCATCTTTGCGCTGCATTGGCAAGAATACCCGAGGCGGCTAGGCTTCGGAACGATCCGGCCCGGCGCTGCCGGCAGCTGACAAGGGTGGCGTTCAAGCCGTCAAACCGTCCTTCATAGGGAGCGAACGATGAGTATTTTCGGAAAAATCATGAGCGCGATCTTCGGGAACACGGCCAGCGCCACGACCGCGAGCGCCGGTGCTGCCGCAGGCACGGGGTCGGCTCCCGGTTCGGCCACCGCATCGTCGTCTTCATCGGCGGCTCCCGCGCAGTCGGTCGATGTCGCGCCGATCCTCGACAAGGCGGTCGCCGCCAAGAAGGAAAAGCTGGAATGGCGCACCTCGATCGTCGATCTGATGAAGGCGCTCGATATTGATTCCAGCCTCGGTGCGCGCAAGGAGCTGGCGAAGGAACTCGGCTACACCGGCGACACCAATGATTCCGCGACCATGAATGTGTGGCTGCATAAGCAGGTGATGGCGAAGCTTGCGGCGAACGGCGGCAAGCTGCCGGCCGACATCAAGTGGTGACGGGATCGCCGATATCGTCCACCTTGCAACATCAGAGAGGCCCGCTCGCGCGGGCCTTTTCGGCTTGCGGGAACGCACTAGATTGCGCTCACCCCACCAGATCGGCAAACTCCGGATGCTTCTGCAAATAATCCACCACGAAACCGCAGCCGGCGACGACCTTTAGTCCGTCGGCGCGAATTAGTTGCAGCGCGCCCTTCACCAGTTCGGAGGCGATGCCGCGGCCGCGCAAGCTCCGCGGCGTCTCGGTATGCGTGATGACGACGGTCGATGGCGTCACGCGATAATTCGCAAACGCGATGGCATCCCCGACGTCGAGTTCGAAGCGGCTTTTGACCTTGTTGTCGCGAACGCTGCCTGTCGACATTTTCTGAAAAACCTTCCGCAGGACCCCGTCAGTCATTTAGGCACGTGAAACCGAGGTTGCAAACGGGCGACCAGGCGCGATGGGTCGCGGCGAGATGGCCGTCGACGGTGAGTTCGTAACGGCGATGGGCCCTGTCGTTGACCACGTCGCTCATCGCCTCGGTTCCTTCTGAAGTCGCCGGTTCAATTTTTCAAGGAGTCGGCGAGCATGCCGCGGATCGACCACGGCTCGCCGTCGCTGGCGCCCGCGATATCGTCGATCTTCCATTGGCCGTCGTCGCGCACCAAACTGTAGCGGATAACGTTATCGGCTTCGATCAGGAAAATCATTTTCGATTGCGAACGAACCCGGTCGGGCATGATGTCGCCGCTGCACTTGCGGGGCGCTGCCGGAAGGCGATAAACAGGGCGACAAGCCGGTACGGGTGAGGTCAACGCCCGTCGATTTTGTTCAAGGGGAAACCTCCATGAAGCTTATCCTGACCCTGCTCGGCGTCGTCCTGCTCGTCGTTGCCGCCGTCTACTTTTTGATGCCGGCGGATCAACTGCCGGGCTTCTTTCCCGGACACGAGGCCGGGGTTGCGCGGATGCATTACAAGCACGGCGTCGTTGCGGGCGTTGTCGGTGTGGTGCTGCTGGCGGCGGGCGTATGGATGGGACGACGGTGAGCGGCGAGGACGCTGTACCCGGCATTGGCGGCGCAATGCGGATGTCGCGCCGGGTGATGAACCTGGCGCATCTCTTGACCCAGAATGCGCGTCGGCATGGCGAGCGGATTGGTTTCGTCTGGGGCGATCGATCCTGGACCTGGCGCGAGATCGACACCGGTGTGTCGCGGCTTGCCGCGGCGCTGGCGGCGCGCGGCATCGTCAAGGGCGACCGCATCCTGGTCCATTCCAGGAATTGCGACGAGATGTTCTGGTCGATGTTTGCGACCTTTCGTTTGGGCGCGGTCTGGGTGCCGACCAATTTTAGGCTGATGCCGGACGAGGTCGCCTATCTCGCCACCGCCTCCGGCGCGAAAGCGTTTTTGTGTCACGGCGATTTTCCGGAGCATGCCGCAGCCGTCAAAGCCGCAAGCCCGGCGCTCGGCTTTACCTGGCGGATCGGCGAGGGCACGCTCGGCGAAAACTCCCTGAGCGAGGCAAGCGCCGCGCATGCCGGCACCCGTGTCGATAACGCCGGCGTCGAATATGACGATCCCTGCTGGTTCTTCTTCACCTCCGGCACCACCGGGCGCTCCAAGGCAGCGGTCTTGACCCATGGCCAGATGGCTTTTGTGGTGACCAATCATCTTGCCGACCTGATGCCCGGCACCACCGAGGCCGACGCGTCGCTGGTGGTGGCACCCTTGTCGCATGGCGCCGGCATCCACCAGCTCGTGCAGTCCGCGCGCGGCGCAAAAACCATCCTGCTGCCGTCGGAGCGCTTTGATATCAATGAGGCGTTCCGATTGATCGAGACGCACCGCGTCAGCAACCTGTTCACGGTGCCGACCATCCTGAAGATGATGGTCGAAAACCCCGCCGTCGACCGCTTCGACCATTCGTCGCTGCGTTATGTCATCTATGCCGGCGCACCGATGTATCGCGAGGACCAGAAGTCGGCGCTGGCAAAACTCGGCAACGTCTTGGTGCAATATTTTGGCCTTGGCGAAGTCACCGGCAATGTCACCGTGCTGCCGCCGGCGCTGCACGATCCCGAGGACGGGCCGCAGGCGAAGATCGGCACCTGCGGTTTCGAGCGTACGGGCATGCAGGTCTCGATCCAGGGTGATGATGGGCGGGAGCTAAAGCCGTTCGAGACCGGCGAGATCTGCGTCATCGGCCCCGCCGTGTTCGCCGGCTATTTCGACAATCCCGAGGCGAATGCAAAAGCGTTTCGCGACGGCTGGTTTCGTACCGGCGATCTCGGCCACTTGGACCAAGAAGGGTTTGTCTATATCACCGGCCGCGCCTCCGACATGTACATATCCGGCGGCTCCAACATCTATCCGCGCGAGGTGGAGGAAAAGATCCTCACCCATCCCGCGATCGGCGAAGTCGCGGTGCTCGGCGTGCCGGATCCGGTGTGGGGCGAGGTCGGTGTCGCGGTTTGCGTGCCGCGGGAGGGCGCTGGCCCCGTGACCGAGTTGGAATTGGCCGGGTACCTCGCGACCAAAGTGCCGCGCTACAAAATGCCAAAACGGTTATTCTTCTGGGACGCGCTGCCAAAGTCAGGTTACGGCAAAATCCCGAAACGGCTGGTGCGCGATGAGCTCGAGGCGCGCGGCTTGCTCGACCTCACCAGCAAGCAGACGGGTTGATGCGAAGCCTCGCTCAGCCCGGGCCGCCCGCGCCCGAACGCATCCAATGGGTTGCCGCGCGCGGCCGCGCCTTTTCCTTCACGCTGCAAGCCGGCTTGCCGCTCTTGGAAGCCGCGCGGCGCGGTTTTGCGGCGGAAGGATTTGCCGGTGGCGTTGTGAATATCGCCGGAGGGGCGCTCGGCCCGTTCGCCTATGTCATGCCGGCACTTTCGAAGAGCGGTGAGAACGCGGCGTTCTATAGCGACACATTTCGACCCGCCGGCGTCACCCGGCTCAAGATGGGGGCGATGACGATGGGCCAGCGTGACAGCGCGGCCTTCTTCCATTGTCACGCGTTGTGGACGGAGGCCGATGGCCGCGCCGGCGGCGGCCATATCTTGCCGGAGGAGACCATCGTCGCCGAACCTTTCGAGGTGGATGCGTTCGGCATCGATGGCGCCTTGTTCACGGCGGAGCCCGACCCCGAGACAAATTTTAGACTTTTCGGTCCGGTTGAGCGCGCGACGACGGGAGCCAAAACAACGCGCCGCGCCTTCGCGCTGCGGCTGCGGCCGAACCAGGATTTTGCCGGCGCGCTCGAGGCGTTTTGCCGGGAGCGCGGGATTATCAGTGCAAAACTCCACGGCGGTGTCGGCAGCATCATCGGCGCGCGGTTTGCGGATGGGCATATCGTAAACCCGTTTGCGACGGAGATGGCGGTCAAGTCCGGCGTTATCGCTGCAGGCGCGGGCGGCGCGCTGGAGGCAGCGCTCGATGTCGCCCTCGTCGATCATACCGGCGGCCTCGCGGAGGGCCGGCTGATCCGCGGCGATAATCCGGTGCTGATGACGATGGAGCTGGTGCTGGAAGTGCAGGACGAGGCGACGGGGCCGTAGGCGCGGAAGCCTTGCGGCTTTAGCAAGGGCGCACCGGCGTCACTTCACAACGACTGTCATGCCCCGCGAAAGCGGGGCATCCAGTACGCCGTGGCCTCTCGGTTCTACCACTGCCGCCTCGAAATACTGGGTCGCCCGGTCATAGGCGAGCGGAAGCGACGCCGTCCTTCGGACGGCTATGCCGGGCGATGACTACTGAGAGTGTGGCGCACTCCTACGCAAAGGATCGCCACCGATTCAATTTTCAAACAGCGCACGGACACAGGTCCGCAATCTCGCGGCGCGATGCGCCCGAGGCTTGCAGAAACGACACGCCTCGAAACCGAGGGCGTGGGGAATGCCGGGCGCACGGTGCACCCGCAAGCCTCGTGTGCAAGGGTGGAGTGTAGAGCGCACACGAGTAGTCACGGTCGCACCGGAATCACCCGGCATCCCCGCACGCAATGGCCTTACGGCTTATATCGTGCTCTCCCCGGTGACCGGGCTTTCTTGCCACCGTCATCCCTGAGAAGCTTGCCTCTCAAGAACTTGACGCCAGCGTCGGGGCGCCAGGACCACACGGCTTTGCCGTACGCGACACGCCTATCGCCTAAGCCTTCGGCGGGCTTGGTACCCGTCCGCCGAAACTCCAGCGAAAGCGGAAACAGCGCCATTCGTCTACACACGCTGTGCCGCTGAAAGCGATCACATCGCGTGCCTGACGCCGCCGCGTCCATCGCATCCCGCCCCGCGTCAATGACGATGGCCAACGCCCCTCTGTGGGACGGGATGGCAAATCATATAGCCTGATTTGCGTTTCGGAAAAACAGAAATATTTTTGCGAA
>Ga0185299_10001693_pt1 | contig 39549 bp, 30 predicted proteins | sample PaiPotPPA55metaG_FD_128002 | JGI IMG/M metagenome (GOLD analysis project Ga0185299, IMG submission 128002) | Iron sulfur acid spring bacterial and archeal communities from Banff, Canada, to study Microbial Dark Matter (Phase II) - Paint Pots PPA... ...
GCCAACTCCGTCTCCGCCATTACCGTGCCGGACCTGGTGAAGGTCTCGAAGGGCCAGACCAACCGCTGGCCGGACGGAAAGTCTGTCACCCTCATCATGCGCTCCCCCTCGATCCCGCAAATGAAGGTATTTCTGGAAAAAGTCTATGAACTCCCGGAATCGCAGGTGAAGGAAATCATTGCTTCCGCCAATCACGGGCGCATGGGTCACCCTGCGGTGATGATCGTCGATTCCGATGAAGACCTGGTGAACAAGGTCGCGTCCATCCCTGGCGCCGTTGGAGTGGTGGATGTATACGCCATTAACAGCAGCGTCGCTGTGGTTAAAGTCGCCGGCAAACTGCCGCTCGAGCCGGGATACTTGCTGCATGGCAATTAGCAGATAAATCGCGCGGCAAACGTACGCCACCTTAATCATGACTACGGCAAAGAAGGCTCAAGCCGCCGCCACTACCGCCGACACCGGATCCGGCACGCGTGCACCCGGCAACGCGCCTGCCGCCCGGGTGGCCTATACCCGCCGCTTCCCCCGCTTCGTCATCGACATGCGCTTGCAAGTGAAAATGTTTCAAGCTGGAGAGTTCCGTAACTGCTGGGGACGATCCACCGAAATGGGCCAGGATGGCATCGGCGCAACACTGACCGGCAGCCTCGAACCCGGAGAGATCGTCACCCTCGAGATTCCCCTGCCTCTGTCACCCTATCCCATCAAGGTCCGCGCCATCGTCCGCTACCGCCAGGGTCTCCGCTACGGTTTCGAATTCCTCACCCTCAACGACAGCCAGCGCGACACCATCCAGCGCGTCTGCCAATACCTGGCGACTAAAAGTTAGTATTGGTGTGGACGTGTTGTTCCTGTGGAAATTGCTGGTATGGGTCCGGGTCTCAGACCCGGCTAGGCCGAGCGAAGCTCGGGTGCCTCTGCTGCCGGCCAATCTTCACTGCTCCGATCTGATCCTGCCGCTTCGGATTCGATAAATCAGATACCCCACGATCCCAATATTAATCACCAGCACAGCCACCTTAACCCAACTGGGATGCCGGTATATTTCATAAACCTCCACGGGCACCAGGCTGCTCGTGATAATCACGGTGAGCCACTCCCCCCACCGTTTCTCCAGCCACAACCCCGTCCCCTCGGCCAAAAACAATGCCGCGTACAGAAAACTTCCCAACCCCAGCTTCTTGATCTGTTCAGGCCGCAGACGGGCCGCCTTGGCCAACGCAGCATCCACAAACCGATTCCCGGGATCAAGCTTAAACGCGTCAACCCAGTGTTCGGCGATCGCGCCCACGTCTTTGTGCAGTAGTCGGAATGCTCCCACCCCAAGCGCAATCAGCATTGCGCATTTAAGGAACTTGAATACTGCAATCAAGCGCAAGAACCTGTCACGGGACTTTTTCATGAAATATCAGGCGTGGACAGCCGCCCCCGGGCGGTCCTTCGGGGACGCAGATTGTCCGGTTGCCGTTGGAAGCGGCAAACGGACACAGTATCAGAAGAGACTGTGTTCTCCGAATAAGATTAGTAAGTTTTGTTAGGGAAGCTGGTTCAAGCAGCAGAGACTTGCCCCACGAACGCGCCGCAGGGCGAGAGCGCCCGCGCCACACGAGCTAAACGGTGATTGCCGCTTGATAGTCCTCATAGCTGCCTTTGAAATCGGTGATCCTGTGGTCGGTCTCGAAGTGCCAGATGCGGGTCGCGACCTCGTCGATCAAATCATGATCGTGCGTAACCAGGAAAACCGTACCCTGATAACGCTGCAAGGCAATGTTCAGGGCGTTGATGGATTCCAGATCCAAATGGTTGGTGGGTTCGTCAAGCACCAGAACGTTCGGCTTCTGCAGCATCAATTTGCAAAAGAGAAGACGCGCTGCTTCACCGCCGGAGAGCACGCTGGTTGATTTCGTGGCTTCCTCGCGCGCGAACAACATCTGGCCGAGAATTCCGCGCAACTCCTCGGTGACCGCAGCGCCGTCCCACTGATGTAACCACTCAATCGCGGTCATGCCGCCCTCGATCAGGCTGCGATGATCCTGCGCGAAATAGCCAATCGAGGCTTCGTGTCCCCAGATGACTTTGCCGGAGTCGACGAACGGCCCATCGTAACCGCTGGTCTTGCGCAGTTCAGCGTCCGGTGTAGTCGGAGAATTCGCCAACAGCGCATTCAGCAGCGTAGTCTTTCCTGCGCCGTTGCGCCCCATGAGCGCGATGCGTTCGCCCCGCGTGATGCTGGCCGTGAAGTTTTTAATCACATGATTCTCGCCGTAGGCTTTGGAGAGGTGCTCAACTTCCAGAATATGTTTGCCCGACGGCCGCTTCTGGTCAAACCTGATGAATGGACGTTGGATGTTGGACTTGGCCAGTTCGGTGACCTGCAGCCGTTCCACTTCCTTGCGCCGGGACTGTACCTGGCTCGACCGAGTGCCGGCCGCGAAGCGCGCAATGAATTCGTTCAACTGCGAAATCTTCTTTTCGCGCTGCGCATTCTGCGACTCGATCTGCGATCGCACCTGCGTCTTGGCCACGACCATGTCGTCATAGCTGCCGGTGTAAGTGATGATGGTCTCGTAATCGATGTCCGCAATATGCGTGCAAATGCTGTTCAGAAAGTGCCGGTCGTGCGAGATCGCAATCACCACTCCGTCGTAAACATTCAAAAATCCCTGCAGCCAATGGATCGAATCCAAGTCCAGGTGGTTCGTGGGCTCGTCGAGCAGCAACGCCTGTGGATGCCCAAACAATGCCTGCGCCAGCAACACTCGCACTTTCTGTCCGCCCTGCAACTCGCCCATTTTGCGGGCGTGTGCTTCGTCAGGAATATCGAGTCCCTGAAGCAGAATAGCCGCGTCGCTCTCGGCAGTGTAGCCGTCTTCCTCGCCGACAATGCCCTCAAGCTCTCCGAGCTTCATGCCGTCGGCGTCGGTGATCTCCGGCTTCTCGTAAATAGCGTCGCGCTCCTGCATAGCCGCCCACAGCCGCTTGTTGCCCATGATCACGGTATCGATCGCGGAATACACATCGAAAGCGAACTGATCCTGGCTCAGCACTCCAAGTTTGCGCGGACGGACGACTGTTCCCTTTTGCGGCTCGAGTTCGCCGCTGAGCAATTTCATGAACGTAGATTTACCCGCACCGTTGGGCCCGGTCAGGCCATAGCGCTTGCCCGGCGTGAACGCCGTCGATACTTCATCGAACAGAATTTTGGCGCCGTAGCGCATGGATATATTGCTGACTGAAAGCATTTCGCTAGTTTCTCTTCTTGCTTCTGTGCTTCTTCGGGGAAGCTCTTCAGGAACTGCGGGGAATTTCCGCCAAGACGGTTACGCAGCTGGAACTAATAGAATATCACGGCGTTGCCACATTCTCACATTTCCCAAGGGTTGACGACAGTCGCAGGAATATCGCTAAAGTGTCCCGTGTTGCGAGTGGCAATCGCTGCCTGCCGTGCGAGCACGATCCCGGCGATCATGGTATCGCGCAGATCTCCAACGCGCCCTTTGTTTCGTCTGAACGCTACAAGGTTCGCCGCCAGCCGTGCTGCTTCGTCATCGAAAACGGCAATGCGTTGTCCCAGACGGTCCAGGATTCGTTCGAACACTTCAGACAGCTTTGTCTGCCTTTTGCCAGCAGGCATGATTTCCAATCCCGACCGAATTTCGAAGATCGTGATGGAGGTTGTCCAGATTGATGTCCGGGCTTGACTATCGAGCCAGGCCACAACCTTATCTTCCGGTGGGTCATTCATCAGAGCCGAGATGACATTCGTATCGAGAATCGTCATGGTACAGGCGCTACTCGTCGAATGTGGCTGGCCTTACAGGATTTCCGCGGAATTCTTCGACTTCGAATTTCAGCCCGGTACCTCGAACCAGGGCAGCGATTTCAGTGCCCAGTCCTACGGAAGGCTTTTCAGTCTCATGTGCCGCGTTCCGCAGAATGTCTCGCACTTCTTCTTCCATGCTGCGGCCATTGCGGCGGGCGCGGCGCTGCAGGCGGGTTTTCACACCCTCTTCGAGCTTACGAACTACGATTTGCGCCATGGCTTCCCCCTTAGCTTCAGCTGATATCATGATATCAGCTGAAGCTGCTGGACGCAACCATGATCGCGTCCGTCGTTTCCGTCACTTCAGTTGCGCTGGCCCTGTCCCGCGCTCGCCTCCACCAGTTGCTGCACCGGCGCTACTACCATCAGCAGCATATCGGCCTGCCGCCCCTTGGCTTGATCGATCACCGTTATCTGCTGCGCCTTCCACGCATCCGGCGCAGCCTGCCCTTTGTCCAGGTAGTCAAGCGCCTGCAAACCGGCCGCGCCCAACGCCGACAGATTCTGCGACAAAGGCACATCTTCCTGTAGAAGAGACGATTGCTCGAGCAATGGATGCAGCCGGGCATCGTTGTCCCGCCAGCTCGTAAGATACGTACGAATCTGCGCTTCCACCGCCTGATCCTTGTACCCACTCTGCGCGAACTTTTGCACCAGATCGCTGAACTGCAGGGCAGTATCGCTCTCCGGATTTACCGCATCAATCATGCGGGTTAAGGGCGCGTGGAAATCGATGGGCCCTTTCTGGTCGCTCCAGCGGTCGTAATCTTTAACTGGCTCGACGACATCGGCGAGAATGCGCAGGGCCTGAACGTCAGTATTTCCAGCCATTCGTTGCAGCATTTCCGTGCGCGCGGAATTGTGAGTAAGGCCCAGCCATTGCAGGTCATAGCTCACGGCATTCATCCGCCGGTACATCGAAGCGGCGTCCTTCACTTCCTGCGGCGACCACAACCTCTCGGCAATGACCGCATTGCGAGGCCAGATGTGCGAATCGATATTTTCCGGAGTCACCCACTCCGCCCACTGGCAGGACTCCCCGCCTAGGATGCGGCTCTTCTCCTCCGGAGTCAAAGTTGCCGCGGCATCCGCCATCGGATCGACCGCATAATGCCGTGCCGCCGGCCACATCAGATCGAGGTAATAGCCGTACGAGAGCAGACCGCGGTAGCCCTGTTTCGCGGCCTCGGCCAGAGATTTCTGTCCCCGCCAGGATTGCACGACGATCGTCTTAGGCAAGTCAGGATGCAGGATCTCGTCCCACCCGACCATGGTCTTGTGGTTTTTGGCCACAATCTTCTCCAGTCGCTGGTTGAAGTAGGCCTGCAAATCCTGATTGTTCTTCATGCCATGCGCTTTCATGAATTCTTGAATTTTCGGATTCGCGGCCCACTGCTTGCCGTCGACCTCGTCACCTCCAATGTGAAAATAAGGATCGGGAAAAAGCTTGGCCATTTCCGCGATGAACTTTTCCAGAAACTTATAAGTCGACTCCCGTGTCGGGTCGATGATCGGATCAATACCTCCGCCCTCCAGCGTGTAGGGCCCCGCACCGCTGGAAAGTTCGGGATATCCCAAGAACCACGAGCGGCTGTGTCCCGGCATATCAAACTCCGGCATCACTCGAATGCCGCGATCGCGCGCGTAGGAGATAAAATCGCGAATCTCCTCTTGCGTATAAAACAAGCCATCGGATCCCATCCCCGTCAGCTTGGGAAACTTCTTGCTCTCCACCCGGAATCCCTGATCATCGGAAAGATGCCAGTGCAGCACGTTCATTTTCACTGCCGCCATGCCATCCATGTTTCGCTTCATCACGTCGAGCGGAATAAAGTGGCGGCTCACGTCGATGAGCAAACCGCGCCACGGAAAGCGAGGCTCATCCTTGATCGCAACCGCGGGTACAGCGAAACCGGCAGGAGTGATTTGCACCAGTTGCAGAAACGTCTGCAGCCCGTGAAGAATGCCAAGCGTAGTCGGCGCGGTAAGCTTCGCGCCCGAATCGGCGACAGTGAGTTCGTACGATTCATCCTCGCCCAGTGTCTGGACGGCCTGCCGTCCATGGTCAGCGTGAATCTCCAGCGTCGGCGTCGCTCCCGCCTTTGGCCGAAACGGAATTCCAGTCTGCCGCGAAAGCTGCGTCACAAAGCGCTGAACTTCTTCATTCAGCGACGCATCATGAAACCCAGTGTTGGTAACGGAGAATGTTTGACTGATCGCCAACTGTCCCGTGCCCTCTTGCACGCTGGCCGGCATCGGCATGAGATTAAGCTGTGGTGGGCCCTGTGCAGCAGCAAAGGGCGCGAGCAGAGACATTCCGGTTACGATGAGCAGGGTTCGCATAATTGTGCAAAAGAATGCGATTCTTCCATTGGCGGAAGTACGGTCGGTAGGAGACATGAGTCTAAATATACCTGTGGGTTGTAATCCTGTGCGAAGGGTTGGTTCGCGCCAAAGCGTGGGCCAAAACCGCAGTCGAGGTTCGGAGGCTGCGGCCCCGGTACTTCTGGGCCGCCTGGACGGGTCAGAGGACCCATCCCCACCCAAACAAATCGCGGTCCTTAGTTCGCGGGTGCGAGCGCTGCCTGCGTAGCGGGCAGTTCGTCACCGCGAAAATATTTTGGATTGTCCTTCGGACCGGCGTTGGCGGACTTCATTTCTGGCATGGCTTCGTAGGGCTTCGAGTAGTCGTTGGCGGCGTTCCAGAACAAGAATCCAATTCCACCTTTATTTCGGGCGGTCTCGACCTGGACCTTGATGTATTCGGGCGAATAGGTCTTGGTACGCCAGCGGAAGGCCTGCAGCCAGGGGCGGATCACGACTCCGCTGCTCCTATTTCCGTCAGGATGCGTGATGAGTTCGAAGCGGTCCATGGACTCGCCGATGAAATGGGCGGGCTCGTCGCCGGGGTGGGCGATATTGTCCATGCCGAAAAAGTGCGAGGGATAGATCATGGGACTCAGCACGTCGCAGTAGTGGGCCATGCCGACGATGTCCTGGCCGGTGTGGGAGAGATCGACCTGGCGCTGCCAGGCCATCACTCCGAAGACGTCGAGCGAGAGCAGCACGCCCGTAGGATGCAGTTCGGCATAGGCCTTCTTCAGGAAGGCGGTGATTACGTCGGATCGCTGCGGGCCAGCGGCTACCCTACACCCGGTTGTCTTTCGCCCCTCCGGGGCTGGTTGGTTTTGTGTGTCTGTCCCACGGCTTGCGCCGTGGGCTCCATTCTTGCGCCGCTTCGCGGCTGGCATGGTGCAGGACTCCGCCGTTTCTTCGGCTGTTATTGGCGCAGCTGGTACTTCACGTTGCGCCGCTTCTGGGTGGCCTGATTGGTAGACGAACGCGGCGTCTTTTTGGTCGCCTTCGGCGGGGAATCTTACGTAGTCGAATTGGATTTCGTCGGCGCCGAGCTGGGCTACGTGCTTGGCCAGGGCGATGTTATAGTCCTGGACCTTAGGCTGGCTGGGATCGGTCCATACCAGCTTGCCGTTTTCGCGCCAGGCTTGGTGGTTACGGCGCGATTGGACTGCGAGTTCAGGATGCTCCTTGACCAGGCGCTCGTCGCGAAAGATGGCGATCCTGGCGATGGCGTGCATGTTCTGCTGGTGCAGGAAGTGAACCAGCTTCGGGACATCGTGAATGTAGACCTGGTGCTGGCCCAACAGCGGGTGCTCGAAGGGAATGTTGACGCTGCCGTCGGAATCCTTGATGTCGAAGACGACCGAGTTGCCGCCGACTTCGCGCCAGTGGCGAATGATGCGCAGGCCGTGATCGCTGGCCGCCATGATGCCGGTCAGGTAGATGGCGCGGACTTCAAAATCTTTGGGGACCGGGATGGTCTTCTCAGTTACGGGCGCGGAAAGGATTCGGGGGATAATGATATTTTCGTTGGCTTTCAGGATATTGGCGGTGCGGTCGCCATTGCTGTGGCGGATGGCGTCGGCTAATTGAGACGATGTTAAGTATGACGTGCGTCCGAGATAGCGGCGGGCGATCGTCGGGATAGCTTCGCCGCGCTTCGCCGTGTATATTTCCGTGCCTGGTGCGGCGACGAGAGCCGGCTTTGCGGTGATAGGTATCGACGCGCTCACGGCGTGCAATTGCGCCGCGGTGGCGGCCGTTGGCTTAGCTGTTTGGGCTTCTGCTATGAACTCGGCGGAGGACCGAGACGCCATTTGCCATGCGGCAGCGGCAAAAAAGAGGCAGGAAACTCCGGTGATGATGCGAACCGACGAAAGGCGCAAGCGATCCTCCCATGAAGTATACCGGTTGGATAGTAGATGGGCGCGATGCGGGTCGCTAGTTACGGGGGGAGTAACACGGTCGGTTTCCCGAGGTTCGGTACTCGGTAAACTCGCTTCGGAGAGACGCAGGTGGTTCCGTCTCCCTTCCCAGCACTCGGAAGCCGGGGCGGTGTATGTTCCTTTCCGCCATGCTGCAAAGTATTTCTCTTCGGGTTTGAGGGGTGGTGGATTCCTTAGTGGGGATTCGACGTGAAGTGACGCTAAGCCTCGGTAGATGCACGAGTTGCTGACCAACGAGATTTTGCATAGCGCATGGCCAGCGGGTTGCTTAGTCATCAGCAACCGGCGACGGCGACCGGGGAATATTTTGAGTGCTTCCAGGGAATGGGCAAAAAAAACGGAATCGGCCTACGAGATCCGCGAATAATATAGACAAGAGCCGAGGAAAACGGCCTCGAAAGGGAAACTGTCCGGAAAGCCGGGCAAAGATCTTATGAGAACGAATCTCGCTACAGTGCTCGATCCGAACCGCCGCAGCAACGATGCTGGAGAGTTTGATGGCGCCCTCCGCCGACGCATCGTAGGGCAGGAACAGGCGGTGGAAAAAGTCGTCGAAATCTACCAGATGTTTCTGGCGGGATTGAATGCCCCGGGGCGTCCGGTGGGGAATCTGCTATTTCTCGGGCCTACAGGATCGGGCAAGACGCGGGTGGTCGAGGCCATGGCCGAGGCCTTGTTTGGAGACGCGCGGGCCTGCATCAAGATTGATTGCGCGGAGTTTCAGCATTCCCACGAGATTGCCAAGCTGATCGGTTCGCCTCCGGGATATCTGGGACACCGGGAGACGCACCCGCTGCTGACACAAGAAGCACTGAATCAGTGGTATACCGAGAAGCTGAAGCTCTCGATTCTGTTGTTTGACGAGATCGAGAAGGCGTCGGATTCGTTGTGGCAGCTTTTACTCGGAATTCTGGACAAGGCGACACTGACGCTGGGTGATAACCGGCGCGTCGATCTGTCGCAGTGCATCATCATCATGACCTCGAATTTGGGCGCCGGTGAAATGACCTCTCTGGTGGACGGCGGGTTTGGATTTGCCCCGAAGGCCGTTGAAGTGGATGAATCGTTCGACAACAAAATTCAACGTACCGCGGTCGAAGCGGCACGGCGGAAATTTACGCCGGAGTTCATGAACCGCATCGACAAAACGGTGGTGTTTAAGACTCTGCGCGATGAGCATCTGGCGCAGATCCTTGACATCGAACTTGGGATGGTTCAGCAGCGCGTGCTGATGGCTGCAGGAACGAACCAGTTCGTGTTCAACTGCACTTCGGCGGTGAAGGAATATCTGCTGAAAGAGGGAACCGACCCGCGGTATGGGGCGCGTCATTTGAAGCGGGCCATCGAGCGGAACCTGGTATTTCCGCTGGCCAACTTGGTAGCGACGGGACAGGTGAAGCTGGGAGATTTTGTTCGCGTGGACATGGCTTCGGAAAATAAGATGATCTTTGTGAAAGAGGCCGAAAACGCGATGGCGCCGGTGTTGCTGGAACGGTATGGGGCGGCGGCGGCGAACCAGCCCAATGCCAGAGCGGCGCGGACGGCTGCGAATAATCGGCGCGACTTTGGGACTAGTCCATCGGTGGCGGAGAGCAAATAAAGAAGCTTCTGGCTTTTAGCTTCTAGCTCTTAGCGTAAGGCCAAATTCTCGCTTGAACGCATCTCGCGAGTTGTTTCACTCGATGGCGCCGGAACCCTTCCGGCACCTTTTTTTTGATTCTGCCGACCTTCCGAGAACCGAGTAGCGCTCGGCGAGATCCTCGGGGCCTGGGGCGTTCGACAGTCCTAGCTCTTCTCAGGATTTTAGGCCGCGTTTCTACTGGGTTTAACCAGTGGTCTGGAATCACGAAGGTAGGCGAAAGTAGGAGAGCGCAGGTGATCTGCGCTCTTTTTTCGCCTATGTCTACCAGCGATTTCGGTTCTCTGACGGTGTTTCTTTTTCTGCTTCTGGCGGCGGCTCGGGTACTGGGGTATGTGTTCACGCGCCTGCGGCAGCCCAAAGTGATTGGCGAAATTCTGGCCGGAGTGTTGCTGGGGCCGTCGCTGCTCGGGCGGTTGGCGCCGACGGGGTGGGCGGCGATTCTGCCGTTGCATCATTCTTCCCTGAGTCAAGGAGTGGGGGCGAGCTCGCAAGATGGGGCAGTGCTGTCGTTCCTCTACAATTTTGGCTTGTTGCTGCTGATGTTTGCTTCGGGCGCAGAAACGAAGGGGTTGTTTAATCGAGAAGACCGGCGGCAAGTGGCATGGCTGGGTGCTTTGGGAACAGGGATGCCGTTTTTCGCGGCGCTGTGCGCGGTATGGTTCATTCCTCTTGGCCTGATTGCGGGACCGTCGCGCGCCAGAGTGCCGCTGATGCTGGTGGTCAGCATCGCGGTCGCGGTTACTTCGATTCCCGTAATCTCCAAGATTCTGCATGACCTTCAGATTTTGCACACCCGCTTCGCGCGGCTGGTGCTGGGCGTAGCCGTTATTGAGGACATCGTGTTGTGGGCGGTGTTGGCGGTGGCGACGGCGCTGGCGGCATCGGGCAACGTGCCGAATCGTATGATCGCGACACATATCGGGCTCACGCTGGTCTACTTTGGATTTGGCTTGTTCGCTGCACCTAGGTTGCTGGCGAGGTTGACTCGATCGCGGTGGAATGTGCTGGCTGCGACCTCGCCGATTGCGTATGTGGTGGTGGTGTTGCTGGCCTATTCGGCACTGGCCTCTATATTGGACATCAGCCTGGTATTTGCCGCCTTCCTGGCGGGATACGGGGTCGCCGCGGAACGTGAGTTGTTGGAGCAGGCGGTGAACACGGTTTCGGAATTTTCGTTTGCCGTATTCATCCCTATTTATTTCGCGGTGGTGGGGTACAAACTGGACTTGAGCCGGACTTTCTCGCTTTCGATGTTAGTGTTTTTTCTGCTTCTTTCCTCGATGGTGAAATTGGCATCGGCGGGGTTGGGAGCACGGATGGCGGGATTTGGGATCGGAGATTCGGTGAACCTCGCCAGCGCTCTGAACGCGCGCGGCGGTCCGGGCATCGTCCTGGCTAGCGTAGCCTTTGATGCCGGCATTATCAATGCCACGTTTTATACCACGCTGGTGCTCGTCGCCATTCTTACCAGCCAGGCGGCCGGGGCATGGCTCGCCTACATTTTGCGAACTGGACGCCCGCTACTTTCGGGCGAAGCCGCTGAATCTAGCGCTCGCGGTTATGGGGAAACGCCTGCGGTGAGCGTACCCATGTAGCTAGACGCTTGCACCGAAGCGGGGAAACGGGGCGGGGTTAGACTTCATTTATCAATTGTGTTATATGATCCGATCATGAGCGACATTGTCCGCTGCCCGTATTGCGTTGAAGGGGGGAACTTCAAAGCTATGATGGGAAGCGCCGAAGGGAAGCGGTTCCTTTGTGGCAGGTGCAGCCACGTCACCATACCAGAGAATCCCGGCTATCAATGCACCTGTCTGAACTGTACGGTATCTAATCCGCGCGGGCCGAGTCCTAGTTGATTTTTCGCTTTTCAATGGCTGCGGGGAAATAGAGAAGGTTGTATTTTGAGATGTTCTCGACCTCGTAGATAAGCGCGGTTAGCGCGGACCTAAGCTCCGCGAACGCCACATCCTGTTCGGCTCCCGTCGTCGCAGCGACAAGCGCGCACAGTTCTCTTACTCGCTGCTCCAAGGGGGAAGGCACGATCCTATTTCCGGTTCTCTTTCCGATTCTCTAGGATGCCAGAATCCTGCCGCCGCTGTGTACAGCGTAACCCTTAGCCTCAGGGGTGGATCTTAGGGGTTTCACATTAGATTCAGTTGGCGGGTCCGTCCGGGATTTCTTTGTCTCGCGGACGAGCGAAACTTCGCTCATTAGATCTGGTTGAGTTCCAGAAGGAGGACGTGGAACTTCGTCGGGTCGCGCTCCGCCGCCACCTTAACTGCCACCGCTACGACTCGTTCTCGCTCTTCCGGTTCCGACGGACGGGACCTCCAAAGAGTCAGCGATCCTCACTACAAGTGATAAACGGAATCAAGGGACTACATCGGAGAAGTCACCTCCAGCCCAACGTTGGCGGACGATTGACTTGTTTATCCTAAATGGTAAACTACGGGCCGAACTGATTACCAAGAGCGGCAAACCGAACGAGTTTTTGCGCCGCCTTGGCTTCGGTCTGTCGAGGACCTAAGAGGAAGACGCGACGCCTTAGTTCCAGTCCCTGGAGCTGCAGGAAAGGTGTGCACATCGTAATATATGGCGCGATTTGTTATCCTGCAGGCAGCGATGGCCCGGCCCCGTCAATTCGTGGCTGCCCCCCTGCCAGCATGGGCGCGGCGAATTCGAGCGCTGCGAGAGAAGATGGGACTGAATCAGTTCGATTTCGGAAAGCATTTGGACTGCTCGTCGATGGTGATCTCCCGCTGGGAGCGGGGGCTGCAGAAGCCTCCGGCCGACTGCCTCATTATGATGGGGAAGATGGCTGGTCCGCCTGCCGGATGGTATTTCTGGAAGATGGCGGGCATCTCGCCGGAAGACGCCAAACGGATGTTGAACAAAGCCTGAGAGCCTTCCCTGCGAAGATCGAGTTCCTGTTCGTTCTTCCTTTCTTCCCTCCTGATACTGCGCAATCGGCGACTCTTCGGAAGACGCGGATTATTCCTTGCAAACCGCCGGGTTAGCTGTATTCGACTTTCTTGGGATGTGTATAGGATTGACCAGTTTTGCAAGTGTGCGAGAGCTATCCTGCTTTAGGTTCCGACGGGAACGCGGTCACGGGTTAATGATGGGAAACCACTTTCATGCCCTCCCGACCGCTTAACTCTACCTTACACAAGTCCCACGTTCTGGCCGGACCTTCAGGTTCGGCCTTTTTTTGCCCGACGCGAAACGGAACGCAATGGAATCGCTCCCCTATTGGATTCGAAATCCCAGAGCGGGATCCGCCCGCTTGCATGATGGATTATGAGCATAAGTGATCAGTCAGGATTCAGGGCGTCCTCCATAATTGGAAGTGGTGACATCCCACCAGGACGGACCCTGTTGAAGCACATCGCGAGCACAAGTAAAAAGACTGATTTCAATGCCCACACTTTTCTCTCCACGATTGGGAGGGGCAGGGATATGGTGTCTTTTCAAAAGAAGCAGACCATCTTCGCGCAGGGCGATTCTACCGACGGCCTGTTTTTTGTGCAGACAGGTAAGGTGCAGCTGAGCGTTGTATCGGAAGCAGGCAAAGAGGCGACGCTGGCTATTTTGAGCGAAGGTGATTTCTTTGGAGAAGGCGGGCTCGCGGGCCAACTGGTTCGCGTGTCATCTGCCAGTGCACTGACAGACTGCACCCTTCTGCATGTGGAGAAGAAGGCGATGATGCTGGCCATGAGCCGGGAGCCGAAATTGTCGGCGATGTTTGTCAAATATTTGCTAAAGAGGAACATCCGGTATCAGGACGATCTGGTCGATCAACTTTTTAACTCCAGCGAAAAGCGGCTGGCACGAGTTCTTCTGCTGATGGCCCATTTCGGCAAAGAAGGAGTGTCGGAAATGTCCGTCCCCCGATTAAGTCAGGAGACTCTGGCGGAGATGGTTGGGACGACCCGATCGCGGGTTAGCTTCTTCATGAATCGATTCCGGAAGCTGGGTTTTATCAATTACGATGTGGGCGACAACTTACATGTTCACAGCTCGCTGCTGAACGTGGTGCTGCAGGATGACAACGAAACAGTGGCTTCGGTATCCATGAAGCCAACAGCTCATCCAGCCAGGAGCTTGGAACCGCCTCGTGAACCCGGCGAGCCCGCTGACAAAGATCGGGCTAAAAGACCGCTGCTGCCCGGCGTTGCCGGACGCCGAAACTAACGGGCTCCCTCAGCAAACTTCTCGTTCGCTTGTCACAGATCAATAAAACACAAAGCCTGGATACCCGCCCTCGACAATCTGTCGGCGCTGCGTCTTAGCGAGCCAGGGATTGAACCCAAGTGGCAAAGGAATGCCACGCCGCTGTCTTTCCGATAGGTATTCGCATTTGTTGGACAAGGATCAGGAAAGCGCCGGCCCAGATCGTGGCGCGATGAACCTTGCGGGTAGACCACAGATCGTAGGCTACCAGCAGAAGCAGGAAGGCGTAGGAGCAGAGTGTGGCCTTGATCGGATCTCGGTGGTTCCAGATTGGCCAACGGGCGATGGGGGCGATCATCAGTGCGACCGTGCCGACCAAGATGAGGCGCTTGTGGGTTGCGGGACTGGAACGGAAGCGGAATGCGAACAAGATCAAGGTCGCGAAGATCAGCATGTCGGTCAACGGAATGATGTAGAAGAATCTTGGATCGCTGCCCGGAGGGCCGGAGTTGCGGGCGAGCGAATCGGTTGCGGCCAGGACGCCGAGGATCACCATCAGACACGCCCACAGGAAACCTGCTATTCCGAGACGCCGATGAATATCCACGCGGCCGGCGGCGACCAGGGAAGTCTGCGTCACCAGCAGCAGGATCCAGCCGGTAAAGGCGGCTCCATGCAGGTGGATGATGAGGCTGGGGAGCGGGGCGCGGAAGATTCCGGCGAGATAATAAGTGCGGGCAAAGCCCAGGAAGACAGTGGCCAGCATCAGCAACGCCATCGACGAGAAAAAGAGGTGGTCGAAACGACGGCCTGGCACGGGTGTTGCAGGCTTTACGGCAACTTCAGGAAGCATTGCGATTGTGGACATAGGTCTCCGGTGGCTCTCGGTTTTGGGGGAAGATTTCTGGGACCCTGGGGAAGTAGCGAGCATTGTATGCTAGGTTGGCGCAAATCGCAGATGTAAAAATCGTTTCCCTATCGCAGTCAAGTCCGCCCTGAGCTGCGCTGGGGCTGCTCGATCCCAAAAGACGCTCACAGGGTCAGGCATTCCTTTTAGCGCACCCACTTCAGGCTTGGACGCGCATCGAATAAAATTACATCGATGATGCGACCCTGGACGATAGTAGCGGCGTCGTTCCTCACCGCTGTCGTCGGCGTCGGAGCTGCTGCACAGACCCCAACCCAGACTCAAACCCAGATCCAAATGAAGACCGCGACCGGGCAGACTGGGAGCGAGGCTTGCTCCGGCTGTCACTCGGAAATTTACCAGTCCTACAGCAAGACCGTGATGGCAAAGGCCAGCGGATTGGCTGTGGATGGACTGATGACCGGGGAATTCAATGACAACTCATCCGGCGTGCACTATCGCGTACACAAGCAGGACGAACACGTGTGGATGCACTATGAACGGCAGAGCGAGAAATTTCGCGGACAGAATGAGCTCCTGTATTTCATCGGGTCGGGACGAAAAGGGCGAAGCTATTTGTTTTCGGTGCAGGGATTTCTGTTTGAGACTCCAATCAACTGGTATTCGCAGGAGGGGCGCTGGGGGATGACACCGGCGTACTTTGAAGCCCGCGAGATTCCGTTGAATCTGCCGGCGTTCACGGATTGCATGAATTGCCATAGCAGCGGGCCTCAGCCGCCGCTTCCAGGAATGGAAAATAAGTTTGCCGGAGCGCCGTTCACGCACGCCGGCATCACCTGCCAACGATGTCACGGAGCGGGCGAGGGACACGGTGCGGGTACGGCTCCGATCCTTGAATCGGATATCTCGAACGATTCGTCCAGCCCGAACCCGTCCTCCTCGACTTCATCGGGCGCAAATTCCGCGAACGCGAATCCATCGGGGGCGAGAGCTTCAAGTAGTGATGCACTGGGGGCGGATTCATCGATGGTGAATCCCGCGAAGTTGCCGCCGGACCGGCGCGACGGAATTTGCATGGAGTGTCACTTCGAGGGGACTGTAGCGGTAAATCAGCCGGGCAAACGACTGTATCAGTTTCAGCCGGGGGAGCGGCTTTCGGACTACATTCATTATTTTTTGCTCAGCGGCAATCAGCCCGAGACGGCGCGCGCGCTAAGCCAGGTTGAGGCGCTGTCCCTCAGCGAGTGCAAGCGCAGGTCGGGAGACAAGATGTGGTGCGGAAGCTGTCATGATCCACATACGGAGCCAGCCGCGGAGAAGAAGGCGGCGTATTACCGGGGTAAGTGTTTGAATTGTCACGGTGAGCAGTTTGCGGTGAAGCACCATCCCGACAAACTGGATTGCACGCAATGCCACATGCCGGCATTGCCCAGCAGGGATGTGGCGCACACCGAGAGCACAGATCACCGCATTTTGCGGTATCCCAATACTCTGCCCTTGCCGCGTTTGCAAGTGCGAGGCACAGAAGGCGCTCCGCTGGTTTCATTCCCCGACAAGGATGCGCCGCTGGCCACCACGCGCGACTTCGCCCTGGCTTGGGAAACCCTGGCGCAGAAAAACGTGGAAGGGGCTGCGCACCGGGCGGAGCAGTATTTGCGGAAGGCGGTGGCAGAGCGGCCGGACGATCCGGTGCTGCTGGCGGCTTTGGGCTTCGTGGAGCAAAAACATGGGAGCGAAAAAGAGGCGCGGGAACTTTATGAACGGGCCTTGCAGATCGATCCGCTGGCCAATGAGGCTGCCACAGATTTGGGAATATTAGAGGCGCGATCGGGAAATCTGCAGCGCGCCGTGGAGTTGTGGCTGGGACCTTTTAAGAGAGCGCCGTATCGCAGCGCGATCGGGATGAATTTGGCGATGGCATTCTGCGCCGCGGGGCAGAGGCAAGTGGCGCAGAAATATGTGCAGCAGGTGCTGGAGTTCAATCCGGATTATTTGAAGGGGAAGCAGTTGCTCGCGCATTTGAAAGAGGAACCGGTGCAATGTAAACCGTGAGGACAGCGGACATCCGCATTAGGGGTAGCGGCGGAGCGGTTTCTCTGGATTGGGTTGAGTGTGATGCTTCGATTCCGCGATGAGGATCACTTCGCGTTCCTCACTGCTTTCGTCACCTTAGGGATTCGCCTTGCGGTGCCATTTGGCGAACGCGTACGACAGAGTCAATAGTGCCAGGCACGTTAAGCCGCTCCCTAGATTCACGAGAGGATATAGCCAGGTTTGGATCAGGGCTATCGTTACCATCGCGAAACCCGCGATAGATCCCCATTTCCCCAGCGGCGAGCGCAGCGGAAGTGCCGCCAGGTCTTGTGGTGAGCGGCGGTGACGGAAGCTGATATGCGCGGCGAGAGATATTAACCAGGAGAGAATCATGCCAGTGAACGCGGCTCCGACGATGTAACGGAAGGCATTCTGCGGAGCCCAAAGCGCCAGCGCCAGGGCGAAGAGAATTCCGAAAGAGGAGACCAGAACCGCATACTGCGGCGAGCCTTCCGCATTGAGGCGGCCAAGGCGGGCCGGAGCCCATCCGGTGCGGGCGAGTGAGAAGATCATGCGCGAAGCGACGTAGAGCGTGGCGTTGGCTCCGGAGAGTGCGGCGCTCAGCACGACGAAGTTCATCACCGCCGAAGCGTGAGGAATTTTCACCGTGCGGAATGTGCTGACGAAGGGGCTTTCGGTAACGCCAGCGTGATTCCACGGCATCACACCCAGCAGGATCACGATGGCGCCGACATAAGCAAAAGTAAGAATCAGAAAGGTCAGCCAGACGGCGCGCGGCGTTTCTTTTGGAGAAAGTGATTCGCCGGTGGTGACCGCGACCATTTCGACTCCGCCGAAACTGTAGACGGCGAACGTCATGGCTACCAGCGGCGACCACAGGCCCTTGGGAAAGAATCCACCCTGCGCGCTGTATTGCGGAGTGACGCGGCCGCTCAGCAGCAATGCTGCTCCGATCACGATGAAGACGATGATGGTGGTGAGTTTGATCATGGAGAGCCAGAACTCCACGCGTCCGTAGGAACCGACGCTGCGCAGATTGATCACGAGCAGAGCGGCGGCAAAGACGAGGATCCAAACGTAAGAGCGAACCCCGGGAAACCAGGCGGACATGTAGGTGGCGGCAGCGATCATCTCAGCGCCAATGGCAAGGGCGAGTCCACCCCAATATCCGGCGCGGGCAATGAATCCAGCAAAGGGGTTGAGGTAGAGATCGCCGTAGACGCCGAAGCTGCCGGCCGCGGGATGTGCGCAGGCCAGCTCGCCCAGCGCCATGGCCACGGTCCAGTTGATGAAGGCTGCAATCAGGAAACTCAGAATGGCGGCCGGCCCCGCGATTTCCATAGCTGCACCGGAACCGAGCAGCAGTCCCGTCCCGATGGAGCCTCCAACCGCCACCATGGCCATTTGTCCGGCGGAAAGTTGGTGACGGAGGCCTTCTTCGTGCGTGGGAGCTGCCGACGGCATACTGCACGATATCAGGGAATGGGCGATCGCCCACTCCGGAGGCCATTGCCATCAGTGAAGAGGGATTTTCGTAGAGTTTTACTTAGCCCGTCGCCTTCCTGAAACCGGCTACTCCCGGTTGCCAAAGCGATAGAACATACTCGTGGTCAAGCGCAGATCGTTTTGCCCCTGAATTGCGCCAGCCGAGTCGCCAAACGTCGTGTGCTGATAGTCGCCTTGGACACGGACACCAAGCGACGAGAACAGGGAGTGTTCGACTCCCCCGCCAACTGCGTACGACGGACGTGCCACCCACCCTTGCAGGTAGGAGGCTCCATTCAACGGTGCCGCGCTTTCGACCCGGGACGCGCCGACTAAACCCTCAATGAAGATCCCGGCCTTCCTGAACACAGGCGGATAGAAAACAGGACCGCCCAGGAAGCTTAGTACATTGGCGCTGTGTCCCGTATCAAAAACGTTGCCGGAACGGGCATAAGTTGAGTCCGCCTTAAGCGCCCAGTAGCGGTCGAACTTCACCAGAGCGCTAGCGTCCACGCCGGTAAGGCCTATCCTTTGTGACGGCAGCGGCATGCTGAAGTAGACGTAACCTAGACTCACCTCAAACGCCGGACCGGTAGCCGTGGCCGCCGCTTCCCTGCCGCTGTCGAAGCGAGATTGCGCCAGAAGCGGCGCAGCCAACAACAAAATGCAGGCAAATATTCTTCGCATGATCCTCACTCCTAACGGCTGTTTGAGCCTCTGCAAGCCTACATTTACTTCTCTTCATTTTCAGGTTACGTTGGTCGTTCTCCGCTTGTGCTTTGGGACTGTGGTCGCTCGTCGGCCCGTTCTGCCAGCAACAGCGGGTTGCTCACTGGGTTCAGAAAGACAAACCAGTGAATCACAGACTTAAGTGCGGAACGGAGGGTGCAATCTTCTAGGGACGATCATGTCCGGAACCCGATTGTGACCTTCGTAATCGAGCTCCGGCCTTACCGCATTGCTGCTGGCCGAGGCCGCTCCTAGAATTGGAGCAGGGCTTACTCCGCCTGACCTCGCATGCCTGAAATCACAAGACGACTGGACCGAGCCGAACTGGGGAAACGCGTGGAACGCGCGGAGAAGCTCTTGCAGAAGGGCAAGACCCCGGAGGCCCTGGAAGAGTATCTGCTTGTTCTGCGGGACGATCCGGACAACGATGTAGTGCGCCAACTGTCGGCCGATCTCTGTCTGTCATTGAACCGCAATGCCGACGCGGTGCGCCTGCTGGGCGAACTGTTTGAACGTCAAGTAGGCACCGGGGACGCGACCCGGGCCAGTCTCACTTACAAAAAGCTGACGCGGCATGGCAGTCCTACGTGGCAGCAGAAATTCCGCTTTGGCCAACTGCTGGAGGGTTCGAACAAGAAGCTGGCCCTGGCTACCTACGAAACCGCGCTGTCGGACCTGGGAAAAGTTACCAAGAAGAAAGAGTCGGTTCAGATTCTGGATCGCATTGTGGCCCTGGACCCCACTCAGGCCAACCTGTTGCGCGTGGCAGAATTGGCGTCGGAACTGGGAAATCGCAAAGCGGCAGCGTCGGCATACCAGCGAGTGGCGCAACTGGCGGCGTCCGAGGGTGGCGATATGGCGCAATGGTACGAGCGTGCCTATCAGGAAGACGCTTCGAACCAGGACATCGCCTTGGCCTATGCGAAGAGTTTGTTGGCAAAGGGCCAGATAGGCGCCGCCATTTTCATTCTTGAACCACAGATGAATGCCGGAGAGGTGACACCCGCTCTGCGCGAGGCTTATGCCGATGCGCTGGTGGCAGCAGGCCGTTTCACCGACGCGGAACCGCTCGTCTGGCAGCTGTTTGAGGCGAATCCGGCCCGGGTGCAGCAAGTCATTGGGCTGGTGGGAAGTCTGCTGGATGGCGATCAGCATGACGCCGCGGTTGAGCTGGCGCGGAAGCTGGAACAATTTCAGCGGCGTCGCGGAGAACGTCGGCAGTTCATCGGCATCATGGAGGATTTGACCGCGGCGCACCGGTCGTCGCCGCAAATTCTGGAGTTCTTGAGCGAGCTATATAACGCCGCCAACCGGGAGAATGATTACTGCCAGACGCTGTTGAAGTTGTTCGATCTCTATTGCGGCACCAGTGAGTTCGCCAAGGCCGCGGAGTGCCTGGATCGCGCGGCCGACGTAGATCCCTACGAACCCGGACATAGGAAGCGGCTGGAAATGCTGAAGGGAAAGCTGGACGAGCCGCGCTTCAAGTCGCTGGCTGCAAGATTTTCTACGGTCAGCACCGCCGTCGAAGAACCCGTACACGAGCAGGAATCGACTTTGGGCGCTTCCACGCTGCAAGACCTGATGCTGCAGGCGGAAATCCTGGTGCAGTACGGTATGCGCAACAAGGCAGTCGAGCGGTTGCAGAGAATTCAGGAACTGTTTCCGCGAGAGGAAGAACGGAACGAGGATTTGCAACGGCTCTATATGTCGGCAGGAGTCACCCCGCGCTATGCGGGGTCGGCCCCGCTGCCTCCGGCTGCGGCTGGTGCTGTGAGTAGTTCGCCGGCGACTGCTCCAATCGCCACGGCGCCGGATCCCTCCACCGATGTGCGCAGCTTTACCCGCGTAGCCGAAATTTCGCGCAAGCTATATCACCAGGGTACGGCTCCCGCGGTGTTGAGCACCGCGGTGAGAGAGATTGGAACGCACTGGGAATCGACCCGTTGCATCGCGGCCATGGGCAAGGCAGGCTCGTTTCCCACGGCTTTGGAAGAGTTTTGCGCCGAGGGATTCAAGAAGGCCGGAGCCTCAGCCATCGCCGAACTGATCGCCTGCCTGCATCAGGCGGTGAAGGGTCACGATCCGTTGGCCATTGAGGACGCCCCAAAAGCTGCCGCGTTACAGTCGGCGCGGAAAGTAGTGACAGACATGGGTGCGGCGGCGGTGCTGGCGATTCCCCTCAGCGACGGCGAAGAAATTGTCGGCATGCTGGTGCTGATGCACAACCGGGCCCGAGTTTGGCAGCAGGCCGACATGGTTGTACTGAAGACTTTGGCGGAGCAGATGGTGATTGCGCTGAACAATGCGGGCTTGCGGCGCCTAGTGAAGAATCTTTCGGTGACCGACGAGAAGTCGGGGCTGCTGAAGCGGTCTTCCTACATTGATCTGTTGTTGGCCGAGAGCAAGCGCGCGATTCAAAATGCGTCGGCGCTTTCGGTGCTGTTGCTGAAGTTCGGCAAGAGCGGAGCCATGATCAAGGAACATGGCGAAGCGGCAGTCCATTCGGTAATGGAAAGAGCCGGACAGCTGATCTCGGACAACATCCGCTCCAACGATCTGGCGTTCCGCTATGACACCACCACGATCGCGCTTCTGCTGGGCGAGACCGCCGAGAAAGAAGCCTTGCTGGCGGTGGAAAAGCTAAGAAAGATTGTCGCCGAAGTGCGTCTCCCGGCAAGAGAGGACGGCGGAAAGGGCCCGTCCGCCCTGTTCTCCGCGGGCCTGGCGCAAGCGGTCATCCGCACCGAATACGATCCCGTGGACGTGGTCACAGAAGTCATAAATCGCGCCGAGCACGCCCTGGCGCAAGGCATGGCGCAAGGCCCCGGGAAAGTCGTCGCGCTGGGCCCGGCCCTAGCCGCAGGCGCGGTAGCGTAACTCATCGGCCAGCTTAAATAACGATTACTTGGCGACGAACACGTGGCCCCGGACGCATTCGTCCGCCGGCGTTTGTTCATTATGAGTTCTTGACAGGGTCCAACTTGGAAAAAAAAGAAGACAACAATAACCGTATTCGCGAGCGCGTGTCGCCGCTTCGTTCTCTTCACTCGTTCTGCACGCGCCTCTCCTTTACGCTTTCTTGCCTCCCATTTAGAATCGAGGACGAGCCGACGTAGCTCAGTTGGTAGAGCAGCCGATTCGTAATCGGCAGGTCAGCGGTTCAAGTCCGCTCGTCGGCTCCAGGCTTTACGTGAGTTTCCTCACGTTGCGCCCGGCTGCGAGGTGCACTCAACGTGAAATTAAGAACGCTACGACGCCTTCTTAGCTAGATGCAGCCGCGAACGGTGCTCTTCTTTCCTCTGTTCGACGGAGAGAACTCGCCGGCCAAGACCCGCCAGCTGTACGAGTTCCTGTTGGATTGCCTGAAGCCGTTCTTGCCTCTGGCCATGAGCGATATGAGTCTCTGTGTCGTTGTGGCGTTGACGCCGATACTCTTCATTCGATTCTTTGAGCTGAGCGATCTCGTCGCGGAGACGGCCGATCTTTTCGCGAAGCACTGCTAAATGGTCCATGCTTATTAGAATAGCGCATTCGACCGATTGAGCGCCTGTGGTCCGGAAGACACTGCCGAATCCGCCGCGAAGCGCTTGATCCTCGGCTAGATCGTCGTGCATCAGGAATGTTCGTAACTCCCTCGTCATAAATTGCGCGTACCATTGGGCATGGACAGAATGTATTCAGTTCCCATTGATCGCAGGATGGCCAATGCGTTGCTTCGTGACGTCCCTAAGGATGACCATGAAGACGAGGAAGATGACGAGGATGAAAAAAAGGACGACGACGAAAATGAAGAGGATGAAGAAGAAGGAGACGGCTATTCGGAATGATGACCGCTCTGCAGCGTAATGAGGATGTATTCGGCAGGTCAGCGGTTCAGTCCGCTCGTCGACTCCAGCGTTTCACAAGATTAAGCTGCCTGCTGTTTTGGCGCGAGCGGCAATCCGGCGTCCTGCCAGGCTTGGAATCCTCCTTGAAGAGCCCACACGTTCTGGTAGCCTTTCTCCCGAAGTTTCCGCGCCAAACTGGCGCTGGAGCCCTCATCGGGTCAAGTGCAGTACGCGACGGCGGGTTTGTTCTTGGGAATTCTGGGCAGAACTTCTTCGAGCTTGTCCGGCGTCACACGGATCGCCTTTGGCAGCATGGTCTCCGATGCCGCCCACGCCTGTGGATTGCGAACGTCGATCACCGTGAAATCTTCTCCCGCGTACATTCGTCGCTTCAGTTCGTCAACCGTGATGCGGAAAGCGTCAGCCATAAGGACCTCCTGCAACGGACCCGAATAGTAGATGCGAGACGGCCGATTTAGGCTGTCGAAAGAAGAAATTGCGCAGGTCTTAACGCTCAATCTGACCGACTCTAAGCGGCCTTTTCCACCGGAAGCCCTGCTTGCATCCATCCCTGCTTGCCCTCGGGATAATGCGCAACCTTGGTGTAGCCCATGGCCGCCAATTCACGGGCGGCGTATTCGCTGGCGTGTCAGTGCGTGTTACTGCAGTAGGTGACGATCTCAACGTCCTTGTTGGGAAGCAACTGCGGCGCAAGCTCTTTGATTTTGTCAGGCGGAATATTCAAGGCTCCGGGAATATGAGCTTCGCGGTAGCGCTCTGGCGCCAGCGTCTCGACCACCTTGACCTTTTCTTTGCGGTCGAGCTTGGCCTTTAGATCCTTCGTAGAAATAGTCGGTTCCATCGGACCTCCTTGCGAAATAACTATGCCGAGAGAGGATCGCCGGAAACGCGCCGCTTAACGGCATGAACGCATCACCAAGTATATACTTCGGCGATTCGCGGTGGACTCATCGATAACCTTTGTTTTCAAAACCACTTGAAGGTTGTTGTGACTCCAAATTCCCAAGATTTTCATGGTTTTTTGCAAATTGCCAGGCCCAAACATGACTTAGGCTCCTTATTTTTCAGAGACTTACAGGCTCTACCCTTGGGCCCACCACGTTCGTGCCATACATGGCACGAGGGAGCCATTTACCGGCTTTGGGCAGGGAGTTAGAGTCGTTGTTGAGCAGCACTTGGGGGAGGGCTGATCAACAGACGCCTCGGGGACTCAAATCGAGTCCGGGGCGTTTTGTTTTGCGCTGAAATTCTCTTTTCTCGTCGTTCCCCGTTTTCTAGACCTCTCGCTTTTCAGAGTCCCATCTGAGTTCGCTACCAACTGATATTTCGATGGTGATAGATTTGTTTGCGATACTCTTTTGCGATAATCCGTGCGTGCAAGGAGCAGGTTATGCCGATTCAGTTTGCGCGACGAGACTTTCTCGCAGGAATGGTTGCCTTGACGGCGGCGAAAGCCGCATCGCGATTTGCGGCGAGTGACGCCAACTCGCCCTTCCGAGTTTCCATCATCAATGATGAAATTTCCCAGGATTTCGGGCACGCCTGCGAAGTGGCCTCGCGCGAATTCGGCCTGGGATGGATCGAACTGCGCGGCATGTGGAAAAAAAATATTGTCAGCCTCGACGAGAAAGAAGTCGCTGAGGCGCGCGGCACCCTGGAAAAATATCAACTCAAAGTCACCGACATTGCCAGCCCCTTGTTTAAAGTCGACTGGCCGGGCGCGCCGAAATCGAAGTTCAGCGAGGCCAAGAGTTTCGGCGCGAACTTCACTCTGGAGCAGCAGGACGAAGTTCTGGACCGCGCCCTGGAGATGGCGAAATCGTTTCAGACAGATCGCGTCCGCTGCTTCGACTTTTGGCGCCTCGAAGATCAGGCGCCATACCGCGCAGCCATTAACGAAAAGCTGCGGGATGCCGCGTCGAAGGCCGCGAAAAAGGGCATCATTTTGATATTGGAAAATGAAATGGCCTGCAACACGGCCACGGGGGCCGAGGCTGCCAAAGTTTTGAGCGCGGTGCAGACTCCATCTCTGATGTTGAACTGGGATCCGGGTAATGCCGCCGCCAGCGGCGAAACCCCTTATCCCGATGGCTACAATCTGCTGCCCAAGGATCGCATTGGTCACTGCCACTGCAAAGACGCCGTTAAAAAAGGCAAGAAATATGACTGGGCTCCGATGGGCGGAGGGATCATCGATTGGGCGGGTCAGTTCAAAGCGCTCAAGCACGACGGCTATCACAATGCCGTGAGCTTAGAGACGCACTGGAACGGCGGCGGTTCGCCCGAGGAATCATCGCGCAAAAGTTGGGCTGGGATGAAAAAACTCCTGCAACAGGCGGACGCGATGTAGGGAATCTAGGGACTACTTACACTCCATCCGACCGCCGACATTCCAAAGCGACGAGAAACGTCCCTATCGTTTGCCGTCGCCGGCGGAGGCAGGAAGGATCGCGCCGGCGGCGATGTTCAAGCGGGAGAGGATGTGCGGGATTTCCAGGCAGGTTGAGCGTCGAAGAATTAGCCGCCGATCTGGCGGGATCAAAAGCGCCGAACTGCGCTCGGCGGGCAGGCGAGGGCTCCCGTCCCCACACGGGCACCTCTCCCCACACGAGCCCTGTCCCCACATGAGCTAGTTGCCATCCCACATGAGCTACTTTGCTCCATAGTGAGTGCACTCTCGTGCACCGGGTTGAGCCACTTCTCACGCAACTGCGGCGAGGCGGTCCTTTACAATCCTGCTAGACCTATACCAGAAAAGAGCTTCCCGACTGGCGCGCCGCTTTGTTGGGGGAGACCCGTTTATGCGAGGAATACTGAGGATTATTGCGGCTTGTTTAATCGTGTGCGCTGGCGTGGCGGTGTGGGCGGAGGGTGCGGCTGGGGCTTCGAAGGGGGCTAAGAGTGCGCCCTCGGTGAGGCTTCCGGGTCCGGCGTTTGTAGCACTGGAGACCATCACGCCGGAGCATATTCGCTGGCATGTGCGCTATTTGTCGCACGATCTGCTGGAGGGGCGGGGGACGGGGCAGCGCGGCGGAGATATTGCGGCGGAATATATTGCCACGCAGTTTGCAGAATATGGATTGAAGCCGGCGGGCGATCACGGAACTTTCATGCAGAAGGTGCCGCTCGTGGGGATCACGACTTCGGCCGAGACGCAGTTCTCTCTGGTGCCGAAGCAGGGCGAGACGATGAACCTGAAGCCTCTCGACGAGTATGTGGCTTACGACCAGACGCAGCAGGCGCAGTCGGATGTAGACGCGGAAATCGTTTACGTGGGTTATGGGATTGAAGCGCCGGAGTACAACTGGGACGACTATAAAGGGCAGGACGTTCACGGGAAAGTGTTGCTGATGTTGGTCAATGAGCCGCCGTCGGATGATCCCAAATTTTTTAAGGGCAAGGCCCTGACCTACTACGGGCGCTGGACCTACAAATATGAAGAGGCGGCGCGGAAGGGCGCGGTGGGCGTGATTCTGGTTCATCAGACGCAGATGGCGAGCTATCCGTGGGAAGTTGTGCGGAATTCGAATTCGGGGGAGAAGTCGTTCTTGAAGCTGGAAGGGCCCGCGCTCAAAGTTGCGTCCTGGGTGCAGTTGGATGTGGCAAAGCGGCTGGCGTCGGCGTCGGGAATGGATGTAGACAAGATGATGCAGGATGCGCAGTCGCGGGAGTTTCGTCCGGTGAATCTGCGGGCGAAGCTTCGCGCGCATATAGTCAGCAAGGTTCGGCATTTCGAGTCGAATAATGTGGTCGCGATTCTTCCGGGGGCGGATCGCAAGATGGCCGCGGAGGCGGTGTTGTATACGGCGCATTATGATCATTTCGGCATTCGTCCTGACATGCCGGGGGATAACATCTTTAATGGCGCCGACGACAACGCGACAGGATGCGGCATTCTGATCGAGTTGGCGAGGGCGTTTGGGACGGCGGCGCAGAGGCCGCGGCGGTCAATCCTGTTTGCGGCGGTAACTGCGGAAGAGCAGGGGCTGCTGGGGTCGGAGTATCTGGGGAAGCATCCGCCGATTGCGGCGGGAAAGATTGCACTGGATTTGAATTATGACGATGTGAAGCCGCTGGGCGCGCCGGAGGAAGTGGAAGTCTCGGGAGCGGAGCGGACGACGTTCTATCCCGCGGTGGAGGCGACGGCGAAGGAGTTCCGGCTGGCGATTCGGCCGGATGCTCGGCCGGAGGCGGGGCACTTTTACCGCTCGGATCACTTCAGCATGGCACGTGTGGGGATTCCGGCATTTTCGATTAACGAGGGGATGAAATATAAGGGACACCCCGAGGCTTGGGGATTGGAGCAGGAACACGATTACGTGGAAAAGCATTATCACCAACCGAGTGACGAGTATCATCCGGAGATGGATTTTGTGGGGGACTCGGCGATGGCGCGGTTTGGATTTGCGTTAGGTTGGGAGGCTGCGAGTCTGCCGAAGTTGATTGAGTGGCAGAAGGGCGATGAGTTCGAGGCGGCGCGGAAGAGCCAGTAGCACTGGTGCTTGCCAGCACGGTCAAGAGCCTGGCGCGCGCGTGAGGGTTGCTTCTAAGACAAGATTTCGTGGCTTGGTAGGGATGCCTCGACTGCGCGGCGACAGTCGCTTCGCTCCCCTCACCGCTTCGCTCAGCATGACAATTTGTTTCGCGCGCCTAGCGTACAGCCAAGGCGGCCGTCTCGAAGCAGGTGTTCTCCTTTTCCCCAGAATGAGCCGGTACGGCGTAACCTAGGTAACTTTAGCGGCGCTTTCCTGCGTGCTAACCTCGATCTGTTCGTTTGAAATCAGCAACTTCCAAAGAGAGCTGATCAGAATGCCGCGAATTCCTATTTTTCGACTGGGCGGAGCGCCGGATAAGCCGAGGGTGCCGAAGCTGGCTGCGTCGACGCCTTCCATCGTGCTGGAAGGACTCAGTGTCGGGGTCGACAACCTGCGGCATGATGTGGTGCTGAGTCCGCGATTTGTGGAGTTGGGACGGGCGCAGATTGCGCGGTTGATTGCGCGGCACGGCGAGTTGGATGCGGTGTTGTCGGCGGAGCCGTTGCGATCGGCCCAGGGCCCTTCGTGGATGCGGAATCAGGCTGGGAAAGCGGCGCAACAGAAGAACGATCCCAGCGGGTGGAAATCGGCGCTGGCCGAACTGCAGGTTGGATCGCTGAATCGCGCAAAGAAAGAATCGCGGCTGTCGATCGACCTGCTGGCTCGGCTGGCAGTCACCAAGTTCGTGCGCACGGAAATGAACCAGCAGTTTTTGCAGGTGCTGGAGCGGTGCCGCGTACAGGTGAAAAGCTACGACAACATGCGGCAGGAGAGGGCGCACGAATATCGCGAACGCCTGGCCGCGTTCCAGGTGCGGAAGAGAATCATTCTGCGCAAGACCGGGCAGGAGATCTTTGAGACTCTGCGTGAAGTAGAGAAGAGCACGCTGGCGCGCACGCGGCGGTCTTTATTTGGCGAAGAGACCAGCGACGGAAGCTTTTTCACTTATCCTCTGTTTCTGAATCGGCTGCTGTTTTCCGAAGACGGGCGGGACGACTACTTGTGCGCCGAGCATTACGTGATGATGGGGAATTGGGATCGCGATCCGGACCGTTATGGCCGGATGAGGGAGATTGCGTCCAATTTTCTGCGTTCGATCTATGGTGAGGAGGTCATCGCGGAAACGGTGGACTCGTGGATGAACGTTCCGGAGAATGCGCGGGAACTGGTGGGAACGGGGACGCCGGAAGATTCTGCCGAAGGAGCGTCGCAACAGGAGCGGTTGGCAGCGTGGGTGCGGCTGCTGGAAGACGAGCAGGTGATGGAGAATGTAATTGCCTCCTATCACGTTGTGCCGCTGTTGAGCGAGTATGCGCCGCGGATTAATCCCCAGCAGTTGAAGAATGCGCTGATCGACAGGACGGAATGCGATCGAGTGGAGCGCATGATTCACGAGCATGGCAAGCTTTCGCCGAACAGCTTGTATGCGGCGGTGGCCAAGGTTGCGAGTTGCCGCGGGGCGGAGCGGGCGAAGGTGGCAGCGCGGTTTCTGGGAGATTTCTTTCACTATCATCGCGATTTGCGGCGGCTGGAAGTGGTGAACGCAGCTCTGGATTCCGTAAACCTGGCGGGAAACGAACGGCTGCAGGAACTGTCGCGAGTCAACGGCACCCTCTATGAGTTTTTGCTTCCGGAAGAACAGGTGGAGACGGCCGCGGAACGAGTGTTGCGCCATGTGGTGATGAAAGCGGATGTGCGCGACTCGACGCGGCTGACGCGAACGATGATGGAGAAGGGATTGAATCCGGCGTCGTACTTCAGTTTGAATTTTTACGATCCAGTGAACAAGCTGCTGGAGAAGTATGGCGCGCAGAAAGTGTTCCTGGAAGGTGACGCCATTATTCTGGCCATTCTGGAGCGTGAAGGGGAGCCAGGGCTGGCCGTAAGCCGGATGTGCGTGCTGGCGCGGGAGATCATCGAGATTGTGCGCGGATATAACGAGCTGATGCAGCGCTCAGGCATGCCACAGCTGGAACTCGGCATTGGGATTACTTCGCAGGAGTCGGCGCCGCTGTATCTGATGGACGGCGAACATCAGATTATGATTTCCGAGGCGCTGAACGAGAGCGACCGGCTATCTTCGTGCAACAAGAAGGCGCGCAAGGTAATGGAGCCGCAGGCCGGGCCTTTCCACGTGTATGCGTTTCAGGCGGCGGAGCTGGATGAGAATGGGAACCCGGAAGATGTGATTCTGAGCTATAACCTGGGCGGGATCCGCATGAATGAAACGGCCTTCCGCAAGTTGCAAAAGGAGATCACACTCGAGCCGTTAAAGGTGCGGTTGCCGGCGGCGTTGGCCGTATCCGATAAGGGCGACTACAAGCTGTACACTGCCACTGTTCCGGTAGACCGGGATATCTTCCGCAAGATTGTCGTAAGGGAGAGCCGGATTCCGCGGATCGATCCGGCGGATTTTTCGGTGAAGGGATGGACCGAGCGGTCATATTACGAGATATGCACGGATCCGGCGATTTATGCGGCGCTGGAGAAGAAGAAGGGCGCGGGGAAATAGAGGCGGATAGCAAGAATTTAGTTTGAGGCTGCTTCATTCGTAGTGTCCTGTCATCCTGAGCACAGCGGAGTGAGTCACGAAATGAATCGCGCCGCGGAGTCGAAGGACCCCGCAGCTGCTTGCAAAATGATCGATCCCGCCGGGAGAATTTCCTCCACTATTCCAAACCGACGCTTGCAGCCCGTTTCAAATTCTCAAATCGTTTCGCACGGGAGAGTCCTTGTGGTGCCCTTGGGCGCACCAGCAGGCAGGGAGCCTTCGACTGCGTTATGGCCGGCGCGTTGGAGGACCCCCACCACAGCCGGCTGGACGCCGGCGCTGCGCGGGCAGCGTTTATAATCTTTGGTTTCGGCATACCTGCCGCATTCTCACTGTTAAGGAAACTCTTTGCTCGATTTCTTAGGAGACTTACGACGAACTCACATGTGCGGGACGCTGCGCGCTTCGGACGCGGGCAAGAAAGCCGTGCTAATGGGATGGGTGAACCGTCGGCGCGATTTGGGGAACCTGATCTTTATTGACTTGCGCGACCGCACTGGCGTGACCCAGGTTGTGCTCAATCGCGAACTGGACGCGGCTGCGCATGATAAGGCGAATACCGTGCGCAACGAGTATGTGATCGCGGTGATCGGCTCGGTGAAATTGCGGGACGCGGATACGGTAAACAAGAACATTCCTACGGGCGAAGTGGAGCTGGTCGCACAGGAGATTCGCATTCTGAACGAGTCGAAGCTACCGCCGTTTTTGCCGTCGGACATCGCGCTGACGAATGAAGAGACGCGGCTGAAATATCGCTATATCGATCTGCGGCGGGACGTGATGCAGTTCAACATTGAGATGCGGCACAAAGTTGCGAAAGCGATTCGAGATTATTTATCGGGGCAGGGATTCTTCGAAATTGAGACTCCGTTTATGACGCGGTCAACGCCGGAAGGGGCCCGGGATTACCTGGTGCCTAGCCGGGTGCAGCCGGGAACTTTCTATGCGCTGCCCCAGTCGCCGCAATTGTTCAAACAGATCCTGATGATTTCGGGATTCGATAAATATTTTCAGATCGTGCGCTGCTTTCGCGATGAGGACTTGCGGGCGGACCGGCAACCGGAGTTTACGCAGATCGATCTGGAGATGTCGTATCCGCAGCCGGAGCGGGTGTGGGAAGTCGTCGAAGGATTTCTGATGGCGGCGTTTCAGGCTGCTGGAAGCGCTATCAAAACGCCGTTTCCGCGCATGGATTATGACGAGGCGATCCGGCTGTATGGGATCGACAAACCCGATTTGCGGCTGCCGGCATTCACCGAGGTGCGGGAGTGTTTTACGGCGGAGAATCTACAGGAGCTGGCCATCAATGCGAACCTGCCGGTGATTGCGATTCGTACGCCGAAGGTGGGCGAACTTTCGCGCAAAGAGCGCGACGATATCAAGCCGATGTTCCACGCCAAGAGTGGCGCGAAGATTTTCGAAGACTTCAAGCGCATTGGCAACAAGTTTTCCGAGGCTGCCGACGCGATCGCGAAGAGAGTCGGAATGGAGGAAGGCGACCTGATCGTGCTGGTGGCGGGATCGGCGCAGGCGGGGCCGCAGACCCCGATGCCTGCTCATCGCAAGGTCACGCCGGCGGAGTTGGCCATTTATGCTTCGGCGGGGCTGCTGCGGCTGTCGCTGGCGCAGAAGTATGCGGAACGGCATGGCATTTTCAAGAAGTCTGGCGATCCGGCGAAGGATTTTCGATTTCTGTGGGTAACGAACTTTCCCATGTTTGAATGGGATGAGGGCGAGAAACAGTGGATGGCGGCGCATCATCCATTTACCTCCCCGCACGATCAAGATATGAGTTTGCTGGAGGCGGGAGTGGAGTCGGTGAACGATCCGCAGTCGACATTGAGTGCGGTGCGGGCGCTGGCTTATGACGTTGTGTTGAACGGCACGGAACTGGGGTCGGGCTCGATACGTATTCACCGGCAGGATATTCAGCGCAAAATTTTTCAAGCGTTGGGCATGACGGAAGAGGAGGCGAAGTCGCGCTTTGGATTTTTTCTCGAGGCGCTGGAGTATGGCACGCCTCCGCATGGGGGGATCGCGCTGGGACTGGATCGCATTGTGATGATTCTGGCTGGAGCTGAAAGTTTGCGGGAAGTAATTCCCTTTCCCAAGACTGCGCGCGCGGTGGATTTGATGGTGGATGCGCCGACGCCCGTGAGCGAGCGGCAGTTGCGGGAGTTGGGTATTGCGGTGAAGAAGTAGGCCGAAGTCTACTTCAGTGAATGTCGCTAAGGTTAAAGCTTTTAACCGCGGCAGGGCGCTGGAAAGCTCGCGGAGATCGCCGAGAAGAACAAAGGCATTCCCGTAGACGGAACTTCTTTCTACGGTTGCGGGTGGGATTTCCGGCCGAGGTTATGGTGTACCGCGGTGTTTCGCGTTTATATTTGGGACTAGGGATGCTCGGGCGTCTCGCTTACAGTCGCAACACAGAAGAGAGACTTCTTAATTCATGGCGAATAACTTTCGAAAGTGTGTGCTGAAGGGCTGGCTGGCGGCGGGTTTGGCCGCCAGCGCGATCACGCTGGGATGCTCAGGAAAAGCGGCACAGAATGCCCACGCCGGAGGTCCGGCCGGAATGCCGGTGAAGGTACTGGAGGCGAAGGCGGTGCCGGTCGACGACGCGTCGGAGTACGTGGCTACGCTGAGGTCGCGGGACTCGGCGGTGATTATGCCGCAGGTTGAGGGGCAAGTGGTTCAGATTTTTGTGCACTCGGGCGAGCGGGTCGCGGCGGGGAGCGCACTGATTGAGATCGATCCGCTCAAGCAACAGGCGACGGTGAAAAGCCAGGAGAGCGCGCGGGCGGCGCAAGAGGCGAATCTGAGCTGGGCGAAAAAACAATACGACCGTACCGTGGGACTGTCTTCCGCCGGCGTGGTGAGCAAACAGGATCTGGATCAGGCGAAGGCAGCTCTGGACGCGGCTCAGGCGCAGATGGATGCGCTCGATGCGAACGTCCGCGAGCAGCAAGTGCAGCTGCATTATTATAAAGTCGTCGCGCCGCGGGCTGGCGTGGTGGGAGATATTCCGGTGCGGGTGGGAGACCGGGTCACGGTAACGACGGTGTTGACCACGGTCGACCAGCCGGGAAGCCTGGAGGCGTACGTGTATGTGCCAATCGAGCACTCGGCGAAGCTCAAGATGAATCTGCCGGTCCAAGTGCTCGACGGCGACGACAAAGTAGTCGCCGAATCGCGGATTAGCTTTATTTCTCCGCAGGTCGATACCACGACGCAGACCGTGCTGGTGAAGGCTCGAATTGCCAACGGAAATGATGCGCTGCGGCAGTTGCAGTTCGTCCGGGCGCGCGTGGTGTGGGGAACACATCGCAATCCGGAAGTGCCGATTCTCGCGGTATCGCGGCTGGCGGGCCAGTATTTTGCGTTCGTGGCGGAGGCGCAGGCCGGAGGATCGTTTGTGGCGCGGCAGAAGCCTCTGACCATCGGACAGACGGTCGGGAACGACTACGAGGTGCAGGACGGCATCAAGGCTGGGGACAAAGTAATCATTTCCGGGACACAATTTCTGCGGGACGGTGCGCCGGTGATTCCTATGAGTTAGGGGCGGCGTCCGGCTCTCGGCTTCCGGCTTCCGGTGGTTTACGATTCAAAACTTCAACAACAGCAAATTGAGATTGCATTCTGCGGTTCGTCAACCGGAAGCCGGATAGCGGAAGCCGGAAGCCGTTTTCACTACAGCTAGTTCACCACCGAGCGGCGAAAGCTGCAAACGAGGATTCTTCATGTTTGTCAACTTCTTCATTCAGCGTCCGGTATTTGCCACGGTGTGCGCGCTGCTGATTGTTCTGGCGGGGGCGGCGGTATTGCCTACGCTGCCGATTGCGCAGTTTCCGAATCTGGCGCCGCCTCAGGTGGGCGTTACCAGCGTTTACATTGGGGCCAGCGCGCAGACCGTGGAAAGCGCGGTCACGATTCCCATCGAGCAGCAGATCAACGGCGCGGAAGGGATGAAGTACATCACTTCCACGAGCGGCAACGACGGAACCAGCAGCGTGGTCGCGACGTTCGACTTGAACCGCAATCCGGATCTGGCCACGGTCGACATTCAGAATCGCGTGAACACGGCGCAGGGGCGGCTGCCCGCCGCAGTCAAGGCCGTGGGCATTACGACGGCGAAGACTTCGCAGAACTTTGTGTTTGGCGCGGCCGTGTTCGCAGACAACAACAAATATTCCACGTTGTTCGTCAGCAATTATCTCGACGTCTATGTGCGGGATTCGCTCAAGCGCATACCTGGCGTTGCCGACGTAATTATTTTCGGCGAACGCAAATACTCGATGAGGTTGTGGCTGGATCCGGGGCGGCTGGCGGGGCGTGGGCTAACGGCGACCGATGTGGTGAGCGCGCTGTCGGAACAGAACGTGGAAGTCGCGGCGGGGCAGGTCGGCCAGCAGCCAGCAATCGAGGGACAGCAGTATCAGGTAAGCGTGCGGGTGGTAGGGCGGTTAAGCGAGCCGGCGCAGTTCGACAACATCATCCTGAAGACGAACGCCGACGGCACGCTGGTTCGGCTGAAAGATGTGGGGCACTCCGAGTTGGGCGCCGAGAGTTACGCCAACGATGTGCAATTCAATGGGCAGGATGCAATGGGCCTGGCCGTAACCCAGCTCTCCACCGCGAACGCGCTCGATGTGGACCGGCGGGCGATTGCCGAACTTGAGCGGTTGTCGAAAAACTTTCCTCCGGGAATGCATTATAAGGTTGCGTTCGATACGACGGACGCGGTCGGGGAATCGATCCGGGACGTGGTTTACACCGTGGGTTCGGCGATCCTGCTGGTCATTCTGGTGATCTTTATCTTTCTTGGCGACTGGAGGACGACGATGATTCACTTCATTGCCACTCCGGTTTCGCTGATCGGCACGTTCGTGTTTGTGAAGTTACTCGGCTTCTCCATCAACACGCTGACGCTGTTCGGCATTACGCTCGCCACCGGCCTGGTCGTCGACGACGCGATCGTCGTGATCGAAAACATTGAGCGCCATATCACCGAGGGCGAACACGACTCCCACAAAGCGGCGGCAGCAGCCACCGCGGAGATTACCAGCGCCGTCATCGCCACCTCGCTGGTGCTCTGTGCCGTGTTTGTGCCGGTTGCGTTCTTTCCCGGGACCACTGGCATTCTGTTCCGCCAGTTTGCGCTGACCATCGCATTTTCCATTGCCATTTCCGCCTTCAACGCGCTTACCCTGGCTCCGGTGCTGGCGGCAATTTTTCTGAGCGGTCCCCACCGGAAAAAATGGTGGTGGCTGCAAAAGTTCGACGACGGCGTCGTTGTAGTCACCCGTTGGTACCGCGCCCTGTTGCATCACGTGCTGGAATACAAAGTGGTGATGGCAGTGCTGTTTTTCGCCGGCCTTGGGCTGACTTATTTTGTGTTCACGCGCGTGCCCACGGGGTTCGTGCCCGATGAAGATCAGGGCTATTTCATTATTGTGATTCAGGCGCCGTCGGGGGCATCGCTGGAGTATACGAAAGCAATCGGCAAGCAAGTGGCGGGAATGCTCGCCAATGAACCGGAACTGGAAGGAACATTTTCGATCGCGGGCTTCAGTTTCGCGGGAGCGGCGGCGAATCAGGGACTTATTTTCGTACCGTTAAAGCGCTATTCCCTACGCAAAGGGGACGCGCATAGCGCGACAGCGATTATCAATCGCATTCGTCCACGAATGTTCGGGGTCTCGGGAGCCATCGTCTTTCCCACGCTGCCGCCGCCGATTCAGGGACTAGGACAATTTGGCGGATTCCAGTTCGTGGTGCAGGATCAGGCTGCGCACAAATTGGAGGAACTGGCGGCAACGGCAGGTAGCCTGATGCAACAGGCGGCGCAGCGCAAGGATTTGACGCGACTGTTCACTTCGTTCACTGCCAACGATCCGCAATTTCTGGTGACCATTGACCGCGAGAAGGCCAAGAGCGTGCACGTGCCGCTGTCGCAAATCACAGATACGCTGGGCGTGTACATGGGCTCGGCGTACGTAAACGATTTCGATTTCAACAACCGGTCGTATCGGGTTTACATCCAGGCCGACAAGCAGTTCCGGGCGCGGGCGGACGACATGAAGCGGTTTTACGTGCGTTCGGACAGCGGGGCCATGGTGCCGCTCGAGAATTTGATCAGCATTACTCAGACGACGACGCCGCAGGTGATTAGTCACTACAACCTTTTCCGGTCGGCGGAAATCGATGGCTCGCCTGCGCCGGGATACAGTTCGGGCCAGGCGATTGCGGCAATGGAAAATTTGGCCACGAAGATGCCGCAGGGATTTTCGTACAGCTGGACGGGGCTGTCTCTCGAGGAATTGGCGGCGGGCGGAACGTCTCTGATTTTATTCGCCCTGGGTACGCTCGTGGTTTACCTCACGCTTTCGGCGCAGTATGAAAGTTTTGTGCTGCCCTTCATTGTTTTGCTCGCTGTACCCATGGCGCTGCTAGGAGCCTTGGGAGCGCAGTGGATGCGGGGATTGCAGAATGACGTGTTCTGCCAAGTCGGGTTGGTGATGCTGGTCGGATTATCGAGTAAGAATGCGATTTTGATTGTGGAGTTTGCGGAGCAGTTGCGCGGACGCGGGATCCCGCTGATAGAGGCAGCAGTGCAGGGAGCGACGATTCGGTTGCGCCCGATCCTGATGACTTCGCTGGCGTTTATTCTCGGGGTGGTGCCACTGGTGGTGGCCACGGGCGCGGGAGAGAATGGGCGGCATTCGGTGGGGACGACCGTGTTTGGCGGGATGATTATGTCGACGGTATTGAATTTGTTTTTTATTCCCGTGCTGTATTTGATTATTGAGGGATGGCGCGAGCGAGGGAAAGCGCCGGCGGTTGTTCCTGCGGAGTCTGAGTAGCAGGTCTTTCGCCCTTCGCGGCGGGGCAGGGGCGCTGTCTTCCGGGGCGCGGGTGGCTAGAGAGGTGTAGCGAGCTAGGTCTTTACGTTGGGATTTATGCGGCTGCTTCGCGGCTCGGTCTATTCTTCCTGGTTTTGCTTTTTTGTACGACTGCGGATTGCCTCTTCTTCTTTCGGGCTTCGCGACGGCGTATTTTTGCCATCCATTCTTTGGAATACATGGTGCCGCGGCATTTGGGGGAGCCGCAGTGGCAGGGGGCGGGGTCATCGTCGTCGTACAGGTTGTAGTCCCAGACGAGTTCTTCGCCGGCGGCGATGTCGCGGATGGCGAAGATCCAAACGCGGCCTTTAATTTCGTCGACCTCGCAGTTAGGATTGCAGGAATGATTCAGGTAGGCGCCCAGGCCATGGCCGTCAATCACGGTTTTGCCATCGTCCAGCCCATAGAGATAAGTGCGGGAGACGCCTTCATAGCGGCGGTCGGCTTCCTCGGCGGTGATGCGCTCCCCGTCATACTCGACCACCCGAGTTCCCTTGCGGATGGGTTTTGAGGTGTAGACACCTACGGAATGAATGGGAGAAGGACGGACGACTAGAGACATGAACTAATTTCGCATGCGGGGGCGGTTTTTGGGAATGCGAAAAATTACGTAATTCTGTAATTTGAAGTCCACGTTTATTCAGCCTTTAATGAACGCGATTACGAAATTACCTAGGGGTCGTAGACAGAGCTGCCGAAGCCTTGTTTGCGGATTAACTCCTGCAAGTCTTCCAGGCGCTTCTGCTGCTCCTCCAGTTGGACCTTCATCGCTTCCAACTGCATGGCCTTCGCTCTTTGGCTTTCATTCTTCTGGGCGCAGTCGGTGAGACAGGTTTCGGGGTGTTCGAGAGATTGGTTAAGGGTCTCGATATTCCTTTGCATGGAAGCGATGCCGGCTTTTTGTGCCTGGATCATGGACTTCAACTGATCGGCAATGGCGGTTTGCGAGTCGTAGCTCGGAGGTTCATATGCTGGAGTGCGACGCGTGTGTGCGGAGGTAAGCGTCGATCCGACGTGTTCGGGAATGTCTTCGTTGGTGACGATTTTTTTAGGTTGGTTGGGTGGTTGAGCATCTTTCGAGTTCGCTGGGGCGGCTTTAGCTTTCGCACCTTTCTGCTGTTTTTGAAGACGGGCCTGGCGTGCGGCGTCGCCCAGGGATTGCGAATCCTGCGAGTAAGCGGCGCAGGCGCTCACGAGAATGCTGGCCACAAACAATAATAAAACTCGCCGATGCATAACATTGCCTTCGATTGAACCCGTTGTGAGCGCCTTCGCCAGATCATGATATCGCCGAGGTTGAGGTGATTGGAGGTACGTTCGTACCACTGGTAAAGGCAAAGCTTTTAACCGCAGAGAGCGCGAAGGAGTCGCGGAGGACGCGCAGAGAGCGTTAAACTTTGGGTTATGAGCTGTAGCCGGCGATCAGGGCGTCCAGTTTTTCGAACAGCGCGGCGTTGCCTTGTCGGGGATATTGATTCAGCGCTTCGCGATAGTGCGGCAGATTGTATAGGAAAGATTCGACTCTCTCTTTGTTCAATTCTTCCCAGTACGCGCCGTACCCGGATTTTTTCAGCCAGTAGGCGTTGAAGATCTGCTCGAACTGATGACTCACCGGGACGGCCAAATAGGGCTTGCCGAGATGCAGAGCCTCGGTGACAAGGGAAAATCCGGAGTTGGCGACAATGGCACGGGCGCTGGTCAGGTCGGCAAAGAATCCGTCGCCGGAAGGCCTCTTATAAACGATATTCTTCTCTTCACCTTCGCGGCCGAAGCCGTACGCGATGAAGCGGCAACGGACGGCCGTCAACAACTTTGTCAATGCGGGCGCCGGGGAAGTCACGTAGACCAGGACGTGGTCACCTTGCGTAGGAGTGGCGTCGAGGATTTCCTGTCGCAGGAGCGGGGGGAACAGGAATGTGTTGCGCTTGCGGATGGGCGCGGTGAAAAAGGAAATTACAAGATAGGCGTTGGCGTGCGGGGTCATCAGGCGTGTTACGAGCTTGGCCGCGGCGGCGTCGGCGCGATGTTTCTTCGGATAAGAAACAACCACATTCGTGATGCAATGCTGATTATCGATAGAGATGACGGGGAGGCGTTTCTTGTGGCCGACGTGACAGGTGAGCGGTTCGAAGTCAGTAATGATGAAGTCGGTCTTCCATTCGTCGACCGAGCGCTTCAGCAGCGACAGACTCCTGGCAGCTTGCGGGACTGTGGTCAGGTTCTTGGCGATGGTTCGCTTGTAGCGGACACGATTGTTGACGTAGGCGAAGTGGAAGCCGTAAATCTCGGTGACGTCGAAATGTGACTTCAGATTTTGCAGGCCGCGGTCGAAAGTTGCGACGTGGACGGTGTGTCCCTGAGCGACGAGATGGGAGAGGACTTCTTTGGCGCGCGTGGAGTGGCCCGCGCCTTCGCCATTAACGCCATAGAGAATGTTGGCCATGGGAGAGTGAAGGGCGAGTATAGCGCGGGAAAGGCTGGTGTGGGGACAGAGCGAAGTTCGGCGAGTTGCAGCTCAGAAACGAGGGAAAGACTCGAGTGCAAAACGAAACGCCCCGGACTCGGCTTGAGTCACGGGACGTTCGTTGATCAGCCCTCCCCCAAGTGCTGCTCAAGAACAAGGAT
>Ga0185299_10001695_pt1 | contig 39509 bp, 29 predicted proteins | sample PaiPotPPA55metaG_FD_128002 | JGI IMG/M metagenome (GOLD analysis project Ga0185299, IMG submission 128002) | Iron sulfur acid spring bacterial and archeal communities from Banff, Canada, to study Microbial Dark Matter (Phase II) - Paint Pots PPA... ...
ATTGCTCATCAAGCTCTCGATAGCTTATCTCCTCTCCCTCACAAACCACAGCCACCGCATGTGGCCTACGCCTTGCTTGTTCTGCAAATAAATCGTGTAAGCACTCTGTTTCTCTCCAGCAAGATTGCCGCTCCCCCCATCCTAGAAGCCGCTGTCGCTCTTCATCACCCAAAATCTCCAGGGCCGATATCCGCCGATCCGGATCTTTTACTACGGCTCCAAGTATTTTGAGCAAGTGTCCCGTCATTCGCTGTATCCTTGAATCCTCAAACAAATCCTTGCTGTATACAAAGCGCCCTTCAAGCCCATCTGCACCTTTGTCCCAAAAGTGGACTTCAATATCGAAACGTGTAAACTTAGCTTCTCTAGTAACCTCAGACACGACGACTCCTTTGAAAATCCAGGGCTTTTGTGGAGCGTTTTGCATCGCAAAGGTCGTCTGAACTAGAGGATTGCGATTCGTTCGTCGATTAGGCTGCAAATCTTCGACCAACTTTTCGAATGGCAGGTCTTGATGCGAATAAGCCTCTAACGTTATGTCGTGGATCCTCGACAGAAGCTCTCGGAAGGTCGGGTCCCCGGAAAGGTCAATTCGCAAAACCTGTAAGTTTACAAAAAAGCCGATTAAATTCTCAATTTCCAGACGATGTCTATTGGCTATCGGCGACCCAACCGTCAGATCCTGTTGGCCGGTATATCGATTCAACAGTACGGACCAGGCTGTCAGCAAGGTCATGAAAATCGTAGCACCATTCTCTCCGCTGACCTTTCGCAATTCACGACTGAGATTGGCCGGCACTAACAATCGTTCCATCCCGGCCTTATAGCTGAGCATTTGAGGCCGCGACTTATCGCTTGGCAATTCCCATTCGCTCACCCCCAGCAACCGCCCTCGCCAGTATTTCAGTTCTCTTTCCAATACACCGGTCTCCAACCATCTGTGCTGCCATTTCGCGAAATCTGCGTACTGTATCGGCAGCCCATCCAGTCTATTCGGAACCCCGCTTGTCACTTCATTGTAGTGTGCTGCTAGCTCTCCACAGAATATCTCCAGTGACCATCCGTCAGACACGATATGGTGCATGGTCACTATTAGGATATGCTCCTCAAGACTGATCTCCAGACACCTTATCCGTATCAAAGGTCCTGTCTCCAGATCGAATGGCCGCGCTAACTCTACCTCGATTACGGACTCTGTCTCTTTTTCTCCGCCACCGATGTCTCGGGACGATACCTCTAAAAAGTCAAGTTCGCCCGCATCGTGAACTATCTGAACTGGCTTATTATTGACGACACTGAACGTGGTCCTTAACGCTTCGTGTCTTTGAATAATGGCTGCAATAGCGTGCCTCAGCGCATTTATGTCTAACTCTCCTAGAAGCTTAAAAACAATCGGGACATTATAAAATGGATTCCGCGGCACGAGCCGATTAAGAAACCACAATCGTTCCTGGGCGAAAGAGAGCTCAAGTGGTTCATCCCGACCAACAGTCTGCAAGGATAAATCGTTAAATGCACTCCCATCAGAGATAGTTACCTCGATGTTTTTCGCTAGCGTCACGATCGTCGGAAACTGAAATAGACTGGCAACCTCTAATTCTACGGCAAAGACTTTCCTAATTCGGGACACTACCTGTGTAGCCAAGAGTGAATGACCACCCAGCTCGAAAAAATTATCGTTTATTCCGATTGCTCTGACTCCGAGTACGGCCATCCATATTTCCGCCAAGCCATTTTCGACGAATGTTCTGGGGCCTAAGTAATCCTGACTGATATTTTCTCGATCAAAACTTGGGCGTGGTAGGGCCGCACGATTTAGCTTCCCGTTGACTGTCAGCGGCCAGTCATCGATAAGGACAAGTGTCCTCGGAATCATGAATTCAGGAAGTTCCTGGTGCAAAAGCCTTCGGAGATCGCTCCGCAGAGTCTCCCGATCTATCCCTGCATTGGGTTTGACGTATCCCACAAGATGGATATCATCATGTGCCGTCTGTGCTAACGTCGCGCATTCGCGTACGGCGGGGTGGGTCGCCAGGACCTGGTCGATCTCCCCAAGTTCTACACGATGGCCACGGATTTTGACCTGATTATCATTGCGTCCTAGATATTCGATGTTTCCATTAACTAAGAAACGCCCGGCATCGCCAGTTCGATAGAGACGGCTGTTTGGTTCTGCTGAAAACGGATTGGGTATAAATCTCTCAGCGGTTAGCTCAGATCTATTGAGATAACCTCTGGCTACGCCATCACCTCCGACATAGATTTCTCCCGGATAACCAATTGGTACCGGCTGTAATTTCTGGTCTAAAATGTAAATCTGAAGATCCGGGAGCTTCCCTCCGATAACGCTGCCTTTTCCTTCCTCTAAATCGCTGGATTCAATTCCATACCACGTTACATGAACCGTTGTTTCTGTGATCCCGTACATATTCGCAAGCCGTGGCTCGCGAAATCCATGTCGGGTACACCACAAACGTAGATTTTCAAATTTAAGGGCCTCTCCACCAAAAATTATCCAGCGCAATGAATCAAGTGCCAGTTCATCTTCAGCCTCATCAGATGCCAGTTGCTGAAACGCCGACGGTGTTTGATTCAATATCGTTACTCGTTCCTTACGCAAAAGCTTCAAAAACTCCTTGGGCGATTGCCTCACTCTGCCGGGTACCAGGACGAGCTTACCCCCATGCAGCAGCGCACCCCAGATCTCCCAAACGGAAAAATCGAATGCATAGGAATGAAAGCCTGTCCACACATCGCTACTATCAAATTTGAACCACTGCGAGGTTGACGAGAACAGCCGAGTTACATTTCGGTGTTCGATTAGGACTCCTTTTGGCTTACCAGTCGATCCAGAAGTATATATGACGTAAGCTAAGTTTTGTGGCTCCGCTACCCTCTCCACAGGCTCTCTAGTCTGCCGACCGATAGCTGGTTCATTATCGACGTATAACACTTTATTATCGCATTCCGGCAAAATACCTATCAACGCTTGCTCACTTAAAATAACCGAGGCCTGAATATCCTTTAGCATGAAAGCTAACCGCTCTCTAGGATACTCCGGATCTAAAGGCACGTACGCTCCCCCAGACTTTAAAATCCCCAATAATCCAATAACCATCCGGATACTTCGCTGCATACAGATAGCAACCAGACTCTCCCGGCGCACACCTAGCTCATTCAAATGACGCGCGACCTGATTCGATTGCTCATCAAGCTCTCGATAGCTTATCTCCTCTCCCTCACAAACCACAGCCACCGCATGTGGCCTACGCCTTGCTTGTTCTGCAAATAAATCGTGTAAGCACTCTGTTTCTCTCCAGCAAGATTGACCCCATTCTAGAAGTTGCTGTCGCTCCTTTCCATCAAGGATATCGATGTCATTGACGGTCTCTTGGGGCTTAGCTGCTGCTATGCCCTTAAGCGCCTTCAGGAGATAACCGACGTGTCGCTCAATAGTAGTAGCATCAAAGAGTGCCGTTGAGTAGGTCAGTGTCCCGGCGATTCGCCCAGACTTCTCCCAAAGGCTGAGTTCCAGATCAAACTTGGCGCGGTTAGAACCGGTGCGAACAGCTTCAACGCTTAAGCCAGGTAATCGGAATTCAGTCTGCTCTTTATTCTGCCAGGCAAACATTACCTGGAAAATCGCGCTGTGCTCAAGCCGCCTTGGCGGCTGTACGATCTCAACTACCTGTTCGAAAGGCATATCCTGTTGCTCTTGGGCTGCCAGAGCAACAGCGCGCACTCTCTCAAGAAGGCGGGCTACGGTAGGTTCTCCCGACAGATCAATTCGCAGAGCGAGAGTATTAACAAAAAACCCGATCAACTGCTCAATCTCACGCCGCCCACGATTGGCGGTCGGGGTCCCGATGACCAAATCCTCTTGTCCCGATAGCCGTGCCAATACCGCCGCCCAGGCCGCCAAGAGTGTCGTGAATAGCGTCGTCCCGTGCCGCTGACTCAGCTCCTTTAACCCTCTCGTCAAGTCAGCATCCAGTTGCACCGGCACGCTGCCTCCAGCAAAAGACCGCTGCGCCGGTCGCGGCCGATCCGTAGGGAGCCTCAACAGCACCGGCGCATAGGCTAGTGTTTGGCGCCAGTAATCGGCTTGAGCATTGAGACGCTCCCCAGAGAGGCACTCACGTTGCCAAGCGGCATAGTCAGGGTACTGGATGGTAAGAGGGGGTAACGGATCGGGCTCCCCTTGGCTAAAAGCGCTATATAAAGCAGTCAGCTCCCGAATAAAAACCCCCATCGACCAGCCATCCGAAACAATGTGATGCTGTGTTAAAAGTAAGACATGCTCTTGTTCTGCAATGCAGATCAACTGCGCGCGAATCAACGGCCCATGCGCTAAATCAAAGGGCCTTTGGGCTTCCTCGGCAAGAAGTCGTTCAAGCTGTTCTTGGCCAATGGCGACGTCTCGCAAATTGTGCTCAACCCAGGGTATCCCCACCTCCGCAGACAGCAACTCGACCCTCGGCTGACCGCCCTGCGCTATAAACACGCTGCGCAACGCTTCGTGACGTGAAAGCAGCCCGTCCAGGCTGCGACGCAGTGCACGTATGTCCAGATGACCCTTCAAGCGCAAAGCCCTTGGCATGTGGTAAGCGCTGCTCTGACCCACCTCCAACTGGGACAGAAACCACAGCCGCTGTTGGGCGAAAGATAACGGTAAAGCACCCTCGCGTGAGATCCGGGCGATTGGCGAGATGACTTGAGGACCACCGCTGTCCAGAAGCTCGGCTACAAGCTGCCCAAAGATAGCCAGAGAAGGCTGAGCAAAGAGCATGCTTAACGGCACTTCGGCACCCAGCGACTGCTGAAGCCGACTCAGCAGCCGCACGGCCAAGAGCGAATGACCACCGAGTGCGAAGAAATTGTCGTAGCGACCGACCAGCTCGATGCCCAAAAGTTCTTGCCACAGCCCGGCTAGAATTTTTTCAATCTGGCCTTCAGGTGGTTCGTATGCTTGACGAGCATATGCCTCGACGTCAGGAGCTGGTAACGCCTTGCGGTCCAGCTTTCCATTGGGTGTTAAGGGTAAAGACTCCAGACGCACAAAGGCTGCTGGCACCATGTATTCTGGAAAAATAGCACTCAGGTAACTACGCAGCGCTGGGGCAAGCTGCTCAGATGCTTCTTCAGTGACGGTCACATAGGCCACCAAGCGCTTATCTCCTGCATTCTCGTGGCTGACGACAACAACCGCTTCCCGTACAGAGGGATGCTCTGCAATACGTGCCTCGATCTCACCGGGCTCTATCCGGAAACCACGGATCTTGATCTGAAAATCGTTGCGCCCAATGAACTCTATCGTTCCGTTGTCCAGCCAATGTCCCAGATCTCCGGTCCTATACATCCGTGCACCTGCCTGTTTTGAAAAACGGTCGGCCACAAATCGTTCTGTCGTCAGTTCCGGCCGATTTAAATATCCCCGCGCTATCGCATCGCCCCCAATAAAGATTTCACCAGTTACGCCCACCGGCACCGGCTCACCATGACCATCGAGAATGTAGATACGTGTGTTTGCTATCGGCCTTCCAATAGAGGGCAGTAAAGGCCAGGCATCGACTTGCGTCGGCAAAGTCAGTGCCGTTACTACATGCGATTCGCTAGGGCCATAGTGATTATTTAGCCGACAACACTTCAAGCGCTTGAACATTGTCATTATTTGCCCACTGATGCGCAATTGTTCGCCCGCAACCATGATATCAGCTAGCACACAGCCTAGCTCGGCAAATAGCTTTTCCTCGATGTTGGCGATGGCTTGCGCTAATGCCTGAAGCGCCACATTCGGTAGATAAGCCCTCTGAACGCGGTGATCACAGATATACCATAACAGCTTGAGCGGGTCGAATCTGCTACTCCGCTCGATCAATATCAGCTCGGCTCCACAGCACAGTGTACCGAATATCTCCTGAAGGGAAACATCGAAGCCGAGAGCAGCAAACTGTAAAGTTCGCGGTCGCTTCTCGCCGATGACTGCCGCTCTCTCCCAATGGATTAAGTTAACAAGCGCTCGATGCGGCATCGCTACCCCCTTCGGCTTACCCGTGGAACCGGAGGTATAAATCACATATGCCAGATGCCGGGAATTGACGCCGACCGCATCGGAAGAAAGGTTCTGAATCGATCGATCGATCCAGCCAGTGACCTCGGCTGCCAAGTCCACTACTAAAACCGTGGACGGCACATTGATCAAGGTGTCTGCCAACCGATTTTGAGTCAACAGCACTTTTGCTGCGCTGTCGTGCAGCATGAAAAAGAGTCGCTCAGCCGGATAGCTCGGATCTAACGGTACGTAGGCTCCACCGGCCTTAAGCACCGCCAAGACTCCCACCACCATTTCTATGCTGCGCTCCACGCAGATGGCCACCCGATCATCCGTCCTGACTCCGAGCTCCATTAGGTAATGTGCTAACCGATTGGCTTGCTCATTGAGCTCTCCGTAGCTTACTTGTTGCTCCTCGTACACCACGGCAACCGCTTCAGGATTGCTCTCTACCTGCGCTTCAAACAGTTCATGAATGCACTTGTCTTCTGGGTAGTCCGCCGCCGTATCATTCCAGCCCTCCAATACTTGATACCGCTCCTCGGCTTTTAAAATGTCACACTCATATAACCGTTGGTTAGAGTCCTTGACTATTGCTTCCAACAATCTACAGAAGTGGTCCGTCATTCGCTCCATCCTCCCCGCATCAAACAGGTCCGGACTGTAAATGAATCGGCCTTCTATTCCGTTTGCGGCTCGCCGAAAAACAACTTCCAGATCAAAACGGGCCGTGATCTCACAACCATCCTGAACGCTTGTTCGCAACCCATCGAACCCGAGCTCGTGTTCAAGACCGTCCCTAACCTCCAGAGTAACATTTACAAGAGGATTCCGATTCAGATTTCGCTCCGGTCCAACTATCTCAACAACCTTTTCAAAAGGAACGTCCTGATTCTCGTACGCTCCAAGCGCCACCTCGCGAACGCGCCTGAGCACCTCCCGGAATGACGGATTGCCACCCACATCAATTCGCAGCACAAGCAAGTTAACCAAACAGCCCACTAACCGTTCGACATCACTCCTATTGCGGTTGGCGACTGGTGCACCTATCGCGATATCGTCCGAACCCGTATACCAACGCAACATTGAGCCGAATAGCGCTACAAAGACCATAAATAAGGTCACGCCCTCAGCCCTGCACAACTGGAGCAATTGCATCTCTACACTATCCGATATAAAAAGCCGTTGCAGCGCTCCACGAGAACTGGGCTTTGATGGTCGCGGTCTGTCAGTCGGCAGATTTACTGACTCCATTCCAGCGAGCCGTTCTCTCCAATAAGACAGCTGCGACTGAAAGCATCCGGATTCTAATTGACCCCGTTGCCACTCCGCAAAATCAACGTATTGGATGACCCGATCTGACAATGGGGACTCCGCCCCAGACGCATACGCATTGTAGAGAGCAGACAAATCCGCGTTCAAGATCCCCATCGACCAACCATCCGCGACGGTGTGATGCACCGTAATCAAAAGCACGTGATCCTCGGCATGAATCCGCAGCAACCTGCAGCGAATCACATTTCCAGAAGACAAATCAAACGGTCTCCCTCCTTCCGAAGCAATGACGCCGTTCAACTGCACATCCGCAAACTGTCCATTCCTCTCCAGTTCATCAACTTCCATACTCCAACTGCTTCCATCGACAATCTCTTGCCATGGCTCGCCGTCCAGCGTCCTAAACGCTGTTCGCAGCGCACTGTGCCTTCCCACGATCTCTCTGAGCGCGCGCTGCAAGACATCCACCCTCAACAGGCCCTCTATCCTGAAGGCACGGCGAATATGGTAGCAGGAGCTCTCAGGGTCCAATCGAGTAAAAAACCACAAACGCTCCTGAGCGGACGAAAGCCTTCTCATTCCCTCAATCCGATTCGACATCGGAATAGCTTCCTCTCTTACGAAAGATTGATCTGCAAGACGCCTGTAATGTTCAATGATTCGCGACTTATTTCGCTGCAGATCCTCCAACGTTTTCCCATCTACTGGTCCCAGTCGTGAGTTGTACCTTAAATGTTCACCCTCTAACCGAATACTTATCCCAGCGTCCTCCAGACGCCTAAGAAACAATTCTATTTCCATATAACATTGCCTCGCTTTCGCCACGTTTACCTTTTTGCTTACCCTTAACTCGCCACACCTGGGCGGGACATATCTCAGGCGGCGGATCTCAACTCCGAACGACGCCGGAAACGTGCCACCCCGGCCTAAAACTCCCTTCGGTAGTCGGTACCGGGGACTTATAGCTCTACCCCGAATCTGGTTTAAGTGCGCTAGATGAGCCCACTATCTGCCGAAGCTACATGCGACGCTTCTGTCGCTGAAGCCGTCGGCCCGCTACGGCATACATGTAGTGATAATTCTGCGATAGTTGGAAAATCAAAAATGTGGCGCAGTGCGACGGTCGTTTCAAAGCGCTCTTTCATTCGAGAAATAACCTGTGTCGCTACAAGTGAGTTGCCTCCCAGAGCAAAGAAGTTGTCGTTGCGGCTTACCTGCTCTAAACCGAGTAACTCGCCCCAAATTTGCGCAAGAGTACTCTCGACCTCTCCTCGATGCGCATCATAGGCAAGCCGCACATACGCATCAGCCTCCGGCGGAGGCAGCGCCTCCCAATCCAACTCTCCATTGGCTGTTAACGGCAGGGACCACAGTTTCATAAACGCCGCACGCGCCATGTACTTCGGTAGCGCAGCGCTTAGATAGCTGCGCAACAAAGTAGGCAATTCCGTAGGCGCTTTTTCGGTAGGAATAATATAAGCTACCAATAGCCTATCCTCTCGGCTTTCTTCAAAAAGGATCACCACTGCTTCACGCACCGCAGGGTGCTTGCAAAGGAGCATCTCGATCTCCGCGACTCTCGTGCCAGTCAATTTGTTACTCTTACCATCCATAACGCTAGCGTTGTTAAGTTTAATATTTCAAAGTCACACCATGACCCGCGCTAGACCCCGGAGGGAATATATAGCTCCTACTTACCCCTTTATCGCGACCCGAAGCGGCATGCTAGCCCCACAAGTATACGAAAGACATCCGTCTACTAGGTTATTTAACTCGTTTGTCGACCACGAAATTCTAACCGGACCTTCCACCTAACTAAATATACCGGACGCAACCGCGCGTAAGATCAGTATATCTCAGCCGGTCCGAATGCTATTGCATTTACCTCTGCTGTTCTTTTTCTTCTCTTGCCATCGCTCTAATCAGGCTCCGTGGTCGCATGTCAGTCCAATTTTGGTTCACGTATTCTAAACACGTCTGACGTCTATTCGGCCCGAAGACCTTGGACCACCCAACGGGAACCGGAATAAACTCTGGCCACAGCGAATTCTGGCCCTCATCATTTATGAGGACCAAGAAAGTTCCGTTTTCATTATCGAATGGATTAGTCATTATTTTATCTCTTTTGTTGTTGTCCCTTCGTGGGATTATTTTTACGTTTCCACGATTGTGATAGTCGGACAGTGTTTGAGGCAGGACACAAATCTTGGCCGATTCTGTTGCTTCTGTCATCGAAACCTTTGGAGTGCCTTTGGCCTGCGAAACAAGCTAGTCCCGTTTCGGAAGCTTCGGTCGGTTCGTCACCCCAACTTCCGCCATAGCCAGCGAGCAAATCGCAACTTATGCAGAAGCGGTCCAGAAATCGAAGCGCCCTTCCATTCACGTTCGGGTCTTGACAAAACGTTAACTTACTCCACAGAAATTACGATCTTGTCCTGATGAACTCGTGACAAAATCATCAGAAAACAACTAGGGTATTTACGAAACAGATTCTAGATGCAGGAATCACGTTAGGAACTCTCGCCGGTTTAGGCGACCCTCGGACACAAGGGGTGCGTCTTGCCGTATCGTCCATTCACGTAGCTGTCGCGCCGCTTCGCGGGAAGAGTGGGGTATAAAGTATACGCCCGTGGCCGCCTCAGCAGCGCCGTATCGAATCGGAATCCCTCTCGGGTCAAGAAGCCCGACGAACTCGACGTATAGATGCTCGTCTCCCCTGTCGATCGACTGTTTGATCCACATGTAATAGGGCATCTTTTGCTGAAACAATGCATCTAACATTCGAGTGACAACTCGGGTAGCCCGTGCGAGCTCCGTTCGTTCCTCAGCGAGCAGCGCACTCAGAGCCCCAACGTGACGAACCGGAGCGACGCGTATCGAAAACGGACTCATTCCGGCGAGGGGAACGAAACAATTAACACGCTCGGTTTGATAGACCCTCAGTTCGGGCAAGGGATCTCTGCAGAAGTCGCATTCACAGCGGTTTGGATTCGCTAATACTTGTGGAACAAATGGGAAAGCAAAAATTTGACTATGTGGGTGATCAACCGTGGCTCCTGCCAAGCGCCCCCTATTTTCGAATATCACGATGCTTTTATTCGACTTGTCCGCCGCGATTTCGTTTGTCTTCTCAGCCCAGCTTTCGATAACTCGTAGCAGCTTTGCTTCCGGAAGATCCGCCAAGTCATCGAAATGATCTGCGGAATAGGTTACGACGAAACAATTGCCTGGACGGATGGGAGGCCAGTCATTTGGATGGATGATCGGACCATCGCAGCTAGGATCGCTCGCGTACCACTTGCAGAACGGACATATACCTGAAGCGGCTGCCCGTCTGTTGGCTCGACCGGGCGCAGAATACCTCTTTCGCCCAGTAATCTCGTCGACGAGTAGGGTTATGCCATTCTCATCCATTGCACGGTTCGGACGGCCGGCGCTCTTCGGCCCCACGATGCACTACACCCTGAGAGCTCCTGACCTACCCGTTTTGTCCGAAAAAACACACCCCTGAACCCGTCGCCAAAGCCACCTGCGCCGTTTATCTAACAGTATAAGTTACCTTCTAAGTCTCCAGTTGCTTAGAAAGCCGTATTTCTGCCAGCGTAACCACTGAGTCCAGTCCCGCACCCGTTCTTTCAGCGAGGACGTGTGCGCGCCACTTATGAAGCATTCTGCAGTCACATTCGAATCCACCTTAGGAGGGCATGATTCCCAACTACACAGCCAGACATTATTGATACCAGCTTTCGGAATAATTAACGGCGGCGCGTATGCCCTCGGCCCCAAATCATCTGCGGCAAACTCGATACGCTCACAATCCTGCGGCGCGTCAACGGCGACGCGGACCCAGAAACAGTCCGTTTCATCCTTCTCCACCTCAACTATTCTGGCGGCCACCTTTAAATGTTTCACAGCTTACTCTCTATCTTACGTCAAATTCCATTGCCCTCTTACGGACTACCGCTAACCGCATCCCGAAAGATGTTGCTAGGCAAGTTTTATCAACACCTCTTCTATCATCTTCGCCCGCACAGCTGCCGAATGCTTTCGTTCGATTAGATCACGCCCCTCTCGACCCATCACCTCGGCCTCCTCTGGTCCGATACCTAAGCAGTGATCGAGTGAGTCAACCGCTGAGCCGCCGCTAGCATTCAATCTTCTGAAAGCCGGTATCTCGAGATCATCATCTCTTTTAGCGTTCAGATCCGACAGAACCAAAGCCTTACATGCAAGAGCCTCATAAGTTCGCATATTGTGAATGCCAAATCTCCGATGCGATTGAAAATGGAAAGTTAACACTATCTTTGTCTTGGAGTACAAGAGGGGAAGTCTATCAGCAGGCAGAACTCCTCGATAGTATCTTGCAACAAGATCCTGCTCGCAGGCGTCCAACCACCCCGCCCCGAAGAGCCCAAAATGCAAACTCCTCTTCTTACAAACGCTCAAAATCGGGTACAGGACCTCGCGATTGATCGATTCACCTTTGATGTTATTCCCTACGTAAACACAGTCAAAAAGAGCCCTACCGGATCCTTCCTTCCGGAGATACACCTCTGTATCAACGAAAAATGGAAAATAAACGGAAAATAGACCTGCGCTTTTAAATAGGTCGGCCAGTTCTCGACTCGGACACAGAACACCGTCAAACTTTCTTTTAACCGTATCGATGCAATCCTCTATCCATTGGCGATCTGTCAGATGCCAGCTAAACCCTTCCCTTGGGCTCTGATGCCAGAATAGATTCACTTTCGCAATTCCGGGCGGCAGCCACGAGAAAAAATAGATAGCGCTGTCATATTTAGCGCTGTTGGCGCAGCTTGCACACTGCTTGGCGTTCAGAATCTCGCAATGATGTCGCTTTGATAGATACCTCGCTAGATCCCTGGCCGTGATTTCGTCACCCCAAACCCATTTCGAAGAAACTGTACCTGTCTTGTGCAGTGCCAAAGCAATGGATAGGCGTTTTTTCATAACTCTACGGTCATCGGTCGCATTGCGGTTTTTCTTCTAAACGTCCATTCGGCGACGCCAACCTCCCCCATTGAGGCCAAACACGGTTCTCCGAGGTCGATCCGATAATATCAGACACTGCTTTTCCAGCGTTAGCACCGCGTCATTGCTGTCGCCTTTACAGGAAGCGTAGCAGGCGATCCAGCGCTCAGAGAGGATTGTGACTTCTTTCCCGGCCGCGACCCTTCTCGGTCATCAGACTAATAAAATGTCTTCTATCTATTTCTCTACCGACCCTGGAGTATTCGGTCGACAGCATCACTAACACCTGATTCATCATTTGTCCTGACTACCCACTGTGCGATACGTTTCAGATCGCTCGAAGCGTTTCCCATCGCTATCGATAGACCTGCTTCTCTCAACATCTCTAAATCGTTTGCTCCATCGCCGATAGCCGCTACGTCCGATAGATTCAAGCCCAGCGTTTCAGTCAATAACGCTAGAGCTCTACCTTTGTTAACGCCAGGCGGAACAATTTCGAGATAGTTCGTCTTTGCTAATATTGCTGTACAGAAGCCCTTGATTGACTCTTTGATTGTTAGGAGTACATCCGAAGGTCGGTCTCTACCGGTAATCAATAGGATCTTGCTTAGCTCTTTTCCATCTGTCACTAGCTCTGGTAGAACCGCTGGCCGGAGCTTTACGATCCTGCTTTCCTCGATTATCTCCGGAGTCATCTTCCTCACCCACCAGTTTTCCGGCGTGAAGACGTTCGCTTCCACATCGTGCATGCGGGCGAAGGCCAGGACAGCGCAAACCGCAGGCCGGCAGAGTCGTTTGTCGAGTTGAGCTTTCAATTCTCGCGCGCGCAAAGACTCCACTTGACCGATCCATCCGCCTGAAAAACAAATTAGCCATGGCATGAAATCGAGTTCGCGGATGAGGTCGTGTAGCAATGCCGGACCTCGTCCTGTAGCTAGCGCTACCTCTATACCCGAAGCGGACAAGCGCCTTACTGAATTCCTCACCTCATCGCTTAATTCGTGCGAACTGTCTAGAAGCGTACCGTCGACATCAATTGCGACAAGGCGAATCGAAGATTGTTTCATTTTCACCAATTCGAGTTACGATTAAACGGGCGACTGGCACAGACTTTCGTGATTCACCGTAACCAATTTCAGTTGTTTTGGAACTGATCTCTCTGGAGCCCTAAGCGACTAATCTATATTCACTGGCGCAGATTGATACGTTCGGCTGGGTGTGTCAGCACCTAAACCACGGATTGAGGGAAGATTCATTCAAGAGCCACGATAGCCGGGTATGCGGAATTGACGTTTAAAGAGGCGATCGCAGGCGCCGGAAGGCCTCTACTTGGGCTTCAGTCACTACACTATGGACATGGCCAACTGTTTGTCGAGGATACCCCTTGGACATCCAATTCCTGACGCCCTAACTCCCGGTCGCGTCTAAGTGAAATGTCTCTTTATTCCAACAACATCGTGTGCTCGAACTCGTAAGACGGAGCACCGGTCTTAGTGCCATTTCAGTCTGTGTTTGAATTCGGAGGCACGGTGAGAAGAACACCCATTACTAGCGTGAGATTGAGATGACGTATTTAGGACTTTCTCGGGAGGGCCGATGATTTTGAGCAAATTTATCGGCCTGGTACCGGAAAACAGCGTAACAAATACCGGTTTCTCGAAAGCGAGAAGGACTAATCAAGCGTTAGTTCCATGCGATCAACGCAAAAGCGCGATCTGATAGCTACCTCCCTTAAAGGCTTGTGAACCATCGCGACAAGGCTTCCGTTTCCATCGTCTCGATTTTAGTCAGGCGACCGGCTATGGCGCATAAGTCAGTAAGCGAATTCTCTAAACATGCTAAATGCGCCATATGATGAACATACCGAACGTCTTTCTCCACAAGGGACAGCGCGTTACGCACTCCTTCGGCCTCACCACGTCTGAGCCCAAGTTGAAGAAACGAAAATCGACTAAGCATCATCTTCTTATGCTCCCAGAAGAGTCGCGAAAATCGGAGATCAGGCCGAATTCGCTTTCGTGCACAGAGACGAAGGTGAACGGCCAGCGCGTCGTAGTATTTCACCCCGTAATGTGCTGGCTCCAGCGCCGTTTCGACGGCGAACCATGGATATTGTCCAGAGGACGAGCTCCCGGCCAAGTACTCACCCAATTGCTTTTTTATGATGCTTTTTTCAAGCGGTATCTTAGGTCCTGGCTTTCTGAGGCGTACGCAGGAGATGTCTGGTTGCAGTCTCTTAATCTGCGACCGTAAGGATTTCGCGATCCTCGACCGACTGACTTGCAAATAAGAATAACCTCCATCAGACAAGTAGGTGGGTCCAAAAAACGTTCCCAACTTCTCAGAATAGCCAGTTAAAAGAATTACGTGCCCCCAATGCCTCCCAACCGGCGTCTTATGACGGGGAATCCAATAGTCATCGCTACAGACCCAGCCGTAGTAGCCAACTTTCAGTTTAGTCAGTAGCAGATTCAAAAGCTCGTGCTCGCTGTGATCTTCGATGAATGTCGTATCATAGGTTTCAACCTCTAGAAAGCCCATCTGACGCCAATGCTCGAGCTCAACAGATGGAGTCATACAAACTGAATGGCTCAGCGGCACCCGATGGGATTGACTGGCATACACCTTTATCATGCTCGGATCGATTCTCGCGTCGGGGAATGCCACGTTAATGTAGAAGTTACAAACCTGCGCCCGAAAACCCCGGGAATTCCAGAGGATTCCGAGCGGATAGGCATGATCCAAGTACGTGCGCAAGGGCACGTCTAATTCGAACGGTAACGTTACCTCGAGCGGCCAACGACTTCCATTTTTCTCCGCTACCACACTAATCTCATCAAGCCGATGCTGGTAACGATTCCCTTGGAAAATCGTTACCGTGCGACGAAAGAGGACTTGCATTGTACTGCCGATCAGCAAAACCGTTGGACCATGAACGAACGGCCCTAAGCAATGCCGTATGCGACAAAACTTGGTAATCCGGGGTATTAATTCGCTGGTGAAACGCCTCAGCACCATCCATTTCATGATAACGGGGCCTCGATTCAGCAATCTTCAATTAACCACAGGAAACCGATGGCTTTATAGCTCCTATCGATCAAAACTTCTCTCTAAAGCGAGAACCGTAAGCCCCGTGTTCACCGGATCTCACACTTTGAAGGAGACTCGTCATTCGTTCCATTGAGTCGGTGCCTCTAAATTCGCATCAGGACCGAAATAGCGCAGCGTGACAAAATCCTCTGCGGAGCTTGTATTTTCAAATATGACTCCTGCGCGAGCAGATTCTTCCGTGCAAAAGATCTCGTCCTCGGTCAACTCATTAAAATGGATTATTGTAGGGCTACTCACTGAGATTTTGTTTGCTCGTCCACTTCCCTGGACGACCGTCAGCCCATATGCGCCATTATCTTTGATTACACATCTGACTCGCGGCTTGAGCGTTAGCTCTTTGGCCGTAAATAGTTGTTTCCCGTCAAAGTTTCCGTAGATGACCCAACGATCGATGTATCCATCGCTACGCGCGTCCGAAATTGGTATCGGCTCGAGGTAGTGGTTCTTCTTTATCTCCGGATCAATGTTCGCCTGCCAATCTAGTTGATCTATAATGAAATCGAGATCCTTCCAATATTCGGCGGGCACATCCTTTAGCAGGAATGATCGCGGAATCGCCTTTCCGTCCACCATTGACTGAAACATAGCCGCAACATCGGATCCCCATTGAACTTCATAGGTGCAAAGAGTTCCAGGGGCATGTAGAAATCCGGGATTTATGACCCATCCCGTGCCGGGCCTTAAGCGATACGCTTTTGACAATTCCAGAACGTGATTGTCTCCGTCGTCCCACTCGCGCAAGCACCTTTTGAGTGTGTCTTTGCTGGTTCCCGGCTCGAGTCCGAAGAAGCTATATGGAAAGGAATTCTCTGTTAGGTTGTATTGGGGTGGAAAGTAGTAGCCCTCGGGTTTCCCTTCGTGCCCAACGAGCGCTGCGTGTGCCGACGATTGGTGCATATGAAGTGGTATCGGACCTAGGTTGTCGAAGAGCTTTGCGTATACAGGCCACCGACCGTAGCGCTCCCAAATCGCGTTACCAACAATCGTTGCACCACATGCTGCGACCGCATCCGCCAGAGTAAAGCGATCGGAACGAAAGACACAATAGCTCAATCCCTCGTCGGGGACCCTCCCTTCGTTCATCGCGGGAATTGTGGAAGAGAACCAGCGCTCGTCGATGCCGCCCCGGTTCACTCCAAAGGAATAGAGATCCTTAGAGTGTAATTTCAGCCGATTGCCAGGATGAAGAAACGACCGTGGAACCCAGCAGGGCGCCAACCGGAGTAGACCGCCGCCATCTTCAAGGGCTAACTCTACTAGCGCTCTTAGCCCTTTTTTTACAGTGTTCAGCAAATGTAAGTTATCCATTGTTACCGAAGTGCTCGAATTACATTGTTTATATTCGGAAATTAAAGATTTAGGTCTTTCGCCAATCCATCAATCTTGACGACCCACCCATGGTCTAAGCAGCCAGCGCGCATAAAGCCGGCCGAGAACGAACGTGCCGGGTGCCGCTTCCGGTAGTAAGTTGCTTTGGCGCGAATTAAATCTCGCCCCGTTTCGCGCGCATAATCAGCCGCTCCGCAGCTCGATAACAAACCGCCCACAGCGTAAGCGTAGGATTAATTCCCGGACAAGTCGGAAACGCTGCGCCACTGTACACATACAAACCCGGAGTATCGTGCACCTCCAATTCAGGACCAACAACAGACGTAAGAGGATCTTCTCCCATTCGGGCGCCGCCCAGATCGTGGCAGCTACCTACACCTGTAAATCTTTCACCGCGCCAAGTCTCTTTGGCCCCCATTGCTCGCAAAATCTCCTCGGACATCGACTCCATCCAAGCCGCGAGCTTGTGCTCGTTTTCGCGCATATCATACGTAATCCGTAGCACCGGAAGCCTTAGGGCCGTGTCTTCTTTGTGGCTAGGATCCAAATCAATGAAATTTGTTGTGTAAGGAAGGGTGTCAGGCTGTATCCGGATGACTCCGAAATGCTGCCATTTCTCTATGTGGCGTTTGTAATCCTCGCCCCAGCTCCGAACAGTTGGCGGCAGTGCCTCTCGGCTGATTTGGATTGGCAAGAATTGCTGCTCTGCTCCCAAAGTTGCGCCTCCCAAAAAGCCAAAGCGAAAAGAATCGAACTCAGCCGACAAGAAATCGTCTAAAACTACGGCCTGAAAGGCCGGACCGGTATGTCGATTGAATACGACGTCTGGAAAGAAACCATTAACGTGGGCGAACATTTTCGTCATGAAATTCTTGCCAAGCTGGCCCCGGTTGTTACCTAGTCCATTTGGATGATTTGATGTTCCGGACGCGAACATTAACCGCAAGTTCTCGAATGTGTACGCGCAGAGAATCACTTGACGTGATGCCTTCACTCGGGAAACTCCGTCCGGTCCGAGGTATTGGACTCCAGCGACATGCCCGTTTCTATCTGTAACGATCCTTGTCACGCGTGTGTTCAAATTTAACTCGAGGTTTCCAGTTGCGAGTGCTTCCGGTACGCAGAATTGAGACGGATCCCATCGCTCGCCCGTACGGGAGCCGAACCCAGCAAACCAAGCCGAATATCTTGTTGCTGGTCGCCCCTGATACTCCCGGGTCGCAATCCCTGCGGGAACAGCATGTGGATGCAGGCCCATTTCAAAGGTGGCCTTCTTAAAGAGTTCTCCCATTCGGAAGGGTCTTGTTGGTGGCAACGGTAATGGTCTAGAACGCTGGATGAAGGGATTGCAATCGTCTCCTGCAACGCCGACCATGTGTTCGATTATCGAATAATAGGCCTCCAATTGTTCGTAGGTTATCGGCCAGTCACTTACAGAAGAGTTTGCTGGGAGAGCGGCCGCTGTGCTCTTCGCTTGAAAGTGGCTACGAAGGTGAAAGTGATGCGGATGAAATCGCCGAAGCCACGAGCCGTAGTGGACAATAGATCCACCAACTCCATTTACCATTCGGCCCATCGAAAATGTGGCCTGTTGGGTGACCTCGCCTTCGTTCCTCCGCCACCTTGGTATTTCGCGCGAGAACTTAGGCCCTAGATTCGAACGACAATAATAAGTCTCTCCGAGTTCATCGGGCAGGAAATCCGTCGGCTCTCGCCAAGGTCCAGCTTCAAATGCTGTAACGGTCAATCCCGCACTTGTGAGCAGGGATGCAATGACTCCACCAACACCGCCCAGCCCCACAATGATTATGTCCGGCTCGTCGAAGTGTGGCGAAAACTCTATCAAGCTTCTAGGACCGAGCGACCCTCTTTCCAATGTCCCGAGACCAACATCCTCTAAAGATTGGATCACGCCTCCTTTGTCTACAGGCGCGTCGCAGAGATTCTCATCTGCCGAATTCTCAAACCAGACCCCGGGGTGACCCAAAAATCGCCATCCAAGTTTGTCTCGATTACCTCGATAGATGGGGTCACAAAACAGGCCCTCCTGTAAATGGCGTCGGAGCAGCTCAAAAAAGGCACCAGGCCGCTCTTCTCTCACGCCGTCGATCCGGCCGCCCTCCAAACAATCGAGAATCGCATCCTGCCCAGCCATCGAGCAATCCGCAAATCCTGTACCGAAACGCTTGACCGCCGCGCAATCAACGGCGGCCAGCCCCTCGCGATACACGTCGAACAGCTCTTGGTAGGCGTCAGATAAGGCGCCGTCGATGTAGTCAATCAAGCCAATTTCCGTCGCCCCAGGACTTCTCTCATCTTTAGGGAACATACGTTCAAATATCGCGATAGCGACGTTACGCTCCTGCGCATTGAAACTGAGCGCGGTTACCCGATCGTGACTCCTGAATCTCATCTTCCTCCCTTTTGCTTCGTTAGCTGCCTCGAGACTAGCCGGTTACCCTCATGAACTCTCCAAGACCCACGGCCTCCTCGTTTCTGCCCCTTCTACGATTTCTAGGCCTCATGGGATGAAGCGGATATTGCGTCGCTCTTTTCGCGCTGCTGCGTGATCTGGAACCCAGCCAAACTCTCAGGCCTCCTGGCAAGCGCATAATTCGCCGGGGTTCCAATGTCGATTAACACGACATCTCGCGGCACTTGAAATCCGTAAACTTGCCGCTCCCGTTTCACTGCCTCCGGAAATATGTTATAACCAAAATCCCACGCGACACCACCTGGCATTTCATCGATGAATTCCCGACTCAAAACATAAATTCCGCAGTTAGCCAGTGCAGGACCTTCCGAAAGACCCACCGGCTTTTCGACGAAGCTGATCACCCTTTCGTCGCTATTTACATCAACTATACCGCACTGACGTGGGTCTACAGCTCGATAGAGTCCAATCGTCGCAACCGCCTTTCTCTTTACGTGAAATTCTACAAGAGCTAACAAGTCCATGTCTGTAAAAATATCTCCGTAAATAACTAACACGAGTCCCCGCCAGTCCTTGACGATACTCTTAACCACCGTTGCGGTCCCGTCTAAGGGTAAAAAATGGTATTGTATCTTCACTCCGAAAGATCCTCCATCGCCGAAATGCCGAACTATCACCTCCGATTGATACCAAACATGAATATCTATATTTAGCATGCCTTGTTCTCGCAGTCGCCGGATTGTCCATTCCAATAGTGGCACTCCCCCAATTCGCGCCATAGCCTTTGGGCTGTCCCCAATTATACAGCGAATCCTAGTTCCCAGGCCGCCCGCCAAAATGATTACTTTAATATGAATGTTCGACTCCATCGAATATGCAATATGGGCATCCTCCATCGGTGCCTACAATGGTCTCATTGGAGCAGCAGTCTTAACACCTTTGTCAGGGCGTGGTTTATTATCAAATGTATATCTTCAATAGCTCCATAGTCTTGACTCGCTACCACTACCGCGAGGTCTGACTCTTCCAATAGTTTTCCGCCGCCCATTCCCAGAAAAGACACGATTTCTACTCCTTTTTTGTGTGCAACGTCAGCCGCTAGCAACAGATTTTTCGAATTGCCGCTGGCTGATATAAGAATTAACATGTCCCCTGCATCCGCGAGTGCAGTTAGTTGCTTCGCAAACACGTTCTCATATCCGTCGTCATTAGCAAAGGCTGTCAGCAATGGTACGCAGTCGGTCAGCGCCAGTACCTTGAGCATATTCCCGGTTCCGAAGGACGCGGTCTTCATTAGGTCGTTAGCCATGTGTGAAGCGGTAGCGGCACTCCCGCCATTCCCTGCTACGAAGACTCTTTTGTTATTGAGACTTCTTTTCCGAAGTGCTTCCGCGACGCGTTCAATATGTTCGATTGGCAGACACCGGATGCAGTCGCCAACGCTAGTTAGATGCGATCGGATAGTGCCGTAAGTAGTATCACTGGTTGACATCTTGCACCCCCGTTTTTACTTGCGTTGGTTCAAAAACTATCTCGCTGCCGGCGGTGGTGAATTCGCATTTTAGCTCTCGGTATTGACCCAGCGCGTTTCGCACAGCTCTGCGTTTCGTCGGTGGCACCCAGAGCAGTAAGAACCCACCGCCACCCGCCCCGCAGATCTTGCCACCAGTAGCACCTTGCAATCGCGCCCTATCGTACATTATATCGACGTCGGGAAAGGAAATCCTCGATCCAAGTTGTCGTTTCAGAGTCCAGCTTTCGGCAAGCATGCTTCCTAGCTCGCTCAGTCGCCCTTCCAGTAAGCTCGCTCTTGCCCGATAGGCTAATTCTCGTATACGCCGGAGCTCTCCAATCTTTTGCGGAATATTTGCACGCTGCTCCTGCAATATATCGCTCGATTCCCTTTGCTTTCCCGTAGAGAAAAGCATCAGATATTCACAGATCTTCTCGCCTAGCCCTGTTTCATACGAAAGCGAACTAATCTCCACCGATCCGTCAGTCCTGAACTCTAGAAAGCGTAATCCTCCATACGCGACCGCGAACTGATCCTGAACACCAATCGGTTTTTGTAATACTTCCCGTTCCAATCGGCACGCCAGCAACGCTAACTCGTGTGACGTTCGGTACTGCTCATTCGCTGCCGCTAAGGAATTCAACAAGCCCACCGAAACGCTGCTGGACGTTCCCAACCCGGTTCCATTCGCCGGCAGATCCGAGTCGATTCGTATGTCCCACCCGTTGTCCAGTCCTGAGAGCTGCAAGGCTGCCCGGACCAGGCTGTTACCAAGTTTAGACCACTCGGATGCGACGTCTTTCTTTTCGCCGGCCAGGTGGATTTCGCGATCATTCCTACGTCTCACCGAGACAGTAATATACTTGCCAATCGTAAAGGATAGGCAAGCCCCTCCATGCTTGATGTAGAATTCAGGGAAGTCGGTCCCCCCTCCAAATAGACTTACCCGCACGGGAGTCCGTGAGACGGTATACAATTCACTCTTGTCATACATAGTCGTATCCTAAATAGGCCTCAGAGACAATGATCAACGCTTTAAAGTTAACGAGTTCTTACAGACCCCCGCTTCCAGCATGTATTGACAATTCTTCATAGATGGCATCAAACTTTCGCGCCGATCGAGTCCACGACCAATCGCGACTCATCGCGTTGCTTATGGCTCGACGGACTTGGTCTTGTTGGCACTCAAACCAATCGAGCAAGCGCAGCACGGTAGCTCTTAGGCAGAAAGACGTTAGTTGTGGCAAAATGAATCCGGTTCCGTTTTCCGGATCCTCGAAATAATCGACCACAGTATCCCTTAGGCCACCCGTATCGCTTACGATCGGAAGCGTCCCATAACGCATAGCTATCATTTGATTTAGCCCGCACGGCTCCACACGCGATGGCATAAGGCTGAAGTCGCTGGCTGCGTAAAGATGACGTGCGGTCCCTAGCGAGTACTCTTGGAAGTATTTAATATGGCCCGCTGCCTCTCGTTCAATTTGGCGGAGTTGATCTACAAAAGACCTAACACCATTTCCCATCACAACTAAGCGCGCCCCTCCCGTTTTGAAAATGTCCATCAGCCCCTCCAAAAGCAAGTCGACTCCTTTCTCTTGGACGAGCCGGCCACAAACGCAGAAGACTGGCTCAACACCACTGCCTGACAACCCGAACCGCTCATACAATCGCCGTTTGCTCTTCGCTTTGCCTCCCATAGCATCGCCGCGGCTATACCGCAGATCTGTTTCTTCAGCGCAGCCCGGATCCCACACGCTTGTGTCGATTCCCGCGATGATTCCCTCCACCCACACGTCGCTTAGGCGCCTCAATCCGTCTCTTCTCAACTCCTTCATAACATCACGTGCGTAGGTCGGACTTCCGGTAACTATTCGGTCCGCGGCCAGGATTCCGACTTGCAGTAGCGAAACGCCACGGTCAACATCGTGACCTAGCAAATCGCTGCACGAAGCGTGATTCTCAAGCAGTCGCACACCGGCTTTTCCGATATACCCCTTGTGCTTCGCACTATGGATATTGAACAACAGTCTCGGACGTTTTTCGCGGGTGGCTGACAATGTGTTCCTAAGGAAGGACAGCGCAGCGCCCGACTGCCAATCGTTCCCATGCACTATATTTCCAGTAACGAATCCCAAGCGGACCATCTCCCGAATGCACAAACCATAGAACACCGCCCGGTCTCCCGCATCCGGGAACCTTTCATACTCAGAACCTCGATAAATTCCACCGCGGTCATACCATTCGTCAGACCTAACTAACAGCACTCTCGATGGGTGTTGCTCAGTGCGTAACTCGAATATCACTGGATTCGAGGTGTGATCCCCCACGGTTATCGACGGAAGCCGACCTAGTCGCTCTAACCGCGCTGATCGATCCAGAAGAAAGGGGTAAAATGGAAGGATTATCACATGGTGCCAACCGTGGTTCCTCTCGAGGGCTGCCGTGAGTCCCGCACTTGTCAGCCCAAGACCTCCTTCACAGAACTGTGGCGCAAATTCTTGCGAAAGATACAAACAAGTTTTCATCACCACCAGCGCGTGGTTTCCGCTGCCTCATCTTCTTATATCCCCGTTGCCTCCAACCCGCATTCCGACCATCTTCCGTAAGTCTTTGTCAGCTTAACTAGAGGCTGCCCAATTTCTTCCAGACCTTTCATATTACTAAGCCTCCACAGGATGTGATTTTCGGAACGCATGCCCGGAATATTCAATCGGGCCTCCCCACCCAGACCTAATAGATCCTGCACGGGAATTAGCACCCACTTCGCCACCGATGCCAACGCCAGCCGGTTGAACTCCCAATGCACATTCTCGTGGGTTATCGGAACTCCGACATAGTCCTGTACCTTCGTCTTCTTTTTACCGTCGAGATCGTTATACCACCCAGACATCGGTGAAAGGTCATGCGTAGACGTATACATTACGCAATCCGGAATACAGTTATATGGTAAGTAGGGATGAACGCCCGGTCCGTTAAAGGCCAATTGCAAAACGCTCATTCCCGGCAAATCCGACATCTCCCTGAGTGCATTTACTTCCTCTGTGATGAATCCCAAGTCCTCAACGAACATCTGCGCGTCGCCCGCGCACTCCTTTATTGCGTCCAAGAAGGGCTTTCCAGGCCCCTTCATAAAATGTCCGTCCTTTGGTGAGTTAGAACCGGTCGGAATCGACCAAAAGGACTCAAATCCTCGAAAATGATCTAATCTAAATGTGTCGTAAAGCCGTGTGTTCGCCGCGATTCGCATTCGCCACCATTTGAACCCGTCTTCGGCGTGGACCGGCCAATTGTAGATTGGCGTTCGCCAAAACTGTCCTTTCCGTTGAAACTCATCGGGTGGTGCACCCGATTCTGTCGTCATCATTCCAGTCGCCGGGTCTATCCCGAAGAGGTGTGGCTGCCCTCGAACGTCGCTGCTGTCCAGCGATACATAAAAAGATATATCTCCTGCTAAAAAGATGCCTTGGGCATTCGCGTATTCTCTTAGAACTTTCCACTGCTGAAAGAAGATGTATTGCGTGAAACTTACAAAGTCATCCTCTGCAAAAGGCTTTTCTTGCGGCTTTGAGCCTAGCTCCGGTTTCTTTTGGTAAACATCAAAAGTGATAGCTCGCTGCTGCGCATAATGCACATATTCAGGTAGCCAGTCGGTTCCGTTCTTAAAACACTCGAACGCGCGCCTGTCCTCATCCCCTGCGCTGTAACAGAAGTTTGCGAACGCCTTTCTCAACAGAGTGGATTTACCTTCGATCACCTTCTCGATTTCTACAAAACCATCCCGAACCTGTGGATAGCTCTCTAAGTCATCCGCCTTTAACAACCCACTCTTCACCAATGCCTCTGGACTTATTAGTAATGGATTGCCTGCGAATGCCGAAGCCGGGCAATATGGACAGGCATCTTCGTGCACCAGAATTTCATTGACCGGTAGAATCGACCACAGACGTTGCCCGCTACGCGACAAAAAATTCACGAAATCGTACGCGGATGGGCCTAGATCTCCGATACCAAACGGCCCCGGAAGGGAAGTTATGTGTAACAATATACCACTCAAGCGAGATTCCATTTTCATGTTGCCTCAATCCCCGAAACCATAAACGCTAGACCTTACGCATGTATTTGCAATGCACCTCACGAGATCAGCAGAGTGCCTGTCAGTCGCTCTCCTATTCCAGACTGCCCGACTAAGCTTGCTCCCGAACGTCTCCCTGACTGACTTCAAGCACCCGCGACTGACCTAGTAACTCGATCAAGAGTTGTACCCGATCGGCAGCTGAATTAAGTCTCAATACAGTCCCGGTAAATCCTTCAAATGGACCATGCTCGACAGCGGCTACCATTCCCCTTTCAAGTCTCTGCGTCATGCAACCTCCTGGCTCCGAAGCCATTTCCTTTAGCTCCCGAATTACTTCGTCCGGCACGACTGGGATTCGACTACCGAATCGGACCAGGTCCCTTATACCGGGCGTATATCGAACCGCAATCAGAGAGGTTGCTAACCGCATCTTTACGAACAGATAACCCGGAAACATCGGAGCCAAAGCAGTCCGCTTTCCGTTCCCTTTTCCAATGTTAATGCACATCTTAGCTGAGAAAACAGCTACGTCCCCTTTTCTAGCCAGCTGTTGAGCCACCGACTCTTCCGCCCTACTCTGACACGCCACGCAATACCAACATTCGCCCGCCGGATCCATGGACATAACCCCGAAATAGTAGAAAGCGCGTCGAAGCACCCCATTGCTACCAACAATCGTCGTCGAAACACAAAGGAGTCATATAGCGAATCAACGTGGATTCGCAGGCGCATCAGGTCGGAAACCATGCCAACTACACCGTTACCAAGAGGCCCTATGGACATCAATCTGCGTGTGACAGTAAGTGGTTCCGATGCAGACCAGATTCATTTGGCCTCGCTTGCTAACCGACTCGGGTTAGATGCGCAATCCCTGTTCTCCATTTGTCTTTAACAGAAGCGTCCGCCATAGCCGTCCCTGCATTATTGGGGACGATGCAGTACGAAGTAGTAAACGTTCGTCTGGGGGTTCCGATTGGTCTCTTATCGAAACACAACCGGCTACTGACTTATACAGCTTGTTATATAATTCGAGTCATCGATCAAGTATTTTTTTACGAAATCTATAATTTTCGCTCGGACACGCTTTTTAACCGAGTTTCTGCCGGTTATTTCCACAAAGGTTAAATACAACCAGGCGCGGTTCTCGAGATTTACGAACATTAGAAGGTTCACTACTGAATTTGTGAGAATGGCGACCGTTGCTGAACATAGTTAACAATTATTAAGCTAGGAGTAACAAAATGCGTTAAATTATCACAGCCAGCAGTCTTTCTTGGCGCAGGATTCACTACGAAACGTTGGACTCGCACTGGTCCAAAAACGCTTAAAGCGAAGCAAGACTCGCCTTTACTCCAGAATCGAGAAGGGCCGTGACATGTTCCTTCGCCAATTGGACGTCCGTGATGACGTGACTAATCTGCGACTGGTCTAGCACCTTACTCAGCGCGCGTCTACCAAACTTGGTGTGATCGACTAACAGTACCAGTTCCGAGGCTTGGCTCGCGACCGCTTGCTTGACGCGAAATGTTGCAGGGTCAGACTCAAACGTGCCGATCTTAGGAATAAAGCCTGTCGCGGAGACAAAAGCTATATCAATAAACACCGACTTAACAAACTGTTCAACCTCGGGTCCAACCAAACAAAGGCTCCGAGAATCAAAGTCGCCGCCCGCGCAGATGACCCTGTTCAGCCCCGATCTCAGCGCGAGGCATATGATCGTTGAGTGGGTTACCACAGTCATCCCCTTGCGCCCTGCGTCGATCAGCTTTGCAAGAGCGAGGCCGGTCGTGCTTCCGTCGATAAAAATTGTGACAGGCTCTTTGATCAGTTCTAGAGCTAACTTTGCGATGGCTCGTTTTTCGGAGCTATTAGCGTAGATTCTTTCGTCAGTAGTACTCTCGTAGAACCCGAGTTCTTCGTTTGCGAGGCGAATCCCTCCAGTAGTTCTGATAATTTTCCCAGTCTGGAATAGCTCTTCGCACTCGCGACGAACTGTCATCGTGGAGACGTCGAGCGATTTAGCCAGGTCTTTGTAGGATATGGCGCCCTGGCCATCGATCAAATCAAGAATCAGTGCTGAACGCTTTCCCACACGCTTCGATTCCGTCCGAGGCTGTGCTCGTCACTGCTGGTAACATATGACATCATCCTGTAACAATTTATGAGAAAAATTTACAAAAGGCGAGAAAACCGAGCCTCACGAGCAGCTGATTCTGCCCAGCTTCGCCTTCGATTCTTCTTTCGACTGTGGGGGAGACGGTCGAGACCGGGCTTGGTATCGAAGGCCTATATGCAATATAATCTTTTTTGGACAACGAGTTTCATCCGGAATTGCTTTTATTTGTAATCGAATTCGCAGAAATGCGAACCGCCCTAAAATTATCGGATTCGCTAGCCGAGATTGGATACGAGGGTTTACGACTTCGCGGAGATCCGTGAACGGTTACCCCGAGCGAAAAACGGTCTTCGACAGGTGTGCGCGGCATCACCTCATGGTCTGTGGGAAGCACCCAGTTGCACCTCACAGAGTCAGAGTAATCACAACGCCGCAAAAGGATTCCCCTCTAAACTAAGCACCGATCGCTTAGGCAAGACGATCGATAGTGCATGAGATGAGCCAATCCAAATCCTGCCCTTGTATTGCGCAAAATTCTCAAAGAGGCCATCCAGGACTCCTGAGTCGATTGCACGGAATTCGGCGAGGTTGTAGATTTCGACGGAGCTCATCAGGCCGCTACGGAGAGCCTTCGATAAGGTTTCCTTGGCCGCCCAAAGGCCGGTAGCGATTTCTAGTTTTTGTCTTACAGAGACCTGGAGCCATTTATTTTCTTGTTCCGAAAGCTGGGAAAAAATGGTTTTTCAGCTAGCCGGATCAATTCGTCCGATATCGATACCCATGGGATGGGCAGTAGGATATGCCAATACTACAGCTAAGGACCCAGCATGGCTGATCGTGACATCCCACCTCCCATTTCCGTCACATCGAACAATGGGCTGTTCGAAAACGCCGCGCTCGATTTCGATGGCTTTCAAGTCTTGCTCCGCAAGGACTTTGCTCAGCGCAACTTTCGCCGCATACCGCCCAAGAAGATAGCTCTCTTTCCGCCGTGCGAAGCGCAGTGTTGAAAAATAGCCGGTTTCATTCGTACCGAGAATTTCGCTAGCAATTTCACTCCAGGAACCAGAAAAGTCGTGGAATGCTATGACCAACATCGCCGACAGGCCAATGTCCCCGCGGTGAATCGTTACCGGGTTACGAAACAGTAAGGAGAAGTCTCGCTGGGTTCATTCTGGGCAGGCCGACGGATCCAAGCTAAGGAGATTTTTCCGCGGGCCGAATTTCTCCTCCTCCGTTTCCCTTGACGCAAAGAATGAAATTCGGCCGCTGATTTCGAATATAGGTGATCATAGCTATTCTTCCTTGGCCACTGTACGGGCTAAAAAAGTTTTGTGCTCCTGGAACCGGGACGGACGGCATCACAATAATTGAAGAACCAAATGGGGCTTATGCGTTCTCCTCGGCCTGCATCATGTCGGTCAACAAATAATAAATCCGGCCGATTGGGAGACGGCGAGACCGGAGGATCCCTCGCCTTTCTAAGCGTTGCAAAGTCCGAATGCAGCAGTGCCAGCGAGCTGCCAATTCCTACCGTGTGATAAGCAAAGGCCGCATAACGACCTTGCTGGAGCTTGGTAATTGATCGGCGTTCACGCGAGGCATATAACACAAGATAATAATGTCTTGAAAGGAGTAAAATCGCTAATTTATTGCTTAGATGGTTACTCGGCGGATGAGACCGAATCTTCCGTTACCAAAAGTGTGAACGAGTAAGAACTCGCTCGTCGATTTGCGACCGGATAACTGTGTTACACACCTCTTGGAAAGTCTCGCTGCGAGCGAAGGCACCTCAGAAGGTTGAGCTCCAAGGTCCTCCGCGCACGATCAAAATATCGCTGGCGAGGTTCAAACTTCACACCTTCAAACGGCAACAGCCTCGGCAAAGATACTTGCAAGTGTCGCAATCTTTTGGGTGAAAACAGACTCCGCGCCTAGCGCAACAGCGAGTTAGCAGAAATCCGCGCTCTCCGTAGGGCGGTGGTAACGCTCCCAGCCTTGGAAAAAAAGGACCGCTTCCACTCTCGCCGGCGTGACCTCCTCCAGCTTGGCTGCGTGCACTTTGGTTAACCACTTACCCGTTCCACCCCGACAGATCGAAGATCTCAGCTACGATCTGCCTGAACTTTTTCGCATAACTTTCAACGATCTGCTGACTGCTCGCTGTGCGAAACACCTCGTCAAGAAACTTGCCGACTGTACGGGGGCCAGAGGTCTCTTCTTCTCGAGTAGGCGCTTTTGCCCTCTTATATCCGGCCAAAGTTGCCTCTCAACCGGCACCAACCAAAGAAAGATAAATGTCGTGAACTCGAGCAGCAGCAGCCTTGTTTCGAAGTACCGAGAGGGATGGTTTCCCAGAGACCTTCGTGGGCAATTTTCATCGCCCCAGCGTTTGGTCAGAAGAGTTTTCCCGTCTCGAGTTTACGTCTGACGAAAAACTGCCCGCTGCCAGTAACGAATGTCGGACTTCGAGAAGTGTCCAAGCACGCCAGAATCTTGGACACTTTTTGATTCATCCCTGATCTTGATGTGGCCTGCCATGAGTTGCTAACGCAAGCCGTAGAATAGCTTGCGAAGCTTGTCCTACAAGCTTCACGGGGGGTCATATCAGCTCATGTCCAATCATCTCCACAATATGACTTCGGATCATAGGGTTGCAGGTTCGAGCCCTGCCGGGTACAATCCTCAGCCTGAATGGTTTATGCATCATGCGATCGGAAACGCGATTTTCTGCTTGGACGCTTCTTGGACACTTTTAAGTAATGCACGAATCAGAAATAAGCGTGCAAATCCGCGCGGCAGAAACTGACTAGGGAAGCTGAGGATTCCCTCCGGTCTCCTGACTCTGGATCACTTTGTCATGGTTCGATTCCGTGCGAGGCAGGTTGTTGATTGCAAGTAACTTACATCGCACTAACCTTTCGCCAGTCGGACTCTTTGCGCCACTTATAACGTCGTCCTAAAGGATGTCTCTTAGATAGTACGAGACTGTTGCTCTCGTTAGCTGCTCGCCTCGGTTTGCGAGTTTCTCTATCCACGATTTGGACATCGGCGCAAAGTCCGTTGGATAGTCAATGACTTCTTCTCTCGGAACCAAAGATCCAGGCTTCCATGGCAGCTTACTGTCCTGCTGACCGAGGTAGGGCAATGCAAAGGCCTTTATCTTACCCGCCTCTTTGAGATGGTGGAGACGATGCATCGTCGACTCTTGAACTCTGCGATGTACCGTCTCGAATGACCGGACGACCCTGGCAAAGAACGCTGTCGGTAAAGCGAACCCAGGTTGTTGCCCTTCGTCGGCATTACACGCTATCAGGTAGTCGCAGGGGAAGGTGTGCAGACTCACTTCGGCGTCACGCCCAGGCTCAAGGACCTGCAATCCGAGATTGTCGTAAATTCCCCCGTCCGTCAGTAAAACACGCTGGTAACTCTCTTCGCTCTTCTTGACGAATCTCCACGTCCTGTCGAAAGCGGGGAGTAATATAGGATACGCTGCGGAAGCGGCGACAGCGAAGGCGAGGTCTATTTGCCCGTCAGCCAGTTGTCCATGGCGCCACCCGCCCGTTCTGTTGCTGCCGAATCTGAATGCCGAGCCGGTACGCAATTCGCAGGCGCCGATCACAACCTCCAGATCATGTCTCCGCGGCGAGCTCATAATCAAGCCATGGAACAGATCGCGGTGGAGGACCCGATAAAACATGTCGGTCCGGGACGGATACCGCTGTAACGACGGCGTGCCTTTCATAACTCGACCTGCGGCGGCACAAACATGTGCTGCTACAAAGTTCGCAAAACAGGGGACGAGGTTTCTCGGTTTTATCAGCTCAAGAACAATCCGACGTTGGAAGCCTTCCCTTAGAAAGGCGCATATATTTGAATCGAATTCATCGAACGATTTCTCTGGCGTATACGCGTAATACGCGCCGATCACCGAGCCTCCAGAGATTGTGGAAAGAACTCCAATCTTTTCGAGGAGACCAACATCGTTGAGGGCCCGAAGGCAGCCTAAATGGAATGCAATTGCGCGGGATCCTCCGCCAGAAAGAGCGAGTCCAATCATAGAACTGGATTCTTCAAGCTGATCTGCGCTTCTCCAACCAGCAACAGTTCGGTAGATCCGACCGATGAATGGGATTCGTAGACATAGATCCCGGCCGTCGGAAGTCCAGCGCGTTGGCCGAATATCAGCATGATTGCTCTCCGCTGATTCTGCCCGATTTTTGAAATCAGCAACGTCATTCCCGCCATGTCGGTTGGGCTCTGATTTGAAGCCAGACCGGCAGGATGAGTGTGCCAAAAACCGAGGAATCCACACGCTCCATGTGTTTTGGCCACCCGCCGGACATGTTCTTCGACCGTGCCTACAGTTCCGCAGACGAAGTGCGCTGGATCATGCTGACTATCTGGCGGTGGTCCAGAGGCATCGAACACCCAAATCGCTTGGACCGCGTCATCCCACAGCCCCCATAACAGCCCGCCGGTTTCATGTTGGGGCGAACGCACCCGGGCGTTTTGACGGACCCAACCGGCAACCTCACCGTATACGCTTGGCGATATTAGAATTCTATACGAGCCTGCTTTTGCTTCTGCTAAGGCGGGTAAGTCGAAGACGTCTCGAGATCCCTTACGACCGTCATGTTCGTTCGCAGAGAGGGCTATTCCCGTAGCAACTCCAGCTCTTGGAAGGTTTGTCAAAGCCAAATCTAACGCGGTCGCGGTAAGGCCAAGAACATCTGCGGTCGATCCAGAAAAAGTCGGTTCGGAGCACCCGGGTTCCGGCTGGAACATATCTTTCGTAGCTGCATCAGAATAAAAAGCTGAAACAAGATCCGTCCGGTTCACTTCGAGGCACAGCCTCTGTTTAAGCTGAACGTAGGCGCTCCATATACCGCTGGATGAGCCTGGGCTTACAGCGACGCATAAACTACGCCTGGCTTTTGCATCGATGATCATAGAAATCAAGAGCGGTGTGCGACGGCGAAACTTCTCCCAATCTCTCTCGATTTTCATTTGGAGGACGTTTGATGCCGTACAATCCAAGATCACGTCGTAATCACTGATACGATCGAAGTCCGCGGTGATAAACCCATGTGCCTCGCGCTCAAAGTGCTGGACTATGCCTCCGTGAATAATGCTCTTAAGCCTATCCCCGAGCGCCTTGGCTTTGTTTGAACCTATATCGTCGAGCCGGTAATTCTGTCTTGTGAGAAGGCCTGGTTTTACGATTGAACTGTCGACGAGATGCATAAGGCTTGGAGTAGCTCGAGCAGCGATCTCCGCAGCCCAGGAGCCTAAAGCGCCGCAGCCGACGACCAACACCTTCTTTCCGCGAAACCAAGCCACTGGTGTGTCAATGTCCCTTCGCACTACAATCTCTGGTCTGTCCTCCAAGACACGGCACCATTTAATCTGCCGTGTTTCAAAAGCGGAAAGCAGCAAATCCGCGATATCGTTGCGGAACGACCGTAGTTCATTTGTGTCTGTATCTTCCGGGAGGACTGCGCGGAGAGCTTTCGGGGAATCATTATCTGTCGTCCAAACTGCAATATGAAGTTTGGAAGACCCATCCTGTGTGCGCCTCATCGGTAGGCCTAGGATTAGGTGAATCGGCTGACCTTCGGGTGAGAATAACGCCGCAAGCGCTAAGTGTTGTAGAATCCGATATCGATCTAGACCCTGCTTCAGCAATTCCTTAAAGAACTCCGAACCGGTTTCCGGGAACTCCATGGGCAGAGGTTTCGATAGGACAACGGCGACGGCTAGACTTTGCGCTTCCGGCCAGCCATCCAGTGGGTCAATCCAGCTTACGAGCTCGATTCGATTCTGACATTTTTCTAGCTTTGCCAGACCAAACCATGCGTCTCCAGACGGCACCGGTGCGTTCGCTCGGATAACGAAAGGCGCTTGAGAGACGTCTGTGACGTGATGCGGAGGCTCCAGTGGCCCGTCGACCGGGTCCATATCGTTTATCGCGGCCCTACTAAGCCATAAAAGGAGTCTGTCAAAGAAACCGTAGAGACCATCAGCCGGATTCCATTCGGCCCCGCTTTGAAAGAGGCAAATCGTGTGAGACCAAATAACGTGCGGGAAGTGTGCAAACCGATCGTGTTTGACTATAAGAGCAGGATACTCAAACGGGAACTCAGGGGGAACGACAAGGACGAACTCTTCTCGTTCCCTTAGGTCGATGCCTCCTTCGCGTGTTTCGATCGAACCGATTCTAAGGCTAACGACAGTCACCAGCCTCTTCTCTACCAGTACCGGTGATTCGACGACTTGGAATACCTCTGGTCCAGAGGTTGCCAAGCGTTGGAGTTCGCGGAGGGCTCTCTGCTGACCGGGTGTCATCGCAGGGTGCCAAAACCGATGTGAACACTCGGAGGTTGATTCCCGCCGCGAGCCGTAGCAATCGCGGCCGCAAGACCTGCGGGGCCGTTGCTTTTTGTTCTTGTGTCGTCGAACTCGAACCCGTCTTTTCCAATCGTAAAAATGAGTGGTTCTGGGCTCTTCTTTCCAGGGTATTCGTGAGTACAAATGAAATGGCCAGCTTTGACTATCTCTTCATACCGCTTTCGAGCCTTCAGATGAGGTGGATTGTCTCCTTCGCCGTCAGTGAAGTCTGAATGGGAGCTGGACACAGTGTACCCAGCGGCACCCCTAGAGTACTTCGCAAAGTACTCCATGATGTCCTTTTTGAACGACTCATTCTCCTCCTGTTCGTCCCGCCAGTGCATGACAGCTTTCGAACAGTGATGTGAGCAGAGCATTACATCCCAAGACAGGTATCCCGTATTAGTTTTGTGCTGCTCGGTTTCAACGAAAATCCGCTTGATTGTCGGATATTCCCGGTCCCCAAAAAAGAAAAACTGACCGTACTTATCCCCTTCCCAAATGACGACATTGAGCGACAGACTCGTGTTGTTCTTATTCTGGGCTTGGTCATCCTTGAATGGGGCATGGATAAATACCCTGAAGTACTGGGACAGGTCCATACCGTCCACCATACTAACTTTGTCGCCAGGTCGCGATTTGCAGTTAGCCGGGAACCGGCTGTACTCCTCCTCCTGAAGTATATCGTCGTGACCGATTACTCGGAGCCGGTCACCGGATTTTACATTCTGTGGATCGTTTGAAATCGCTGTTCGCCGGCGCCGCGCCTCCTGACGAAACGCTTTCGCATCGTCACACAAAGACTCCTGATCCGCTTGGTCACGGAAAATCTTCGGAGTATGCCAAATTTCTCCTATGTCTACCCGTTTAAGCAGCTCTGCAAACCCCTGAACGTGATCCTTGTCAGGATGGCTCAAGATAAATAAGGCTAAATACGGCCGACCGTTTCTCTTCGGCAATATCTTAATTAAATGGTCGATAATCGGCCATTCCGGTTCCTCTGGATTGTCTGCTTTTTCGAGATGATGGAGGTCGATCTGCACCACAATCTCGCCGGGTTTTAGAACCAAGGTAGTCGAGTCACCTGTTCCAACCGGCCAGAAGACCACTGCCTTTTTGCTAGGTAGCTTAAATTCATTGCCCATAGGTTTGTTCTTATTGGACTGGCCGGCTGATTGTCTTCCGTGTGATGCAGCGGAAGTCGCACTTTTCGACTTTTGCCGGCTGAATCAGAAACACGGCTGTCATGTTCGCACAAGAGAATAAAATACGCTTTAGAGAACTTCAAGGGCGCGTTTGCGAACTTTTTCCTTCCGTAGGCTCTTCTCCTGTGTGATGATGGGAAGAACGTCATGACGACAATCGGTGACCGTATCAAAGAACGCCGACAAGCACTCCATTGGACTCTCGAACGGCTGGCCCAAGAAGCGCAGGTCAGTAAGGGCTTCCTGTCGGACCTAGAGAATGGTCGACGGAAGACTGCTGGAGGAAATTACCTGAAGCAAATCTCGCGTGCCCTCGGAGTCTCGCTGGACTTCCTCATCTCTGGGGGAACTTCCTCTTCCCCAGATCAGCCGATGCAAATTCCAGCCTCGCTTGTTGCATTCGCCAAGCAGGAGAATCTTCCATTCTCAGTCGCAGTTATGCTGCTGCAGTTTCGTCGGCAAATCGTCGCTTTTCGTAGCGACTCGAAGTCAGACGACCTCGAAAAGTTCGACTGGAAGCCTTTTTATGAAGCACTAAAACCGCACCTGAAATGAACCTCGACGAGCACCCTAAAGTCATCGGTCTGGCAAACGCGCTTCAGTTAGACGTGGTGAGCCCAGTACAGGAGATTCGCCAGTTCTGCAAAAGGAAAGTGGAGTGGTTCTTGCGGAGGGCCGCCGGCGTTACGGATATTTCGAAGCTTCAGAGGACTGTCTGCGAACGGCTCAAAATGAAGGTAATAGAGGTCTGGTCGGACCACCAGCTCGCCGAGTTAATGGAAGAATATGTTGAAGAACCCATATTCCGCACGTTACCACTACAATTAAGCCCCGATGCGTTCGGTGTCCTAATTAAGCTCGACCGGATGGTGCCGCCTGGTGGACCGGCATTCGTCGCTGTGATCGATTGTCGCGGGGACAAACGATTCCGGCGACATTGGACGATCTGGCATGAGATCGTGCACTGCTTGACGTCTGTGCAGCAGTATCAGCTTCCTTTGCGGCGAACCACAACAGTTAAGCGGGAGAAGGACCCAATCGAGCGGCTGACGGATCTCATCGCAGGCGATTTTGCGTTTTACCGGCCCCTCTTCGCTCCAATTCTGGCCGAAGAGATTTTAAAGGCGGGCAGCCTCACCTTCAGGGTCGCGCAACGTGTCAGAGAGCGTTTTAACGCGGATGCCAGCTTCGCGTCCACGGTGAATGCCTGCGTCGCTTGTGCGGACTCCCCTATGATCTATTTGGAGGCCGGCCTGTCGTACAAGAAAGCGGAGCGTGCCCAAATTTCGGCTGGAGCCAAGGGGATCAACGCATCTCTTCGCGTATTGAAGTCGGTGCCAAACGAGTCGGCTCGAGCAAAGACAGTTATTATACCTCTTAATTACCGGGTGCCAGAATCATCTGTCATCACTCGCTTGCATTCCAGAGTTATCGTCGGCTCTGCCGAAACAAGTAGGGCTATTGAGAACCTGGGGGATTGGACAACTTCAGAGGGCCGAGCACTGCCGCGGATGAACGTGATAGTGGAGGCGCGAATCATGGCAGAACGAGTCATCGCTCTTGTAACGGTCGCTGCGTAACGCGCCGGCCAACGTTTGGCGGGTCCTATCTCTTCATCGAGTGAAGACGACAAGGTAACGGTCATGTCGTATCCTATCGAACTCATAACTAGCCTCGAATGCGGCTTATCTGATTTCATTACGTGGGGGTTGTCCAAGAAGATCAAATTTAACGGATCTCGAGTGCTAAAATATGTGGATTGCCTCCGATCCTACCGTGATGCCCTCAAAGAAAGTTCCGTCGAGGATCTCGTCAAATCGCAAAGTGCGGCGTATCTCGATCAAATCCCCTACGAGATGGCTGAGCTAGTCTATCTCTACAAAACCCTCCACGAATTCAACGATCCACGACTGGTTTCGAGATTTCAGAGTATTGTTCAAGGACCAGAGCTTATCGGCGATGATCAATCTGGAAGTTCCAGAGACTTCCAGTTCGAGTTACACATCGCGGCACTCCTTTTCCAGGCCAAGATCAATAGCTTAGATTCGATACTCGGCATGATCTCGTTTGCTCGCTGCACCACAGTCCTCTCATCATCGAATGCAAACGGCCACGCAAACATGAAACGATTAAGACTTCCTATGCCTCCGCCGCCTATCAAATCGAGAGCTCCTCGCTGGTAAAGACAAACCCAAAGACCAAAGGAATCGTGGCTCTCGATTTGACAGAGATTGTTTTACCCGCCCTCGACGCTTCCCTGTATCCTTCACTGAAGGAAGTTGAACAAGCGTTCGTCAAGATTTTCGTGAACAAATGGAGCACGCTTCAATTAACGATCACGGACTACTCGGATCGAGTCAGCGCCCTTCACCTCTTTTCCCGTGCGCCTTGGTACATCAAAATTAATAATTCCTATGTCGCTTTTCAGGGGCAACACCATTTGATCGTAGTAAACAGCAGAGACCATCAAAAGAACCAGAAAATCGCGAACACCTACAAAGACTTCCTGGATCGGGTGAAAAAATCGCGCCTTCCGTTCTTCAAAGCCTAGGTTAGGTTCTATCGCATGCGAGTGGACGGCACCTATTTCCTGTACGGCACGGCAGCGACTGCTAAGTCGAGGCGCTATGGAACGTCCACCAGGGCGCACCCGGTCACATCGATTTCCGCCACACGGCAGACTAGTGTCCTTTAGACATGGTTGGGCTGTACCCCCCGAGTCGTACGACACGTTGGGTACGACGGCGAGGAACCCGTAGCCAGCCAATTTCGCCCGTTGATCCCCGTTAGGCGGCCTGAAGCCCGGAAATGTCAACAGACCACACACAATGACTCCACCAAGGATTCCCGCCCCGAACAGGGAGGCATTCTTTTCTTACCTCCGGCAGCTCGGAAGGCCACTAGTGAGACAGCTCCTCCAAGTCCGGCAAACAGAGCTCCGAGATGTCCGATAGAAAGCGGACGAAATCCAGGCCTTAACACAATCAGCACTCCTAAGAAGCCAATCGCCACGGCGCTCCAGCGCCGGGGTCGACATACCTATGGTTGCGGGCATCGTGCTGATCGTAGCTTCGGGGCTCCTGACGTTGATACGCGAAAATGTGCGCGGAACACCTTTGCCTCGTCGGTCGCCGGCGAGCGGCATGTGGCCGCGGCTCTGGTTCCGGAAGCAGGGAATCCGAGCTGTCAAAAGTAACCCGCGTCGCAGTTTGCTCCGGAACGATGACAATGGGGGCAGGGATATCACCGCCGATCGCGCACCGGTGTATGAGTGGTTTATAGCACTCGGTCTTTAAAGAGCCTACTTATCCAAGCAGATCACTTTTATGAGCGTTTCGTGAAACTTCTCATCTCGATGAGACACGTCATTCCAAGCGAGGCTTTTATGCACGAGTTCCTTTGCTTGGCGCAAGTCAACACCAAGCTCCTCGACTAGGATCCGCATCGATTGAACTTTGGAGTATCCGGCGTCTCGCAAAAAGGAGAGGAAATCGCGCCTAATGCCTCGGCGCCTCTCGAGCAGGTATTCCTCAAGTAAATTCGGCTCTGGCGTTCGATGTTTCATGTCCACCTTTCATGCCCTGACATCACAAGTTTATCGTGATATCGACTCTTCTTCCAGGATTTGCTCCGCTGAGGCGAGTTCCGACGATCCTCAGCCGGCGAAACCCCATTCCCCGAAACTCAGCTCTCAACTGGCCGAATAGACCCCAAAGTTCCGCCGTTCCAATACTTAGCCGAGCAGGTCCTGCAGGGAACACGGCTATTTCGTCCAAAATTAAAAGGTCACCCTGGATTATAGCTTGTGCCATCATCTCAACTCTTCCGTCGGGAGTCCCGAAGGACCGCATGATGAGCTCTCCGGACTCGAATGGAACAGACATTTCTCATGCCCCGGGCGAGGACTACGTGGAGCCTAGCGATAAAATCGGCGGTTTGAGAAGAGGAAACTTTTTCTAGGCACTCCGCTCAAGAAGAATCAGGGAGGCCATAAACCGTAGCAGGTGCTGTAGTCCCGCCGTATCGTTTCGATAACTGCAACTTGGAGCTTCTAGGCGGCCCGCAGCCGAACAGCCTGGATTAGGGTCGTTCTCAGGGGAATAGACTTTCCCCTCGATCGAGCCCAAAGCGTCTCGCTCTACCCATTCTCCTAGGACAACCAAGGTTTTCGGAGATCATACTTCCGCGCCACCCTTCCCCCACTATCTTCAAAGCAACCTGGCAGCATATACTGCCTGCCAGGTCGAAGTGGAACTGCTCAGCGGACTCTATTTGCCCCTAAAAAAGGAACTGCGTGAGCTTCTCGTGTCGCTCGCGGCTGATCTCTTCGACTTCGAAGTCGCCCCGTGGTCGACCAGTCTTTTCAGCCGCCTTGGCGATAATTGCCGGTATCGATTCACCAGTCGTGATTGGTTCTTTTGCCGCATCGCCTTTGATATACGCGCAATAGAAAGCATCGAAATCCGGCTTTGGATGCAAAGAAGGGTAAGTGTTCATAAGAACACTATCTAACCACAACGCACCGATTGTCAAAAGCAGATGCCCGGCCTCTACTTCGCGACCTTCTTTCATGCAGTTGTCATCTCGGCGGCGCGGTTCTCCTGTCGCCGTTGAGACCGCGCTTTCTCCCGGCGTTTCTTAATCCGCAGCTCGCGGATTCGCTCTGCGGTCCTCAGCGGAGCAGTTACGAGCTTCTTGGCGTGGATCACTGCCTGCCTCACTGCCTCTTCGAATCGTCCTAGTACTGCTTCGATGTTTCGCGTTTCGAGATCGCGCGCCGTTACGTCTTTGATGAGCGACCGGTTAGCCACCCGCCGCAACACGTTGATATCTTGCACATACATCCGAGCGCCAGCGCGATGCCGCGTAAATGCGACGTGCAAGTCTTCGCGGTTAGCCATCGCCGCTAAGGACCGGTTATCCTCCACGCGGATCATTTCCGTTTTGCTTGCCCCTTGCGCTTTGTAAGTCGTTACTGCGTCGCCTTGACGAACCCGGCCGTCATCAAGTTTTA
>Ga0185299_10001696_pt1 | contig 39507 bp, 12 predicted proteins | sample PaiPotPPA55metaG_FD_128002 | JGI IMG/M metagenome (GOLD analysis project Ga0185299, IMG submission 128002) | Iron sulfur acid spring bacterial and archeal communities from Banff, Canada, to study Microbial Dark Matter (Phase II) - Paint Pots PPA... ...
CACGGCCTCCTCCGGCCGCCCCTGGTGCGCCAGGGCCACGCCCAGATTGTGCTGCGCCGGTGCATGATCCGGCTTCATGCGCACCGCCTCGCGCAGCGTGGGAATGGCCTCATCCAGCTTCCCCTGCTTCGCCAGCGTAACGCCCAGGTTGCTCAGCGCCTCGGCATCCCGCGCCTGCCTGCCGCGATCCAAGGCTTGTACAGAAGCGTTCATGTTGGCTTTCTTTTTCGGGTAGCCGAAGTCGCAAGACTTCGGAGATCTGAACTCTGGCGAGTTCAGCTACGCACTAGGCGACGACCGGTTGCGCAACCAGCCCGCGCTGATGCAACAGGGCAGCCAAATTTTGCTTCGTCTCCCGATCCTCAGGATCAAGGGCCAGCACATCCCGCAGGGCACGCTCCGCCGCCAGGGGGTCGCGGCCTTCTTGCAATAACACATAGCTGAGCAGGACCCGCGGCCGCAGCGCCTCGGGCGCCCGCGCGATGGCTCGTTCCAGGAGAGCGGCGGCCGCGCGGTACTCGCGCCGCAGCAGGTGCACCCGCGCCCGCGTCACGGCGGCTTCCACCTCGCCCTGGGGCAGCCGCGCCATGCAGCTTTCGACAAACGCCAGTCCCGCCCCGCTTCTCAGGACGCTGTAGGCGTCTTCCAGTCCCAGCAACGCCGGGTAAAAGAACGGCGCCTCTTGCACGGCCTGGCGCCACTGTGCTTCTGCCTCGGCCCATTTGCCTTGCTTCTTATAAACAAGGGCCAGGTTGTTCCGCGTCAAAAAGCCGCGCAGCCCCACCGGCACGCTGGCAAAATGCGGCGCTTCCTGGCCGTTGAGCAGCTCCAGGTAGCACGCCTCCGCGCCGGCTTCGTCGCCTTGCTCCAAGCGCATCTGCGCGTCCTGCCCCAGCAGTTCCGCATCCTGCGGATAGACTGCCCGGCCGGCCCGGCACGCCGTCTCCGCCTCGTAGCGCTCACCCAGCCGGCGATGCGCCTGCACGATCAGGTAATAGAGCTTGCGCACAATGGAATCGCCCGGATCGGACAGCTTCAAACTGCGTCTGAGGAGCGGCAAGGCGTCCTGCGGCTTGCCCTGCTTCAAGTACACCTGGCTGAGATTGAAGAGCACGAAAGGATCGTTGGGCATCTCGGCCTGGCTTTGCAAAAGCAGCCGTTCATCGCGCTCTTGCTTGCGGGCCAGGATCGCCTGGTCAACGTAGCCGGTGTGCTGGATGGTAATATCGGTGAAGCGCGTGGCGCCACCGATGGCGCGCAGCGCCGGCAAGACCTGCTCGTGGATGCGATACTTCCAGCGCAGCTCGGCACGGTTCTGGAAAAGCCGCACATGGTGCACGAGCGTCCCCACGTCGCCGTTGCCGTCCGCCACGCACAGGCACTGCATGACATAGGCGGCGTTCTCGTCGCGCACGTCGGCGAAGAGCGCCGCCAGCCTTTGCCGGTTGGCGGCGTCGATGCGGTCGTCGGCATCCATCCAGAACACCCAGTCACCGGTGATATGTCGCAGGGCTTCATTCCGCGCCGCCGCGAAATCGTCGACCCAGGGGAAATCGAACAGCCGCGCGCCGTAGCGCAGGGCGATCTCCTTGGTGCGATCGGTGGAGCCGGTGTCCACGATGATCTGCTCGTCAAAGACATCACGCACCGACTCCAGGCAAGCCGGCAGGTTGTCTTCCTCGTTGCGCACAATCATGCTCAGGCTGATGCGCTTCTCGCGCTTGCGTGGTTCCGCGACGATGATCGGTTCATCCTGGACCACCTGGCGGCGAATCGGCTTCTCCTTGAGTTGCCGCAGCCGTTCTTCCACCAAGCTCACGGCTCGGTCCCAGGTCAGGTGGCCGTGGACATAAGCCCGAGCTGCCCTCGCCCTGCGTTGCGCTTCCTCAGGGAAATCCACCACGTAGCGCAAGAGCGACCGTAACGCCGCTTCATCCGGCTCGGCCTGGAAGGGATAATCGACAGTCTCCATGTCGCTTAGCCGCTTGTCCGCATAGCGCACAACGCAGGCCGGGATCAGGAAGGCATTGTCGTCATTGCAGAAGTCGAGCGCCGCCCCGTGGCCCGTGACCATGACCGGCAGCCCGCACGCCATGGCCTCGGCAATCGGCAGCCCAAAGCCTTCCCCGCGGTACGGATGCACCAGGCACTGGCAGGCCGTGTACAGCCCGGCCAGTTGCGGGTCGCGCAGGTTGTCCTGGATATATTCAATCTCCGGCGCAGCGCTCCGCGCCTGGTATTCCGCGATTCGCTCCCCGGCCGTCTGGCCCTTGTAGACCTCGCCCACGCCCATGTCCTTGATCACCAGGCACACGTCGTCGTCGCGCATGAACGCTTGCGTGTAGCTCTCCAGGAGGATGTCAATCCCCTTGCGGTGAATGGTGCCGCCGACAAACAGGAACTTGAACTTCTTCGTGGTACGCAGCGGATACGGCGGAACGCCCGGATGGAAGCGTGCCGGCTCGACGCCGTTGGGCACCACCTGCACGCGGTCCGTCGGGATGCCGCTCTGGATGAAGGTATCGCGCACGAAGCGGCTGGGCACCCAGATTTCATCGACCAGGTTGCGCAGCGGCGCAATCCACGCTTTGGGCAAGCTGCCGAATTCCCAGGGCAGCACGATCACCCAATGCCCCGCGGCCGGTGGCTCAAAACTCGGCGGCCATTGGTGGGATCCCAGTCGGTTTTTCGTTGAAGCGATACCTACACCTCTTCGGGTCCCACATTCCTCAGAAGCACACGCAGCTTCGCGAAGAGATATCTGCGTACCCGCCAGGCTTCACTCTCGCTGATGCCGGCCATTTCCGCGGATAAGCTTACAGGCGTCCCGATTTCCCATTCATGCCAAAGAAACGCTTGCAGGCCCCGGAATTGGCCGACCGCTTCATGCAGACGCGCCCGAAACTCGCGCTGTTGGACCATACGCGCCGGATCGATTTGTTCCTTATGGGAAAGCAAGAAGAACAGGCCTGGTTCAGGCCCGCGCCTGGCCTGGCGATCCAGTTCTTCGTCCCAGCGCGCCTTCGGGTCGCGATGACTTTCGGAGCGCCGCCAGGTTCGCCAAGTATTGTGCAGACGCCGTTTGACGATTGTGATCAAATGGCTTTCAAAATGACACGGCTCTGGTTTTTGCAGCTCATCGAGATTGTAGGTCACGATGGCCTTAAAGCTCGCCATCAGCACGATCTGCGTGGCATTGTTGGGGTCTTCCGCCAAATGCCGGGCGTTCAGGTAATGCGGCAGAATGATCTTGACGCGCTTGACGCAGCGAGCCAATAGCTCGTACAGAGGCCCAGGCCAGTCAAAATTCCGCACCAAGGCCACCAGATCTTCATTGCGCAGAGAAAGGAAGTCCTCGTCCCGCACTGGGCGCCGGTCGCTCATGGCGGTGTCTCCCATTGCCGGAAGCGCAGCGAGGAAGGACTGCGCCCGTTGTTGCCCGAAAGGGCAGAAGATCAGGAAAGGTTCTGCGATTTGCGAGAGCGTCCGCAACACGAAAGAGGGGATGGCGAAAGCGTTCAGAAAATGTAGCCGCGTGCGATCGTTTCGTCAACAACAGCTTTCCGGAAAATAATCGGCAAAGTTTCCGACGGATCGGCCATCGGCCGGTGAATAACTCCTTATAGAGGGTAAATTGCGAGAGCGCACGGCGCAGAGAAGGGGTATAGGGCAAAAAAGGAACGGAGTCACGTCCTATTCAGAACGGTCCGGCGGAACGGGCCGGGTTCTGCGAATGTCTGCAACACATCGCGTCAGGAAGACGCCAGATAACTCGTTGCCTGCTGAGGTGGCACGTTAACTGCCGGCCTCAGAGCGGCAATAGAGCCGAACAACGCCAACAACAACGCACGATCACCGTGCGCGCGGAGGTCCCGTCTCCGATGGGGCGCGAGCCTGGACCGCGCGCCGAAGCGTGGAGATTGCGCGCAGAGTGCGCGGGGTGGGCAGAGGATGCAGAGACTCTCCGCGTCCTCTGTTTTCTCCGCGTGCTCTGCGAGAGTTTCTTGAAATCGACAATCTCAGGAGGAACTGAACCATGAGCGCACGATTCCTGTACCGAGTGCTGGCCTGGCGCCGTTTTTGGCTTTATGGCCCCAAAAGGCGGCGCCGCCGCAAACCGCTTAAATCCATTCCCGAATCTCTGGATTCTCAACGTGACGGAATAAGCACTGTCCACGTCTACGATCAGTTGAATCGTCTTGTAGCAGTGCGTCCCCAAGATACCAAGGCGCTAGGCAATGAAACTCCCGCCGGCTAAAACGCGCGGCGATTGCTTTCTCTGCGGCCTCTGCGTGCTCTGCGAGAAACTTCGAGAGGAACTCATCCATGACAACACGGTTTTTCACCTGGCTGCGTCGCTTCTATGATCTCCCCCTGTTTCGCGCGGAGCGGCCGCTACGCCGCAAGCCGCTCGAATCCATCCGCAAGGCCAAGCAATTCCTGGATTTTGAACGGCTGGAGGAACGCAACCCGGTGGCCGACGCGATTGGTCCGTTCGTGACCACGTCGGCGTTGTCGCTGAGCGGTCAGCTGCTGGCCGCGGTGGCGCCGCCGGCCGTGAGCAGTCCCCTGGCCGCGCCGGATGTGCGTTCGCAGCCGATGGTGATACAAGATTTGCAACTGCTGTCGCCGCCGCTCGACTTGCCGGTTCTTCCGGCCGGTCCGAATCACGTCAGCGCCGGCGTGCCGGAAACTTCCCAGGAAACCATACCCACGCCAAGCAGCGGAACGAATTCGTTTGACGGCAAACCCCGCTTCTCGACCCTGGGCCAAGATTCTCTGACCAACGATCCGACCGCCGGCTCCAAGCCGACTGGCTCTTCAGGCGGCATCGCCGATAGTCCCGCCGGCGCGTCGGCAGGCGGCGCGGCGATAGGCGGCGGGGCCGGCGGAAGCGGCGGTGCGGTTTCGGGCGGAGGCGGAACATCCAGCGCTGGTAGCGGTGGAGCGGGCGATACAGGTAATCTGGGCGGTCCGCAGGGCGGCGGTCCCAGTAATACGACCCCAACCACGCCGGCGCTAAACAATACCGCTACGATGGCTGCGCTCACGGCTGGCACGGGCGCAAAAACTACTTCCAGCGCTCCCGTCACCAGCTCAGGCACCATTAGCCCAACCAACGGCGGCTCGCCAGGTAGCCTGTCACCGAGTTCCTCACCGCAGCTGTCAGGCGGACTTAGCCCCAAGCATCATGATCCGATGTGGGTGCTTGATGCCAATAATGCCCTGGTGATCACGCCTGGCGTCACGCAGACCGACTTCTCGACCTATCCAGTCGATCTGCGCGCTCAGGTTTCCGGAGGCACGGTCACCAGCTACAGCTGGGACCTCAGCTCGGCGCCCGATGCGACCAGCGTCTCCGGCTCCAGCACCTATCGCCTGCAGTTCACCTGGGCCAGCTTCACCGGCGCGGATCGCACTGACACGATCACCGTCACCGAGTACACGGGCTCGAATCACCTGTCCCAGACGTTGACGTTTGATGTCGTGAGCACTTCATCCCCGGCTTACACGGCCACGCCGCCCGTCTCCACCAGCACCTGGCCCGCCGTGCTGCCGCCCGACGCCATGACCGACCAGCAGATGACGGCCGGGCTCGGCCCGTACTACATGGTCGGCCTGGCCACGGGAGAAGTGGACACCAGCCACACATTGCCGACGTACAACCCCAACGTCGGACCGATCGCGCTCACCTACAACTCGGCGGCGGCCAACGCCATGCCGATCTTCATCGTGCATTATCCCATCGACCCCAGCCAGGCCGTGCCCAGCACCGTCAGCGCCCAGCTCACGCTCAACGGCACCGCCGGGCAGATGTTCTATTACAGCACTTCGTCGCTCAACCCCGGCGACATCATGCAGATCGCCCTGCAAGCCAACGCCACCGGCCTGTCCACCGGCCGCTATGCCTACACCATCACCGCGACTTCCAACTACTCCACGCCGGTCACCACGACCTACTCCGGCTCCGTGGATGTCCTCAACTACAGCAGCAGCCCATTTGGCGCCGGCTGGTCGCTCGCCGGCTACGAGCGCATCTATTCCGTGACCGGCGGCGTCATTCTCGACCTGGGCGGCGGCAACAGCCTCTGGTTTGCCAACGGCACTTCGGGACACTTCGTCACTCCGCCCGGCGACACGTCCACGCTGGTGCAAAACGGCGATAACACCTATACCCGGACGCTGAAAGACGGCACGAAGATCAACTTCTCTACCACCGGCTTGCAGACTTCCGTCGTGGACCGCAACAGCAACACCACCGGCTTCAACTACAACGGCAGCAATCAATTGACGAGCATCAGCGATTTGAACGGCCAGCTGGTGACCCTTGCCTACAGCAGCGGCCAGGTGACAAGCATCACCGATCCCGCCAGCCGTTTGACCACGCTGGCCTACGATGCTTCCTCGAATTTGACGAGCGTCAAGGACGCCGACGCATCGGTATTCACCTACGGGTACGATACCTCCCATCGCGCCACGGCGCTCACCAATCAACTGAACAACAAAACCACCCTGAGCTACGATTTCTCCGGCCGCGCCTCGGGCAGCACGCGTCCCGACAGCAGCACGGAATCGTTCGCCGCGCTCCAGGAGCAAGGCCTGGTGCAAAACGGCAGCGGCACCTTGGGCAGCCCGGCCACCGCGGTCCTGGCCGCCCAGGCGCTGGCCACCTACACCGACCCGCGCAGCAACGCCTGGACCGGCCGGCTCGACTGGCTCGGCTTCGGCGAACCAGCCCAGGTCGCCGACCCGCTCGGCGACATGACCGTCACGCACCGGGATGCCAACGGCTTCCCGTGGCTGAAAACCGACCCGCTCGGCCACCGCACGCGCGCGTACTTCGATACCAACGAAAATGCCACCAAGATCGTCTACGCCGACGACACCACCTCGCAATACACGTACAACGGCTTCAGCGAAGTTTTGCAGACCACCGATCAACTTTCGCACATTTCCACGAACAGCTATGACGCGAGCGGCAATCTCACCCAGACGCGGGATGCCTTGAACGATCTGACCACTATGACCTACACGGCCAAGGGCTTCCTGGCCACGCAGAAAGACAGCCTCGGGCGAACCACCAGCTACGCTTACGATACATTGAATAGACTTACTGCAACGACGGACGCCAACGGCGGCCTGGTTACCCTGACGTATGACTCCTACGGGAACCACCAGACCAGCACCGACCAGCGCGGCGACGTCACGACCACGGCTTACGATGCGCTCAATCGCGCAACCCAAGTTACGAACGCCCTGGGCAACCTGAGCACCAGCCTCTACGACAAGGCCGGCAACTTGACCACCAGCATCAACCAGCTCGGCCACCGCACGAGTTATTCGTTCGACGCCCTCAATCGCCAAACCCAGGTCAAAGACGCCTTAAACGACATCTCCACAACCATTTACGATGGAGCTGGAAATGTCACAGCGCGCGTTGACCCGCTCAACCACCGCACCAGCTATGCGCTGGATGCCGCCAACCGCGTGACGCAAACCACCAATGCGATCGGCGGCCTGGCCACGGTCCTTTACGATGCCGGCGGCAACGTCCTCGCCAACGTGGATGAGCTCGGGCGGCGCACAACCTACACTTACGATCTCCTGAATCGCAGAACGCAAACCCAAGATGCGCTGGGCAATTACGTCAGCACGATTTACGACGCCGCCGGCAACGTCTCGGCCACCGTTGACCAGCTTGGGCGCCGGACGACGCATTCTTACGACGCCCTGAATCGCGAAACCCAAGTTCACGACGCCTTGGGAGATCTGTCAACTACTCTTTACGATTCTGTCGGGAACGTCACGGTCCGAATCGATGCGCTTGGCCATCGCACGACGTCGATGTTCGATAACCTGAACCAGAACACCGTCACGAACGATGCCACCGGTGCCACGACCACGGTCAGCTATGACGCCACCGGCAACCAGCTGACCAACACCAATCCGGACGGCGCGACGACGAGCTACGCGTACAATAAGGCTGTACAAAACACCTTGATCCAGGCGCCGCTCGGGGCAACCACGACGATCACCTATGACGCGGCCGGAAACGTCACGCAGGTGCAATCCGAGATCACTGCGAGCAACGACAGTTCCACCCAGAATGGCTATGACGCTCTGAATCGACTCACCTCCAGCGTTGACGCCAACGGCTTTACCACCACCACGATTTACGATCCGGCCGGAAACGTCGTCAATACCATTGACGGACTTGGAAAAACAACGACCTTCGCGTTTGACGCTTTGAATCGCCGCACCGGTGTCACCGACACGGCGGGCGACGTGACCACGACTCTGTACGACGGCGTAGGGAACGCCACCACCAGCACGGACCCGCTGGGGCATTCGACCACTTACATTTACGATCTTCTAAATCGTAAGACCCAAGCCGTCGATGCCCGAGGCGGCATCGTGACCATGCTCTATGACGCGGTGGGCAACAACACAACCGTCGTGGACCAGGTCGGCAACACTACGACCATGGCGTTTGACGTGCTGAACAGAATGACCCAGCAGACGGACCCCTTGAACCATTCCAGCACGATGGCGTTTGACGCCCTGGGACGCCAGACCAGCGCCACGGACCGAGACGGGCAGGTTATCAACACGACTTACGACAACGACAACCGCGTGCTCACGCAAATCTGGAAAAACAGTGGCGGCACGACCGTCAATACGCTAACCTATAGCTACGATAGCGCCGGGAACGAGCTAACGGCTGCCAACGGCAACGGGACGTACACGATGAGTTACGATACCCTGAACCGCGCGACTCTGACCAAGGAGCCTTTCGGGGTCACCCTGACGTCGGCTTACGATATGCTGAGCCGCCGCACCCTCTTGCAGGATTCTCTGGGCGGCACCATAACCTCGACTTACGATAATGTCGGGAACTTGACGGATCGGCAATTCAGCGCTAGCGGCATGACCACCCTGGACGTTTCGCTCGGCTACACTGCCCTTAACCAGTTAGCCGCAATAACGCGCACCAGTAATCCGCCATCCCCTTTCTCCACCTACACCAGCCTGACCTACGACGCTGCAGGCCGAATGATTTTTCTTAAGCATTACGACAACGCAATTCCCCCGCCCCACGGCGGGCACAGGTTCGAGACGATCACCTACACGTATGACGCAGCAAGCCGGCTCACGACGGAAGTGCGGAACGGTACGACGACGACGTACCAGTACGACGCTACGAACGAATTGACCAACGACACGGCCAACAGCTACAGCTACGACCTGGCCGGCAACCGCACCATGACCGGCTACACGACGGGCCCGACCAATGAGCTAACCAACTTCGGCCTTTGGACGTACACGTACGACAACAACGGCAACTTGACGAAAAAGACCCTGGGCGCCAGTGCCGAGACCTGGTACTTCGGCTACGACAATCTCAACCGGATGACCTCCGCCAAGCAGGAGCAAACCGACGGCGGCACGCTCTTGATGCAGGCGACCTATGTCTACGACGTCTTCGGCGACCGCATCGAAAAGGATGTCTGGACGTCCTCCACCGGCACCGCTGTGAGCAAATGCTCGGCACCGCCACGCGTGGGTCCGTCCGTTTCCCACGCGCCATCGGGCGCATTCTCCGTCAGGCCTTGAAGCTACGCGACCGCACCGTGGCCGGTGAGGTCAGCGACCACGGCCTGAAGATCGCCCGAGGCTGTCTCGAACGCGACTTTTTCGACGCGATCCTTGGTCGCAAAATCGATCCGGCCAACGAGCGCTTCGCGCAACACCTCCGCAACCACTGCGGAGAAATCTTCACCTTCCTGGATCATCCTGGCCTGGACGCGACGAACTGGCGTGCCGAGCTAGCCATGCGTTTCGGCGTCATTCTGAGGAAGGTATGGGGCGGCAACCGGACCTGGGCTGGCGCACGGGCACAGAGCGTCCTCATGTCCGTGTGGCGAACCTGTTGGCAACGCGGCTGCTTGGCCCTGGACTTCGTCAGCCAGTTCCTGCGAAACGGCGCCATCCCATTGCCCTTGCCTCCGTGAGTAGAGCCGCCCCAGAGTTCGTTCCATCCTTTCGCATCTCTTCGCGCCTCAATCGATTTGCCCTGCGGCGCCAGTACGCGCTATACAATTACGAAGGAATTAACGCCTCTCGGAATGCTTGAGCATCTTGCAGCTAGATTCGGCTTGGTAATCCAAGCTTCCGGCCTGAGTAAAAAATGATTCACGATAAAAGATTAAAGCCCCCAAAGCCTGGTGGCGGCAAGCTTTTTAACATCCTTGGCACGCAGAATCGCAAATGGATAATTACGTCAATAATCGCACAACCACCTCTAAGCATTGTTCTTGCCTTCTGCCTCGATGCCGACGAATACCGCAGATGGCTCGCCAATCACTGACGGACAGCACCCTGACGGGCAAGCTATCCACGTAGCGTTCTGGTTGATTATGAATTCGTCGGTCCTGGCTACGGCGCCGTCATCCTTTAACAGGGCAACGCCTGAATTGTCGCAATACTGGCATGTCGATGGATTATTCATAAGCAATCCTTTATTAGATGCTTTTGCATAAGCACCGGCTTATGCCAAGGCGACTTTTTTCAAACTGTACCACTACCGCCGCGTCGATTCACTTGACACCATCGTCAACGTAAGTCATTATCATAGCGTCCAACATGTTTGCCACGGGTGGCCACCAACTTGGCAAACTGGCAAACAACTACTCTGGGACTCCCGCAAACTAGGAATTGTCTTGCCGCGTTTTCGGCGCGCCGGGACTAAATGTTGGCCCTGTGTCACTATCGCCCGCGATTGGAGCGGATTGACGACGGAGCAGCACGAGCAATCCCTTTACCAGAACGCCCTCGCAAAATAGCGATCATATCAAGAGTTTTTCGTCAACGAGAAGACGCTGGCCTTCCATGGCGCCTCGTCCAGATACAAGCCGCGCGTTTGCAAGTCGTTGCCTTCGCGGTCGTAGCAGTCAGGATGAAGGAGATCTTGAAGCCGCCAGGTGCGGCCTGCGAGATCGGCGATGGGTAGCCGGACGCGGCACTGGCTGCGGTTGGCAGCGTAATTGACCGCTACGAGCAAGCGTTCTTCTCCGAGCCCTTGCCAGAGGAAGACGATGAAGCAATCCCAGGTCCAGTTGCCGTCCCAGGCGGGCGTGCATTCCAGGAGTTGCCATTGGCCCTGGCGCACCACCGGACGTCGGAGAACGGCCAGCAAGCGCTGGTAATACTGTTCCAGATCGCGGTCGGTCGTTTCACCGGGTGCGCGCACCAGGTGAGGCGAGATCCGTTTTCGCCATCCCTGCAATTGCCCTTGATGGAAGAAGCGCAGGCCGGGGGACAGGAAAGTGATGACGGCCGCGGCTTCATGAATGCCGGGAGAAAATGTGGCGGCGGCGCGCGGCTCGTCGTGGTTCTCCAGAAAGCGGGCCATCTTGCCCTGGTAATCAAGGCCGGCGCGCAAATGGTCGCGCACCGGACGGGGCTGGCCTTCGCGCAGGCGGTCGTAGAGACGCTTGTCGTAGGCGTAATCGAAACCCTGTTGCAGCAGCGTCCCTTCCAGGTCCCAGTAGACCTCGGCCAGGAAACGGAAGTCGGGGAGGCGGCGGTGCACGCGCTCGATCGCCTTGGCCCAGAATGGCTGGGCTGAGATGTTCCAGGTGCGTGCAAAAACGTCAGGCAAGAGCAGCATGGCCATATCGCAACGCAGCCCGTCGCACTGGCCGGCGATGCGCTCCAGTTCGCCGATCATGGCGTCCTGCGTGGCGGGATTGCCGTAGTTGAGTTGCAGCGTGTCGGGCCAGCCGGAGAAATAGGGATCGCGGCCATGCGCCAGCAGCAAATCGCCGCGCCGGCGTCTGATCCATCTGTAGTTCGCGGGCGCGCGCAGCAGGTCTTGCTCTGTCCCCGATACATAATAGTCAGGATGGTCGTCCACCCAGGAATGATCGAGTGCGGTGTGATTGGGCACGAAATCGAGGAGCAGCCTCAGACCGCGCCGGCGGAGCCGTTCGCGCAGTCGGGCGACGGCCGCATCGCCTCCGAGAGCGGCAGGCGCCTGGTAAGCGGTGATCGCGAAACCGGAGCCGGCAATGTCCTCCTCGCGCAAGTCCGGCAGCGTTTCCTGAAACTCCCTGCGCCACTCGGGGTTGCTGCGCGAGACGCTTTGACCGGCCGCGCCGGTCTGCCAGACGCTGAGAAGCCAGACCCAGTCAAAACCCATTTCCGCCAGGCGCTCCAGCTCAGCGTCCGGAATATCATCGAGCGTTGCCGCGCGACCTAGCTTCGCGGACAAATCTGTCAGCCAGACGCGGGTGTTGATCTGGTAAAGCGAAGGATAAAGAGGCGTGCCCATGCACAAGCTTGGCTATTGATTTTCCCATTGTCAAAGGCCGCCGCTTCGTAGGGCAGGTTTTAACCTGCCTTGTTCTACCTGGCAGGTTGAAAACCTGCCCTACGAAAACAGCAAATGTCCGTCACGCCTGGGCCTTGGTCGCGGCGCGGGCTTTTTCAAAGATCTCCACCCAACTGCGAAAACGGCGGGCGATCTCGGTTACGGCCGCCTCGCGCGTCATCTTCTTGGCCCGCATGTCCATGAGCGGGTCCCAGAAGGTGGTGCGGCCGACGGCGAAGCCGATAAATCCCGGCACGGGCGCCGCCGTGGCCAGCCACTGGCGCACCTTGTTGTCGTCCTCGCCGCGTCCGAGAACGATGCAGCCGACCTTGTTGCGGCCGCCGCGCCGCGCCGCCGCCACGATCTTCACGCAGTCCTCGCGCCGGTCGAGCCCTTCTATTTTCCAAACATCCGGTTCGACACCGGCATCCTGAAGCTGCTGGATGGCGCCGACCATCAGCCCCGGACGCATCTCCAGGTCGTAGGCCTTCTTGTCTCCCTTGACGCGGTCGAGTTGAACTTTTTCCGGGGGCACCAGCAACTCGAACATGAATCGGCTGCGCGCCTTGCTGTGCAAGTAGTCGGAGAGCCGCTTCAAGCGTGCGGTTTGCCGCTGGTTCAGGTCCTTTTCTCCCTCAGGATTGTAGCGCACGAGGACCTTGCAGAAGGTGGGGTTGAAGGCTTCGATGTGCTTGGCAAAGTCCTCCCCGTATTCGAAATCGAACTCATCCTGGCCGCTCTTTTCGGCAGGGCACGAAGTCGAATAGCCGTTCTTGGAGGCATCACGGAGAATAGCGGCGCCGAACTGCTCGTCCACCAGAATGCCGGCCTTCTCCTTGGGCACGCCGGCCGCGAGCGCCGCCTTGAAGGCGTCGTAGATGACCTGCTTGGCGGCGGCGATCTGCGCCGTCTGGTCCGCGGTCAGCGTTCCGGTCCAGCCAAACATTTTGGTTTGAAATGAACCCCGGTGGTCGAAGGGCAGGATGTAGAGAGGCTGATCAAATCCAGGAGTCATCGTCGGGTCTCCTCGAGATTGTGGGGACGGCAGATCAGGGGTTGCGCTTGGGGTATATCTTACAAAAAAAGCATAGTTTGACCGAAGCCATGACAGTGCCGGAATGCTATTCTTGCGTGCAGTCCTCGCAAGGATTTCTTCATTCAGAAGATTTGGACGTGCACCGTGCCATTCTTGATTCTGTCAGCATTCCTGGCTTCGCAGATCCTGATCCTGTTGATCGGATACGGGGTGGCATGTGCGGCGCGCCGTCGGCCGCGCGTTACCAATGCCATCATCGGCCTGGCAGTGGTCGGCGGCTTTGGTTTGATCTGGTGCGGTGGTGAAATGTCGTCCGTGGGCCCGCGTACGGGGGCCTGGCTGCTTGCCGCTGGGCTGGCGCTGGTATTCGTAGGCGTGCCGACCAGTGCACTGATACCGCCTGCCCGCGAAGCGAATAACCGGCCGGGATGGGCAGGTTGGGCGCGATTGCTGGCGACCTACCTTGCCGCTTGCTGGATCTTCACACTTTTCCTCGGCCTCCCGGTTGCCATCTTTGTGCAGTTAGCGACCGCGCCCGCTGGTTCCTTCCGATAAGCCTGCGACGACGAAATGGCTGTCTGGCCATGAGTCCTTGGCACGTACAACCTAACGCCATCTTGGTCTGGACAGTGGTATGCGGGAAGGCTATAGGCGCGGCTTCTAAGATTCTTGACACCAATTCGAAATGAGAAATGCCTGGTGGAAGGCGCAGCGCAGCCCGCAGGTCTGCGCTGGCGTGTGAAGAGCGCAGATCCCCATCGTATGCGAAGGGGTTGGAACCACTCATGAAACCTGGTTGGGGCTGGTCAATCCTTGTCTGCCTGCTCAGCACCGGCTGGGCGACGGCTCAAGCGACTGCGCCGACGCTGTCGGCCGGCCGTTTCGACGCGGCCGGCTATTTTGCCGCCGGCGCCGAGCCAGCGCCGGCAACCCAGGGCAACGAATGGGCGGGCGGCCGCGACGCGGCCATGCATGGCAATTCGGGCTGGCTACAGAATTCTCCTTCCGATGGCGGTTACTCCCCCTCGGGGTCGAGCTGGTGGGTCAGCGCGGACTATTTGCTCTGGTGGTTCAAGGAGCCACACGTGCCGCCGCTGGTAACGGCCGGGCCGCCGGGCTCCAATGGCATCCTCGGTCGGCCGGGGACGGTTGTGTTATTTGGCGACTCAGACATCGACTTGCACGACCATCATGGCGCCCGACTGACCGCCGGCATGATGGTTGACGAAGATGAGCTGGTCGGCATCGAAGGCAACTATTTCTTTGTCGGCCGGCGCGGCGCTTCCTTCGCCGCACAGTCGTCCGGGGATCCTTTACTGGCGCGGCCGTTCTTCAATACGAATCTCAATGCCCAGGATTCGGAGTTGGTGGCGTCGCCCGGCTTGCTCGCCGGAAGCGTGCGCGTCGGCCTGGACAGCGAGCTTCAAGGCGCGGAAGCGAACCTGCTCTGTGTTGCCGAGGACAATTGTTGCTGCCAGGTGATCTTGCTGGCCGGCTTTCGTTATGCCCAGCTCGACGAGGGCCTGGGCATAAATGAGAGCCTATTTGTTTTGCCCACGGCGCCGGCACTGGGTGGCAGTCGGATTGGCGTGTCGGATTTCTTCGGCACACACAGCCACTTCTACGGCGGCCAGGTCGGCGTACGCGGCGGCTGGTGGTATCGGTCCGTGCTCTTTCAGGTGGACGCCAAGGTGGCTATTGGCCTGAGCCATGAATCCATAAACATCGACGGCAGCACGCAGACGGTGAGCGCCAGCGGGGTCAGCACGGTGCAAGCCGGTGGTCTTCTGGCCGTGCCGAGCAACATGGGCCATTTCCACCGCGACGAATTCGCCGTGCTCCCGGAAATCGGCGTGAAGCTGGGATATCGGCTTACCGACGCCATCCTCCTCACCGCGGGGTACTCGTTCCTCTATTGGAGTGACGTTGCCCGCCCGGGCGACCAGGTGGACCTGGCTCTCAACCCTTCCCAATTACCCACGAGCAGCGGCGCCGGAACTCTGGTGGGAGCTGCCCGTCCTGCGGCGACGCTGCACGGCACCGACTTCTGGGCGCATGGACTAAACGTGGGAATCGAGCTACGTTACTAAATCACCTTTAACGGGGAATTACGCCGCGCTGCACAAATCGATATTGGCTTCCCGCTCCTGACGGCGGTTGCAACCAACGCATCAGGTTCAAAGTGTCGTTGCCGATTGGGAAAGTGTACGTGTCGATCTGCCCGACGGGTACGATCCCCACGTTGCTGTTCGTGACAAACGCCTCCTGGACCTCGCCCAGTCGAGCGTGCGGAATGGTTAGCTCTCGTATCGGCAGGGGGGAGCGCTCCAGGAGGTGCTGGCGCACGGTGCCGGGCAACAAGCCGCCATCGGCCGTTGGAGTCGCCCAGCCGTCCGCCAGGCGAACGAAGAGGTTCGCGTGGGCCGCTTCCAGCAAGTTGCCCTCGGCGTCGAGGAGCAGGGCCGTATCGAAGCCGGCCTGGGACGCTTCTTGCCCGATCCGCATGCGCGGCGCGTATTGGAAGGTTTTCAAGGTTAAGTAGGCTTGCCCTTTCTGAACCGGGCTCAGGCAGGTTCGCAGCCGGAGAGAGGATGGGTAGTACGGTTGCGGCGCCGCGCTCATCCACACCATGCCGGTTTTGCCTGGCCGCCCGGCGGTGACATTGAGGCGCAGGACCACGTCTTGCCCGGTCAGCGCACGGACATACTCACTAACCTGCTTGTTGTCCGGCAAACGCTCCGGCGCCACATCAATGCATACCAGTTGCGCCGTGCGTCGCAGCCGATCGAGGTGCAGCGGCCACAGCCATGGATTGCCGCCGATTGTGCGCGTGGATTCCCACACGCCGCGGCCAAAGAGCAGTCCCTCATCGGCGGGATCGATGTAAAACTGATCGAGCGGCAAGATTTTGCCTTCCACCCAAAGCAGCCACGCGACCCGCACGAATTCATGGACAATCGGCAACGGCAGCTCGGCGGGCATGTTCAGGCCTCGGTCGCGCAGCACGGCGGCAGGATCGCTTAGCAGCTGCTCCCTGAGTTGCGGGTTGGCCCACCAGAATTCATCGCCAGGAGTCGATTGCTGCGGATTCATGTGTTTCTCCCGCTACCAGGGGGCCTGACCGGATTATCCGGCGCATGCTCCCTTTCTGATAAAGCATGAAAAATTGGATTCTACCGCACGTCTTTATTCTGCGACCTATTCTTCTATTGAGACCGGAATTGAATCCCTCGCCAAACGCGCCCATATTCACACTATCGGATATCCCAGCCCGTTCGCTCCGCTTCATCAGGATTATGCAGCCTAGCTAACGGACATTAGGAGTCCGGGCCCTTTCCGTGATCTCCTGCCGATCGGCGTTCGCTATGCCGAGCAGACGCTTCTCCCTGACTTTGCGGAGCATCTTGTGAGCTTGAAGTGGGCCCATTTTGAGCGCTGGCTAGCCTTTTTGGCCGGAGTAGGGCCCGCTAGTATCCCGCGGAAGATGTCGCGTACCGAAAGAAGGCGGCACCGCCTTCGCGTGGAATGCCTGGAGGGACGCGAACTGTTGGCCAGCACGATCACGGGCCAGGTTTTCCAGGACTTCAACGCCAATGGAACCTTCGATACGACGAGAACGATCGCCAATGACAGCCAGGGCACCGTGGCTGTGGCGATCGATCAAGGCATGGCGGGCATAACCGTCACCGCTTACGACAGCTCGAACGCCGTCGCCGGAACGGCCACGACGGCGGCCAACGGAACGTACACGCTGACCGCGGCTGGCGCGGGGCCTTACCGGGTTCAATTCACCAACATACCGGCAGGCTATTATCAGGGGCCGCACGGGCCCAATTCCGGCACCACGGTCCAGTTCCTGGCAGGAGCCGGCACCGCCAGCCTCGGGCTGGTGAGACCGAGCCAGTACGCCCCAGACAACCCCAATCTGGTCACCAACACCTACTGGTTCGGCGACCAGATCACCGGACCCAATGCTGCCCAGCCGGTTATCGTCAGCATCCCCTACTCGGCCGGAACGCAGGGCGCGGACCCCACCCTCGCCGACTACCGGGCGGACCTTACCGGCCACGTGCTGGCGGTGCCTGCCTCCCAGGTGGGCACGACATGGGGCCTGGCGTACAGCCCGTTTTCCCAGAACGTTTACGCCGCCGCCTTCATGAAGAAACACGCCGGCTTTGGTCCCGGCGGCACCGGCGCGATTTACAAGATGGGAACGACCGGCACCACCGCGTCGCTGTATGTGGATCTCAACGCCATCTTCGGCGCGGGTACGGCGGGCGCCAATCCTCATGATACGTCCGGCGCGGCCTCTCCCAACGGCTACTTGCTGGACAACGGCAACACGACTTTCAACGCCGTCGGCAAAATCTCGCTCGGCGGCATGTCGATCTCGGACGACGGCAAGGATCTGTACGTGATGGATCTCGCCAACCGCACGCTGTACGACATTCCTCTGACCCAGGCACCGACGGCCGCGAACATCCGCTCGGTCGCCGTCCCGCTGGCGAGCATTCCCAATGCCACTGGCGCGGGCGGCAGCGACATCCGCCCGTTTGCCGTCCAGTACTACCAGGGCAAAATCTACGTCGGCCTGGTGAACTCGGCGGAATCGACGCAGAGCACGACCGACCTGTGGGCTTATGTCTACACCGTCGATCCGGCGACGCTGGCATTTTCAGCTGCGCCCGCGTTTCAGTTCCGTTTGAACTTTGCACGCGGCCAGGGGTTCGTCGGCGAGACGCCCTCGAACTGGTTGCCCTGGGTCCCGACCTGGCGAATGCAGACCGACGCGGCCAATCCCCACCATGAGAGCTATCCGCAGCCGATGCTGACGGGGATCACATTCGACACCGCCGGGAACATGGTCCTCGGGTTCCGGGACCGCTACGGCGATCAGACAGGCAACTACATTAACGACAACCCAGCCGCGCCGACGGATTTCAATTATCGAGCGCAGGCGGCTGGCGACGCCTTGCGCGCCTTCATCAACAGCCCCGGTAACTTGGCTTCCGGCTGGACCCTGGAGAACAACAGTCAAGGGCCGCTGGCCGGCGAAGGCCCTACCGGCGGTCTGGGCGACGGTAAAGGTCCGGGCGGCGGTAGGTTCTATTTTCAAGAGGATCTCGCCGGGAATCACGACGAAGTGCTGACCGGCGGCGTCCTTCAGCTCGCGGGCTTCCCGGACGTGATTAGTACCACTTCCGATCCCAGCCGAGCAGTCCAGGATGTCCGCTCCGGCGGCCTGCGCTGGTTTAACGACACCACCGGCGTGCTCGACAAAGCTTATGAACTTTATCCCGGTACCCCGGCCGGAACAGATACGACCACGTTCGGTAAGTCCAATGGAGTCGGCGACCTGATCGACATTGCCACCGCGCCGATCGAGATCGGCAACCGCGTGTGGCGGGACAACAACGGCGACGGCATTCAAGAGGCGGGCGAGCCTGCGCTGGCTGGCGTCACCGCCCATCTGTACGCGCCGAACGGCACGCTGCTGGCCACGGCGGTCACCGATGCCAACGGTAACTATTATTTCTCCTCGGGCCCAGGCACCAACACCGCCAGCGCCATCTATGGCGTCACGGGCTTGACCGCGGACACGACCGGCTATTTCGTTCGCCTGGACAATGCCGCGAATTACGCCGCCGGCGGACCGCTGGCTGGACTGATCCCAACTAGCCCGGGCGCGGGCACCGACCCGAGCATTGACTCCAACGGGCAGGTCGCCGGCCCGACGAACACTCAGGCTCCCCTGAACACGGGCGATCCGGGCGCCAGCGATGCCACCATTGACTTTGGCTTCACACCGCCTGGCTCCGTTAGCGGCACCGTGTTTGTGGACCTCAACAACGACGGTATCCAGGAGGCAGGCGAAAGCGGCATCGGCAATGTCACGTTGACCTTGACCGGCACGACGCTCGGCGGGGCGGCCGTCAGCCTCACCACGACCACAGCCGCGAACGGTTCTTACAGTTTTACAGGGCTGTTGCCCAGCAATGCCGCTGGGTACACCATCACCCAGACCCTCCCCGTAGGTTACACCAACGGCTTGAAAGCCAAGAACGGCGTGGTCATCCCGGGCAGCAACACGACGAATGCGATTTCAGGCGTCGTGCTGGTTGCCGGCGGTACGGATCCCAACAACACTTTCGGCGAATATGGTGGCACGATCACGAAACAACTGGTTGATACCTCGATCGACAACGGCCCCGGCAGCAGCAACGACAAAACGCATGCCGTCATCGGCGAGCTGGCCAGCTACACCGTTCAGATCACCGTGCCTCAGGGGACGACCCCGACCGAACACATCGTCGATACGCTGCCTGCCGGCCTGGCCTATGTCGCCCTTGTCGGCGCAGGAATTACTAATTCAGACCCGGCTCATGTGACTTTTACCGGGAGCGCGAATCCGACCGTTACCAGTAACGGCCAGACCGTAGACTTCAACCTGGGCAACGTCACGAACACCAACACCAATAGCACCGCGGTCGATACGTTGACCCTCGCTTACCAGGTGGTGGTGCTGAACGTCGCCGGCAATGTCAATGGGACAACGCTGACGAACTCAGCCCTCATGTCATGGACGGGTGGCGGCAGTGCGACGGTTTCGGCTCCGGCGGTAACGGTAATTGAACCCAAGCTGCAGACATCGGATGCGGTGGCGGTGGGCGGCGGCGGCGGCAATCCCGGCGATCCGGTGCAATACACCATCACGCTCCAGCAAAACGCCGCCAGCACGACAGATGCCTTCAACGTGACCTTCGCCGATCCGCTTCCCAAAGCCGGCGGCGGCAGCTCGCTGATCCTGGCGCCGAGCTTTACGGTTGTGGATAGCGCGGGGACCGTGACGGCGGCGAATTTCCAACTGGTCGGCAGCGATGCGGCGGGCTGGACGCTGCAAACCACGGCTGGAGGAGCCTTCGGCTTCCCCGAGGCGCCGGCCGGCCGGACCATCACGATCACGCTCAATGGAACCCTTGCCGGGACGGTAAACGCGGGGCAAGTAGTTACGAATACCGCCAATGTGCAGTGGACCAGTCTGCCCGGTGCCAACCCCGGCCAGATCTCCACCTTCAACACGAACTCCTTCGAGCGCACCGGCAACCCGTCCAACCCCGGCGGCGCGCTCAACAACTATTTCAACAACGCCAGTGCTGCCTTCACGGTCCACTCGGCCGACCTGCAGGTCACCAAGACGGTGAATCAACCGACGCCCAATGTTGGCGATACGATCACCTTCACGGTCACGCTCAAGAATAACGGGCCGGACAAGGCTACGAATGTTAAGGTCAGCGATGCCTTGCCGGCCGGGTTGACGTTGGTGTCGTCAACGCCGTCGCAGGGGACCTATGTTGGCGGCACCTGGACGGTAGGGACCGTCAATAACGGCGCCAGCGTAACGCTAGTCATGACCGCAACGGTGGTCAGTCCCAATGCGCAGACAAATACTGCCAGTGTCAGCAGCGTGGATGAGCCCGATCCAACTACGGCGGACAACAGCGCCAGTGCCACCGAGACGCCCCAGCAGGCCGACTTGGCTGTCACCAAGGCAGTGAACAATGCCACGCCGAACGTGGGGGACACGATTACCTTCACGGTCACCCTGAGCGACAACGGCCCCAATTCGGCCACCAACGTGCAGGTCACCGATCTCCTGCCGGCCGGCTTGACCTTCGTGTCGGCCACGCCCAGCCAGGGCAGCTACGTCAGCGGCAGCGGTCTCTGGACGGTGGGCACGGTGACCACCACTACGTCCCAAAGTCTGCAAATCCTGGCCAAGGTCGTCAGCCCCAACGCCCAGACCAACACGGCTTCGGTCAGCCATGCCGATCAGTACGATCCCAATCCGGCCAACAACAGCGCCAGCGCCACCGAGACGCCCCAGCAGGCCGACCTGGCCGTCACCAAGGCAGTGAACAATGCCACGCCGAACGTGGGGGACACGATTACCTTCACGGTCACCCTGAGCGACAACGGCCCCAATTCGGCCACCAACGTGCAGGTCACCGATCTCCTGCCGGCCGGCTTGACCTTCGTGTCGGCCACGCCCAGCCAGGGCAGCTACGTCAGCGGCAGCGGTCTCTGGACGGTGGGCACGGTGACCACCACTACGTCCCAAAGTCTGCAAATCCTGGCCAAGGTCGTCAGTTCCAACGCTCAGACCAACACCGCTTCCATCAGCCACGCCGATCAGTTCGATCCCAACAGCGCCAACAACAGTGCCAGCGTTACCGAGACGCCGCAGCAGGCTGACCTGGCTGTGATCAAGACGGTGAACAACGCCACGCCCAATGTGGGGGACACGATTACCTTCACGGTCACCCTGAGCGACAATGGCCCCAACTCGGCCACCAATGTGCAAGTTACCGATCTGTTGCCGGCCGGCTTGAGCTTTGTGTCGGCCACGCCCAGCCAGGGCATCTACGTCAGCGGCACCGGTGTCTGGACCGTGGGCACGGTGACGACCACCACTTCGCAGAGCCTGCAATTCCTGGCCAATGTGGTAAGCCCCAACGCCCAGACCAACACGGCTTCGGTCAGCCATGCGGATCAGTTCGATCCCAACTCGGCCAACAACAGTGCCAGCGTCACCGAGACACCGCAACAGGCCGACCTGGCAGTGACCAAGACCGTGAACAACGCCACGCCTAACGTGGGGGACACGATTACCTTTACGGTCACCCTGAGCGATAACGGTCCCAACTCGGCGACCAATGTGCAGGTCACCGATCTGTTGCCGGCCGGCTTGACCTTCGTGTCGGCCACGCCCAGCCAGGGAAGCTACGTCAGCGGCACCGGCGCCTGGACCGTGGGCACGGTGACGACCACAACTTCGCAGAGTCTGCAAATCCAGGCCAAGGTAGTCAGCCCCAACGCGCAGACCAACACCGCTTCCGTCAGCCATGCGGATCAGTTCGATCCCAACAGCGCCAACAACAGCGCCAGCGTCACGGAGACGCCGCAGCAGGCAGACCTAGCAGTGACCAAGTCCGTGAATAACGCCGCGCCCAATGTGGGCGATACCATCACGTTCACGGTTACATTGACCGATAATGGCCCGAACTCGGCCAGCAATGTGCAGGTCAGCGATGCGCTGCCAGCCGGCCTCAACTTCGTGTCCGCCACTCCCAGCCAGGGGACGTACAACAGCGGCACGGGCCTCTGGACCGTAGGCAGCATCACCACGGCCGCGGCGCAGACCTTGCAGATCCTGGCAAAGGTGGTTAGCCCAAACGCACAGACCAATACCGCTTCGGTCAGCCATGCCGACCAGTACGATCCCAACGCCAACAACAACAGCGCCTCGGTCACCGAGACGCCCCAGCAGGCGGACCTGGGCCTGACCAAGACGGTCAACAATACCAACCCCAACGTCGGCGACACCATCACCTTCACGATCACCCTCAGCGACGCCGGTCCCAACTCGGCGACCAATGTCACCGTGCAGGATGCGCTGCCGGCAGGCTTGACCTTTGTTTCGGCCACGGCCAGCCAGGGAAGCTACAACAGCGGCACAGGCGTCTGGACGGTAGGTACGGTAACCACCGCTTTCGCGCGCACCCTGACATTGCTGGCTCAGGTTACCAGCCCCAACCCGGTCGTTAACACCGCCACCATCAGCCATGCCGATCAATACGATCCTAACCTCAGCAACAACACCGCCAGCGCCCCCTCGTCGCCGCAACAGGCCGACCTGGCCGTGGTGAAGACGGTCAACAACGCCACGCCCAACGTCGGCGATACCATCACCTTTACCATCACGCTGAGCAACAGCGGACCGAGCGCCGCCACCAATGTCCAACTCCAGGACATGCTGCCGGCCGGCTTGACGTTTGTCGCCAGTACGCCCAGCCAGGGCAGCTACAACAACGGCACCGGCATCTGGACTGTGGGCACCGTGAACAATGCGGCCAGCGCCACCCTGCTGCTCGGCGCCACGGTGGTTAGCCCCAATGCCCAAACCAACACGGCCGCCATTAGCCATGCCGACCAGTTCGATCCCAACCCAGGCAACAACAGCAGCAGCGCCGTCGAGACGCCGCAGCAGGCTGATCTGGCGCTAGCCAAGACCGTCAACAATCCGACCCCCAACGTCGGCGACACCGTGACGTTTACGGTCACGCTCAATGACAATGGTCCCAACACCGCCACCAACGTGCAGGTCAGCGATCTTCTGCCGGCCGGGCTCAGCTTTGTCTCGGCTACGCCGAGCCAGGGAAGTTACAACAATGCCACGGGTATCTGGTCGGTAGGCAGTGTGACGATGGCGGCAGCGCAGACCCTGCAAGTCCTGGCCACGGTGGTCAGCCCCAATGCCCAGACCAACACCGCTACGATTAGCCATGCGGATCAGTTCGATCCGAATTCAGGCAACAATAGCGCTAGCGCCACTGAGACCCCACAGCAGGCGGACCTGGCGCTAACCAAGATCGTCAGTAACGCCACCCCGAACGTTGGGGATACCATCACCTTCACCGTAACCTTGACTGATCAGGGTCCGAATACCGCCACCAATATCGTGGTGCACGATCCCCTGCCGGCGGGACTGGTGCTGGTTTCGGCCTCGCCGAGTGTGGGGACGTACAACAGCGGCACGGGAGACTGGAGCGTGGCCACGCTGGGCAACGGCGCTAGCGGAACCTTAACCATCTCGGCCAAGGTGGTGTCTCCGCTGGCGCAGACCAACAGCGCCAGCATCACGCGGGCGGATCAATACGACCCCAATCCCGCCAACAATACGGCCAGCGCCACCGAGACGCCCCAACAAGCGGACCTCGCGATCACCAAGACCGTCAACAATGCGACCCCCAACGTCGGCGATACGATCACCTTCACGGTCACGCTGGCGGACAATGGTCCCAACAACGCCAGTAACGTCCAGGTGAGTGACGCCTTGCCGGCCGGACTTAGTTTTGTCTCCGCCAATCCCAGCCAGGGAACGTACAACAATGCCACGGGGATCTGGACCGTGGGCGCCGTCTCCACCGCGACGTCGCAGACCCTGCAGATTCTCGCCCAGGTGGTCAGTCCCAATGCGCAAACGAACACGGCCGCGGTGAGCCACGCGGATCAGTACGATCCGAACAGTGCCAACAACAGCGCCAGCGTCACCGAAACGCCCCAGCAGGCGGATCTCGCGCTGGCCAAGACGGTCAATAATGCGACCCCCAACGTTGGCGACACCATCACCTTCACGGTTACTCTGACCGACAACGGACCTAACTCAGCCAGCAACGTGCAGGTCAGCGACACCCTGCCGGCGGGACTCACTTTTGTCTCCGCCAATCCGAGCCAGGGAACTTACAACAGCGGCACCGGTACCTGGACCGTCGGCAGCGTCACGACGGCGACGCCTCAGACCTTGCAAATCCTGGCCAAGGTGACGAGCCCCAACGCGCAGACCAATACCGCCTCGCTCAGCCATGCCGACCAGTACGATCCCAACCCCAACAACAACAGCGCCTCGGTCACCGAAACGCCCCAGCAGGCGGACCTGGGCCTGACCAAGACGGTCAACAACACCAACCCCAATGTCGGCGACACCATCACCTTCACGATCACCCTCAGCGACGCCGGCCCCAACTCGGCGACTAATGTCACCGTGCAGGACGCGCTGCCGGCAGGCTTGACGTTTGTCTCAGCCACCCCCAGCCAGGGAAGCTACAACAGCGGCACCGGCCTGTGGACGGTGGGCAGCGTGGACACCGCCTTTGCCCGCACGTTGACCTTGCTTGCCAAGGTCACCAGTCCCAACCCGGTCGTCAACACTGCCACCATCAGCCATGCCGATCAATACGATCCTAACCTCAGCAACAACACCGCCAGCGCCCCCTCGTCGCCGCAACAGGCCGACCTGGCCGTGGTGAAGACGGTCAACAACGCCACGCCCAACGTCGGCGATACCATCACCTTTACCATCACGCTGAGCAACAGCGGACCGAGCGCCGCCACCAATGTCCAACTCCAGGACATGCTGCCGGCCGGCTTGACGTTTGTCGCCAGTACGCCCAGCCAGGGCAGCTACAACAACGGCACCGGCATCTGGACTGTGGGCACCGTGAACAATGCGGCCAGCGCCACCCTGCTGCTCGGCGCCACGGTGGTTAGCCCCAATGCCCAAACCAACACGGCCGCCATTAGCCATGCCGACCAGTTCGATCCCAACCCAGGCAACAACAGCAGCAGCGCCGTCGAGACGCCGCAGCAGGCTGATCTGGCGCTAGCCAAGACCGTCAACAATCCGACCCCCAACGTCGGCGACACCGTGACGTTTACGGTCACGCTCAATGACAATGGTCCCAACACCGCCACCAACGTGCAGGTCAGCGACGTCCTGCCTGCCGGGCTCAACTTTGTCTCCGCCACTCCCAGCCAGGGAGCGTATAACAGCGGCACCGGCGTCTGGACGGTCGGCACGGTGGATACCCTGTCGGCACGGACCCTCAAGCTGGCGGCGTTGGTCGTGAGTCCTGGCACTCTGACCAATACGGCTTCCATCACGCATGCCGATCAGTTCGATCCGAACAGCAGTAACAATAGCGCCTCGGCCACGATCAACCAGCAGCAAGCGGATCTGGCGATGAGCAAGATCGTGAGCAACTCCACGCCGAACGTCGGCGATACCATCACCTACACGGTGACCTTGAGCGATCTGGGTCCGGATGCCGCGACCAACGTGGTCGTACACGATCCCTTGCCTGCCGGTCTGGTGTTTGTTTCGGCGGCTACCAGCCAGGGGACCTACAGCACCAGCACAGGCGATTGGGCGCTGGCCACCCTGAGCAACGGCGCTGCGGCTACCTTGTCACTGTCCGCCCAGGTCGTGTCGCCGGCAGTTCAGGTCAACACTGCCAGCATCACCCGTTCCGATCAATACGACCCTAACCCGAACAACAACAGCGCTAGCGCCACCGAGACGCCGCAGCAGGCCGACCTCGCCGTGACTAAGAGCGTCAACAATGCGGCGCCCAACGTCGGCGACACCATTACCTACACCGTCCAGGTAAGTGATCTCGGCCCCAACGCGGCCACCAATGTACAGGTCAACGACCTGTTGCCTGCGGGGCTGAGCTTCGTGTCCGCCAATCCAAGTCAGGGATCTTACAACAACGCCACGGGGCTGTGGAGCGTGGGCCCCGTCTCTACGACCACGCCTCAGACCTTGCAGATCCTGGCCAAGGTGACGAGTCCCAATGCGCAGACAAACACGGCGTCGATCAGCCACGCGGACCAGTATGACCCCGACAGCGGCAACAACAGCGCAAGCGTCATCGAGACGCCCCAGCAGGCGGATCTGACGATCAGCAAGACCGTCAACAATGCGACGCCCAACGTCGGCGACACCATCACGTATACCATCACCGTGGCCGACAATGGGCCCAACAATGCCAGCAACGTGCACGTCAGCGACGCTCTGCCGGCCGGGCTCAGCTTCGTGTCCGCCAACCCGAGCCAGGGGACTTACAACAGCGGCACGGGTATCTGGACCGTCGGCAGCGTCACCACGGCAACGCCGCAGACGCTGCAACTCCTGGCCCAGGTAGTCAGCCCCAACGCCCAGACCAACACCGCCTCGATCAGTCACGCAGATCAGTTTGACCCCAACTCCGGGAACAACAGCGCGTCTGTCAGCGAAACTCCTCAGCAGGCGGACCTGGCTCTGACCAAGACGGTCAATAACACCAACCCCAATGTTGGCGATACCATCACCTTCACCATCACTCTGAGCGACAACGGCCCCAACTCCGCTACCAATGTAACTGTGCAGGATGCCCTGCCGGCAGGCTTGACATTCGTCTCAGCCACCGCCAGCCAGGGAAGCTACAACAGCAGCACGGGCCAGTGGACGGTGGGTAGTGTCAATACCGCATTCGCCCGCACCTTGACCTTACGCGCCCAAGTTACCAGCCCCAACCCGGTCGTCAACACTGCCGCCATCAGCCATGCCGACCAGTACGATCCGAATCCTAACAACAACACCGCCAGTGCCCCGTCATCGCCGCAGCAGGCTGACCTGGTGGTGGTCAAAACGGTGAATAACCCAACTCCCAACGTCGGCGATACCATTACTTTCACGGTTACAGTCAGCGACTCTGGGCCTAGTAACGCCACCAACGTCACTCTCCAGGACTTGCTGCCGGGAGGACTAAGTCTCGTTGCGGCCAATCCCAGCCAGGGGAGTTACGATGGCACCTTCGGCACCTGGACGGTAGGCAGTATTAATAACGGTGCTAGCGCCACGTTGACGCTGAGCGCCAGGGTGGTCAGCCCTAATGCGCAAACCAACACGGCTTCAATCAGCCATGCCGATCAGTTCGACCCTAACCCGGGCAACAACAACAGCAGCGCCACCGAGACGCCGCAAAAGGCCGACCTGGCGCTGCAGAAAAGCGTCAATAACCCGACCCCCAACGTCGGCGACACCGTCACCTTCACCGTCACCCTCAGCGACAACGGCCCCAACAACGCCAGTAACGTGCAGGTCAGCGATCTCCTGCCGGCCGGGCTCAGCTTTGTCTCCGCCACAGCCAGCCAGGGTACGTACAACAATGCCACCGGCATTTGGACCGTGGGCAGCGTGAGCACGGCAACGCCGCAGAGCTTGCAGATCCTGGCTCAGGTGACAAGCCCCAATGCCCAGACCAATACGGCCACCATCAGCCATGCTGACCAGTTCGATCCCAACCCCAACAACAATAGCGCCAGCGCCACCGAGACGCCGCAGCAAGCCGACCTGGCTGTGACCAAGACCGTTAGCAACGCCACCCCCAACGTGGGCGACACCATCACCTTCACTGTGACGCTGAGCAATGCCGGCCCCAACACGGCCAGCAACGCGGTGGTGCACGATCCCTTGCCTGCCGGGCTGGCCCTGGTGTCCGCGACGCCGAGCCTGGGCACCTACAACAGCGGCACGGGAGACTGGAGCGTGGCCACGCTGGGCAATGGCGCCAGTGCCACGTTAACCATCTCGGCCCGCGTCGTGTCCGCAGCGGCGCAGACCAACAACGCCAGCATTACGCACGCCGATCAATTCGATCCCAATGCAGCCAACAACAGTGCCAGCGCCACCGAGACGCCGCAGCAAGCCGATCTGGCGCTGACCAAGACCGTCAACAACGCCACGCCCAACGTGGGCGACACCATTACCTTCACGGTGCAACTCAGCGATCTGGGCCCCAACGCGGCCAGCAATGTCCAGGTCAGCGATTTGTTGCCGGCGGGCTTAACCTTCGTGTCCGCAACACCCAGCCAGGGCAGCTACGCCAACGGCACCGGCCTCTGGACCGTGGGCAGCGTGACCACCACGACGCCGCAGAGCCTGCAAATCCTGGCCAAGGTCGTCAGCGCCAATAGTCAGACCAACACGGCCGCCATCAGCCAGGCCGACCAGTTCGATCCCAACAGCGCGAACAATAGCGCCAGTGTCACCGAGACGCCGCAGCAGGCCGACCTGGCGCTGACCAAGTCGGTCAGTAACGCCACGCCCAACGTGGGCGACACCATCACCTTCACGGTGACCCTGGCCGACAACGGCCCCAACAACGCCAGCAACGTGCAGGTCAGTGATCTCCTGCCGGCCGGGCTCAGCTTTGTCTCGGCTACACCCAGCCAGGGGACTTACAACAATGGCACGGGTCTCTGGACGGTGGGCAGCGTCAGCACCGGCACGCCGCAGACGCTGCAGATTCTGGCCCAGGTGACGAGCCCCAATGCGCAAACCAACACGGCTTCGATCAGCCACGCCGACCAGTTCGACCCCAATGCCAACAACAACAGCGCCACCGCCACCGAGACTCCCCAGCAGGCGGACCTGGGCCTGACCAAGACGGTCAACAACACGACCCCCAACGTCGGCGATACCATCACCTTCACCATCACGCTCAGCGACGCCGGCCCCAACTCCGCCAGCAATGTCACCGTGCAGGATGCCCTGCCGGCAGGCTTGACCTTTGTCTCGGCCACCCCCAGCCAGGGGAGCTACAACAGCGGCACCGGCTTGTGGACCGTGGGCAACGTGGACACCGCTTTCGCCCGCACCTTGACCCTGCTCGCCAAGGTCACCAGCCCCAACCCGGCTGTCAACACCGCCACCATCAGCCATGCCGACCAGTACGATCCCAATCCGAACAACAACACGGCTAGCGCCGCCGCCTCGCCACAGCAGGCCGACCTGGTGGTAGTGAAAAGCGTGGATAATGCCACCCCCAACGTCGGCGATACGGTCACCTTCACGGTCAAGCTCAGCAACACCGGACCCAGCAACGCCACCAACGTCACGCTGCAGGATTTGCTGCCGGCGGGATTAAGCCTCGTCACCGCCACTCCCAGCCAGGGAAGCTACAACAGCACCTTCGGGACCTGGACGGTGGGCACTGTCAATAACGGCGCCAGCGCCACCCTGTTGCTGAGTGCCAAGGTGGTCAACCCCAACGCGCAGACCAACACGGCTTCAATTAGCCACGCCGACCAGTTCGATCCCAACCCGGGCAACAACAGCAGCAGTGCCACCGAGACGCCGCAGCAGGCCGATCTGGCCATAAGCAAGACCATCAGCAATGCTGCTCCCAACGTCGGCGACACGATTACCTACACGATCGCCGTGTCGGACAACGGCCCCAACAACGCCAGCAATGTGCAGGTCAGCGATGTCCTGCCGGCCGGGCTCAGCTTTGTGTCGGCCACGCCCAGCCAGGGCACTTACAACAGTGCCACCGGCCTGTGGACGGTGGGCAACGTGACCACGGCGGCGCCGCAGACGCTGCAGATCCTGGCCCAGGTAGTCAGCCCCAATGCGCAGACCAACACGGCCTCGATCAGTCATGCCGACCAGTTCGATCCCAATAGCAGCAACAACAGCGCCAGCGTCACCGAGGCGCCGCAGCAAGCCGATCTGGGCGTCGTCAAGACGGTCAGCAATGCCACGCCCAACGTTGGCGATACCATCAGTTTCACGGTGACGCTGAGCAACGCCGGCCCCAACACGGCCACCAACATCGTCGTGCACGATCTCTTGCCCGCGGGGTTGGCTTTAATCTCTACCGCGCCGAGTTCAGGCACGTACAACAGCGGCACCGGTGACTGGAGTGTGGCCACGCTCGCCAACAGCACCACTGCCACCTTGACGATTTTCGCCAAGGTGGTGTCTCCGGCTGCACAGATCAACAGTGCCACCATCACGCGAGCGGATGAATACGATCCCAACCCAGCCAACAATAGCGCCAGTGCCAGCGAGACTCCACAGCAAGCCGACCTTGCCGTAAGTAAGACCGTCAACAATGCGACACCCAACGTCGGCGACACCGTCACGTTTACGGTCCAGCTGAGCGACCTCGGTCCCAGCACAGCCACCAATGTGCAGGTCAGCGATCTGTTGCCGGCGGGCTTGAGCCTGGTGTCGGCGACTCCAAGTCAGGGAGCCTATAACAGTGCCACGGGCGTCTGGACGGTGGGCACGGTCTCGACGACGACGCCTCAGAGCTTGCAAATCCAGGCCAGGGTAGTTAGCCCCAATGCGCAGACCAACACGGCATCGGTAAGCCAGGCGGATCAGTACGATCCGGACAGCGGCAACAATAGCGCCAGCGTCATCGAGACGCCCCAACAAGCCGATCTGGCCATCAGCAAGACGGTTAGCAATGCCACGCCCAACGTCGGCGATACCATCACATTTACGGTCACCGTGGCCGACAACGGGCCCAACAATGCCAGCAACGTGCAGGTCAGCGATGTCTTGCCGGCGGGTCTCGGCTTTGTCTCCGCCAACCCCAGCCAGGGGACTTACAAAAATAGCACGGGCCTCTGGAACGTGGGCAGCGTCTCCACGACCAGCCCGCAAACCTTGCAGATCCTGGCCCAGGTGCTCGGCCCGAATGCACAAACCAACACGGCCACGATCAGCCATGCGGACCAGTTCGATCCCAACACGGGCAATAACAGCGCCGCGGTCACGGAGACACCGCAGCAAGCGGACCTCGGCCTGACCAAGACCGTCAACAACACCGCGCCCAATGTCGGCGATACCATCACCTACACGATCACTCTCAGCGACGCCGGTCCGAACAGTGCCAGCAATGTCGCCGTACAGGATCTCCTTCCGGCCGGTTTGACCTTCGTATCGGCCACACCCAGCCAGGGAACTTACAACAGCGGTTCGGGCCTCTGGACGGTCGGCGCCGTAGACACCCTCTTCGCACGCACACTGACTCTGGTAGCCCAGGTGAGCAGTCCGAACCCGGCCGTCAACACTGCCACCATCAGCCACGCCGACCAGTACGATCCCAATCCGAACAACAACACCGCCAGTGCACCCGACAACCCGCAAGAGGCTGACTTGGTGGTGGTGAAGACGGTGAATAACCCGACTCCCAACGTCGGCGATACCATTACCTTCACGGTCACCCTCAGCAACATCGGGCCGAACAATGCGACAAACGTGTCGCTTCACGACTTGCTGCCGGCCGGACTAACCCTTGTGTCCAGCATCCTGAGCCAGGGAACCTACAACAGCGGCAACGGTTCCTGGACCGTGGGCACGGTGAACAACTCGGCCAACGCCACGTTGACGCTGAGCGCCAGGGTGGTCAGCCCCAATGCGCAAACCAACACGGCTTCGATCAGCCATGCCGACCAGTTCGACCCTAACCCCGGCAACAACAGCAGCAGCGCCACCGAGACGCCGCAACAGGCTGACCTGGCGCTGCAGAAGAGCGTCAACAACCCGACCCCGAACGTCGGCGACACCGTCACCTTCACCGTCTCCCTCAGCGACAACGGCCCCAACAACGCCAGCAACGTGCAGGTCAGCGATCTCTTGCCGGCCGGGCTCACCTTTATCTCCGCTACACCCAGCCAGGGTACGTACAACAATGCCACCGGCATTTGGACCGTGGGCAGCGTGAGCACGGCAACGCCGCAGAGCTTGCAGATCCTGGCCCAGGTGACCAGCCCCAATGCCCAGACGAACACGGCGGCGGTGAGCCATGCCGACCAGTTCGATCCCAACCCCAACAACAATACCGCCAGCGTCAGCGAGACACCGCAGCAGGCCGACCTGGCCGTTACGAAGATCGTCAGCAATGCCAACCCCAATGTTGGCGATACCATCACCTTCACGGTGACCCTGAGCGACCAGGGCCCCAATGCCGCCAGCAACGTGGTGGTGCACGATCCCTTGCCGGCCGGGCTGGCATTGCTGTCCGCGGTGCCCAGCCTGGGCACCTACAACAGCGGCACCGGCGATTGGAGCGTGGCCACGCTGAGCAACGGCGCAACCGCCACCTTGACCATCTCCGCCAGGGTGGTGTCCGCGGCGGCGCAGACCAACACTGCCACGATCACCCGGGCCGATCAGTTCGATCCGAACCCGGCCAACAACAGCGCCAGCGCCGGCGAAACGCCGCAGCAGGCCGACCTGGCAATAACCAAGACCGTGAACAACGCGACGCCCAATGTCGGCGACACCATTACCTTCACGGTGCAGGTCAGCGATCTGGGCCCCGACGCCGCCACCAACGTGCAAGTCAGCGACCTCTTGCCGGCCGGCTTGAGCCTGGTGTCCTCGACGCCAAGCCAGGGCAGCTACAACGGCGGCACGGGTATATGGACCGTGGGCACGGTAACCACCACGACTACCCAGAGCTTGCAAGTCGTGGCCAGGGTCGTGAGCCCGGCTAGCCAAAACAACACGGCCTCGGTTAGCCATGCCGATCAGTTCGATCCCAATAGCGTCAATAATAGCGCCAGCGCAGTCGAGACGCCGCAGCAAGCGGATCTGGCGGTAACCAAATCCGTCAATAACTTGATGCCGAATGTCGGTGATACGATCACGTTCACCGTCACGGTGACGGACAACGGCCCCAATGCTGCCGGCAATGTGCAGGTTAGCGATGCGTTGCCGGCGGGACTCAGCTTTGTGTCAGCGACTCCCAGCCAGGGCGCCTACAACAGCGGCACAGGCCTCTGGACAGTGGGCGCCGTCACCACGGCCACGCCGCAGACCTTGCAAATTCTGGCGAAGGTAGTCAGCCCGAACCCCCAGACCAACACCGCCGCGCTAACCCATGCCGACCAGTTCGATCCCAATGCAAGTAACAACAGTGCCAGCGCCACCGAGACGCCGCAGCAGGCGGACCTTGTCCTGACCAAAACGGTCAACAACCCGACTCCCAATGTCGGCGATACCATCACGTTTACCATAAGCCTTAGTGACGCCGGCCCCAACTCGGCCAGCAATGTGACGGTGCTGGACGCCCTGCCTGCCGGTCTGACTTTTGTGTCGGCCGCGGCTAGCCAGGGAAGCTACAACAGCGGCACGGGCGTGTGGACCGTGGGCAGCGTGGATACTGCCTTCGCGCGGACTTTGACCTTGCTCGCCAGGGTCGCCACGCCCAACCCGGCTGTCAACACCGCCACCATCAGCCATGCCGACCAGTACGATCCGAATCTCAGCAACAATACCGCCAGCGCCCCCGCCTCGCCGCAGCAGGCCGACCTGGTCGTGGTCAAGACCGTGGATAATGCCAGCCCCAATGTCGGCGATACCATCACTTTCACGGTCCGGGTCAATAACACTGGACCTAGCAATGCGACTAACGTAACCCTGCAGGATTTGCTGCCGGCCGGCCTGACACTTGTTGCTGCGAGTCCCAGCCAGGGAAGCTACAACAGCAGTTTCGGCGGCTGGACGGTAGGGACTATCAATAATGGAGCCAGCGTCACGCTTACCCTGAGCGCTAGAGTAGTCAGTCCGAATGCGCAGACTAACACTGCCGCCGTCAGCCACGCCGACCAGTTCGACCCCAACCCGGGCAACAACAGCAGCAGTGCCACCGAGACGCCGCAGCAGGCCGACCTGGTGGTGACCAAGACCGTTAGCAACGCCGCTCCCAATGTCGGCGATACCATCACCTACACAATTACACTCCGCGACAATGGTCCCAATAGCGCCAGCAATGTGCAGGTCAGCGACGCCTTGCCGGCCGGGCTCAGCTTTGTCTCCGCTGCCCCCAGCCAGGGCACCTACAACAACGCCACAGGTCTCTGGACCGTGGGCAGCGTGACCACGGCGACGTCGCAGACGCTGCAGATTCTGGCCAAGGTAGTAAGCTCCAATGCCCAGACCAACACAGCGGCGATCAGTCATGCCGACCAGTTCGACCCCAATAGCAGCAACAACAGCGCTAGCGTTACCGAGACGCCGCAACAAGCCGATCTGGCGGTGACGAAGAGCGTCAATAATTCCGCCCCGAATGTCGGGGACACGATTACCTTCACGGTGACCCTAAGTGACCAGGGCCCCAACACGGCCACCAACGTGGTAGTGCACGATCCCATGCCTGCGGGGCTGGCGTTGGTGTCCGCAGCGCCCAGCCTGGGCACGTACAACAGCGGCACGGGGGATTGGAGTGTGGCCACGCTGGGCAATGGGGCCAGCGCCACCTTGACCATTTCGGCCAGAGTGGTGTCTCCTGCCGCGCAGACCAACAGCGCCGCCATCACACGCGCCGATCAATTCGATCCGAACCCCGGCAACAATACCGCCAGCGCCACCGAAACGCCGCAGCAGGCGGATGTCGTCGTAACCAAGACCGCCAACAATTCCACTCCCAATGTCGGCGACACGCTTACCTTCACCGTCCAGGTGAGCGATCTCGGTCCCAGCACAGCCACCAATGTGCAGGTCAGCGATCTGTTGCCGACGGGCTTGAGCCTGGTATCGGCGAGTCCAAGTCAAGGCACTTATAACAGCGGCACCGGAATCTGGACGGTGGGGACGGTCTCCACAACCGCGTCCCAGACGCTGCAAATCCAGGCCAGGGCGGTAAGCGCCAACGCCCAGACAAACACGGCCTCGGTGAGCCAGGCCGATCAGTACGATCCGAATCCCGGCAATAACAGCGCCAGTGTTACCGAGACGCCACAGCAGGCGGACCTGGCGATCAGCAAGACGGTCAGCAATGCGAGTCCCAACGTCGGCGATACCGTCACGTTTACGGTCACTGTGGCGGACAACGGTCCCAGCAATGCCAGCAACGTGCAGGTCAGCGACGTTTTGCCGGCGGGTCTCAGCTTTGTCTCCGCCAACCCGAGCCAGGGGACGTACAGCAACACGACCGGCCTGTGGAACGTGGGCAGCGTTTCCACGACCACACCGCAGACGCTGCAAATCCTGGCCAAGGTAATCAGCCCCAATGGGCAGACCAACACCGCGTCGCTAAGTCATGCGGATCAGTTCGATCCGAACTCCGGCAACAACAGCGCCAGCGCCACCGAGACGCCACAGCAAGCCGACCTGGTCATCACCAAGACCGTCGATAATCCGACGCCCAATGTCGGCGCCACGGTCACCTACACGATCACGCTCAGCGACGCCGGTCCCAACACGGCCACCGACGCCGTTGTGCAGGACACGCTGCCCGCGGGCTTGACCTTCGTGTCGGCCACGCCAAGCCAGGGAACGTACGACAACGTCTCCGGCTTATGGACCGTCGGTACGGTGACTACCGCGCAGGCTCAGACGCTACAAATCGTGGCCATGGTCAGCGCTCCGGTTACAGTTGTCAACACCGCGACGATAAACCATGCGGATCAATACGATCCCAATCCCAACAACAACACCGCCAGCGCCCCGACCTCATCGCAACAGGCGGATCTGTTCGTGATCAAGAGCGTCGACAACCCGGCGCCCAACGTCGGCGACACGGTCACCTTCACCGTGAAACTCGGCAACACCGGACCGAGCACCGCCACCAATGTGCAACTGCAGGATGTTCTGCCGGCGGGCTTGACCTTTGTTTCCAGTAACCCCAGCCAGGGAAGCTACAACAGCACCACCGGAATCTGGACCGTCGGCGCTCTGAACAATGGCGCGAGCGCCACGCTGACTCTCAGCGCCAGAGTTACGAGTCCCAATGCCCAAACCAACACGGCCACGGTCAGCCATGAGGACCAGTTCGATCCCAATCCCGGCAACGACAGCAGCAGTGCCACCGAGACGCCGCAGCAAGCCGACCTGGCGTTGACCAAGACCGTCAGCAATGCCAGCCCCAACGTCGGCGATGCCATCACCTACACGATCACGCTCAACGACAACGGCCCCAACAACGCCAGCAACGTGCAGGTCACGGATCTGCTACCGGCCGGGCTCAGCTTCGTGTCGGCCAGCACCAGCCAGGGGACTTACAATAATGCCACGGGCCTCTGGACTGTGGGTGTCGTCTCGACAACAACGCCACAGACGTTGCAAATCCTGGCCAGGGTGATCAGCCCCAACGCCCAGACGAACACGGCGTCGGTGAGCCATTCCGACCAGTTTGATCCGAATCCGGCCAATAGCAGTGCCAGTGTCACCGAGACGCCGCAGCAAGCCGACCTGGTTGTGACCAAGACAGTCGACAATGCCACGCCCAATGTCGGCGCTGTTATCACGTTCACGGTCACCTTAAGCAACCAGGGCCCGAATGCTGCTACCAACGTGGTGGTGCACGATCCTTTGCCTGCTGGGTTAGCATTCATCTCCGCCGCGCCGACTCTGGGCACGTACAACAGCGGCACGGGGGACTGGAGCATTGTTACCCTCGCCAATGGAGCCAGCGCCTTGCTGAGGATCGCTGCTCGGGTGGTGTCGCCGGCCGCGCAGACCAATACGGCCGGCGTCAGCAATGCCGATCAGTTCGATCCCAACCCGAATAACAGCTCCAGCAGCGTCACCGAGACGCCGCAGCAAGCGGACCTGGCGGCGACCAAGGTCGTGAGTAATGCCACGCCTCATGTCGGCGATACGGTCACCTTTACCGTGACAGTCAACAACCTCGGTCCTAACGCGGCCACCGATGTTACGGCCAACGACTCGCTGCCCGGTGGTTTAATATTCGTCTCGTCCGCGCCAAGCGCCGGAACTTACAACAACGTGACCGGCGTCTGGTTTATCGGCACGCTCGCCAATCAGGGTAGTGCCACGCTGCAGATCCAGGCCAGGGTGGCAGGCACCGGCAGCAAGACGAACAACGTGCAGACCAGTGCGGATCAGTTCGACCCGAACCTGAGCAACAACCAGGCCAGCGTCGCCGTGACGCCGCTCTCCAGCCTGTCCGGGTTTGTCTATTTCGATGCCAACAACGACGGCCTTCGCGAGTCAGGGGAGCCGGGTGTCGGCAACGTGACGCTCACACTTTCCGGCAGCAATGATCTGGGTCAAAACGTGTCGCTGACCACGACTACAGCCGCTTCCGGAGCGTACAGCTTCCCGAATCTGCGGCCTGGCACATACACCATTACGGAGACGCCGCCGCCTCAATTCAATAATGGCAAGACCAGCGCGGGCTCGCTTGGCGGCACAGCGGGCGCCAACACGATCGGCAGCATCAACCTTGGCGCGGGCTTCGACGGCATCGATTACAACTTTGGCGAGCTAGGAGCAACCATCAGCGGCGAAGTGTTCGTGGATGCGAATCGGAATGGGGTCCTGGACCCGGGCGAAACCGGCCTGGGCGGTGTGCGCATCACCCTTGAGGATCCCAACGGCAACGTCCTTGGCACGACCGCCAGCGCGGCCAACGGCACGTATTCGTTCGCCAATCTGCTGACCGGGCGCTATGAGCTTGTCGAGACTCCTGCCAGCGGCTACGGCAGCAGTACGCCGACCACGCTCAACGTCTCCCTTGCCGTGACCGGGTCGCCCAATCAGAATTTCGGGCTCACCACGGCGGCAATTTCCGGCAACGTCTTTGTGGACCCCGACAACAACGGCATTAAGGAGCCCGGAGAGCCAGGCATTGCCGGCGTTGTCCTGACCGTTACCGGAACCGATGTGAACGGCAACAGGATCACGCAGACCGTAACGACCGCAGCGGACGGCTCGTATCATTTCAGCGGTTTGCTCGCGGGCGCCTACACGCTCAACGAAGGTCCAACGAGCGGCTACCAGGAGGGCATCAACTCGGTCGGCACGGTCAACGGCCGGCCTGACGGCGCGCTCGGTCCCGGCGTGGATGTGATCAGCGCGATCAGCCTGGGCGGCGGGAGCGTCGGCAGCAACTACAACTTTGCGGAAGTTCCTCCTCCTGCCACAGCGCTGACCGGCATCGAGACAGCCATTGTGGTTCCCGGCGTCCCCTATCCGGTGGTTTCCGTGAGCGACCTGGGCAAGTATCTGCTCCTGGGCAGTTCCGCGGCCAGCGTGAACGCGAACATCCTCTATGTCAATGGCCTCTATCACGAGCTCCTGCAGCGCGCCCCGGAACAGGCCGCCGTCGATACCTGGGTCTACGACTTGCAGACCGGCGCGCTTTCCCGGCTGGTGGCGGCCGCGATCATCGATCGTTCGGCCGAGCATCGCGGCCTGCAGGTCGATCGCTTTTACGAGCACTTCCTGCACCGCCCGGCGGAGGCGGCCGGGCGGGCGGGCTGGGTCAACTACATCCTGGCCGGCGGCAGCGAGTCCGCCCTGGCCATCGCTTTCTTGACCTCTCCCGAATACCTGGCCCTTCACCAGGGCAACGCGGCCTTCGTCACGAGTCTCTACGCGGACGTGCTCGGCCGCCTGCCGGATGCCCCCGGCCTGGCCGGCTGGGTCGCCCGCTTGCAAGCCGGCGCCAGCGACGCGGCTGTGGCAAACTGCCTCTTGACTTCGACCGAAGCCTACAACCGCATTGTCGATCAGTCGTATCTGGAATACCTGCGACGGCCGGCCGATGCAGGCGGCGAGGCCTACTACACCGGCTTGCTTCAGAGCGGCCAATGGGCGCCGGAATCGATCGCCGAATTACTGCTGGCCTCGGACGAGTTTTACGGAAATCCTCGCTAATGGGATGCTCGCCAATCACAAAGCACTGAGGAAGTGATTGTTCGCCGCCGTCGCCCTCGCTTGAACATGCCGAGTTTGCCACTTTACTTTGCCACGTTTTTGGGCGGCGGCTGTGCACTTTGTCCGCCGTTGGCCATTGTCCGCCCGCCAACGCACTTGGCGGACTATGGGTGCGCCAGGCAAGCCTGGTTGATCTCGTGAACTGAAAGGAGTTCACCGTGTGAATTACCCGTACGACATGGTAGCCAAACGAGCGACGCAGGGAGCAATCCCGACATCGAAGCCTCGCGC
>Ga0185299_10001697_pt1 | contig 39498 bp, 35 predicted proteins | sample PaiPotPPA55metaG_FD_128002 | JGI IMG/M metagenome (GOLD analysis project Ga0185299, IMG submission 128002) | Iron sulfur acid spring bacterial and archeal communities from Banff, Canada, to study Microbial Dark Matter (Phase II) - Paint Pots PPA... ...
GAGGACTTCCAGTTCTCGCATTAGGGTGTACCTCCTCTGTGAGTTCGCGCTCCAAAGGAAAGTACGCCCTTTTCTTTTCTTCTCAAAACCGGAATTTACACAAAAGACGTTACGCTACCTGAAAATGGCTCGCCTGAACTCGTGCCGGCTGGACTAGAGCGGAAAAGCTCCTGTTGACGACCAACAGGGGTGTGATAGGCTCGCGTTTTCTCCTGTTGACCGTCTAAAGGAGAGCTGTCATCCTCCAACATCCGATTCGCCGAGCGACGCTGCTGCAAACGCTTGCGGGTACGGGGACTAGACCATGAGGATTTCTGCAGAACTCTAATGCGACGTCTTGCGGCACTTTTCCGGAGGAAGCATCTCGAACAAGAGCTAGACGCGGAAGTGCGTTCGCACCTGGAAATGGCAACGGAGATGAACAGGCGTGCGGGTATGAGTGAGGAAGAGGCGCGGCGCGAGGCGCTACGCGGTTTTGGCGGCGTGGAGCAAACCAAGGAACTCTATCGCGACCAGAGAGGACTACCCGTGATTGAAACCACACTTCAAGACTTGCGGTTTGGTTTGCGGATGCTGCGGCGGAGCCCGGGCTTTTCTGTCTTGGCGATCCTCTGCTTGACTTTGGGGATTGGGGCGAATGCGGCGGTGTTCAGTTGGGTCGAGGGGATTCTATTCCGGCCGTACCCGGCGGTAAGTCATCAGGAGAGATTGCTCGCTCTCGGTGGAACGGAGCGCGGCGAAGCTGGCGGCACCCCTCTTTCCTGGCCAGACTTCGCCGATCTGCAGCGGAGTTCCACGCTTTTTGACACTCTTTTTGTGAGCAAGATTACGGGGACTACGCTCAGCATCGGCGACCGCGCCGAGCGCACTACCGGAAGCATCGTATCGGCGAACTATTTTGATGCTATTGGCGTTCATCCGATTCTTGGGCGTGGCTTCGAGCCGGGTGAAGACACGGGGCGGAACGCTCATCCTGTGACGGTGATCAGCTACCAGCTATGGCAAGGACGATTCAAAGGCGATCCGCAAATCATCGGAAAAACACAGCGGCTCAATGGAGTGGTACACACGATTGTTGGAGTCGCGCCGGAAGGATTTTATGGGACCTTCGTCGGCTGGGCGATGCACTTTTGGGTGCCGGCGTCGATGGAGGAGATATTTGAAGCGGGCGGGTACAAACTGGAGGACCGCGGGGCACGGTGGATTGAAGCGTACGTGAGGCTGAAGCCGGGCGTGACCCGTGAGCAGGCGCAGCAGGAGACTTCCGCGGTGGCAAAGCGGCTGGAGGCCGACTATCCAGATACGAACCGCGGGCGCAGTATGCAACTGTGGCCATTGTGGCAAACGCCGTTCAATAACGCGCGTACGCTGCTGCCAACGCTGGAAATCATGCTTGCTGTTGTGTTTTTTGTATTGCTCATTGCGTGCGCGAACGTCGGCAACCTGCTGCTGGTTAGGTCGTTCGCGCGACGACACGAAATGACGGTGCGGCTGGCGATCGGGGCGAGCCGCTGGCGGTTGTTGAAGCAGCTTCTGACGGAAGGCGTGATCCTCTCGGCCTTCGGAGCAGCGGGAGGCCTGCTTGTTGCGTATTGGTGTCGGCATGCACTCGTGGTGTTGTTCCCGGCGCGGGGAGGGGTGTCCATGCACCTGCCCGGGGAAATTGATTGGCGCGTGCTGGCGGTGAGCGCCGGCGTGTGCGTGATCGCGACACTCGCGGTTGGGCTGGTTCCCGCGATGCAGAGCGGCAGGATTGATCTTGCCGGAGCGCTGAAATCCGATTCGGCGGGTGTGGTTGGAAGCCGTGGAAGAGCGTGGGTTCGTTCGGGTTTAGTTGTGGTGCAGGTGTCGCTGAGTTTCGTTCTGCTGGTGGGCGCCGGGCTGTTGCTGCAGAGCCTCCAGAGAATCCGTAATTCCAGCCCGGGTTTTTCAACGCATGGCGTGCTCTCCACTGCCGTGGATGTGGTGTCGGCGGGCTATGATGCGCAACGCACGAAGAATTTCCAGGACGAGCTGATGGATCGCGTGAAGGCGCTGCCCGGCGTCGAGTCGGCCGTTTTCGCGCGAGCCACGCCGCTGGGCTACGGAAGTTATTCTGAGAGCCCAATTGCCGTTGACGGCCATCAACCTCCGCCGGAAGAGCAGCCCACCGTTGAATACAATGAAGTGGGGCCGGACTATTTCGTGACCATGGGGATTCCACTGGTGTCGGGGCGGGAGTTCACTCGCGCGGACGATGAGAAAGCGGCGCTGGTTGCCGTAGTGAATGAGACGATGGCCGGGAGGTATTGGCGCGGTAAAGATCCGATTGGCGAGCGGGTACAAGTGAAAGGACGATGGATGCGAGTGGTCGGCGTGGCAAAAGATTCCAAGTACCAGAGCGTTCGAGAAACACCGAAGCCATTTTTCTATGTGCCGTGGCGGCAGAATTTCACTGTTGGCGGTGGGCTGTATGTGCGAACTCCACTGAGCCCTGAGACTATGGCGACGGCGCTGGCCCGGGAGGTGCATGCGCTGGACGGCAACCTGGCTCCGTACGAGATGATCACGATGCAGGAGCAGGTGGATCGGTCAACGTCGGCGCAGATGGTCGCCGTAACGCTGGTTGGAGTTTTAGGCGGGTTGGCGCTGCTCCTTGCCGCTATCGGATTGTACGGCGTGATGTCTTATGCAGTGTCGCAGAGCGCACGGGAGTTGGGGTTGCGCATGGCGCTGGGCGCGGATGCATCGAATGTGTGGGGGCTGGTGATGTCGCGCGGATTGGGGCTGGTTGCGGGCGGAGTAGTGTTTGGCGCGGCGGTGGCGCTGGCTTTGACGCGGTTGCTTGGGAATCTTCTGTACAAGGTGAATCCGCGCGACCCGCTGGCGTTTGGAGCGGCGTTCGCGGTGATGACGATCGCGGCATTGGCCGCGTGTTTTTTGCCGGCGTTGCGGGCGACGCGCACTGATCCGGCGCGAGCCTTGCGGGAATAAAACTCTATATCTCAATCTTGGCGCAAGTGACAGCGTTCCGTGGGCGTAGCCGCGGGACGGCCTATTTTTTTGAGCCGGAGCCGGCGAAGGCGGTGGCTACGCCAAGCGAGATGAGCATGCCGCCGGAGACATATCGCTGGGTGCGCATCCAGCGCGGGTTGGCGCGGAGGCGGTGGGCTACCGTGCCGGAGAAGATAGCCCATAGCGAGTCGCTGAACGTTCCCATGCAGGCGAAGAGAATCCCGAGAGAGAGGATTTGTGCGGCGACGTGTCCGCGCACTGGGTCAATGAATTGGGGCAGGAAGGCGAAGAAAAAGAGGGCGGTCTTGGGATTTAGGACGTTTACAACGATACCTTGCGTGAAGACGCGGCTAAGAGTGGTTCGTGGGGCATCGGGGGAACCGTCGAAGGATTCGTCGCGGCGGAGTTTTTGGACGCCGAGATAGATGAGATAGGCGGCGCCTAAATATTTGACGACGCTGAAGGCTGTGGCGGAAGAGACGAGAAGAGCGGAGAGGCCAACGGCGGCTGCAGCGGTGTGAATCAGGGTGCCGACGCCGATGCCGAGCGCGGAGACCAACCCGGCGTTGCGGCTGTGGCCGATGCTGCGGCCGACGATGTAGAAGACGGCCGGGCCGGGGATGGAGAGGAGCAGGGCGGCGGCGCTGATGAAGATCAGGAGTGAGGCGTGGCTGGGGAACATGGCCGTTGGATGTTTGAGGCTAGGCGGCGGTTAGGAGGATGGGGTCGCGCTTGGTGATGACGATGGTGTGTTCGTAATGGGCGGAGAGGCCGCCGTCGGCCGTGCGGACGGTCCAGCCGTCGCGGTCGAGGGAGGCATTGCCGGTGCCGGCGGCGATGATGGGCTCGATGGTGATGACCAGGCCTTCTGTGAGGAGATGGCGGGCGCCGGGATCGGCGTAATTGGGGACGCTGGGCTCTTCGTGGATGGTGCGGCCTACGCCGTGGCCGCCGAGTTCGCGGATGACGTGGAAGCCGCGGCGGCGGACTTCGCGCTCGACGGCGCGGCCGATGTCTTTGGTGCGATTGCCGGGTCGGGCGGCGGTGAGGGCTTGGCGGAAGGCGCGCTCGGCACAGTGGGCTAGTTCACGGGATTTTTCTTGCGCGGGCGGAACTTGGATGGTGACGGCGGAGTCGGTGTGGTAGCCGTCCTTTACGGCGGTGAGATCCAGTTTGACCAAGTCGCCGGGTTGGATTTCGCGATGGCCGGGGATTCCGTGGACGACTTCGTCGTTGAGGCTGATGCAGACGTCGCCGGGGAAATTGTAGATGAGCGGTGGAGAAGATTGGGCGCCGTTCTCGGAAAGGATGCGGCTGCCGATTTCGGAGAGTTCGGCGGTGGTTACGCCGGGGCGGACGGCGTTGCTCATGGCACGGAGGGCTTTGGCTACGATTAGGCCGCAGGCGCGGAGTTTTTCAAGTTGTTCGGCGGTGGTGATGGACATGGTTACCTCGAACAGCTGTGATCGTGGAACAGAAAGGCGCACAGCCAGGAGTGGCTGCGCTACTGGTGGCTAGTGGCAGCCGCAACCGCCGCCGCAGCAGCCGCCTCCGCCGCTTGAGGAGCTACCTGAAGGAGCGGAGGAGCCGCCGGAGCCCGCTGTGGCGAAGACGGAGAGTTGGATCGTGGCTTTTTTGCTGGCGCACTTGGGGCAGGAGATTTCTTGCTGTTTGTTGATGACGATTTTCTCAAACTGGTTTTGGCAGTCTTCGCAGACGTATTCGTAGATTGGCATTTGTGTATTCCCCGAACAGTGGTTCCGCTTAATTATAGCAGGATAGGACGGCTTCCCTGTGGCAGGAATCTGAAGAATCGTTTGCCGACCCGAGGCGTCTATTTCATTATAGCTGCACAAATATTTAGATTCTAAAAGATGCATTACGGGAAAAGTGCGTCAGCGTGGTTTTTCGACGGCCTGACTCGTGTCCGCTGGCGAATATCGTTGGAGGTAAGAAAGTATGGATCGATTCCTCGGATTGGGGCGTTTTTTCTTTGCGATACCGATGGTGGGATTCGGCGTTCAATACATCGTATACGGACGATACCTGGGTGGATTGCCGCCCGTGCCGCCGTGGGCGCCGGGAGGGGCGTTTGGGGCTTATTTAGTAGGAGCTGTGCTTGTCGCGCTGGGTGTAAGTATTCTCGCCAATTGGAAGGCGCGGTTTTCCGCGGCGGTTTTGGGTTTGTTGTTTCTCTTGTGTGTGTTGCTGCTGCATACGTGGAGGCTCAGCTCGGTAATTAACAATGGAAACGATCGGACGCGAGCGTTGGAGCCACTGGCATTGGCGGGCGCGGCGTTCATGTTGGCGGGAACGCTGGCCGCCGACTGGCCCAATTCGCGCGGGTGGAACGCGGCGGTGGATTGGCTGGGCAAATTGGGGCGCTGGCTTTTTGCGGGATCGATGGTGATTTTTGGCGTGCAGCACTTTATGTATGCGGGATTCATTGCGACGCTGGTGACGCCGTGGATTCCGGGGCATTTGTTTTGGGTATACTTGACAGGTGTTGGGATGATTGTGGCGGGGTTGTGTATCGCGATCAACAAATTGGGTGGGTTGGCGGCGACTTGGTTGGGGATTATGTTTTTGCTGTGGGTGATCGTGCTACATGGACCGCGAGTCGCTGCACAACCGCGCAATGCAGATGAGTTGAGCAGTTTGTTGGTGGCGTTGGCGATGGGTGGGGCTTCGTTTGTCGTGGCGCGGAGTTTATACAAACACAATTGATTCTACTCACGGTGTGGAAACGGCGCACTTCGGACAGGAGACTTCCTATAGGAACACATCGCCGATGCCGACCTTGTGACGGAACCGGATGAAATATTCCAGGATTTCAGGGCGAGAGAAACATTAAGAAATAAAAGCCGAACAAACCCACGGAACTCAAAAGAAGCATAGCGCGAGTCCGGCCCGTCGCGCAGAGCAAAACAGGAACCGAGATCGCGGCAAGAAAAACTCCAACATAAGTGGAGATAAACGTCGGCCCCGGAGGGCCTGGGTCGGGATCAGGGTATCGCATCCAGTAAATCCAAGCGAAAGCACCGAAAATAATGCTCGCCGAAACGAGAAGTAAGCCTACCGTGGCTGCGATGCGACGCCAACGCGGAACGGCTGCCGACAACCGGGCCCGCGTCCAAAACCACCACGCGAGGGCACAACCCAACAGTGCGAAAGCGTTGGGAGTCCAGATGACGGCCCATCGGAGGAATTTCATAGGTCGGTCAAATTCTACACCGCTCTGAAGCAGTTGAGGTTCTAAAGACCAACGGCTCTTCCTTTTAGAGGAAGAGCCGTTAGGAATCTGCGGAGTTGGCAGGATGCCGTAAAGATTGAGTTAGTCGCCGGCTACGGCTTCGGCGGTTTTCTCGGAGGCATTGGGCGCTTTTGCGCCGTTGCCGTTGGAGTGGCCATTGCCATTCGAATGACCGTTGCCGTTTGGAGCGGCGGTACCATTGCCGGCGGCCGGGGCGATGCTGACCGGCTTGCCTGTGTTGGCGAAATTCGCTGGCGTGGCTTTGGCGATGTCTGAGACCGAGCCGATTTGGACGACCGTCGTCTGGGGCTTTTTCAGGACAAGCTCTTCATAGATGGCGCGGACCTTTGCTTGTTCTTCGAAAGCCTTTTTGCGACGGGCGCGATCTTCTTCCGCGGCGGTTTGCGGAATGTCATGTTCGAGGTGGCGGACGCGAGCGGCGTCATCGGAGTCAATGTTCAGGGAGTGTTCGAAGCTCTGGAGATTGACGCTCTTGCCCTTGGCGTAGATTTCGTGTTTGCCGTGATTCTTGTACCACTCGGCGACCGTTGCGTTCTTGTGCATGTTCTCGATGATCTGGCGCCAGCCAACGCCTGTGTTGTAAGCGCAGAAGGAGATTTCGCCCTGCTGCGTGGCGTAGGGGATGATGCACATTTCGGTGCGGCGGAAGTCGTAGTTGAAAAGATCCTGAAACCACATGCCGGCGATGAAGAGGAAGTTCCAGGGATCCTGACGGCGCTTCATGGCGTCGTCAATCTTGCGGTCAGGTGAAGTACGGCCATACTTGACGGTCGACTTCTTGGTGAGAGCCCAGGTCTTATCGAACTTCTTGAAAAGAGCGCTGAGCGTCAGACCCTTGGGCCCGCGGAACGGATGATAGTTCTTGAGGAGGGCCATGGCCATCATGAAGTTGGAGAATTTCTTGCCGCGAGCCGCGTCGGTGATGGCGGTGACGTCCTTGGTGAGCTGGACGGCATCGAGGAAGCGTGGAACGGGCGCCCATTCCTTCGTTTCCTTGTTAATCATCATGGCGGTGCCGACGCCGCAGTTCGGGTGGCAACCGCAAGAGAGCGAGCCCCAAGTGGATTCGGTGCCCTTCACCATGTCCGCGAATCCGGCGAAGGTGCTGATGAAAGAAATCGGGAACCAATCGCGCGTGGGTTCAACCTTGCCGACCTGGGCGCTGACGTCCTTGGCAAGATGCGAGAGCGTGTAGCGCTGGCGGAGACGGCGCTCCGGTGTGATGTCTTCGTCGCGCCCGGTGAAGGAAACTGGCTGAAAGCTGACGAAGGCGATTTTCTTGGGATTTTCCATCGCGAATTTTACGACGGAGCCGACCTGGTCGTTGTTCACATTGTTGACGATGGTGACGACGAGGACGATTTCGATGCCTGCTTCGTGCATGTTCTCGATGGCACGGAGCTTCACGTCGAAGAGGTTGCCGATCTGGCGATGGCTGTTGGCGTCATTGCCGATGCCGTCGAATTGCAGGTAGGCGTAGCGCATGCCGGCGTCGAAAGCTTTCTTGCAGAATTCCTTGCTCTTGGCAAATTCGATGCCGTTGGTGGCGGCTTGAACGCTGTTGTAGCCGATTTTGCGGGCGTAAGCGACCGCGTCAAGGAACAGCGGGCTCATGGTCGGTTCGCCGCCGGAGAACTGCACGGACATCTGGCGGCGCGGCTTGATCTTGAGCGCGTTGTCTAGGATTTCCTTAACTTCTTCCCAGCCGAGTTCGTGGACGTAGCCGACCTGGTTGGCGTCCATGAAGCAGGGGTCGCACATCATGTTGCAGCGATTGGTGAGATCGACGGTAAGAACGGAGCCGCGGCCGTAGCGAACGGTCGAAGAGCCGTGCTTGTGGAGATCTTCATCGTTGTGCGCGGGAATATCGCGGCCAGGGAACTGCTTTTCGATCCAATCGAGGAACTTGGCATCGATGGCCATCATGTCTTCGTAGTGGCCGTGGATGGGGCAATCCTTGACCATCCAAATTTGATTGTCGCGCTCGACAATCTGCGCTTTGATTTCGCCGACTTTCTCGTTCATCAGATCGCGCCAGTCTTTTTTGCCGGCGATGATCGCTTCACGCGCCTCTTTGACGCATGCAGGGCACAAGGAATCGGTCTGCCTCGGGAAGCCCAGCGTGGGCTTGGTCTTTTCCCAGGACTTGAGCAGCGGCTTATCCGACCACTGCGGCGTGACGGAGGGATTCGGATTGCGCTTGTTGAAATACTGAATGCTGTTAAAGGTAAACGCGGCTGTCTTGCACAGCGCCCAGTCGACCGTTCTCAGAATCTGCGTCCCCACACTATTCGGCATAAAGCTCTACCCTCACTTTCAAAAGATGCAGCGCAACTTCTCACTAATCAAATTGAATGAAAACGGAGCCCCGAACAACCCCCAGGCTCTGAGTACCGTACCATTTTCCACTGGTACGTCCAATAAGTCTTTGTACACCTATAGTTTGACGGTAAAGGGGGGAGGACGCCAGAAGGATGCGTCGAACGGTCAAAAATGGGGGTTGAACGGTAATTAGGTGCAGCGAACGGTATTCTGAGGGGACAGGTTGGGGGGGTTACTTCTAGAGCGAATGGGCTATAAGTTTGCTGTCTTGGGAACTGCGCTGTTTAGATAAGGAGGAAGGTTATACCGCTGGGCTACTCGTTCAGCGTGGGGCGAATGATGGCGGTTACAAAGTGGGCGAAGTGTGAGGCGCCTTCATCGAGCTGAAGCCAGCGGACCACGCAGTGATCGGCGAGATATTTTGTCACACGGGATTCGGGGATGCCGAGATGTTCGGCGAGCTGAGGTTTGAGGGAATCGGCGCCACGTCGGCTTGCGTTGCCGCGCAAAAGATTTCCGACAGCGATGCGCAGAGTCTGGCAGGCCTCGACGTAGTAATAACTGGTGAGGTCGGAATCGGTGAGGACGAAAACGCCGGGCCCGACGGGAGCGTGGTCCGCGTCGCTAAGTTTTACGGGAGGACAGGTGAGCAAGCGGCGAAGCTGCATTTCGAGGAGAGACAATCGAGAGGACAGGCCTGGATCGCCAGAACGGCCGCGCACGCTCGGTCCTCCGGGATCGCCAATCGGTTCGACGGGGGGGGCAGGGATCGCGCGACTCTCGCCGGCCCGCGAAGGTCTAGTCTCACTTGGTTCGTCGAATACTCTCGATGGCAAGCCCTTCGTTGGAGTTGCCGATTGCGTGGCGCGAGATGCGGAGGCCGCTGAGGCGGCTTTGGGAGCCTCGCCCTTGCGGCGATTGCGTCCGCCACGCCGGCCACGGCGACGGCGTTTCTTGTCTGGAGAATCGGCGGATTCTCCGGCAGTTGTCGCGGAGGCGTCGTCGACAGTGGATTCAGCATCAGCGGCCGGAGATTCAGACACAGCGGAAATCTCTTCTAGAGAGGCCGGCGGCTCGGGGTCGGCAGTGGGAAGCGGGGTCAACATAAAATCGCCGGAGGAATGTACCGGATCCACGGCAGCTACTTCCGCGCCGAGTCTGACTGCCGCTTCTTGCGCCTTGATTTTCCAATCGGCTCTTCGAAAGCGTTCCGCAGCGGCGAGGTACCATTTGGCGGCTTCTGGATTTTGACCAGAGGTTTCGAAATAGCGGGCAAGTTCAAACGCAACCATGGCATCGCGGGTTTTTTCGTACAAATTAGAGAGTTGCCCGACGGGGTCCTTGGCGGTGCGGGCCCGACGGATCCGGGCGGTGATCTGTTTCCAGTCAGCCATGTGTTGGCATGCATTGTAGCAGCGGAAACGCGCTACAGCCAGAGGGGAGGCGGGCAGTTGAGGCAAAAGATTTTTTGCCCTGAGGGAGGATTCTTTATTGACGGGGGGAGAGGCTGTGGGTATTCTTCGAGTAGCCCTCTTGGAGGCTTCAATGGCGCGGTCGTGCGAAATTGTTGCTGCAATCTTGACATCTTGTTTGCTGATGACTCCGGTCTGGGGCGCTTCTGCTGGCGCGCTGGGGACCGTTGTAGCGTCGGACCGCGCAAGTGTCGGCGGAGCGGGCGCAGCTGTGGGGACTACAGTTTTTGCGGGCGACAATTTAAGCACGGAAGACGCAGGCAGTGTGCAATTGCGTGCCGGCTCGGCACGGTTTCTGCTTGCAGCCTCTTCCACGGCCACCGTCCATGAAGACGGCGGGATGCCGGCGGCGACGCTGCTGCGGGGATCGGCCACATTCTCGACAGCCAACGCAAAAGCGTTTGCGCTGAACGCGTTAACCGCGGTCATCAGACCCAAGTCCGATGATCCCACGATTGGGCAAGTGACAGTGCTGGGCGAGAAACAATTGCTGGTGAAGTGTACGCGGGGCGCGCTGACGATCACGGTCGGCGATGATTCCCGTATTATAGCGGAAGGCAGCTCGTATCGCATCGTGCTGGATCCGGCTGAGAGTGAAGAAGCCCAGAATCAGCCTCCGCCACGAGGATCGGGGACCAGGGGAACTGGCGGGTCGCCGCTGAAAGCGGCGAAAAGCAAGTTTGTGTGGTACGCCACCACGGCGGTTGGAGTGGTGACCTTTCTGGCGGTTAGAGAAGCTCTGGAAAGTCCAGACCGTCCGTAATCCCTTTTCCTGTGCAGTTCAAATCGTCGCAATGACTTCCATCTCAACGAGGGCGTCTTTTGGCAGGCGTGCAACCTCGACCGTCGAGCGAGCGGGCGGAGCCGCGGAGAAGTAACGCGCGTAAACTTCGTTCATCGCGGCGAAGTCGCTCATGTTCTTCAGAAATACCGTAGTTTTTATGACGTGGCTCAGTTTGCTTCCCGCCGCTTCGACAATGCCTTTCACATTTTCCAGCGTGCGTTCCGTCTGCTGCTGGATGTCGCCGATAACAAATTCATTGGTCTTCGGATCGATGGAAACTTGTCCGGACACGAAGAGGAGTCCGTTGACCTTGATGGCCTGCGAATAAGGGCCAATGGGTTTTGGACCGCGATCCGTTAGAACAATTTCTCTCATGGCATGGTCTCCTTGGAAGTGATGGCGATAGAAGCCGAAGCATCTTCGTAACGCGCGCGAAACTCATCCGGTACGCCGGGCCGCTTCATCCACAGACGAACGAACTCCGCGACATTTTGATGGGTCTCCTGTTCGAACGCGGCGATCAAGTCGCTGAGATTGAAGCCCCGTCCCTGGCGGGCCGACAGCATGTGATTGATCGCACGGCGAAAAACATCGTGGCCATAGCGTTCTTGTAAAGCATAGAAAAAGAGGAAACTCTTTGCGCGCAAAACATTTGCATCTTCCGGATTGCGAGCAACGGCGCCCTTGGGGATCATACGCAAGGCGCGGCGGATTGTCTCGGCGCGAGAAGATGGGCCATCGATGGCTTCTTGCGCCGACGCGGAGGCAAACGCGGGGAGCGCCGATAGAGGTGGCTGCTGTTGGTAGAAACCAGGGTTCTGCCCGTAGCCCAGCCAACTGGCGGCGAGTGCAGGTGCGGCGGCGGCAAGCGTTGGCACTCCGCCATGGAAATCGAATAGCAAAGTGTCGAACGAAGCGAGTTCTGAGGAAACGGAAGCAGGCTTCGCATTCAAAAGATTGGCGTAAGGAGATTCCCTGGTGCTAAAGCAACCGGCCGGCGCAGGACACTCCACGATCCAGAGTGGCTGTGGCTTTTGGGAGCGGGTGCCGAATGTCGTATCGTAAGCCTGGATTGCGCGGACGAGGGCCTCGGCGGATTGGTGCAAACGCGCGGAGTCTTCTTGTGCGCGCGTCCAGAGAAACACTTTGTCGTCAGCGCCGGCGTCCAGAGGTGTTTCTTTGTAGAGGCCTGCGATGACGAACGGATAGCGATCCTCGGGGTGCTGCACGGATTGAACAACGATTTCCTGGCCGTTACGCGACGTTTTTGTGGGGCGGCCACTGGTGTGAACGAGAAAGCCATCAGGCACGCGGACCTGCAAACGCCACTGATTTGGAGGAACTCCTCCGGTGGCGAACAAGCCTTGCGAAGGCAGCAGCTCGGGAGCCCAGCCTTCGGACGGCAGAAAAAATGCATCGGAACAAAAGCTGAAAACGGTTTCGCCGGGGGCGGAAGTTTGGAATTCAGCGGAGAGATGGAGAGTGTGACGCTCGGAGAGATTCCATCGCTGAGGAAGTGTGAGAACGGTGTTGCGAGGGATTGCCGACGAGCTTTGCTCAGCAAGATCGGCGCCATCCCAGGAGGCCTGCGCAGCAGCGAGATGGAAGCTGCGACGCCCGGGCAGGCGCAACTCGAGAGAGGAAAGAGGTTGACTGCCGGTGTTGCGCAGCCGGTAGTCCGACTCGATGCGAATTCTTGGATCAGGCCCTGGCAAAAACTGTACGCGGATTTCCTGATTCTCGATGGAGTAGCCCGGCCCCAGAGCGGCGGCGCAAGAAGAAACCCAAAAACCTACTACAGTGAGAAACAGACAAAGAAGCGGGCGGAGATGTGATCTTGGCAGCAAGCGACTCGATTGTAGCGAGGGAAAACGGAAGAAGCAAAAGCGATAAATGCTGTGGCGGAGGACAACAGATATTAACGCGGCTTTCGGCCTCGGACGCGAACGAAGGATGTGTCCTTATGATTGCGAGCGCTCTCGCGAGCGCGAATTTCTTTTTCGGCCTGTTCTTCGGTCATTCCGGCATGGATGCGCTCGAGGATTTGGCGTTCCGTCAGGCCGGTGTTTTTCAGGCGCGAAATTGCGGCGCTGGCCATAACCGGCTGGCCATCCAAATGGCGGTGAAGAACGAGTTGAACGGTGGAGTCCGAGAGACCGATGAGCTTGAGAGTAACGGCATCGATGCTGATGGCGTCGAGCTGGTCGGCGTGGGCAATCTCGAGGATTTGCGGCTCGGTGAATCCGGCACCCGCAAGGTTGGAAGCGGACTCGGCGCTGATGAAGAGATGTTTGCGAACGTGCGCGGCGCTGACGAGCTCGACGCAAGCGTCATCACTAATCCCTGCGCGCTTTAGCTTGACGACTTGGGCGATTTCCTGGTCTGAGGTGTTGAGCCCTTTGAGCTGCTCAATATCGCTGGAGAACATCCCTGCTTGGTCCAGCGGACGGTAATCCGTAAGAGGATGCTGGTGGCAGCCAGCCACCGCGAGGACAAGCACACCGAGAAACAATCGTTGGTACCGCATATTTATATTGTAGTCCGCGGGAAGCGGGAAACGGAGGAGTGTGCTTGGGTGATACCCGGTAGAAAGGACAGGTGCGGATTGCCGGTGGATTTGCAGCAATTATGCGCTGATGGCTGTGCGACTTAAACGGTTTGCAGCTGGGGTTTTATGAACGGGAGGAAAATCAAATCTGATAGACGCGTTCGACTCCGAAGACGCCGGCCACTTTTCGAATGTTGGCGAGAATGGTTTCGAGCTGGCGGCGGTCGACGATCTCGAGGCTGGCTTCGATGCGGGCATTCTGGCGGTCGGGGCGGCTCTCGAGGCTGCGGATGTTGGAACCCGCCCCGCTTATCACCGCGGTGATTTCCGCGAGAAGGCCGGCGCGGTCCTTGCCGCGAATAGAAAGTTGAACGGGGAAAGTAGCAGCGCTTTCGCCTCCCCACTCAACGGCGATGCGGCGCTCCGTCTGATACATGAGGTTCTGAACATTGGGGCAAGCGCGCGTGTGTACCGCGACGCCCCGGCCGCGCGTGATGTAGCCGACGATGTCGTCACCGGGAATCGGATTGCAGCATTTTGCGCGATAGACAAGCAGGTCGTCGTGGCCTTTGACGATAAGCGGGGCTTCCCCGAAACCGAGCATGCGCTTGACGGTTTTAACGAGCGTCGGCTTGGAATCTTCCGCCGCGGACTCCACGGCCTTCTCCGGTTCTCCTAGCAAGCGGGCGAGAACCTGCCGGGCGGAATATTTGCCAAAACCGACGGCCGCATAGAGGTCCTCTTGTTTCGAGAGGCCGTAGTCGGCGATCAGTTTGTTCCAATCCGCTTCCGGAATTTTCTTTAGGCCACGGCCGAAGTGGCGAGACTCCTTCTCCAGCAACCTCTTCCCCATGTCCGTGGCTTCTTCGCGCTCGTGCAGGTTGATCCACTGGCGGATCTTGCTGCGAGCATGGGAAGACTTGACGAAGCTGAGCCAGTCTCGGCTCGGCGTGTGGCCCTTGTTGGTGAGAATTTCGACCACGTCACCGCTGACGATTTCATGACGCAGCGAAACCATTTGGCCGTTCACTTTTGCGCCGACGCACTGATGGCCGACTTCGGTGTGCACGGAATAGGCAAAATCGACTGGAGTGGCGCCGCGAGGAAGTTCCAGAACGCGGCCTTTGGGCGTGAAGGCATAAACTTCGACAGGCGCCAAATCGACTTTAAGCGTGGAAAGAAACTCGCCGGGTTCCTGCAACTCTTGCGACCATTCGATGAGTTGCCGCATCCACGCAATGCGCTGGTCGTCGTCGCCGGAGGCGGGCTTGCCGCCTTTGTATTTCCAGTGGGCGGCGACGCCTTCTTCGGCGATGCGGTGCATTTCCTGCGTGCGGATCTGCACTTCAAAGGGCTGGCCGCCATGCAAAACAGTAGTGTGGAGGGATTGATAGAGGTTTGGGCGAGGCATGGCAATGTAATCTTTGAAGCGGCCCGGAACCGGGCGCCAGATGTGATGCATCACGCCGAGGGCGGCGTAGCAGCTTCGCTCTGAGTCCGTGATGACACGGACGGCGAGCAGGTCGTACACCTGTTCCAGGCTGCTCTGCTGCCGCAGGATTTTGCCGTGCAGCGAATAGAGGCCTTTGACGCGTGCTTCCAATTCCGCGGGAATGCTGCTTTCTACCAGCTTTGTGCGAATGGTGCCCTGAACTTCCTCCAAAAACCTCTGATAGACCGGACTCTTTTCCGTGACTTCTTTTTGGAGGGAGAGAAATGCCTCCGGCTCGAGAAAGCGGAAGGAGAGATCCTCCAGCTCGCCGCGAATGACTCCCATTCCGAGGCGGTGGGCGATCGGCGCGTAGATGTCCAGCGTTTCGCGGGAAATGCGCTGCTGCTTTTCATGCCCAAGGTACTCGAGCGTGCGCATGTTGTGGAGGCGGTCAGCGAGCTTGACGAGAACGACGCGAACGTCGTTGACCATGGCCAAAAGCATTTTGCGCACGTTTTCCGCCTGCCGCGTTTCTGGGGCGGTCATATTGAGGCGGCTGATTTTGGTGACCCCCTCGACCAAACGAGCGACCTCGGGCCCGAAGCGTTCTTCAATGCGAGAGACGGGATATTCAGTATCTTCGATGGCGTCGTGAAGAAGCGCAGCGGTCAGCGTGGTGGCATCCATGCGCATGTCCGCGAGGATGTGGGCGACCTCGAGAAGATGAGAGATATAGGGATCGCCGGAGCTGCGGAACTGGTCGTGATGGCTCTCGCAAGCAATTTCATAAGCGCGGCGGACAACCCAGGGATCTTCGGAAGGACGGTTTTTGCGGAGTTTTTCGAGGAGTTCTTCAAAGCGGGCTTCGAGCTGGCGGAGGGCGCGGTCGCGCTGGAAGCTCAGGGGAACATTACTGGGAGACGGCATGTTCTAGTATACGCCCGAAACGGGAAGAGCGCGACCCGCAGAGGGGGCGGCAACGCGCAACGCCGTCGAAAAAGGAAAGGACACTTGACAGGCGTCCAAACGCTAGAAAATCGATTTACTAATGTCTATTCAGCAAGCCCGCTCAGGATAACTGTTGCTGCTGGTCCAGGCGCTTCTGCTTGATCTCCTTGATCTTGTCGAGCAGGTCGTCCGCTTGTTTCTGGAGGGAAGCCCGCTCGTCTGCGCTCTCCACCATGTCCGCCTTGCGGCGGTAGAGCAGGCCGAGGTAGGCCATGGCGTCATCATAGTCTGGCTTCAAAGAGATGGCCTTTTGAAGGTCGGCGATGCCCTCATCCACGAGAGGACCATATTTGCTAGCGTAGTCCGTACGAACAGCAGCGGGCAGCGGCTGGTCGTCGTGCACCTGCTTTTTAATATTATTCTTGTTGTAGTCCAAGCGCATCTCGCCATTGGCTCGGAAGGCCAGCGTCCAGTCGATCACGCCGATCCAATAGTACGGTTCCGGGTCGTCTGGTTTGATTTGAATGTGGTGTTGATGGTAGGTCTTTGATTCCTCGAACCCCTTTTCATTATAGGGCTGGCCTGCCATCTGGAAGAGAAGTGAGCCGATGCCGTCAATGGCGCTTAGATTGTTGGGATCGGTATCCAGAATTTCCTTAAATACTTTGATGGCCTGTTCGCCGCGGGCCTTATTTTCCGGAGAAGGAGCGCCGGGGATGTACAAACTGGCGTAGGCAGTGGCCAAGTAGAGGTGAGCAGTCGTCAAGCTGGGATCAAGCTCCGTAGCACGCTTGAAATCCTCGATGGCATCATCCGACTTGCCCGCCTTGAAGGCCACGACACCCTTGTTCAGGAGGTCGCGGGCTTTGAGCTTATTGCAGCCCGAAACTCCGACGGTAAAGATCAACAGCGCTGCCAGAGAAGCGGTCCGGCGAGCCATACGAACTGATGCATAAGTCATCGAAGCATCCATCCCTGCTAGGATTCAGATCCGCCCTGCGAGGGGCCAATCTACACTATTTAGCGAACGTTTTCGAGTTCCGGCGTCATCAAGCCCACCGTCGTAATTCCCGACCCACGCATTACATCGATCGCCCGGGCTATGGCTCCAAATTCGATGGAGCTGTCTCCACGGACAAAAGCAATGCGGCTGGCACGCATCTTGAAAATCTGCTCAAGTCGGCCCTGGAGATCCTGCCACTGCACCGGCTCCTGGTTGATGCGCAGCATACCATCGCCGAAAACTTGCACAACAATCAAATCCGGCTGCAGACGCGTTTTGGTCTGAGCGTCCGTCCGCTGGGGCAAATCCGCCGGAAGACCATACTGCATCTGCGGACGAACCGCCATAAATATGACCAAAAGCACCAGCAGAATATCGATCAGCGGAACGACGTTCATTTCCGCGATCGTTCCGAGCTTTGAACCGCCAAGCGAAATTCCCATGAGTCACCTCGCACGAAGTAAAATTGCCCCGCGAGGAGGACTCTCACACCCTGCGCCGGCCGTGACGCGGCCGCCGTGAAAAAAATCCTTGCTGCTTACTGCCCGGCCTCGAGCTTTGCCGTGATCAAGCCGACTCTGTCGATTCCTGCGCCGCGCATGATGTCAATAGCGCGGGCAACTTCCATGAACAGTACATCGTTGTCGCCCTTGACGAAAGCAATTTTCTCGGCGCGCTCTTTGAAGATCGTTTCGAGACGCGGACCAAGGCCATCCCAGGTTGTATCTTCGTTGTTGATCTTCAGCTTGTTATTAGAAAGCACCTGAACCACCACGGTCTTGTTCTCCAGCTCGATATCCTGCTTTTGGTTTGGATTGGGCTGTGGAACGAGCGCATCCAGCCCGTGAGGAGTGAGCGGAGTAATGACCATGAAAATAATGAGCAACACGAGCAAAATGTCGATGAGCGGAACGACGTTCATTTCCGCCATCGCACCGCCTTTACTTTCTCCAACAGACATTCCCATTGCGAATCTCCTGTCAGCCTGCGTTTCGCGAGCTTTGCAGGCCATCAAGCCGCGCCAGGTGGGATCCGGCGCGGCCCTTCTGACTCAGCAAACGAATGGTGCAAACACTTCAAACCCCTCAGCCGAACGACTCTCCGACGGCTTCAATCAGCCGATGGAGAGGATGCGGCGGGTGGCGGAGGCGGTGTCCTGCGTTCTTGGTTCTGCTCCGTCAAAAGGCCTAGCTGATCGACGCCGGCAGAGCGGATTTCATCTACGACCGCAACAACGTCGCCATACTTGGCCCGGGCATCGCTCTTCACGTAGACAGTTTTATCGAGACGGGCGGACAGCATATCTTTAATCTGCCCGGTGATATCTTCCTTGGTGATCTTCGTGTTCTTAAGGTAGATCGTCCCATCTCGAGTGACTGCTACGATAATCGCGTCATCCTTATCAGCGTCCTGCATTTCCTTTGCATTGTTGACCCTGGCCATATCCACGGGCAGGCTCTTCTGCAACATCGGAGTGACCACCATGAAGATGATCAACAGAACGAGCATGATATCAGCCATCGGGATGACGTTTGGCGCCGCCATCTGAGCGCCGACTTTTGGTTTGTAGCTCATGGATTACCTTATTTCTTCGCGCCGCGACGCAAGATGAAGTAGTTGATCAACTCCATCGAGGAGTTGTCCATCTCGACGTCGAAGGCTTCGACCTTGTTGGTGAAGTAGTTGTAGGCCCACACGGCAGGGACGGCCACGAGAAGACCGAGAGCCGTGGTGACGAGAGCTTCCGCGATACCGCCGGCGACGGCGGAGAGACCGGTCGCCTTGCTGGTTTCAATGCCCTTGAAGGCGTTCAAGATGCCGACGACGGTACCGAACAGTCCGACGAAAGGAGCCGTCGAGCCGATGGTGGCCAGCGCCGAAAGACCGCGCTTCATTTCCGCGTGAACGATGGCGACGGAGCGCTCGAGACCGCGCTTGGCCGCTTCAATCACGTCGGCGTCGGTTACTTGCTGGGAAGCGGACTGGAATTCGGAAAGGCCGGTCGCCACGACTTTGGCGATGTGGCTCTTCTTGTTCCGTTCGGCGATGGCAATCGCTTCGTCCAGCTTGCCTTCCTTGAGAGCGCCGGCAACCTGTTGCACGAAAACACGCGACTGCTTGCGGGCCGCGCTATACATCAGGGCGCGGTCAATCATTACGCCGAAGGAATAGATCGAAAGAATGAAAAGGATCGCGACAACGATCCGGGGAAGGGTGCTCATCGAAGACCACATGCTCCGCAGATCCCAGGAAGTAGCCTGAGATTGCAGAAACAGGGCCGCGTTCACAAACAGGGTCGCTACCATTCGTTTTGCTCCTTAGTTCTGATGGCTCCAGGTTTCCCGGAGCCAACGCGAGAGTTTGCCTAGCTTTGCCGACCGGACCAGCGCGCCTGTCCCACGACCGGCACGCCGGACCGCTTACTGGTTCAGAGAGAAAATCACGTCGATCGTGGTGTCCACTTCGACCGGCTCACTATTGAGGAGCGTCGGCCGATAGCGCCACTGCCGCACCGCATCGAGCGCGGATTGTACCAGCAGTGGATGCCCGGAGAGAACTTCGAGTTCCTTTACCGAGCCGTCTTTGCTGATAATCGCGTGGAGGCGCACAGTCCCTGAAATGCGGGTTTGGCGAGCGAGCGGCGGATACACCGGCTGGACTCTGTTGATGAGCGAGGCTGCCGTAACGTTGCCGCCCTGCCGGATGCGGGTCTGCGTGGGCTTCGGCGGTGGCGGAGCTCCTCCCATACCGCCGATGACGCCGCCAATGACGCCGCCCATCGAACCGCCGGGCACGCCGCCCGGAACGCCGCCTTGTACACCGGCGTCCATCTCGGGCGCGTCTTCCTTAATAATCTTCACGTCTTTCGGAATGGCTTTCGGCTGCACGAGTTTGCCCGCGTCCATCAAATGGACCTGAGGCTTAACGTGAACAACCGCCGCAGGAGGCGGCGGCGGTGGCGGCGGTGGCGGCGGTGGCGGAGCCGTAAGCATAGTCGCCATCATCGTCTTCGGCAGCGCTTCCGTGTAAATCAGCGGAATGAGGATCAGCACGGTGAGGATAACGGCCTGGATAAGCAGGGATACAACGACCGTCCACGGCTTATTCGTCCGTTTCGTATTGCCTGAAAGCACCATATCTTCAAACATGATTCCTACCTCCTCCCCGAAGGAGCTAGACGTCCCGTGACGCCCTCGCTTCCGCGGGTTTTGTTTCCGGCTGCGGGTCCGGTGCCAGCCGCAACGCCTTGGCCGCGCCAGCGATTCCAGGCGACCACCAGCGGTGCAGCAATACCAAAACTGGAGTACGTTCCTACCACAATCCCCACCACCAGAGCAAAGGAGAACGCACGAAGCACCTGGCCGCCCATCAGGAATAGGACGAGCACGGTGAGGAAAGTCAATCCACTAGTTAGTATCGTCCGGGAAAGAGTCTGATTGATGGACTTGTTCACAACGTCCGGAAAGGGCTCGCGGCGCAGCAACCGATTGTTCTCCCGAATGCGGTCGAAGATGACGATGGTATCGTTCATCGAATATCCAACCAAGGTGAGAAGCGCCGCGATAACCGTCAGCGATATCTCGAAATGCAGCAGCGAGAAAAAGCCTAGAGTGATCAAAACGTCGTGAAACACCGCCAGGACCGCGGCTGCCCCGTAGACCAACTGGAATCGAAAGGCAATATATACCAGCATGCCTCCCAAAGCATAGAGGGTAACGTAGATTGCCTGGCGGCGAAGCTCGCCGCCCACTTTAGGGCCGACGATCTCCGCGCCGCGAATGGCGAAGGATCCCAGGGCAAAGTTAGCTTTCAAGGCCGAAAGAACCGCAGGAGTGACGCCATCTACCCTCGTGAGGTCATCGAAATTCGTGAGTACGCCTTTGCTGTTCGCGTCGCGATAATCCAGAATTTTTTTGGCAAGCTGCGGATAGCGGTCGCCGGCGTTCGTCGAAAGAAGTAGAGGATCGTGCTGCGTGAGGAAAGCGGTGAGGGAAGAAGGCGTAGCGGAATTGAAATCGGGCTTGGAAGAGTTCGCTGTTCCGTAGATCGCATTCAACGCATTGATAACCTGGGTCTTGCTGGCGTCGCCGGCTTCGTCGCCCTGGTTTTTCTGCTCGACGAAGATAAGCACTTCGTTCGAGTTGGGGCTGGCGATGTCGCTCACAGACTGAATTTCCGTATTTCCGAGACCTTGGGCCGTTAGGCCGCTGCGAATTTTGTCGATATTGGGGGTTTGCGCGAAGCGGACATCCACATTGGTGCCACCCTTAAAATCGATGCTGTAACGAAGCCCACCGTGCAGAAAGATGGAAGTCCAGCCAGCTAGGAGCAGAATGCCGCTAAGGGCATAGAAATACTTGGCTTTGCCCATCCAGTCGATGTTGGGCTCTTTGAATAGCTCGATCATGCGGCTTTTTACTTCCCTTCTTTAGACTCCGGCGCGCGTGGGTTTGTTCCCACTGCCTCCCTGCCTAGTTTGGGAGTCTCCGCCGGAGATGGCTACCACTCTGTCGTTTCGTTCCAACAAATCTTTGGCCCTATGCGTCCTAGTACCGCCTAGATGCTCAATTCGCTCTGGCGGTCCATCTTCCCCAAGTGATACTGGAAAATCGTCTTGGATACATAGATGGCCGTGAAAACGTTAGCGATCAAACCGATCGTCAGGGTAATGGCAAAGCCACGGATAGGTCCTGTGCCAAAAAGAAAAAGAAAGAAGGCGGAAACGACGGTTGTGACGTGCGTATCGATAATGGTGAGGAACGCCTTATCGAACCCCGCTTCGACGGCCGAAGCTGGAGACTTGCCATTGCGCAATTCCTCGCGAATGCGCTCGAAGACAAGGACGTTCGAATCCACGCCCATACCGATCGTCAGAATTACACCGGCGATGCCGGGGAGGGTAAGCACCGCGCCAAAGAAAGCCAGCGCCGCAAGAAGGATGACCAGGTTCAGGATGAGCGCGAGAACCGCGTTGCCTCCAGAAAGCCGATAATAGAACAGCATAAAAATCATCACAACGAGCAAACTCAGAACAGAGGCTTGCACGCCGTGGCGGATGGAGTCCGCTCCGAGGGACGGTCCAACTGTGCGCTCTTCGAGATACTTGATCGAAGCCGGGAGCGCTCCCGCGCGCAACACGAGCGCCAGGTCATGCGCCGAGTCCTGGCTGAAATTGCCTTCGATCAGGCCGGAGTCATCGATGCGGCCGTTGATGGTCGGTGCGGAATAGACGCGATGATCGAGGACGATGGCCATCTGGCGGCCAAGATTCTGCTGCGTGAAGGGCCCAAAGCGGTGGGCCGCATCGCCCGAAAGCGTAAAGTCCACGACCCATTGGCCAGGATTATTGGAGTTGCGATTTTCCGTGGCGCTGCGGAGGTCGCGGCCGGTGACAACGGACGCGCGGGTCAGGATGTACCACCCTTCCCCATCGGGCGGAGCGCCCGAAGCCGTGCGAGTTTCCGGACGGCCGGGGACAAGCTCTGTACCGGCGGGCAAAACGCCGCCATGCTTGCTCAGTGCGTCGGTTTCCGAAGTATACACAACGGGATCTTCGACGAGCCGCAACTCGAGCTGGCCACCCTCTTGAATGACGGCCTTGGCGCGCGAAGGGTCGCCTTCGCCGGGGAGTTGCACGAGAATTTCGTTGTTATTCCGGCCACCGCGCAGCTGAATTGTAGGCTCAGTCAGGCCAAGCGCGTTGATGCGGCGATCGATGGTTTCGAGCGACTGCGTCATGGTCGTCTCTTGAATTTGAGCGATAGCAGCGCCGCGAAGAGTGAGCGTATAACCGGAGGGGTCGCCAGCCGCGGGAGACATATCCCAAAAGTTGGCGAATTGCTGATTCACATAGTCGCGAAATTCCGAGAGCCGCGCGGAATCCACGTTGTGCACCAGGATGTGCGTGTCGTCCACTCGCCGGACTTCATCGTAGTGAATGTTCTTGCTGCGCAGCCACGTCGAGATGCGCTCGACCATCTGGTCGGTCTCTTGCGCGATGGCTTCCTGGGTTTGCACTTGCAGGACGAGGTGCGTGCCACCCTGCAGATCCAGCCCGAGCTTGATCTGGTGAGAGAAGTTATCTTTCAACTGGGCCCCGGACGTGGGAAACGTGGGCAGCCCCACCAGGCCGTAGATGCAGGCGAGAATGACTAGAACGATGAACAGCGCTTTCCACTTCAGATTGGGGTTCATGGTCAGAGAGTTGAGCGCACGCTCTGGCCGCGGGCGGGGTTATTTCGCATCTTCCGATGCCTCCACCTGCGCAATCGCCGAGCGCGCGATACGGATTTTTACCTGGTCGGCGATTTTGAGGATAACCGTTTCGCCGTCAATGCCATTGATGGTGCCGTAGATGCCGCTGTTAGTGACGACTTTATCGCCGGATTTAAGCGCGGCGATCATCGCCGCCATCTTCTTGCGCTGCCGCTGCTGCGGCAGAATGAGCATCACGTAGAAGATCGCCATGACCACGACCATCATTACGAGGGGATTGCCGAGGAGACTCGCCGGCCCCGAAGCCTGAAACAAAATCGCCGCCATAATCGTCAAGAGCTGCATCGTTCCTTTCACCAATTACGGGCCGGCCCAACATTTCTGGGGACGGAATCAGCCCGGCGGGTTTAACTTCCCCGCTCTCACAGCCCGCCGGATTCTCTGCTCGTGTTGCCGCGCAGGTCAGCCTCGGTGCAAACCGGGCCGCACTTGAAGAATCTCGGACGCTATTCCGGTCCAACGTTCAGACCGGGCCTACAGCATAGCGTGCGTGCATCTCAGATGAGAAATTCGCTAGGTTCCCAAACTCGATAGCCTCGCGGATTTGCCGCATTAAGTCAAGGTAAAAGTGGACATTGTGGTGGGTCGCCAGGATCGCCGCGGTCAGTTCTCCGGCAGCGAAAAGATGACGAAGATACGCGCGCGTGTAGCGCCGGCAAACCGAGCAGGAACAGTTTGGATCGGGCGGCCGCTGGTCCGCGGCATAGCGCGCGTTCTTGATGAGCACGCGGCCTTCGCTTGTGTAGAGGCACGCATGGCGCGCCGCGCGTGTAGGCAGTACGCAGTCCATCATGTCGATGCCAAGCGCAACGTAGTCGGCGATCTGCTCCGGTTTTCCCACGCCCATCAAGTAGCGCGGGCGATCGCGCGGCAGGAGCGCGGTGACTTCGCCGGTCATTTCGCACGTGAGTGCGTGCGGCTCTCCGACAGCAAGACCACCGACGGCATATCCAGGAAAATCTAATTCGAGAAGTTGCTGCGCGCTCGCGCGACGCAGATCGGCGAACGTAGCTCCCTGCACGATGCCGAATTGCCATTGCGCAAGCTCGCCGTTGCGGCTCGCCTGTTCCGCAAAATATTTTTGCGCACGTGCGGCCCACGCTGTCGTGCGCGCCACCGCCGCTTCGGCTTTGTCGCGTGGCGCGGGAGTCTCGATGCACTCGTCGAGCACCATGGCGATGTCCGACCCGAGCGCGAGCTGAATTTCCGCGGCCTTTTCCGGCGTGAGCATGTGCTCTGAGCCATCCAAATGCGAGCGAAAGCGCACACCCTCATCCGTAACTTTGCGCAGTTCGGAAAGACTGAACACCTGGAACCCGCCAGAGTCGGTGAGAATCGCGTGCGGCCAAGACATGAATTTATGCAGCCCGCCAAGTTTGCGCACCGCATCATGCCCAGGACGCAAGTACAAATGATAAGTGTTGGAGAGGATGATTTCGGCGCCCAGTTCTTCGAGCGCTTCGTTGCGCAGGCCCTTCACGCTCGCCTGTGTGCCCACAGGCATAAAAAACGGCGTCTGCACCGCCCCGTGCGGCGTGTTCAAAACGCCGCGCCGCGCCCCCGTCGGATCGGTCTTCCCTACTTCAAACGAAAAACTCACCAGCCGAGTTTATCAGAGGAAAATCCACGCAAGCATGGTGAAGAGAAAAACAAAAGAGAAAGTCGTCCCCAGTGAAATTCCAAGCGCCTTCCCGAATGGCGCTTTCTTCGGGTCCGCAGCGGAAAAACCAATAGCCATCAGGACGATGGCCCAAATCGCGAAGACGTCCAGACTGCCAAAAAGGATGAGCTGCCAGACGGGAGCGTTGTCTCCGAGGAACGCGGCTGGATTCGAAGCTAGAAAATTTTGCGGATCGATGCTTTGCGGGTCTTTCAGGAACGTGACCGGAATTGCCAAAAGTTCTCGAAGCGACATCGGAAGATGCGCGAAGACCGTGATGGCGAACGCAGTGCCAAAATTCGTTCTGACCCCTCCAATGAGCTTGAAAGCTCCAAAATTGATGGCGGCCGAAAACAAAATCAGCAGTGGCCAGCCGATAATTCCCCGTGCGTACTGCGAGATTTTCGATCGTTCCGCGCCTTGCTCGTAAGCGCGATCCTTTTGCGCCTCCGGCAAGTTCTCGATTTGCGAGGCGGCGAACTTGTTTTTCTCGATCTGTTGCTTCGTGTAGTCCAGCCAGTCCGCGCGCTTGACGAGCGTCGCGCCTAGCCCGAACCAGATCACTATCATTAGAATCATGGCCACAATCCAACTGGGCTTTCGTACGATGTCCTCAAAGGTCTTTCGCGGCGAGAAAAAAACACCGAAGATGCGGCTGATCGTGCCCATCTGGGCTTGCGGCTGCGGCTCAGGCGCGGCCGGGGGAACGGCAGTTGTCGTTGCCATCGGAGAATCCTCCACCACGAGGTTAAAAGTGCTTTCTGCTAAGACACTACGCCGGGGCCTGCCCAAAGATTTCAATGCGCGCATTCTAGCCTAATCGCAGTGGCTTTGTCAGAAATCGAGAGGATACCCCACGAGGACCCGGACTCAACGGAACCACACCTCGCCTTCGCCCGCAGCGCGCACTCACTTACTTCCGCGCGGAGTGCGGCAGCTCTGCTGCCGCTTTTGCCACCGAGCCGGCCTAGCTACCCAGCCAAAGCCCAACGATTCTGACGCATCAAGCACCTCGTCCCTCTTTCCGAAGGCACAGAGGGGACACTTTAATCGAGGTAAAACAGGGGACAAAAGGGGTTGAAGCCCCGAATTTTCCTCTTGACAACATGGTACTTCCGTGGTACTATAATCAGTGGGTAAGTATGTGCTCCGCCCCTGCAGCGCCAGTCTCCTTGCTGGCGTTTTTGTTTTTTGGGAGCCCCTTTCGCGTAAGTCTTCTATTTGCAACACTTTCGTTCCTTGCACAATTTTAGTGCAAAATGCCATATTCAAGTTCTTTAGAATGAACACTTCCGTAAACATATAAAAAGAATGGGTTTGAAGTGCCTTAGAATCAACACTTCCGAAAAAAGGGGTGGGGGGGCCAGGCCATACAATCCGGCTATTCAGTGCCGCATCGCCGCCCTTAGTGCGCCTTCGCACGTGGAAGCTCCCGTCTTGCGCCTTACCGGTGGGCAACGCCGGAACGGCCGTCAGCTGTTCGCGCGTATATGTGTGGGCTGGCTGGTAAAGGACTTGCTCGGCGAAGCCAAGCTCCACAAACTTGCCCGCGTGCATGATGGCGACCTCGATTGGAAATGTTGCACGCTTAACGCTTGCCGAGGGGTATTACGAATTTCAAAGCAGTGTGCGTTGAGGAGAATCCTACTACCTTCACATCCTTCAGCCCTGTTTTCCGTCCGGCGGCGATCACGTCGTTCTCCGTGATGCTCTTTTGCCCTTTGGGATAAACAATCCAAAACCCTGCGGAGCCTTTCAAGGACTTCGCGACCTTCGCAACCGAGGAAAGTTCTTTCAACGAATCGGCCGCGAAGAAAACCGCATCGGTGTCAGCTGCAACCTTATCCTGGGTCACTGCGCTAGTCAGTTGCCTAAGCTCATCGAGAAACTCGGCGTCGAAGTTGCCGAGCAGAGAGATTTCTGCGCCTGGCTTGATCCCAAGCTTCTCGACGCGCGATTTTGGATGAAGTATTTTCTCGCACCACTTCTCTGCCGCAGGCCCGATCTCGAAGACAGCCAATCCGTCCGGAGTCTGCAGACGCAATTCGCCGCCCACCGCTTTGGCCGACTTAATCGAAGCAAAGGAAATCTTCAAACGAAACTCACCGCGAAAGAGAACTTCGCTCGTTTCCAGCAACGCCTTTCCTTCCGACACTTCCTTTCCAAAGCGCACCGTGCATTTCACTTCGTTTCCCATGAGGCCCCGCTTTCGATTCCCCGGATGTAAACAGATGTAAGCAGATGTAAACCGCCCGCTTCGCCGCCCGCAAATCCGCGCGCCTACGATAGTAAGCTAGAGGGCTGCATGGCAACCGCGACGACACCCCGTGTGGACTGGAAGCTGATCTGGGCGCAGCGCGGTTTCCGCTTTTTCTTTGTGGCTATGTTCGTGTCGCTCTTCGGAAGCGGCATGAACTTCGTCGGCGTGAGCTGGTACATCATGGCCGCCACGCATTCCACGGTAAAAGTCAGCCTGCAAGTCATCGTCGTCACGCTGCCGGGCCTTTTCGTTCCTTTTCTCGGCGGCGTGCTCATCGACCGCTTTGACCGCCGCTATCTCGGCGTTTGCCTCGATATAGTCCGCGGATTCTTCGTTCTTGCGACCGCGTATATCGCCTGGAGCGGCCATCTCCAACTCTGGCATCTGTACGCCATGACATTGATCACAGGCATCGGCTCCGCCATGTATTGGGCCACTGTCAATGCTCTCGTACAGGAAGTCATTCCGCCAAGCCAGTTCACCGGCGCCAACGCTGCCGTTCTCGTCGGCGTGCAAAGCGGCATGCTCATCGCCGGCGCCTTCGTCGGCTTCCTATACGACCGCGCCGGCATAGCGGGGATTCTCATCATTGACGGCCTCACGTACTTTGTGTCCGCGTTCTGCTTGTACCGCGTCCGAAGCGGCTACGTCTCGCCCCGCGACCATTTGAAATATCCGCGTGAGTATTCCGAAGCGACCGAAGCCACCGCCGAAGCTCTGGCCTCGGGCGAAAATCCCGAAGTTGCCGAGGCTGGCCTCGCCCTCGCGGTCTACTCAGATCTGAAAGAAGGCTTTGCCTATCTCAAACAGCAGCCGCTTGTGCGCTCGTTGGGAGTCACGCACTCGATCATGATGGCCGGAGTCGTTAGCGGCAACGTCGTCCTCGTAGCCTTGGTCAATGACATCCTTCACGCCGGCGCGCGCGGCCTCGGCTTTCTCGAAGCAGGCTGGGCCGTCGGCGCCATCACCGGCGGCCTCATCGCCAGCCAACTGCGCAGCTCGCTGCGCATGCCGCTTTACGTCGCCGCCTGCGCCGTGCTGGCCGTAGGACACATGGCCACGCCGTTTGTCGCTTTTCTCACCGGCGCGGTCGTGATGCAAGCTATCTTCGGACTTTGCCGCGCCGTCGGCGGTGTCACGGCGCAGTCCGGATTAATGTCCATCGTCCCGCGCCACTTCATGGGCCGCACGCAATCCGCCATGGCCATTTTCACGACATGCGTTCAGCTCACGATGAGCATCGCCCTGGGTGTGGTCGCGCAGGGCGTTAGCCTGGTCGCAGGTTATGCTTTGCTCGCTCTCCTCTACGTCGGCGCCACGCTTTCGGCCTGCCGCGCCCGCCAGCTCATGCGCTAAACTTTGCCAGCAAACACTTTGCGCGTCCGGAGCCAGTATGGAAACTCCCACCATTCAATCGTTCCTGCACTATTTTGGAAATGTTCGCGAGCGTACCATGCGCGTGGCGCGCTGCATTCCTCCGGACAAAATCGAATGGACCTGCGCGCCGGGAAAATTCACGCTCGGCGATCTTTTGCGCCATCTCGCCGTTGCGGAACGCTACATGTGGGCTGAAAACGTTCAATGCCAACCCAGCCGCTACACCACGCACGGCAAAGAACTCGCCGACGGGTACGAAAATGTAATGGCCTTCGTCGAACGCCTCCACGCCGAATCGATGGAAATTTTCGCGCGCCTCACCGACGAAGATCTTCAGCGCAAATGCAAGACTCCCGACGAAGCCCCGATCACCACCTGGAAATGGCTTCGCCTCATGATCGAGCATGAAATCCACCACCGCGGGCAGATTTATCTTTATCTCGCAATGCTCGGCGTAAAAACGCCGCCGCTCTACGGCCTGACTTCAGAAGAAGTTCGCGCACGCAGCGTGATGGATTGAGAAGCGGACGGGATCGACATTCGGTCAGTTCTTCCCGCCTGCGCTGCAGTTTCAGGCTTACATCATCAAGCAGGCTTCGCAGCGGGCGCGGCCGGTGGCGCTACAAAGCCCTGCCCCAGCAAGTCCACGGCAGCTTGATTTAATTTCGCGCGCAACTGGTAGCGTTCATTCGCCCGCGTGATGTATCTCACCGCGATTTCGACACCACCCACAACCGGCTTCACATTGATCGCCGGCGCTGCGGTCAGTGTGTGCTCTGTGTCGCGCGAGCGCGCCACACCCTGCCATTCCTTCTCCGCTTGTTTCGCGGTCTCCGCCGTCGCTTCCAGCACGATCTTCTGGATGGCATCGACCATCGGGTAAGGATCGCGCCCGGCGGGCAAAACCACTTGCAGTTCATCCCACAGCCACTGGCCCGAAGTCGAGAAATTAAAATAATGTCCTTCGATCGCAAAACTGTTTGTAAAGGTCACGCGCCGTCCAGTGGGATGGCCCGAATCCGTCCAATTGCCCGTCTCGAGCAGCACGGTATGAAACATGCCGAGCTCGACGACTTCCCCGGTCACTCCGTTAATCTCCACCCAATCGCCGAGCCTGATTCCGTTCTTTCCCATGAGCACAAACCAGCCCAGGAATCCGACGATAAAATCCTTTAGTGCAACGGTAAGTCCAGCGCCGGCTAATCCAAGAAACGTCCCGAGCTGCCCCGGCGGCCCGAAAATCACCAGCAGAATGAGAACCACCGCCAGCACCTGGATTGACACGCGTGTCACGGTTCTCAAAGTTCCAACCTGCCGCCGGTCAAGCGAAGTCCGTCCGAGCAGTTTTTCCAGCCAGCTATCGAAAAACACGCCTATCAACAGGATTCCCAGAATGACGATGAGACCAATCAGAGCGCGGTGAAATACAGCTTTCTGTTTTCCCGCGACTACTTGGATCCACTTGCCATAGTTATCCGCGAGCTGTTTCTGGTCGTCGATCCTCTTGTCAAACGACGACAAGGCTTTCTCCTCGGCCGAGCGCCGCTTTGACGCCTTAACCAGCGCCTCGGAGTCTTCGTGGCTCAGATTTGATTGATCCGAACCCTTCGCAGATGGCTGATTGGTGTTTGCCTGTCCGCTCGCTTGCGCTGAGCTGCTTTTTCTGGCATCGATCCGCGCTTCGATTTCTTTGTGTCTGGCCGAAAGCGAAGCCGCCGCCGATTCGGCCGCTTGCTTCGCTTGCCACAAGAGCAGCTGCTTTTGATGGAGCGCCAGCCATCGTTCGAACCGGTGAATCAATCCAGCCTCGTCTGCCGAGGTGCTGACGTTTACGCGCAAAGCATCAGTAGCCTCCGATGAGGTCTTGTGCTCCTGCATCATTGCCGCTATGCGGCTCTTCGGATCACCACCTGCGCGCTCTAGATCTTCTTTGGCATCGTCCACTTCATCCTGATGCTCCTCTTGATGGGCCGTTGCCAGGACGAGCTGATCGGCCAACGCATCTTTTTTGGCTCCTGTAGCTTTCGCAGCCTCGGCCGTCAAGCGTGCAACCAGTCCGTTATCGGCGTCCAGCGCATCTTCCGCTACTTTCAACCGCGTCTGAATCTCTTTTGCTTGTGCGCTCAACGCCGGCGGATGCTCTTCCGCCTCGCGCTCCGCTGCCGCATAGGCTAGATCCATGTGATGATCTGCAAGGTGAAGAGCTTCCTGAGCGAACGGCTGTTCCTCGAGGCTGTTCGGCATTTTCGCTAGCCGCTGTGCCGTCAGCAATGGCGATTGGTCCACCAGCGGCGCTTGTGTGGTCCCAGCAAGATTCGCGGATTTGCCGGCCACTGGCGTTCCGGATGGCTGCCCCGTGCGCAGCAATCCATATACGCACGCCGCCAGGAGCGCCACCAACACCAAAGCTGCAATCTTTTGTACTGGTTTCATGTTTGTTCTTCGGCTGGGTCCCTCATTTTAGTATGCTTCTCCCCCTCCACAAACAATTGCTTCATAAGTGTTTCAGAATCGCTCGTATTGGTACTGGCCTCGGTGTGCGAAAGGCTTCTCAAATGTTTTATCCACGCGAATGAGTAAACCATGAAATTCGCATGGTTCTGGTTATGACAAACCGCGTTGCGCGCTGCTTGCTGGGGCCAGCGCCACCTCGTACCCTGTACCCAAGGGATCCATGAAAAATTCACGGCTACCCAAAAGCATTTTCGTCGCGCTGGCACTCTTTGCAGCGGTTTACTTCAGTTCGTACTATGCGCAACTGCCCGACGTTGTCGCGTCGCACTTCAACGGCCGCGGCATCCCCAATGGCTGGCAGCCCAAGATCATGTTCTTCGGCTTTTTCATCGGTGCAATTGTGATTGCCACGGTGCTCGCGTTTGGTCTCCCGCGCATCCTTAAAAGTCTCCCGGCCGAGCTGATCAATCTCCCAAACAAACAATGCTGGCTCAGTCCGGAGCACGCGGAAGCCACGCTGGAGTTCTTCAGTATTTGGTTCGCGTGGTTCGGCTGCGCGGTTCTCGTGCTTCTTCTTTTTACGTTCAATTACGCAGTGCAGTCCAATCTTCATGCCGACCACCGCCCCGACCTGGACCACATGTTGTACGCAATCGTCGGATTTTCCGCCTTTGTGGCCGTCTGGGTCACTCGTCTGGCAACGCGCTTCGCCCGCACCCCACCGCAAAACGTCAGGAGTTGACGCCAATTCACCGAAAGCATAGCTTTGGCCAGTGAAGGTTCGAGACGTCATCCGCATGCTGGAACAAGATGGATGGGTACTCGCGAGAACACGAGGGAGTCACCGCCAGTACAAACATCCTGCTAAACTAGGACTCGTCACGGTCCCGGGAAAGCCCGGCGATGATTTAGCACCAGGAACCTTGAATAGCGTCCTAAAACAAGCGGGAATGAAGCCATGAAAAAATATTTGATCGTCATCGAACCGACGCAAGCAGGATTCTCAGCCTATTCCCCCGATCTGCCGGGGTGCGTTTCGACCGGTCATACCCGCGAGCAAGTCGAACAGAATATGCGGGAGGCCATTGCTTTTCATCTCGACGGCCTACGCGAAGAAGGCCAAACGGTCCCCGAGCCGCAAACCTACTCCACATACGTTGAACTGCCCGCTTAGATTGAGAAGTATTCAGGACACCTCAGAATTTCCATGGCAAATAAAAACGCCCCCGGCAATGCCGAAGGCGTCTTTGTAAACACGCTACGCAAATCTTTCTATAGATAATCCCGCGAAGGCCCCTCAAGGAACGCCCGCAACTTCCGCGAACGCGAAGGATGCCGCAACTTCCGCAACGCCTTAGCCTCAATCTGACGGATGCGTTCGCGTGTGACCGCGAACGACTGCCCGACTTCCTCAAGCGTGTGCTCGCTCCCATCATCCAAACCAAACCGCATCTTGATAACTTTCTCCTCGCGCGGCGTCAGCGTCTTCAAAACCGAAGACGTCTGCTCCTTCAAATTCAAATTGATCACCGCGTCCGACGGCGAAACCACGGCCTTGTCCTCGATGAAATCTCCGAGATGCGAATCTTCTTCCTCGCCTATCGGCGTCTCCAGCGAAATCGGCTCCTGCGCAATCTTCAAAATCTTGCGCACCTTGGACACCGGAATATCCATGCGCTTGGCAATCTCTTCGCTCGTAGGTTCGCGCCCAAGTTCCTGCACCAACTGGCGGCTAGTCCGCACCAGCTTGTTGATCGTCTCGATCATGTGCACCGGAATACGAATCGTGCGCGCCTGGTCGGCAATCGCGCGCGTAATCGCCTGCCGGATCCACCAAGTCGCGTACGTCGAAAATTTATATCCGCGGCGCCACTCGAACTTGTCCACCGCCTTCATCAACCCGATATTGCCTTCCTGAATCAAATCCAGGAACTGCAACCCGCGATTCGTATATTTCTTCGCAATCGAAACGACCAATCGAAGGTTCGCCTCAATCAATTCCTTCTTCGCCTGCTCGGCTTCCGCTTCCCCTCGGTGAATAAACGTCAGCGTGCGCTTCAGTTCGGTGAGCCCAACCTCGCTCGCCTCTTCAATATCCTTCAGCTCCGTCCGCCGGGTGCGCAATTCCTTGCGCGCTTCCGCCGCCACGTCGCCTTTCGCGGCATCCACGCGCCGCTCCAGCCGCCCCGCCTCGCGTTCCAAAGACTGCAGCCGCTCGACCGTCCCGCGCATCTTGTCGATCAACCGTTTCTTCTCGAACGGATTGAAATCGATCCCGCGAATCTCGACCGAAATCTCCACGCGCGTCCGCGACAGCGCCCACTTCGCCTTCATATACGGCCGCTTCTTCGCCTTCGGCGTTTTCTCCAGCTTCTCCGCTTGCTTCAGCGCCAAGTCGTACAACTTCGCAATCTTGTCGATGTACTTCAGAGTTTGCTTCGTCTTGTTCGCAATCTTCTCTTCGGTCAGCTCTTCGTCGTCAAACTGCACGATCTCTTTGATCGACCGCGCGCCCTTCCGCAAATCCTCGCCCACCGCGATCAATTCTTTGATCACGATCGGCGACCGCGTGATCGACTTCATCACCACCAGCTGCCCGCGCTCAATCCGCTTCGCGATAGTCACTTCGCCTTCGCGCGTCAACAGCGGCACAGTCCCCATCTCGCGCAAATACATGCGCACGGGATCGTTCGTCTTTTCCAGAGACCCCGGCGTCAAATCCAGATCGCTGCCACCCTCGTCCGAATGCGCTTCGTCCTTGACGACCGCATCACGATCGCCGGCTTCCGTGGACACTTCGACCGCGCGCGCAGCCTTCGCCGACGCCTGGTCCTCATAAATCTCAATGCCGTTCCGTTCAAATGTAGTGAGAAGATCGTCGATCTCTTCCGAAGAATGCACTTCCGCCGGAAGCGAATCATTCACTTCGTCGTAAAGCAAATATCCGCGCTCTTTGCCTACCGCAATGAGCTGCTTTACCGCATCATATTTTTCTTCGAGACCCACAGCTGCCACGAATTCCTCCCAACCTCCACGCGCAATTTCAAGGGCAACCGTTCAAGGCCGCCGAAAACTTTTTCCACAAAGGCGCGGGGCAGTATGCCACGCTGGCGCAGTCAATTCCTCTGCGGTCACCGAAAAGAGCCATGGGGAAATCTCCCCACCCGATCGTTCTTCTTGTTGTGAAATCCTCTAAGCTGCGCCGCGCCGCAAGCCCGCCGTTCGCCCTGTGCTCGCCGTTGCCCGCTCTCAGAGTACGGTCCCCCGCCTCTAAGTACATCTATATAGATGCATTTAGGAGCGAAATCGTTACTCGCGAAACCCTATTACGCTACACGCTTAACTCCGCCCCCGTCAACAATTTAATCGGTGGAAATCTGTGGAAGAAGTTGTCCCCGCTGCCCCCCCGTCAGGAAAACTAGCTCAAAATGTCAGCCTTATCTCGAGCCCTCTAGAAGCCCGGGAACGAGGACAAATACTATCAGCAGCCGGGCAGCCTTAAGTTTGTGTGATTACTAATGACCTGCGTCAACGAAACGAACCTCCCTACCCGAGGTCCAATAGATGGTTGTCCAATCGAGTCTGTCGATGCATCGCCTCTGAGCACCCTCTTTCAGCTTGCCCTATGCAGACTTGTTGTGTAGCCTCTGGCCAACTCCACCCATGCCCCAGGAGATCTGTATGGAAACCGTAACAAGCGGTTTCGCCCATGTCTTACTATTCGCCTGCCCGAAATGCGGGCTTCCCCTGGCTGCCGCATGTGCAAGCAGGGAGAAAAATTTGGAGCTCGCTGATGCACACTGGTTCCATCCTCATTGCCCTTGCGGATGGACAGGATCAGTGGTCGGCATAGAGGCTGCAAAGCACTGGGTGGAAACTTGGAAAATTCCGGTCAACCTAGGACCAGACGCGGAAGGATCGTGCGATAGCAATCCGCTAACCCAGGTGTGAAACGCATTCGCCACTGGCCGGGCAATCCGGTATCTACGCCTGCACAGATAATTTGGGACCAAACATCCAGGTAACCAGATTTGAGACTCTGCTGCGGATCGTCGAAGGCGAGGAAACATGAAATTCATTCCGGCACGACGGGCGATATGGGTACTGTTTTTGGTCGCTTGTCCATGCTCTGTGGGGGCCCAACAGGCAACCGTCAATCGCAATGTCATTCTTCGCCGTGACCCCTCTACAGCGAGTCCGGTGCTGGAGCATCTCTCTAAGGGCGCGAGGGTGACTCTGGTGGACGCGACCGCGGATAGTGGGTTCTACCACGTCAGGACGGAGGACGACTTGGTTGGTTGGATCTTCGCGAAATACGTCAGCTTATCGGAGGTTACCACACCACTCCCACCTGCGACACCCAGCACTGTTGTACCAGGAGGTGCGCAATGTGATGCCAGTTTGTGGAATCACGTTTACCACTCGCAGCGGTTAATCGTGAACCAGAAGTGTATCGCTGTGACGGGGACGATTGCGGATGCCACAGCGAACCAGACGATGAGGGAGCCTGATGGCGTCCGTCATGAGAACGACGGTGACACCCACGGATGGCTCAAGGTGGACCCCGAATTCCAAAACCTCTTGAACGCTGGAAACATGAACGAGGAGGGCGGAAACCTCGTGTTCGAGATTGTATGTAGGTATCCTGTGACGCAGCCGGACGCCAAGACGGCGTGCCAGGGCTACAAAGATCAGGTCGCGCTCCCTCCGGTAGGCTCTCACGTCCGCATTGTGGGAACCTACGTGCAAGATACCTTTCACGCGAAGTGGATGGAGATTCATCCGGTTACCAGCATCACAGTCGTTCCATAGCGGCGAGAGACTGGTAAGACGTGGCGGTGTTTGCTGCTCCTCCGTTGTAACTGACGATAGATCGCCAATCGCAAACTGAAACGCGCCCTATCTTTTCCCTTGACTTTTGTTAGAAGCAGTGTATACTAGTATGTAAGTAAACCTGCGTAATTCCCTTGTGCAAGTCATTCGTTTTGCGCGACGGGAGGTCCAACTGAGCGGACTCCGTCAAAAATGCGTAACCTGTAAGGTAAGGCAAAATTTGCGTTCCGCGCAACCCCTTCAGAATCAACACTTTTATAAGTGTTCATTCTAAGTATATTGATCCTCTTTAGAATCAACACTTATGCAAAAACCCGGGGGGGATGGGTAGTTATGGTTAACTGGAATTCCGGCCGTCCCAGTTCGGGGGGGGCCGCTGGCACATCATCTGGCCGCCGCCAGCCGCCGCATCAAATCTTGCTTCTTCTCCAGCAGCCCGCGCATCTCCCCAACGGGGGGATTCGCCTCGATGCTCCGCTGCACATCCGCCAGCTCCCGCTCGGCTTGCCGGTGCTGCAAAGCCTCGACGCAACTGACTGCCTCTTCCCAGGTCGGCTCGCTGGCTTCCTCGAACAAAATCTCGAAAAGTATCCGCCGGTCGCGTTCTTCGAGCTGCGCGGCAACTTCCGTTGCCTGCATCGGCTCGTCGGCCAAGCTCGCGACGATCAACGCCGAGAAAACCTTCTCTGTTTCGATCCCATGATGGAGTTGGGCCGCCTGAAGGCGTTGCGCCAGCTCCCGGCGAAATCCCTCCGCCTCCGCCAGCATGCGAATCAATCGCCGCTCGACGGGCTTTGCAGAGCGGCCCACCAGCTCCGGCTGGATCTTTAGCTCGCTGTGGCGTTGCGTGGCCGCTTTGCTCAACGCGGCGCGCAGCACCGGCTCGTCCAGGTGAAGCTGCTGCGCGATCCGTGTCGCCCATTCCGAGCGAAGGATGGTATTGGGGATTTTCTGAACGTAGGGCAAGAGAAAATTCACCGCGCGCCGCTTCCCTTCTCCGGTCGTCAAATCCATCTTCCGCGCGCGCGCGATCAAGTAGTCCACGTACGGCGGCGCATCCTTCAGCAGCTTCGTGTACTCTTCGACGCCTTTCTCGCGGATGAACAAATCCGGATCGGCTTTCTTGTCGCCGACGGGAGGAAGCGCCAGCACGCGTACCTCGAAATCTTGTTCGAGCAAAAGCGACACGGACCGCTCTGCCGCCAACTGGCCCGCATTATCCGGGTCGTAGTTAATGATCACGCGCTTAGTGAAACGGCTCAGCAACTTAATCTGCGGCTCCGCAAGACTCGTCCCGCAACTGGCCACTACGTTGCTGATTCCCGCGCGGGCTACGGCGATGGCATCCATGTAGCCTTCGACCAGTACCGCAAAATCCGACCGTCGCAGCGCTTCCTTCGCGCGGTCCATGTGATACAGAACGTTGCTCTTCGAGTAGATCGGAGTTTCCGGTGAGTTCAAATATTTCGGCTGGTCATCGCCCAACGCCCGCGCACCAAACGCCACGATCTTTCCCGAATCGTTCGCAATGGGAAACGTGATGCGCCTGCGGAATCTGTCGAATAACCGGCCACCCTGTTCGCCTCGCGAGACGAGGCCGGATTCGGCGAGCAGCTTCTCCGAATATTTTTGCTTCAGCGAGCGCGTCAGCGCATCGCCTGCGCTCGGCGCATAGCCGATTCCGAACCGCTCGATCGCGTCCTTATCGAGCCCTCGGTCCTCAAGATAAGCGCGCGCCGCTTTGCCCTCGGGCGTTCCGAAAATTTGCTTCGTAAAGAAAGTCTGCGCCTCGCGGTGCATCTCCACCAGCGCCGCGCGCTGCTGATTCTCCTGCCGCTCCTCCGGCGACCGCTCCCTGGGCCGCGGAATCGCAATCCCGCACTTCTCCGCAACAGTCCGCACCGCTTCCGGAAACGCGGACTTCTCCATGTCCATCACAAAATTAAAAACGTCGCCGCCTTTGCCGCACCCAAAACAATAGAAAATCTGCTTAATCGGAGACACCGTAAACGAAGGAGTTTTTTCCTGATGAAACGGACAAAGCCCGCTGAAATCTTTCCCGGTCTTTTTCAGGCGCACATATTCGCCCACCACGCGAACAATGTCCGCCTGCTGCTTCACCCGCTCCGCGAATGATCCCGCTTCCGCCATTAAACTACTCTAAATATCGGACAAATTTCCGCCTTAACTGGTGACTGCCAACCACCAAAGTTTTTTCCATACTGATTGCCACAATGGCTGATTCCAATCAGTGTCTTCAAGTTCCTTTAGAAAGCCACGAAAGCAATTATAGAGCGACTGAGCAAATTGATCCCGATTGATGCTTATGCCCCAAGCAAACTCCTGGTAGCAATTTCCTGACATCCGTATGCGCCATCCTTTTTTGGTTTGAGCCTGATGCAGTAATCCGCAACGAACTGCGTTATAAAAATCGCCGCCCTTACCAGCGAACTCACGGAAATAAGTGTGATGTTCGGGCGCGTCAAAAAAACTCTTAAAAGCTATCTCGCTACTAAACTTCTTTGGCGAGAACGGACCGACTAGCCTATAGCTCGGGGGAACGATAGACAGGATGTCGTCACTAAGTTTTGTCAATTTCTTTAGCTCGGCTGGAGAACTAGCCGGCCAACCCAATCGATAACACTCTATTGTCTCAATCATCAAACAACAAAGACTCATAACGGCAAACCCAAAACCTTGGGTTTTTGATCCGATCAAGCATCCTATAGGACCAAAGAACCTCTCTTCGTACCGCTCACAAAGGAAATATGTGATCTGCATTTTTTGTCCCTGGCCAGTACGCAGATATCTCAACACTTTTCCTCTTGGCCAATTCATTGCCAAAAGAGGACCGTCGATTTGGAACATAGGGGACTCCTAGCTACTTCAGATCGACTATGGTCACCGCTTCGCCGCCCTGTTCTGAGGGCGGACTTGAAATTGCCCTAACTTGCTGATGAGCCGATAGGAAGCTGCGTAGGCCCTTTCGGAGCGCGCCGGTGCCGTGGCCGTGAATGATGCGCACACGCGTCTGATTCGCCAGCGCGGCTTCGTCGAGATATTTATCGACGCGCTCCGTCGCTTCTTCAACGCGCATGCCGATCACATTTATTTCGCCGGAAGCTGCGCCTTCGCCGGACTGTGAGGTCACGGTGATATTTCGTGATGCCGCCGGCGCTGACTGCGGCGCCGCCGCACCTTCTATTCCGGTGATTTCGTCGACGGCAACTTTCATGCGCAGCGGGCCAGCTTCAATTTCCGCCGAAGAGCCGTCCAGCCGGCGAAAGATGACCGGCTTGCTGAATCCGCGCACGCGAATTCTCGCGCCGGGCTGCAACGTCTCCGCACGAATCGGTTCCTCGGTTCCGGAAGCCGTGCCTAGGTCCGCTTGCGATTCCGAAATGGTTTGCACTACGGCGGCATTCAACTCTTCCCGCGCTTCGCTGCGAATGTCCTGGCCCTTGCGCCTCGCGGTTTTCTCGAGCGAGGCGCGCAGGTCACGTTCTTTCACGGCTTCGATCACGCGCGCGACGTTCTCGTCGAAGCGCTTCTGCATCTCCGCGAACTGCGCTTCGAGCTCCTTGATGCGTTTTTGCTGGCGTTCGACCCATTCCGTGCGCAGCTTCTTGCGTTCTTCCTCGAGCGCATGCCGCTCCGCGGCCATCTGCTGTTGCATGCGGTCGAGTTCATCGCGGCTGCGGTGCAAATACGCGATCAAGTCGGCAGCTTCGCGCGATTCCGGCGTCAGCAAGGACCGCGCTCTTTCGATGATGGGCGTCGCAATGCCCAATCGCTGTGCAATCGCGATCCCGCTCGAACCACCCGGAACGCCGACCATCAGCCGGTACGTCGGCCGCAAAT
>Ga0185299_10001699_pt1 | contig 39467 bp, 41 predicted proteins | sample PaiPotPPA55metaG_FD_128002 | JGI IMG/M metagenome (GOLD analysis project Ga0185299, IMG submission 128002) | Iron sulfur acid spring bacterial and archeal communities from Banff, Canada, to study Microbial Dark Matter (Phase II) - Paint Pots PPA... ...
ACAATCGCGGCTTCGACGATGGGTTCTCTTTCTTTGGTGATTTTGGTGACCCGTTCTTTTACTACCCCGGTCCATACTACGGGTACTATCCCTATAGCTATTATCCTGGCTATTACCCTTATGGTTACGGATACGGTGGCTTTACCAGCGGCGGCTTTCGTGGCGGTGGCTCCCGTGGCGGTGGCTTTCGGGGCGGTCGCTGATCCGTACAATCAATCTGTCTAGACGGCGGTTCCAGACCAGTGAGCGCGTGGCGAGTTCAAGCTATTCGTAATGTTTCAATTTTACTAAGACTCATATGAGCTCCGAAGCGAGGAATGAGTTTTGACGTAAAGTACGACGATCGCTTTGCAGAAAATCCGCGAAGCGGGCGCAGCCGCGATAAGGCAATTAGACAAATTGCGTTCTACCGAGCTGATGACGCGAGCGACGTTCGATGCTGAGGTAGCGCGCATCGCGCAGGAGAACCTGCACCCTTACGGGTGCGATTTCGTTGTTCACCGTACGGATCGCGTCGCGCGTTTCGTATCCAGAGTTCGGCGCACCGGGAGAAGTTACGATCTGATCGAACGTTTCTTCTGTCGTGACAATGGCCGCTAAGGTTTCTCCAAGAGAAGGTTGGACTCCCTTTGGGTCCTTGCTTGAGTAAGCGCGCTGCTCAGACGTCGTGGATCGCTATGTCCGGCGTCCTTTCAACAGGTCTGCCTTCCAAAAGCCTTCTTACACTACGGGAATATTAGTGCAGCAACGCAGTATGAATAGTTGAGGGCATTTTAAATGAGGACATCAACAACTGAAACACAATCACGCAACCAAACATCAACCACAGCACACTAACTACATGAAATCATTATTCCATTCAGAGTTGTCGAAAGCCACCCTATTGATTGTTCCATTGGCCTTCTGGCTGGGCGGATCAACCACCGCGCAAGCGGGAGATAGGGACCCGTTGTTTCCCGGAGCCATAAGACCAGGGGATTGGAACTATCAAGCCGAGTCGAGGCAAGGCTATCTGAAGGTCTATTCGGCTAGCGACATAGTAAGGGACGGCGACACCGTTACTTCCCACACTCCCCTTACGTCATTTACACGATCGACGGAAGGTTGTTTAAAAACGTTAACAACCACCGTTCAGCGGTCGATGAAATTCCCGAGCTCGTGTCGTTGCCAGTTGGATCCTACAGAGTCGTAGCTCGGTCGCAGGGAGGCGGGTACGTGCGGATGCTCGTTGTTATCAAGGAAGATCAGCAGACGATCCTCAACTTGGATCTCTGGGATCCGACTACGGAAAGGCAGTTAGCACACAACTGACGCATTGCGATTTATGAACCCCGATACGGGAAATGAGTTTGAGGCAAGGTACAACGCTCGTGTCGTCAAAATCCGCAAAGCGGCCGCCGTCGCGTTAAAGGAAATAGATCGATTACACACCGGCGGCCCCATGGCACGAGAAGCTTTCGATGCTGAGGTCGCGCGCATTACACAAGAGAAGCTCCAGCCGTACGGATGCGATCTTGTTATTCGCCGGACGGACGATGGCATCACGCGTTTTCTAATCAAGGTCCAGAGGACTGGGAGAAAATACGATCTAATCAAAAGTTTTTTCCATCGTGATGATGGGTCGCCCCTGGCAGCGGAGGTCTGACCAATGACCCTTGACCTGAAAGGAAAGAAGGTCGTTGTAATCGGTGGGAAACACTCGGTCGGGCGCGCCATTGCTGAAGCAGTAGCACGGGGAGGAGCCGATGTGGTGATCTGGCTGCGTAAATGGAATGATGACGGGAATGAAGCGAAAGTGGTTCCTATAGCGCAACTGGAAATCCCATCGCAGCGGTTCAACGGAGCTTCTCCTCATACGTCACTATGGCGCCAGTCAATGGGGAGACACAGATCCTACTGGTAACAGCGGTAACGCGACACCGCGTTTACGCGTCCGATTATCGCTTAAGGTTTTCGGAATAAAACAGGTCCGAATCGGTAAGAAAGGGTGTGAGGCAAACCATGACACGGGTTTGCGCCTCCAACACGAACCGAAAACTCAAATGCACACAAGTATTAATCAGATGTTATACCCCGATCGGCAGGCTTTTTTTGAAAAGCTTGCGTTAAGTTTGCCGCCACGGCCCGCGATCAAGATCGGACCCGCGCCAATGCCTAGTGCGGAGCACAAACGAGGCTTGTGGGTTATGCGGAAGGCCGTGCCGACGCAGAGGCTGAGCACGGCGCAACGAAGGATGCAGGCGCACCGATGATCACAAAGACATCAAAGCTCGATAGCCCTCGTAGACGTGAGTTGTTGTTCCACGGGATCAGCCAGGATTATTTGATAAAAGAAGCGCCCCGGCATTTCGCCTGCGATGCGGTAGTGTTTTGGGTGATAATGATGGCGGCGGCGCCACCATTGGTAAATGCGGCGAACGCGGTCCTGGAATTGATCCGCTCGAGCAGAGGAGCGTGACATATTTCGAGTGAGCAAAGGTTGAATTTGCGGATGACGCTCAGATCCGATGATGGGCTCGCTGTTGGCATTTGCCGCGCGAAGTGTCCGCAGTTCGGCACGCAAACGCTTCGCGCCGCGCGCGGTGATGTAATTGGTCGCTCCCAGCGCCAACCTTGAAGCCGACCGCTTCCGTCCGCTGCGCTCCGGAAGATTGACACCTTCTTTCACGAACGCCCTGCTCATTCAACAAATTATCGCGCGCGCCCTCAAACGTGCGTCCGCACCGCCCCTTTTCTACCAGTTCCGTATTAGTTCGTCCACAGGGTGTGACCAATCCAATGGCCTCAATGCCTCCCAAGCAAGGCTGAGATAGGAACCGATTGTCGGAAAAAAATAACTAATAAGGGAATATTTTGCACCGCCGCGCAGTTTGGACAGGCGAGCAAGCTGCATCGCATCGTGAAGTGTGACCGCAGCAAGCGCGATTCGCGCGTGTCTCTCCAGGACAGAAACTAGAAATCGAAACCCAAAAAAGGACACATAAATATGCAACTCAAACTGATTCGTAAAAACCTCGGTCGAACGTTCGAGAGTAGTTCAAATGCAAACATTCCAAAAGGTGACGTCACCAAAACGGCTGGAAGACTGGGTCTCAAACAACGCGGCTTACCTGTTAAGCTGGCGGTGCTGCTTGCTGGCTTGTTGGTTCAAGTTACGCTGGCCTCTGCCCAATCTGTCGTTGTTGATTGGAATAGAAACCTATTGGTGATCGTCCGGACGCATGGTGCGCAGCCGGCGACCATTCACCCTACCCGCAGCTTCGCCATGATGCATGCTGCCATCTATGACGCGGTCAACGCGATTGACCAAACGCACGAGCCTTATGCGGCCGGCGTGCCTCACGGATCGCAATCCGCTTCACAGGGAGCGGCTGCTGCTGCCGCCGCGCATGAAGTGCTTGTACAATTGTATCCCGCTTTCCAGGCGACGCTCGATGCGGAACTCCAGCAGTCGCTCTCACAGATTCCGGACGGCACAGCCAAAACAGAAGGCATCAGTGTTGGACAAGCTGTTGGCGATCTCATTCTCGCTTTGCATAGCAATGACGGTTCGAGCGCACCGCCTATTCCGTATGTTTTCGGCAACGCTCCCGGCGATTATCAATCAACGCCGCCCAATTTTCCGCCGCAACCTCAATTCACTCACTGGTCGAACGTGACGCCATTTGCTCTCGAACACGCAAACCAGTTTCGTCCAGGACCTCCGCCGGCTTTGGATAGTCATTCCTATAGCGACGCTTTCAACGAAGTGAAGACATTGGGAATTATCAACGGCACCGTCGCTACGGCTGACCAGGCGTTAACCGGCAGATTCTGGAATGGAGCTATTCAAAACTATTGGAACGAGATCACCCAAACCGCTGTGCTAACGGATGGGCTGAGCACCGCACAAAGCGCGCGGCTGTTTGCCTTGGTCAACTTTAGCCTGGCCGACGCGGTAATAGCCTTCTACGATGCCAAGTACGTCTACAACTTCTGGCGGCCAGTTACCGCGATTAGGGCGGCCGATACAGATAACAACCCGGAAACCGTAGCCGATCCAAATTGGTTGCCAGAGGTTACCAATACCACTCCAGATCCCTCCTATCCTGGAGCGCATGCCGTCATTAGCGCTGCGGCCTCGTCCGTTCTGAACTCCGTCCTTCACCATGACCACTTCGACTTTGCCGTCACCTCCGAAGTGCTTCCGGGAACGACACGTTCATTTCGCGGCTTCTCCGCCGCAGCCCAGGAGGCAACCTTGAGCCGAATATTTGCCGGAGTCCACTTCCGCTTTGATCTTACGACTGGAGAGCGCCTCGGCCAAAACGTGGCTGACTTCGTTGTCGACAACCTCCTTACGCCTATTCATTGAAGGCAATGAAACAGACGAGAATTAGGCCATTCACGAACATCAATAACCGATAAAAGGAAGATCGGGTTAGTCTAAGTCGGTTTACGAGCCGCGGCGAGTTTTTAGCTCGCCGCGGCCGACGCGCGCTTGACCCGATGTCCGCGCTGGCGCGAACGCTGCTGACTTACTCCGCACGCAACGCAATCATAATCTCGGAGAAATTCATTCCTCGCGTCCACGCGCGTTCAGTCACTGGCTTTCGTGTGTCCGCAAAAAGTGACGGCCGCGTTACCTTTAGCTAAGCAGTAGATCACTTTCTCGAGAATATAACTTTTCCGATTCGGTATGAATGGGTTGAACGACGAACAACGTTGTTACAAACAAACATATAAACAAACAAATCGAATACCTAATATGAAAACAAAAATCATCAGCAAAATCCTTCTTACCTTAACCTTGGTGTTCGTGCTTGGTAGCACGATCACACACGTGAATGGTGACACCCAGGGAGACGCCGTTTCTCCAATAGGCCCTCCGGATAATTTCCCGGTTGTTGCCATCCATACCGTGAATGCATCCGGAATACCGACTGCATCCACATTCAATGGGAGCATTGAGGTTGTTACCCGAGGGAAAACCGGCGTATTCGTCTTGAGCGAGGCGTCTAAAATCCCGCTCGCTACAACCTTCGTAAACTTCAAGGTCAGCGGCACCGCTATCCCAGGAATTGATTACGTTCCGCTTCTTTCGCCTGCCTCCATCGGGCCATCGCCGACTGCTAACAATCTTACTACGGCAGTCGGGTTTGGAGCAATCCTGGTCAAGACGTTGCCCGATCCCAGAGGATCAGCCGTCCGCCAGGCGTACAGCGTTGTGGTAACTCTGGAACCCGGTCCGGGATATACCGTAGGCCAACCTAGCTCAGCTGAAATACTGATTCAGCCTTTGAGCCCCTCTTCCACGTGATAGATAACTCCAGCTTGTAAGATGCGAGCTGGCCAAGCCGGTCCTGCCCTTGGGGTAAAGGCCGGCTTGGTCGCTCCAGTAACCGTTCGAGTTTACTTTCCACGCCTAAGGGCAGGCACGGATCAAACTAAAGGCGCTCTTGGCCGAACCAGAAGCCGCGCCGCGGTTTTCCGCCCAACCGTCTATTCATCATAGATGACGAACGGAACGAGCGGCGTCAGCGACATAGAAGGGTCCGACCCGGGCTGGCGTTCAGCTGCGAGGGTAGCAGTGACGCACCGTGGGCAATAACCCGGTTTCAAATCAGGAAAAGATTTACAGATGTCTGAGCTGTTCTCTGGGATCCCTGGCTCGAGATAAATTGCAGGATGCAACCGCGATTCAGCGATGTCGATTTGTCGCTGCGCCCAGGCACGTTGGTAAAGATCATTGGCAGGTAGAGCGACACCTCAAAAATCATTGCTGCGCCTCTCCTTTTTCGAAAAATCATGGAATAAAAAAACGTCCGCCTGGTTGTACATGGATGAATGCAACAGTTCATGACCTTGTATCGCCGAGGGAACAGTGAGGAGTTGACCGACCGAATGAGCGACAGGCTTCAAAGTGATCGGTGTTTGCTGCACAAAGGCAACATACGGACGCGTTCATGCGCGATCCGATCTCACCGGCTACGAACCTTCCAAGATTTGAAGCGAGTCAAAATGAACCTTTGTTGCCACGGCGATCCCATAAAAACGCGATGGTTCCAGATGCAGCGTCTAGCCGAGGCAATGGATTAAAAAACAGTATGGCCGCAACCCTCGAAGCCGAGTATGTTTTTTACACTAAAGATCTCGAGTCGAGAGACAAAGCTGTGAAATTTGCCGTAGTTCAGAGGCACGAAGAACAGGGGGCCGCTCAGGAACACGAATTAGCGTCTTTTGAAGAGATGATGTTGCCCCACCTCGATGCTGCGCACAATTTGGCCAGATGGCTGATGCGCAATGAACAGGATGCGCAGGATGTGGTCCAAGAAGCGTATCTGCGTGCGTTCAAATCATTCAGTGGGTTCCATGGCTCCAATGGACGGGGATGGCTGCTGACTATTGTTAGAAATACCTCCTACACCCTGCTCAAAAAGAATCGGGCAGCCGATCTTACGACACCTTTTGACGATGAGATTCATGCGGGCAGCCGCGAATCCGTCAGCCCGGCGGCAATTTTGGTGCATGCTGAAGATGCCGAATTAATGAATAGCGCAATGAATGACTTGCCCGCGGAGTTTCGGGAGATTCTGACGCTGCGCCATCAGGAAGAGTTATCTTACCAGGAAATTGGTGAGATCCTCAAAATCCCAGTGGGCACGGTTATGTCGCGACTGGCTCGCGCCCGGGCGAAGCTGAGGGAATATTTAGCCAGTCGAATGAGTCAGGAGAAATAAGGTGAACTGCGAAGAGATCAAAAATTTGATGGATGCTTATCTGGATGGCGAGCTAGATCCTATAACCAGCCAGAAAGTCGAACAGCATTTGCGGGACTGCCCGAAGTGTGAGCAAGCGTATGAAGTGGAAACCGCGATGGCTCACGCGATTAGCCGGGCCGCACCTTATTACAAAGCGCCACCAGAGCTGCGTGAGCGGATCCAGGTTTCATTACGAGAGGCCATCGGCGTTCCGGCCAGCCGCGGCGCTGCGGCGGAGGATCCGCTGCCGGTCAGACGTCCCGAGGCAGTGCGGCGGGGCGTTTTCTTTGACGTGCCGTGGAACTGGTTGGCGCTGGCCGCAGCTATAGTACTTGCAGCGATTATTGCTTCCAGTTTGTTGCCCAGACTAAGGCAACCGGGCGCCGATCAGTTCCTCGCAACCCAACTTATAGCTAGTCACGTCCGTTCACTTATGGCCGATCATCTAACCGATGTGGCTTCGTCTGATCAGCACACTGTTAAACCGTGGCTCGATGTAAAGCTCGATTTTGCAGCTCCCGTAGTGGATCTTTCCGGTGATGGTTTTCCCTTGATTGGTGGACGCCTTGATTACCTCGATAACCACTCGGCAGCAGCTCTGGTTTATCAAAGGCGCAAGCATTTTATTAACCTGTTTATCTGGCCAACGACACCCGTGGATGGCAAAGAGCAAAGAATTGTGGAACGCGAGGGCTATCACCTGGTCCACTGGATTGACGGCGACTTCACTTATTGGGCGGTATCCGACGTCAGCGTTGGCGACTTGCAGAATTTCCAGCGAAGTTTCGGAAAGCAAATTGCGGCTCACTGACGGCGGTCAGTAATTTCGCCGCCGCAGAATAAATTGCGGTGCTTTCTAAGGAGCACCATCGGACTGGAAAGTATAATGTTCGACTTTCTGCCAGGCTCCATTCTTAACGCGGCCGGAATATCGCTCGCACCAAAACGGTATGGATAAGTGTAATAGAAAGGAAAAATGAAAACCTTTATTGTTTATGATTTAGACTCGAAAATGCCCGTTGCTGTAGGCGAACAAGTAAGCGCAGAAACCGCGCGATATTGCGCAAGTGAGATAACTGGAACTTTCCACGCAAATCTTTTCGCAGAAGAAATCGATTTAGAAAAAAAGTTACGCTGTTATACCCGGATCGGCAGACTTTTTTTGAAAAACTGGCGCTGAGTTTGCCGCCACAGCCCGCGATCAAAATCGGACCCTCGCCAATGCGCACTGGAGGACACAAACAAGGATTGCGGATTGTGTGGAAGGCGGTGCCGGCGCAGCGGCTGAGCACGGCGCAACGAAGCATGGGGTCCGGCAGATGATCACAGAAAGATCAAAGCTCGATAAGGTTCGCAGGCGTTCCCGCAGAATCGCACGCCGCGGCCTTAGATTTCCTTTCTAGTGGCTAGCACGTTACGGCTGGGTGCCTGGTAATAAGCCTGTCCCCCGGTCGCTATTCGACGACGTATGACATGTTGGTTGGGTGGTCCCGCTTTCCAAGGAGACGTTTTGCAGCGGGAATATCTGCTCAGGAAAACAGTATGAATAATTGAAAGGACATCATCAAACACACATGAAAACAGACAATAGATTGAGTCGCAGGGTATCAGCGGGTGGTGTTCACGATCACAAGCAGCCTCAATGGTGGTTAGCTCCGCTTTTGCCCTTTTTGACATACATAAACATGCGCACGCTGGCCTTACTAATGTTCGTGAGTTTCGGCGTTCTAAATACTACTCATGGAAACGACGGCGAAACGAAGCAGCAAGTTACCGCGAATATTGAAACTCAGCTAATCTCCAATCGTCAACATGACCTCGCGCCGGCTGCCACACCGCCGACTAACTGCACCACCTCGGCACCATCACTCCTATGGCAGTTCCTGAGCAAAATGGTAAATGGCTTCGCCCAGGCAATGAACGACCCTGCGTTGATCGAATATGCAAAGGAGCAGGGAGTAGATACCTCTGGCTTACCGGCAGCCCCATCCCAAGCCCCCGCCCATCAATCAAAAATGTCCTCGTCGTCTCCCGCGACCGACTAACACTAAACCACCAACATTATGAAAACACGACTACACTCATCTTTATCGAAAACAGTTCTTCTGCTCGTATCACTTGCCTCGTCCATCGGAAGCCTGGCGACTTCCCAAGCTGGAACTAGTTATGCATTCTTTGTCAGCGCTGCGCATATCGGCGCGCCGCATCATCGTGAAGGTTCAGCCCAAGGCTATCTATTGGTGTACTCGGCAACCGACCCATTCGATGACGGTGGACTGGTATTTAATGCCCACAGCTCTTACTCGGTATACACACCTGACGGGAAGCTATTCAAGAACGTGGAAAATCATATCTCGCGGAGCGACGAAATTCCCGAGCTCGTGAGTTTACCGGTTGGCTCATACATCGTTGGAGCTAGATCAGAAAACAATGGGTACGTCCGGCTTCGCGCGGTGATCAAGCCAGGTCAGCGGACTATTCTGGCGTTATACGAATAGGTGCAACACCCGTGCGAATTTGCCGGCTGTAAACATTTTTGGGAATAAAAGCGCACCCAATTGGTAAGGAAAGGCATGAGGCAATGTGCCTTAACAAGAAAATAAAACCAACCAAGACCACAATAACACCAACATTGTTATGCAACCTAAAAACCATCAAGGCAACAACAACGACGCAAAAGAAACAGAATCACCCGAGTTAGCTACCTCCCTTTCAGCACCCAAGCGCCTCGGCAGGCGATCTTTTCTACGAAATCTCGGGCTGGGCGCGACCATTCTCGTGCCAGGCGCCGCTTTATTGAGCGGTTCCGGCAAGGCATTAGCAGCTAATGGCAGCGACACGCTCACACGAGGTGATGTCGCGATACTCCAGCTCCTCGCCGCCGCCGAACTGATCGAAGCCGATCTTTGGCAACAGTACAACGAACTGGGAGGAGTCGACGCGCCAGATTCAGGGTACAAGGCAGCACTCGTGATTCTGGATGGGGACCAGCCCCAGTATATTGCCGACAACACGGACGACGAGATGAGTCACGCGGCTTTCCTAAATGCCTATTTAGCATCCAAAGGCGAGCAGCAGGTTGACCTGAGGCAGTTCGCCACGTTGGCGCCCAGCCAGGTCTCGTTCGTCCCGCAAACTGGACGGCTTACGAACCTCAAGCAGCTCACGGTGGATACCAGCTGGTGGACCCGCTACCGCAGCACCACCAACCCGGATTTGGGCGCAGTCTTTCGCAACGCAGTCCCCACCTTGCACACTGGCCTGCATAGCGCGATTCCCAGACATAATAATGAACTGGGTGATCCGAACAATCCTAGCGACCATGTCAAAGCGATCGCCTTCACGGCGGGATTTCACTTTGGATTTATTGAACAAGGTGGCACGAGCCTCTACGCCACGTTGGCTCAGAAGGTAACCAGTCTGGAAGTTCTACGAATCCTCCTTAGTATCGGCGGATCCGAGATCATGCACTTTCAGACCTGGCAGGACAAAGCAGGCAATGCGACTCCGTTGACTGACTTCGACCCCATTAACAATTCAACGGTGACATTTACCGACCTGACCAAAGGGCAACCGCAGACGTCGCAGGCCAACCTGATCATGCCCGAGCCGTGCGAATTCATCAGTCGAAACCTTCCTGCTTGCTCAATTATTCGTCCGACCGGCCCAGGGCAGTTAGACGCTCGGGGGGCTATCAACAGCTTCATTGCTGACGAGCTCTTCAGGGGGCAATCCCCAGCGTTCTTGACACTCATCAATTCGTTGGCGAGCGCTGCGGACGCCGCACGGAGAGAGTAGGTCGGTGATTTGACTGTACTTTGCGATCTTCAAACGCCGCGCTCCAGGCCAACGCCTTAGCGCGGCGTTTTTGCAAAGACAAGTGTCGAAAAGGAGCAACCGCAAACGAGGAATTGCGGAAAATCACCGCGGCTCGCGCTCTGATGCCAAGGATTTCGGGAATAAAGTCGCGCGAAATCAGTAAGCACAGGTGAAAGACAATTTACCACGTAACCCTAAACCTTAGAAACAAACATATGTCCGATTACATTTCTCACGACCACGAACACGATGGGATTGATCGCCGCGGTTTCCTAAAATGCATGGCATGGGCCGGCACGGGAGTGCTTTGGACCATTAGCGGCGGCGTCCTTGTCTCAAAGACCCTCGCCGAAGTTGCAAAGACTGGATCGTCCTTACCTACGGCTACTGATCTCAGCTTTCTGCAGATCAGCGATAGCCACATCGGGTTTAACAAAGCGGCGAACAAGGATGTTACCGAGACATTCAAAATTGCTCTCGACCGCATCAACGCGATGTCTACGCCACCGTCTTTCCTTATTCACACCGGAGATATCTCACAATTATCGAAGCCGGAAGAGTTCGACACGTTCGACCAGATCATCAAGAGCTGCCGAACTAAAGACGTCTTTTATGTGCCTGGGGAGCATGATGTGATCAATGATGGAGGAAAGATGTACCGTGAGCGGTACCTGAAGAACGTCCAGGGCAAAGGCTCCGGTTGGTACAGCTTTAACAAGAACGGCGTTCATTTCGTCGGGTTAGTTAACGTGCTGGATCTCCAGGCCGGCGGTCTGGGCCAGCTCGGCGACGATCAACTCGAATGGCTTGAAGACGACGTAAAAGGCCTCGGTGCCGACACTCCAATTGTAGTGTTCGCGCACATCCCGCTCTGGAGTGTCTATCCAAAATGGGGCTGGGGAACCAGCGATAGCGAACGGGCCTTGGGATATCTGAAGCGCTTCGGTTCGGTGACAGTTCTAAACGGACACATCCACCAAGTGCTGCAAAAGGTCGAGGGCAACGTGACTTTTCACACCGCGATGTCCACCGCTTTCCCGCAGGCCGCACCCGGAGATGGGCCGTCGCCCGGCCCGTTGAATGTGCCGGCGGAAAAGCTGCGCAGCATGCTCGGCCTGACAAGCGTTCAATACAAACAAGGCAAAACGGCGCTCGCTGTCGTCGACTCAACCCTTAGCTAGACCCATTCAAACTATAAACACTCAAACCTATGAATACGTTCATTAGTAAGATCAAAATCGCAGCGCTGTTGTGTGGCATCAGTGGTTTCTCCGTGATGGCGTTAGCGGGCGAGATGAAGGACACCGGCACCGGTGGCGGCGGTCAAAACAAAATCGAGATCAAAGACTTCGCGTTCAATCCGCAGACCATCACGGTCAAGTCCGGTGCGAAGATAACCTGGATCAATCGGGACGAGGAACCGCACACCGTCGTAAGCGTGGGGAAGAAGTTTCAGAGATCACCTGGGCTCGACACCGACCAAGAATTCTCGATCATCGCCGGTGCGCCAGGTACCTACGAATACTTTTGCTCGGTTCATCCCAAGATGACTGGAAAGATTGTAGTCCAGAAGTAAGGCGCGATTGAGCCGCTTTATCGGACCGCTGTAGCATCGGTCGATGAATGTTATGAAAATGTTTCTAACAGCTTCGGTGAATCCTTTTGATGTTAAGGCCGCGCTCCTCGCGGGACACGCTCAGCATCCGGTCATCATTCATTTTCCAATCGCGCTCTTTATCGCGAGCGTTGTTTTCGATTTGCTGGCAGTCTGGCGCAAGCAACCGATGTTTGCAGTGGTCGCCTATTACAACCTGCTGGGCGCTGCGCTGACGATCCCCATTGCGATTGCCACCGGTCTGGGAGCCTGGCAATGGCAACTCGAAGGCGCGACGATAAAAGGAAATTTACGGCTGCATATGATTTGCGCAGTGACTACCGCATTGCTGATCTTTCTTCTTAGCTGGATGCGCTCGCGCGTCCGTAGCAAGGGCAGCTCACTGAGCATCGGCTATTGGGCACTCACGCTGATCGCCTTGGCGGTAATCACGCTGACTGGACATCTTGGCGGAATCCTCAGCGGCGTCGAATCGCCTGTTGGGTAGCACGTCATAGAAGCTTACCCGTAAAGATTCCACGGCGCGCGCGCCGGCGATCACCTCCAAGGCTAAGCACTATTCCGATCAACTTCGAGTTCTGCCGATCCGCGGTTTGTTGCACAAGACAAGTTGCGCCGCTGCGCTATAGTGCGGATTTCATATCATGCATAAGGCACACGAACTCCGGCTTGCCAAACGCACGGCGCGACTCGGCACGGAGACCGCGTTTGAAGTGCTGGTGAAAGCGAAAGCGCTCGAAGCGCAAGGCCGCGACATCATTCATCTTGAAATCGGAGAGCCCGATTTCGATACACCGAGCAACATCATCGAGGCAGGATGCGACGCCCTGCGTAAAGGCTTCACACACTACGGGCCTTCCGCCGGCATGACGGAATTGCGCGAGGTCATCGCACAACACGTGAGTAAGACGCGCCGGGTAAACGTGACTCCCGACGAAGTGGTCGTCGTTCCCGGCGGCAAGCCGATCATCTTCTTTTCGATCCTGGCTCTCGCCGAAGACGGAGATGAAATCATTTACCCGAATCCTGGCTTCCCGATTTACGAGTCGATGATCAACTACGTCGGTGCAAAAGCGGTGCCGATCCGGTTGCGCGAGGAGTTGGAATTCCGGCTCGACGTCGATGAGTTCGCCAGTCTGATCAACGATCGCACAAAGCTCATCATCCTGAATTCGCCGCAAAACCCGACTGGCGGCGTGCTGACAAAAGACGACATCGCTGCCATCGCGCGCGCAATCGGCGATCGCAACATCATGGTCTTGAGTGATGAGATCTATAGCCAGCTCATCTTCGAGGGGGCGGACCATTCCATCATGTCGATCGACGGCATGAAGGAGCGTACGATTTTGTTGGACGGTTTTTCCAAGACTTACGCGATGACCGGTTGGCGGATGGGCTACGGCGTCATGCGCGCCGATCTGGCAAACCATATCTCACGGTTAATGACGAATTCGAATTCGTGTACAGCCAGCTTCACACAAATGGCGGGAATCGAAGCGCTGCGAGGAACGCAGGACGTGGTGGATGCGATGCGCGCTAAATTCAAGAAACGGCGCGACGTCATGGTTGCCGGCCTGAACAAGATCAAAGGTTTTTCCTGTCGTGTCCCACATGGCGCGTTCTATGTCTTCCCAAATATCACGAAAACGGGATGGCCATCGAAAAAGCTGGCCAACGCGCTCCTCGAGGACGCAGCTGTCGCTGGATTGTCCGGCACCGCGTTCGGCGACTTCGGTGAAGGTTATCTTCGCTTTAGCGTGGCGAACTCGATCGAGAATATCGAAAAAGCGCTCGATCGCATCGACGCTTGGACGAAGAAGAATCTGTAGACTGTAGGGTCCGCTGTCCTCAGTGGATTCCAGAACGTTCTCACCGCGACGGTGATGGCCGACTCTAAAGGGGAGGTTGACGTTTCCATCGTGGCATAGCTAAAAGAGGCGATGCCAATTACCGCTTTCAGCAGTTTTTCCGACGGACTCAAACCGAATGAAAGAAGCCGTGACCATTTCATCACAAACACGAACCTCAATGACGACAATCTCTGGGTTCCATACGCGGACGGTGTCTGGTTCCAGCCATGTTGTTTTAATGTCACTTCAGGTGGATTCAGTTTGGTGCTGAAAGGTCTCCCGGGCGCGATGGTCGGAACGCATTACCACATTGCGGGCGTGCATGGCTACACGATGAGGGGCCGCTGGCGGTACCTGGAGCACGACTGGATCGCGGAACCCGGCACTTACATTTATGAACCTGCCGGCGAAGCTCACACGCTGGTGATCACTGAAGATTCACCAGAACCGATGATCGCGTTTTTTGTCGTGGAAGGCGGCCTCATCTATCTCGACAAGCCTACGAATGGTACTTTCGCTGCGTACGAGGACGGATTCACTCTGCTCGAGTTGACGCGGAAACATTATCGTGAGGCCGGTCTCGACGCGCTCAAACTCGACCTGCTCGTGCGTTAGTCGATATGACACTCCAGATGTGGGTGGACCTTGCGCAAATCGTCAGCGCGTCCGCAGTGACGTTAACACTGCTTGCGGTGATAATGACGATTCGACAGAACACCAGATCGCAAAAGGCGGTGGCGGTAGATTCTCTCGCCGCTGCGATCACCTCAATCAACGTTCCGGCAATCAAGTCGCATATCATCGGGTCTGCGCTGTCCAAGGCGACTGCGGACTGGGGTTCCGCCAGCCGAGAAGAACGAATCATCGCGCACTTTTTTCTGTTTTCCTTTTTCAAGCTTTTAGAGAACGCCTGGTATCAGCGGAGAGCAGGCATCCTCGATCAGGCGCAATGGATCGGATGGGAAACGTTGCTTCGAAAATATTACCATGCCGATGGCGTGCGTCGGGTCTGGTGGCCGGGTCGCAAGGACGCCTACTCCCCGGAATTTCAAAAGTTTCTTTCGGGAACAAAACCGGCTGATGAACTTGGCAGTTTAAATGAATTGTTCGACTACGTTGAACGCAGCGGATGAAAGTTCGACGCACTAATAAGCGCCACCGGTTTTTCGCTGCACGCTCCAGCGACTTGTTTACGTCTTGATCGCAGGCTCAGGTTCCGCTTCCGGTTTAGCGATTTCTGAAGATGGCTGTTTCTGTTTTCGTCCGGCGGCGAGTCGTTCGATGACATAAAACGTTACCGGGATAAGAAAGATTGCGATTCCCGACGCCGCGATCATTCCGCCGATGACCGTGGAGCCAAGGACACGTCGCGCGACCGCGCCGGAACCGGTCGCGAACCAAAGCGGTAAACAACCGAAGATGAATGCGAACGATGTCATCAGGATGGGTCGCAGCCGCAACCGGGCGCCTTCGAGCGCGGCATCGAGCAGCGGTTTGCCTTTCTCGTATTCGTCCTTCGCGAATTCAACGATAAGGATGGCGTTTTTTGCGGCCAACCCGATGAGCATGATCAAGCCGATTTGCGCGTAGATGTTGTTTTGCATCCCGCGTAACCAAAGTGTGAGGAACGCGCCAAAAACGGCGACGGGTGTGCCTAACAAGACACTGAACGGCAGCGACCAACTTTCGTAGAGCGCGGCGAGAATGAGAAAAACGAAAAGGAGCGACATTCCGAAAACCAAAGTCGGTGAAACGCCTTGCTGCGCTTTCTTTTCCTGAAACGACATACCGAGGTAGTCGTAACCCATCTCCTTGGGCATCGTTTGGCCGAAAACTTCTTCCAAAGCTTGCATCGCCTGATTGGAGCTGTAGCCAGGCGCAGCGGCGCCATTGATTTGTGCGGAGCGATATTCGTTGTACCGCAACGTGAATTCCGGACCGGCGATCTTTTCGATACTTGAGATGGCGTCAAGCGGCACCGGGTCGCCGTTCGAGTTGCGAACGAAGAACTGACCTACATTCGTCGCGTCAGTACGGTAATCGCCCTCGGCCTCAATGTAAGTTTGCCATGTTCGGCCGAAGCGATTGAAATAGTTCACGAAAAATCCGCCCATGAACGTCTGCAGCGTTTGATATACTGAGGTCAGATCGATTCCCTGTTTGATCACTTTGTCGCGGTCGACCTTCACAAAAACCTGCGGCACGTTCGGTTGGAACGTCGGGATGAGAGTGCTGAGCTCCGGACGCTTGCGCGCGGCGTCGAGAAACGTCTTCATATTTTGCGCCAGGAAAGCGACGTCTTTGCCCGAGCGATCTTCCAAGATAAACTGGAACCCGCCTGAGGTGCCCACACCTGGAATCACCGGCGGCGGGAAAACAAAGGCGATACCTTCAGGAAGACCGGCGAGGTATTTATTTATTCGCGCCTTGATTGCGTCGTATTGTTCCTCCGGCTTCGTTCGTTCGCTCCAGGGCTTGAAAGTGACAAAGAAAAATGCGTGGTAGGTGTCGGACACCAGGCTCAGCAGACTAAAGCCGATAACACTGGTGGTGTATTGCACACCGGGTGTTTTGCTCAAAAAATCTTCGATCTCTCGACAAACCTTGTCGGTGCGCTCAAGGGAAGCAGCTTCGGGTAATTGCAGCGCCAGAAAAACGTAGCCCTGATCTTCTTCCGGCAAAAAGGCGCTCGGTAATTTGGATCCGAAAAAACCCGCGCCGACCGCGAGCACAGCGAGCAACGCAAAACTGAGGACGGCCTTTCGAATAGCCAGGCGCGACCAGTTCACATAGCCGTGCGTTGCGCTGCCGAACACGCGGTTGAATCGATCGAAAAACCAGCCAAATGGGCCCCACGCCTTTTTCTTTGGGCGAAGCAGTAACGCGGACAACGCGGGACTTAACGACAGCGCGTTGAACGCGGAGATGATGACGGAGATCGCGATCGTTAGGGCAAACTGTTGGTACAACCGGCCTGTGATTCCGGGGAGAAATGCCGTCGGGATGAATACCGCCGAAAGCACGAGCGCGATGCCGATCACCGGGGCCGACACTTCACGCATGGCCTGAAGAGTCGAGTCGCGCGAATTCATTCCTTCCTCAATGTGACGTTCGACCGCTTCAACGACGACAATCGCGTCATCGACTACGAGGCCAATCGCCAGCACGAGACCGAAAAGTGAGAGGGTGTTAATCGAAAATCCGAATAAGGGGAACAAAACAAAAGTGCCGACCAACGAGACCGGCACGGCGCACAGCGGAATCAGCGTGGCGCGCCAGCCTTGTAAGAAGATGAAGACAACCACAACAACAAGCGCGAGCGCTTCAAACAGCGTCTTCACGATCTCCCGCATGCCTTCAGTGACCGCGAGCGTTTGATCGAGCGACACCGCGAAATCCATGTCCCCGGGGAAACGTTGTTTCGCTTCAGCCATGAATTGTCGCACACCTTGCGCTGCTTTGACCGCGTTAGTGCCAGGCAGTTGGTAACAGGCGACGATTGCCGCCGGTTGGCCGTTTAGCCGCCCCTTCAAGTTGTAGGTTTGCGCGCCAAGGTCGATCCGTGCGATATCTTTCACGCGCACAAATGAGCCATCCGGATTCGCGCGCACGACAATTTCCCCGAATTCCTCCGGTGTTTGTAATCTTCCTTGCGCCCGCACGGTGTAAGTGAATTTCTGTCCGCTCGGAATCGGTTCGCCGCCGACCTGCCCGGCAGGATTCACCGTATTCTGCTTTTGCACTGCGGAGATGATGTCCGGCACTGTGATTCCGAGCTTCGCGAGTTGATCGGGCTTCACCCACAACCGCATCGCGTACTGCCCGGCGCCGAACACCTGCACGTTACCAATTCCTGGAATGCGCGTGAGTTGGTCGACAAGATTGATATAGGCGTAGTTCGCGAGAAAAACGCCATCGTAGCTTCCTTTCGGCGAATAAAGCGAAAGCAGCATCAACGGCGCCGTAGTCGATTTTTTAACAGTGATGCCGTAGTTGATTACGTCGGCGGGCAATTGCGATTGCGCCTGCGATACCCGGATCTGCGTGAGCACGTGATCGATGTTGGGATCGGTCGCGACGTCGAAATTCACGATCAATCGAATGTCACCACTGTTGGCGTTGATCGAGTACATGTAATTCATGTTGTCCACGCCGCTCATCTGCTGCTCGATCGGCGCCGCGACCGATTGCTCAATCGTGAGCGCATCCGCACCGGTGTAGTGGGTTTGAACCTGAATCTCCGGCGGGGCAATCTGCGGATACTGCGCGATCGGCAGCGCGAGAATGCAGACGCCACCGATAAGCGTCATCAAAATAGCGATGACAATCGCAACGATTGGGCGCCTGACGAAGAACTCTGACATTTTATAGCGCTACTTTGCCTGATCCGATTTTGAAACGAGCGCGTCCTTCGGTGGCGTCCACTCTTTCGCCGTAACTTGCGCGCCCTCGCGCGCCTTTTGAATGCCTTCAACCACGACCTTGTCGCCCGGCTTGAGGCCTTCAGTCACTTCCCACATCGCGCCGATGCGTTCGCCCATTTTCACGGGACGAATGCTGACCTTATTATTTTGGTCGACAACTGCGACCTGATAACTTCCCTGCAACTCGTTCACCGCCTCCTGCGGAATAACGATCGCGCCTTTTTTCATATCGGCGACGAAGCGGACCTTTCCGAACTGTCCAGGCCGCAAAATATTTCCCGAATTCGGAAACGTCACGTAATAGCGGATCGACCCAGTCTTCGTATCAAGGTTGCGATCTAGCGCGTAAAATTTGCCTTTCTGCGGATACATCTCGCCGTTGCCGAGAAACAATTCGAAGTCGAGACTTTTGATATAGGCGTTGCGCTCCGTAGGATCAGGGTGGCGCGAAACAAAATCGGTGAATGGCCCTTCGCCAGCAGTCACGACGGCTTTGATCGGATCAATCTGCGACATGGTTGTGAGTGGTCCCGTAGTTGGTCCGACCAGATCGCCGACCTGATTGTTGGCAAATCCAACCATGCCATCAATCGGCGCGATAATTTTCGTATAGCCGAGATTGATCTCAGCCTGTTGCACCGCCGCTTGGTCGGCTTCCACATTTGCTGTGGTCGAGTCGGCGGCTGCAACGGCTGTGTCTCTCTCCTGGTCGCTGATTACTTTTTTATTAAGCAAATCGATGGCGCGTTTTTTGTCCGCGCCAGCTTTGACCTGGTTGGCGTGGTCTTTTGCCAAAGTGCCCTTCGCTTGTGCTAATGCAGCCTCGAATGGACGTGGATCAATTTGAAAAAGCAGGTCGCCCTTTTTCACTACACTGCCTTCCTGATAGTCTCGCGAAACGATGTAGCCCTGCACCTGCGCGTTGATATTGGCGTTGATGAATCCGTCCAACGTCGCGACGCGTTCGAGCACGCGCGGCACATCCTGCGGCTTCACAGTTGTCACAAGAACTTCAGGCGGTGGCGGAGCAGTCTGTGCCGGTTTACGCGAGCAACCGACAAACAACGAGCCACAAATCAGTACGGCGCTCACGAGAACAATTCGGCTCATACTTTTCTTATCGCTGCTGGCGTTTAGATGTCGAGCGGGAACATGACGATCCGCAATCTATCTTTCGGAGGATCGTCGATCTGACTTGCTTGCTGGCGTTCATGCGCACTCTACCAGCCAGCTGCCCGTTTCAAATTTCCACTCGTTAGATTGAAAATTGTTGAGATCTAGAAAGGCAGCCAGCCAGTAGGCATTGCGAAAATGCAAACGGAACCAATTAGTGCGATCAGTCCCAGAACCAACATCGCGAGGATCGGGTGATCGATAAGAAAATCGGCTATTTGAAATGAGGATTCTTTAGACTTCGTCATGCTGGCATCCGTCCGCAGTGTCGACTCCATTGCTGTAGCAGGTAGCCCCATGCGAACCGTTCTGACAACTCGCACGGTGCGCGGGGCACAGATTTCAACGTCCTGCGTCAATTCGTTGGGTCGCGAATAGTTAATATTCATGTCTCCAAGACGGCCCACTTCATTCAGCCGCCAGGGCTGTTGAGTTTCCATTTCCACCCGTGGACGCTATGAGCGCCGGTCATGTCACCGCCAACGTCCATATCGGGGATTTTCCAACACCTCTGGCGAGGTGATCGGTACTCCCTCGTTAGAGGGAGGTACCCAAAGTTCGAGCATTAATTCGTTTTTAAGGGGGCTGCAGGGGCATTCTTTCGGAAAGGCGCCGCCACTTTCTCAAACGCGAGCGCGGATCGCAATCAACTTCGTCGCGTGGCGCAAATCGCACTCCGTGCGTGGCCGAGAGGCTAGCGCGCCGGAAATTCTCCCAATCGTCTCGCCGCGCTAAACCGGTTCACGCCCACCAGCCGCGCGGATGGGCAAAGATGGCAATCGAGCCGATAACGAAAGTTAGAGGAACGATTACCCGGCAGTAGCGATCAAGCTTCTTCGCTCGCGCGACCTGATCATTGTTATCGAGAATGGTCGTGACCAAAACTTCAATCAGCGAAAAGAAAACGAGCAAGGTGCTGATCAGAAAGAAAACATCGAGCCGCGTCATGTAAGGCAGGCGCGGAAGTTGAGTATCCACGGCAAAGCGATAGGCGATCAGCGTGAGCATTGAAGTCACGGCAATGCTGAACTGCGTGTTCGAGTTCGTCGGTTCGGTCCAGAACACGGACCATGACATCATCACGATCAGAATAAGAGGAAGGATAACTTTCAGGATGTAATATTCGACATTACGGCGAGCAGTGAACTCGAAGACATACCCCGCGTACTGCATGCGAGGCGTTAGCGCATAAACGCTGGCTTTGGCATCCCATCGCTCTATGGCCCAGTCGGCTAACGTGACCGACGGTGAGATTCCGGCCGCTTGCCGGACTCCATCACGGATCCAATTCTCATCTGGCACAAACGCCACTTCGTTAGGCTGATATCGAATCGCCACGAACTGAATACCAAAATCCTGCCGGTCGAACGGGAAAGATTGTAGCCGCAAAGATTGCGTAAACGATCCGACGTAACGCTGCCGATAGAGGACAGTTCCATCAGGCTCCACCGCGGCAGACTCCGGGAACTTGCGAACCACCGAACTCGTTTCGTTGGCGATACCGACTCGCGGAGTCCAGATTTGGTCGAGCGCGTAGCGCGTGAGACCTGTTCCGATGTGCGCTAGCCGAGTATCTTTCCAGCGCAATACGGCGGCGATGTCAGCGGTGAAGTTTTGCTGGGCGCTGTCGATATTGCTGATGTCCACGATCCAGACTCCGACCGAGACCTGAGTTGGCCCATTTCCTGATGCGGGTCGCTCAATCAGAGCAGGTGTCTCAGCGCTACGCACGAGTTGGATCGACATCGCCATAAAAGCAACAACAAGGATTCGTTTCATCACTTCTTACCCGTCAGATTCTGTTTGAGGATCCGTTCAACTTCGCGAATCGCTTCTGGGTTGTATTGCGCTCCGTGATCCGAATTCACGATTAATTCCGACTCCGCGCCGTCGAGATGGGAGCTCCAATATGGAACGATCCCGTCCGAGCTATTTGGCGTATCGCCTCTGCCACGATCTCCAATGATTGAGTGATATGGAATGTTTGGCGCGATCGACAGTTTGTTGACCGATTGGACGAAACGATCGTTAGGCTCGAGCGTGTCGATACTGTTCGGCATGCGTTTCAGTGTGCTCGCGGCTGGATCAGCGGTCAGCAGGGGTTTCGCAGACGCGTAGATGAAGGCAAAGGATCGCGGAGTCCGGACAAGGGCAGAGCCGATGCGACCTATCCAGCCAGCGGCGAACCGGCTGCCGCGGTGCGGCGTGGCAATGAATATTACACGCTGGACGTCCGGTCGGTGAACAAAGAGAAGCGATTCTTCAAGCAGCTTGCGCGTCTCGCCCGATAGCGGCGTTTGCGTGGGGGCGGTGGAAAAGTGATCCCGCCAGATATTGTCGCCTGCATCGGTGACCATCAATCGGCAAATCATTCCGCCCATACTGTGACCAATCAAAACGACACGCTTGTGGTTTGGAAACACGCGCCTGATTCCATCAAGGTCGCGTCGAAATAGGGCGGCCGAGTAGGGATATGGGTAGCCGCTCGGATAACTGTAAAACCAGAATTGGTAGTTTTTCCTAATCCAAGGATCGTCTCGCAAAGAATTAACCATAGGCGCCCAGCACGCCGGGGTTTCCTGCAAGCCATGAACGAACACCACGGGGGTGCGTGCGGGATCATACTGTTGGAGTTGAGTTAAACCCGCGGTGTCTGCGAACTTTTGTGGATTCAGCACGCGCGAAAGGCCGAGTCGTTCTGGACGCTCGCGCGCAATCAACATTGCAGTCGGCGTCCTAAGATCGATAGCCAGCGGGAATGTTCGTCCGCCGATCGCGACCCGCTTTACGTTCAATGGATCTACGAACTCTAATCGCGCTCGCTGTTCCGAAAATCCAATGATAGCAGTGGCCGGTGCGTAAATGCGGCGAAGTCTGTACTGCTCACGAAACTGCCGATTTTCGCTGCGCCCGACGGCAACCAATGGCGCGCCAATTCCACAAACCGAGAAACGAGTTTTGAAAAACTGTCCGCTAACTTTCAAAGTGTCGGTCGGAAGCAGGTCATACCGACTCGGATCGTGTTCCGCATCGACGGGGCGAGGAGCAACGAGGTGAAATCTCTCTTGCCCGCAAGCGATGTTACTCGGCTCTCGCCATGGTTGAAGATTAGCGCGCTCGACATCTTCGACGACTCGCGCGACGGAGAAATTGTAAATCCGCTGCGCAGACAGATCGCCCGGTCGGCGTTCCAAAACATCTAACGACAGTTTAGCGGCTGAAAGATCATCGCCTAACGACAACGACGGCTGTTCATGTTTTGCACGAGCCAGATGTTCGGTTGCGTTCTGCAGTTGCTCTTCCTCAACCATGAGCCTCGGAACGCCCGGTTGCGTTGTTGTTACGTTCGCGAGATGCGCGCAGCCCGTTGCGACGAGGGCCAGTGCGATTACAACAACAGGTTTGCGGATGTTATCGAGATACACAGAAGCTAACTCTCGTTGCGCGGCAATCGCGGAACCCAATGGGCGCTCTGCAAATTCTTGCTCGCGTGCGGATTTCCACGCGGAAAAGAGGTGCTCGATCGCATACGCCACCGGGATCAAGAAGATCGCAATTCCCGACGCGGCGATCATTCCGCCGATAACGGTCGAGCCGAGCACACGCCGCGCGACCGCGCCCGCACAAACTTAAGCACACTAATCTCATTCGTTAGGCGCGGTCATGACAATGCCCGCTCCTCCATCCAATCGACGTAAAGCCGGCGCTCCGAGAAAAACCACCCGCCGTCGATTTTCACGAATGTGTCTAGATACCGAAGCGAGGCGAGCATCAAATGTCGCTGTCCACGATCGACCGTAATGTGATGCGCCAGGCAGTATGCTTCCCCGGTGGCTTGGTCGGGCGCCAGCGTGAAGAGTGTGCTCTGTCCAACGAAGTGGGTTGTGGCGTCGTACTTATTCAGCTCTGCGAACACTGGAGCGAGCGCCTCGCGCGAGTGCAGCTCCTGTGAGGGCGTCGGATCCTTCGCATTCATGTAGACCACGAAATGTGTATCTTCGGTGAAGAGAGCCATCTGACCTTTTGCATCGCGACGATCGGCGCAGTGCGCGTAAGCCTCCACCAGCTCCCGAATGGCGAGACGGTCGGCCGCTTCGCTGGGGGAGAGCGCGAGGTGCTTAGTCATGGCTGGCCTCAGATGGGTAGATGGCTCTTACCTTTTATTTGTAGAGCCAGGGCTTATAGGCAATCTCGATGTTGTATCCGTCCGGGTCGCCGATGTTTGCCGCGAAGTAGTCGGCTCGCCATTCGGGCCGAAGGCTCGGTTCCTTGATTGAAGTAGCTCCCGCGTCTATCGCCGCCTTGTAGCTGGCCCTGACAACGTCCGCGCTCTTGGCGGTGAATGCGACGTAAAGGTCTTTGGCGACTTCGCCATTCTTCAGCCAGAAACCCGGCTCGCCATTGATGGCGAAACCGAGAAGTCGATCGAACTTGTAGGGCATGTCGATGCCAAGCGGCTCAAGCACCTTCTTGTAAAATTCGCTCGACCGTTTCAGGTCAGAGACGGGGAGATAAATATGGTCAATCATGGGTTTCCTTTTTTGTTTTTTTGTTTGACTGTGACAGCCCCGATCAGGGCTCTGCTACCAGGTAAGCGCTCATGGTGTTGTTCTCCTGAAGTCGTTTTACTTGTTGCCGCCGTTCGCGAAGATGATTTCTCCCGTGAGCCAGCCCGCATCATCCGAGGCAAGAAATACGGCCACGCGCGCGATGTCCTCGGGTTGGCCGACGCGGCCCAGCGACGTACTCGCGATTATCTGCTTCTTAAACTCCGTCCCCATGACGCCCGCCGCGTGCGCACCCTCCGTTTCGGTTCCACCGGGATTGAGAGCGTTAACGCGGATTTTTCTGGGGCCGAACTCTTTTGAGAGCACGCGCGTCAAGCCATTGACAGCGCTCTTTGACGCCACGTAGATCGAAAGGGTCGGGTCGGCAGCGACACTCTCCGTCGATCCGATGTTGATAATGCTGCCGCCTTCCGCACCGAAGGCCGGCAAAGCGGCTTCGATCATGAGGAACGTGCCAAGCACATTCGTGTTGAACTGACGGTGAAACTCCTGCTCGCTGAACTGCTCGAAGGGCGCAAACGAGAAGACGCCCGCGTTGTTCACGAGCACATCGAGGCGGCCGAAGTTTTTTTTCGCCTCCGCGACGAGGCGTTGTGCGTCGGACCTCTGCGCCACGTCGCCTTGCACGGCAATGGCGCGTCCGCCTTTACCGGTGATCTCGCGCACCACCCGTTCCGCGCCTTCATGATCGCGCGCATAGTTCACAACCACCGCCGCGCCTTCTGCGCCGATGGCTTTCGCAATGCCCGCTCCGATTCCTTTTGAAGCTCCTGTCACTATTGCGATCTTTCCGCTTAACCGTTTCATTATGTCTCCTCCTGACTAACACCTTCAACGATGAGCCCCTGATAGATCGCCCCGTCTTTGCGATGCTTGGCGACACGCTGGTAGGCTTCACTGTGGTACCAATTCTTAGCGGCTTTTACGTCCGGGAATTTCGCAATGACGATTCCCTCGATCGGATCGCCTTCAAGGACTTCAAGCTTTCCATAGGCGACGAGCACTTCGATAGGATGACCCTTCATCGTTGCTCGGATTCCCGCCCAATATGTTTCGAGCTCTTTTTGATCGATGGTCTTCGTTCTCGTGAATACAATGTATGCAGACATGACCGCTCTCCTGTTTTGTTAGGCAATTATTCGAGAATTGCCCTTGTCTCCAGGAACGCCTCGATCCCGTACCTGCCATATTCGCGGCCGATGCCGGAGTATTTGAATCCGCCCCAGGGCGCCTGCGCATCGTCCGTCATGCGGTTAATCACAACGCGACCAGCTCGCAATTGAGAGGCAACGCGGCGCGCGCGCTTAAGGTCGGCGCCGATAACGGCGGCATGAAGACCATATTTAGAGTCGTTAGCGATTCGGATCGCATCGTCCTCGGAGTCGTATGCGATGACACTGAGCACGGGGCCAAAAATCTCTTCCTGGGCGATTGCCATATCGTTCTTGACGTTGACGAAGACCGTGGGTTTCACGAAGTAGCCCGCTTCGAGACCTTCCGGATGACCCTCGCCCCCAACCAGCACCTCAGCCCCTTCCTCGATACCCTTTCGGATGTAGGACTGCACGCGGTCGTACTGATTTTGTGACACCATCGGTCCAAGAGCGATCCTCGGATCTGCCGGATCGCCGACGGAAAAGGATTTCATCGCGGCCTGTATGGCCGTCTTCACGGAATCTAGCTCACTCTTGGGCACCAGGAGACGTGTTCCCGCTGCGCAGGCTTGACCGCTGTTCAAAAAAGCCATGGTGAGCGCCGCCGGAATGGCTTCTTCGAGCGCGGCGTCGTCGAGCAGGATCGTGGGCGACTTTCCACCCAGCTCCAGCGTGACGCGCTTCATCGTCGCGGCACCGTCGCGCATAATTCCTTCACCGACCGCCACCGAGCCGGTGAAGGAGATTTTGTCGACATCCGGATTGCGCACGAGCTCGGCGCCAACAACCTTGCCAAGGCCGGTAACGATGTTCATGAGACCCTTCGGCAGGTCGGCTTCGTGCAGAGCCTCGACCAAGACGCGGGTCTGCAGTGAACTCAACTCGCTTGGCTTAATAACGACAGTACAACCAGCGGCAACAGCTGAAGCTAGCTTGAGGCAAATGAACAATGCGTTCGCATTCCACGCAGTGATCAAACCGGCAACGCCTACCGGCTCCAACGTCACCGTGGTGTTGTCCCAATGGCGTGTCCACGTCATTTCCTGAAGTGCCTTTTCAGCGGCGAGAAACGAGTTGACGCCCGATTGCACGATGAGTTCGGCGAACCGAACAACGCCGCCGTATTCTTCAACCATGGCGGCGGTCAAATCGTCGAGTCGCGCCGAAGCGGCTTCGTGCAGCCGGCGCAAAATCTGCGCGCGTTCTTCTTTGGTTGACTGGCCGTAAGTCGCGAACGCTCGCTTGGCGGCGGCGATGGCGTGCCGTGTGTCCTCCTCGTCGGCTAACATTCCCTTGGCGATCACTTCGCCGTTTGTCGGATTGATAATGTCCATGACTTCGCGGCCATGTGATTCCAGGAATGCGCCGTCGATATAATGCGTGGTGATTGTTTTCATGGTGCTTCTCCTCGGACGAGGATTTCTGCGTCAGCTCCAACGTCAGTTGGCTGATTCTTCACAGAACCAGGTTGCAAAGTTGTTTACGATGCGTCCAAAACATCTTTACTATCAAACCGATACCGACAGGGTATCGGTATGGAACTGCGACATCTCAGATACTTCGTAGCTGTCGGCGAGGAACAACATTATGGGCGGGCAGCGAGACGCCTCCGCCTGGCTCAGCCCGCGCTCTCGCGCCAAATCCAGGATCTGGAGCAGGAAATTGGTTTCCGACTTTTTGACCGTCTTCCGCGTGGGGTGAAGATAAGTGAGGCCGGAAAGTTGTTTCTCGATGATGCGCGCCGCATTCTTCAGGAAGTCAATGACGCAACGGCGCGCGCAAAACGAATCGCTTTCGGCCAATCGGGCACTTTAAGGATCGGGTTTGTTCAGAGTATGTCCTGGCAAGGGATCGTTCCGGATTCATTCTGGCACTTCCGGGAACACCAGCCAGACGCGGAACTGCAATTAAAGCCATCAAGCTCCTCTGAACAGCTTGGCGCTATTCAATCGGGTTATCTGGATGCGGGCTTCGTTTTTGCTCCGTCAAACACCACCCGCGAGTTTGCGCAGTTGCAAATCGGCTTCCTGAATGTGGTCTTGGCCATTCCCACGGGACACGCACTCACGAAACTGAAGGAACTTCGATTGAAAGATTTAATTGAGGCGCCTTTCGTCTGGTTTCCGCGACGGGTAAGCCCAATCTTTTTTGATCGGTTAATGGCCAAATGTTCGCGCGGCGGCCTCAAGGCTCCTCGTGTTGTTCAAGAAGCATCGGATGAAGTCGTTATACTTAGCCTGGTGGCATGCCGGGTTGGTGTCGCATTCGTGAGCAGCGCTTCGCGAGGGCGACTTCCTCCAGGCGTGGAGCTGATGCGTGTGACAGATTTGAATGTACCGCTGCCTTTCGCGCTAGTGTGGCGGAAGGACAACAATTCTCCGTTACTTGCTCAATTCGCAGGCGACGTGAAGTCCATGGTGCAGCGAAGAGGCCGGAAGGCGAAGATTCTCGGTTAGCTACCTCTCACTATAGCTCTTTGGAATTAGCGATAATTTGCTTCAAGAGCTCATTTGCCGCGCGACTTAATGGACGTTGCTTTGGCCAGATCGCCACGATCTTTCGCTCAGGTTTGGGTGAAACGAGCGATCGATACTCTGGCGAGCCGGCGCGTTTTTTTCGCGCGGCCATCTCAGGAACGAGCGAGATGCCAACACCGGAATGAACAAGCGCTTGGATCGTCTCCAGTTGAGCGCTCCGAAAAGAGATCGTCGGTTTCAAGTCGCGCCGTTCGCAGAAATTCAACACCTGATCGCCCAGGCAGTGTCCTTCCTTCATCACGATAAAAGGCTCTTTTTCGAGATCAGCCAGACGCACAGTTCGTTTGCGCGTTAACGGATGGCGCGGCGGCAATGCCAGGCGCAATTCCTCAGTGAACAAATCTTTCACTTCCATCCGCCGGTCCTGGATCGGTCGACTCGCCACCCCAAAATCGATTTCACACTCATTGGCAAGCTTGAGCAACAGCGCAGTCGTCTCTTCCTCGACGACGATTTCAACACCTGGAAATCGTTTCGCAAAGTCACCCAGAACCGCCGGCAGCAGATAGGGAGCAATCGTTGGCAGCACGCCTACGATCAAACGGCCGCGCAATAATCGATGCGCATCCGACGCCTCGCGCCTGGCCAGGTCAACTTCCTCAAGGATCCTCAGCGCGCGAGGCAGAAAAGCTTCGCCGTGTGCCGTTAGCTTGACCTCACGTTTCATGCGATCAAACAATCGCTCGCCCAATTCTTCCTCCAGTTTCTGGATCTGCTGACTCAACGACGGCTGGGACACGTGACATTGCTCCGCCGCGCGAGAGAAATTACGCGCGCGCGCCACGGCCACCACATATCGAAGCTGGTGCATCTCCATAGGCGATTCCTATGATGATCACAGGAAACAAATATTTCAACTATCACGCCAAATTGCTCACTGTTCTCCGCAGCTCTTATTCGAAATTCCGTTCAACCCATAAGGAGAAATCACATGACAACTGAAGCCAAATGTCCATTCCACCACGCAACCACCGGCGGCACGACGAATCAGGACTGGTGGCCTAACCAGTTAAAACTCGAACTTCTTCACCAGCATTCGTCCAAATCGAATCCGATGGGTGAAGACTTCGATTACAGAAAGGAGTTCGAGAGCCTCGACTTCGCTGCGTTGAAAAATGATCTCGCGGCTTTGATGACCGATTCGCAGGATTGGTGGCCGGCGGACTTCGGACACTACGGCCCATTATTCATTCGCATGGCCTGGCATAGCGCCGGAACTTATCGCACTGGCGATGGTCGCGGCGGCGGTGGCAGAGGTCAACAACGCTTCGCTCCACTGAACAGTTGGCCGGATAACGTCAGTCTGGATAAAGCGCGGCGCCTTCTCTGGCCTATCAAACAAAAGTATGGCCGCAAGATTTCGTGGGCCGACCTGATGATCCTCGCAGGGAACGTTGCGCTCGAAACGATGGGATTCAAAACATTCGGTTTCGGCGGCGGTCGCGAGGACGTCTGGGAGCCCGATCAAGATGTCTATTGGGGGGCCGAAAAAAAATGGCTCGGCGGCGACATCCGATACGCGCACGGTTCGCCCGGTGTCATCGAGGATCACGCGGTGCTCGTCTCCGACGAGGATCCCGATGGCGACGTTCATAGTCGCAGATTAGAAAATCCGCTAGCCGCAGTGCAGATGGGTTTGATCTACGTCAACCCGGAAGGACCGGACGGTAACCCGGATCCGACTCTTGCGGCGACAGACATCCGGGAAACGTTCAAACGCATGGCCATGAATGACGAAGAAACGGTCGCGCTAATCGCCGGCGGTCATTCCTTTGGCAAAACACACGGCGCTGCGCCTTCGTCGAACGTCGGTCCGGAGCCGGAAGCGGAAGGACTCGAGGCACAGGGCCTCGGTTGGAAGAACAGCTTCGGGACGGGCAAAGGTGGCGACACCATCACCAGCGGCCTGGAAGTTACCTGGACCACGACGCCGACCAAATGGGGCACAGGTTTTTTTCAACACTTGTTCGGCCATGAATGGGAACTAACAAAGAGCCCGGGTGGCGCGCATCAATGGGTGGCGAAAGGAGTCACCGCCACCGTGCCGGACGCACACGATCGAACGAAAAAGTATCGGCCGACGATGTTGACCACCGATCTCTCGCTGCGGATCGATGCGTCGTACGAACGAATCTCGCGACGCTTTATGGAACACCCGGACGAGTTCGCTGATGCGTTTGCTCGGGCGTGGTTCAAACTCACGCACCGCGACATGGGACCGCGGGGGCGCTATCTCGGGCCGGAAGTTCCTGCGGAAGATCTCATCTGGCAGGACCCAATTCCGGCGGTAAACCACAAACTAATCGATGCGCGAAATGTCGCGGCACTGAAGGCAAAAATTCTGACATCGGGTTTGTCGATCTCGGAGTTGGTTTCAACCGCATGGGCATCTGCATCCACTTTCCGCGGATCCGACAAACGCGGCGGCGCGAATGGAGCCCGAATTCGTTTGACGCCGCAAAAAGATTGGGAAGTTAATCAGCCAGCCCAGTTGCGTAAGGTGCTGAAAAGGTTGGAAGAAATTCAGACCGCATTCAATCGGTCGCAATCTAACGGCAAGAAAGTCTCGTTAGCAGACTTGATCGTGTTAGGCGGGTGCGCGGGAGTCGAGCAAGCGGCCAAGAATGCTGGTCACAATGTGACCGTGCCGTTCACACCGGGACGCAACGATGCGTTGCAGGAGCAGACCGACGTCGAATCCTTCGAGGTCCTCGAGCCGATCGCGGATGGCTTCCGCAATTACCTCAAAGGCAGATACACTATTCCGAGTGAAACACTCTTGATAGATAAGGCGCAGTTGCTAACTCTGACCGCGCCCGAAATGACCGTGCTCGTTGGCGGGATGCGCGTTTTGAAAAACAACATCGGAGGGACGCAGCATGGCGTCTTCACGAAACGGCCGGAGTCATTGACTAACGACTTCTTCGTGAACCTGCTCGATATGCGCACCGAGTGGAAAGCCGTTTCACCTAACGGCAGCGCGGAGTTGTTTGAAGGCCGCGATCGAAAAACGGGTGAACTGAGGTGGACCGGCTCGCGCGTCGACCTTGTTTTCGGCTCAAACTCACAACTCCGGGCACTGGCTGAAGTCTACGCCAGTTCCGATGCGGAGAAGAAGTTTGTTAACGACTTTGTCGTGGCCTGGAACAAGGTAATGAATCTTGATCGATTCGACATCGCGTAATCTTCGGCACCGCGTCGGCGCCGTCCTTTCCGCGGCTCGTATGCGGCCATCGGCGAAAGTTCCCCGATCTGCAAAGGCGCGCGCAGTCTATTCGAAGAAGTGATCACAGTTTGTCGCCGCGCCGGATTTTCGCCTCAGCATTGTGAACGAGCCAAACTTCATGGCGACAGTGTTGGCGCTGATCGAGAGCGCACTCGGCATTTCCCTCGTCCCGCGCTGCGTGCGCAGCCTAAACCGCCCCGTGGGCGTTCGCGCCATCGCGCCGAAGCCCGCGCGGATTCCTCTGTGCGTGACTTGGCGTAAATCCACCGAAAATCCAATCGTGTCTGGGTTCCTGGAAAGAGCTGCGACCCGCGATCAGAAAGCGGATGAAACAATTGATCCGTCAATCGAACGAAGCCGCCTAACGAACAATTTTTATGACACAAAGATCCTCGGAGTCCACGGGGCTCGAACCCAGCAGCGATTTAGCGGTGCCTCGATAGAGTCCAGCTCAGGGTAGCTTGTCGAAAAAGAGATAAATCGCGGCAATTCGACCGTCCCGGGCGATGATGAAATCAGTTCCAGCGTAAGTTGGCGGCTCACCAGGGCGGCCCGCTACCCATTTGAGCCGCCCGCTGTTGCCCAATTCCTCGGGTGCTGCAATTGGCTGATACTGAAAGTCAGGGTGAGTAGACCTGATCGCGCCCGCGACGCGATCGATCTCGTCGCGGCCACGGTGGACGCCCGTTTTGGGATCATAGAACACGCCATCTTCGGTCCAGATCTCGTCGATAGCCGCGCGCCGACGCGCGGGATCGTTCTCACCGAAGACGTCCTGAAGATTGCGGGTTAGCAAGGTCGATATGCTGTAAGACATAGCTTGTCTCCTCGTTTACTTTCTTACTTCAATGTTTAGCGATGCGCTTCAACAAACGTTGAATTTACTCCCAGCTCCCAGTGATTATCTCCCGTACGCCTGGGCGATCTGGCCCACGAGTTTGGCCCAGGGCATATCCGAAGCATCGACCGCTGCGTAAGCGTCCAGTCCTTTCCCGACGGCTGTGATAGCCGGCAAAGCCGCGCAGACTTCAAGCGAGATACCCGCGAAGATCAACTTTTTGCGGCCCGTCGCCGCGATCGCGCTGGCCACGCGCTCGTCATCGAAAGCGTTGACCGATGAACGGTCGATAATCTCAACGCCTGGCAGTGCTTCGACGAGCTCGGGAAACGTTGGCCCCCACATGCTGTCGCGGGCAGTTGTCGTAACAACAATTGGCAGCTTCAGTGCCTTGGCCGCCTTGGCCAGGGCAATCACGTTGTGCTTCAACTCGCCGGTTGAATAATCACGAACACCGGTCATCAGGCCAACCTGGTGATCGATGAGAACCAGTGCTGCATTTTCAGAGGTGAGGGGATCGTAAGGGCGGATTTGGTTAGTCATTATATTCTCCGTTTTGGATTGATCAGGCGGCGGCGCGAACTGCCTTTGTCGGGAACGCCGGCTGGGACTGTGAAGACGCGAGGGAATTGCGTACCATAGGTGCAACCTCTGTTCCGAGCAGCTCAATCGCGCGCAGCATCTTTGCGTGAGGCAAGGCGGCGACACTCATCTGAAAGGTGAGGCGCGAAATTCCGCCCAACGCTTCGTTAACCTGCAGAATCTTTTCCACAACCGTTTCCGGATCGCCTACCAGCAGGGCGCCGGTTGGCCCGAGCTGGGCGTTGAAATGTCCTCGAGTCATCGGTGGCCAGCCCCTTTCTTTTCCGATCTGGGTAAAACTGTCGGCGTAACCAGGAAAGAAATCATTCGCGGCCGTGGCGAAATCTTCGGCCACATAGCCTAACGAATGGACACCGACTTTCACTTGTTCCAGGGAATGGCCCGCGCGAAGACCGGCCTGCCGGTAGCGGTCGATCAGCGGTCGAAACCGGCGGTGTTCACCGCCAATGATCGCGACCATCAGCGGCAGTCCCAGCGAGCCGGCGCGAGCAAACGAGGCCGGTGTTCCCCCGACGCCGAGCCACACTGGCAGCGGGTTCTGCACCGGTCGCGGATATACTCCTTCACCGTTCAACGACGGGCGATGTTTACCCGACCAGTGGACATGCGTGTGCTTACGAATTTGAAGGAGCAGGTCGAGCTTTTCGGCGAAAAGCGAATCGTATTCCTCCAATTCCAGGCCAAACAGCGGGAAAGCTTCGATAAACGAACCGCGACCAACAACCATTTCCGCTCTGCCATTAGAGAGCAGGTCGAGAGTCGCAAATTGCTGGAACACCCGTACAGGATCAGCAGCGCTCAAGACGGCTACTGCACTGGTTAGGCGGATCCGCCTGGTTCGAGCAGCCGCGGCGGCCAGGATTACGGCGGGCGCCGAATCCAGAAATTCCCGCCGATGATGTTCGCCGACGCCAAACACATCGAGACCGACTGCATCGGCCAGTGTGATCGCGTCGAGCAATTCGTTGAGATGCCGTGCGGGCTCGATGGCCTGACTGGTTTTCGGATCGATGGTGGCGGCTACGAAGCTGTCTAGTCCAATTTCCATGTGTATCCTCGTAAAAGTTCTACGCTGTTTTTCCTCGCAGCGTCTTGAGCGCACCAGCCCAGGCTACGAGCTGATCCAACATCGTGTTGACCGATTTTTCGTGGTGCTCCGCCGGTTTAAAAACGTTGAAGTTCTCAAAATCGGTCATGAGCGAGAGTTGGACCTGGTTTTGCACGGTAGCGACTTGGATGTAAGCCATGACCGCACGCAACTGCGACACGGCTCGCGCGGCTCCGGCCCCGCCATAGCCGACAAACCCCGCCGCCTTGTTGTTCCACTCACGGTAGAGAAAGTCGATGGCGTTCTTGAGCGCCCCATTCATGCCGTGGTTGTACTCGGGCGTGACAAAGACGTAGCCGTCGAATGAATCGATCTTCGCTGCCCAGGCCTTGGTATGCGGCTTGGAGTAATTTCCCATCGCTGCGGGAACCGGTTCGTCCAGCAAAGGCAGATTAAAGTCTTTGATGTCCACGAGGTCAAACTCGGCGTCGCTGCGTTTTTGAGCGATTTCGTAAGCCCATTTTGCGACGGCTTCGCCGTTGCGACCGGGCCGCGTACTTCCGATGATAATGGCAATCTTAAGCATACGTTTCTCCATTGTGTTGTTTATCGCAGGGCCTGAGCTGCAACGCGCTGTTGGAAGAGACCGGCGAACGCGGAGCGGACGCTCAGGAACACAACGATCCACAGCACAGTCACGACCAGAGCCAAAGGCAGACCGCTCGGAAGCATCAATATGTGAATGAGCAAAATGTTGACGATGATCGGAGCGAGCAGCGTCAGCGCGAGTGGTACGTACCGATTGACCAGGAGCAAGACCGCCGAAATGATCTGGAGTAGAAATATCGGGACCAGATAATGGGAGACGAAGAGCGCCCCCACAAACTGTCCGGCAATTCCGGACGGCGGAGTTGCGGGAATGAAGTGGAGGAAGCCGTTCAATCCGAAGACGAGAAAGACCAGACCGAGAAGGAGACGGGCAATGACAGTGGTTGTTTTCATGTTAAGGTTGTTTAGTTGACTTAAAGTATATTGACATCAAGATATATTTCGTCAAGCCACTATTTCAATGAAACGCAAACGCATCTCCAAGAAGCAGGACTCCGCAGGCGTGCATCTCTGGCTCGTTTTTATGAAAGCTTTTCAGGCGCTGCTTCCGCACGCGGCCGGGAGCATCAAGCGCACAGAACTGGGCGACTCTGACTTCCGCGTCCTGGAAGTTCTTCTGCATAAGGGCCCGCTCCCGGTCAACACCATCGGCCCAAAAGTTTGGCTCACTCCCGGATCCATTAGTGTGGCCGTCGATCGTTTGGTTAGAAAAGGCCTCGTCTCGCGCAACGATCACCCGGACGACCGTCGCGTGCGCCAGGTTGAACTGACACCGAAAGGACGAGCGTTGATTACGCGCGGGTTTGGCGAGCACGCAGCCGCGATGGAAAATGTGGCCAACGTCCTTTCAAAAAACGAACGGCTGACATTGCTGCGGCTTTTGAAAAAATTGGGCAAACACGCGGCCGAAACTCGCAGGTAAACTATCGGCGACTCTTGGGCACCAGGGAAGTGGGGTTCCTAGGGCTTTGCCTCGGCGCTACGGGGCATGTTTCCTCGCAACGAAGAGACCGAATGCCATTGCACCCGTCACATAAGCTTGTGTCATTAATGGAAACGATTTCACGAATCGTCGCGTAGGAGCATCAGCGAACCGCGTTAGCCATCTTAATGGTAAACGCCCCGCCATCCGCGAACAATATTCCCACGTGGGAACGACGTTGCAGGTGATGTCTTTCGCCGTCTCAACTTCCAGATTTGCTTCGCGCATCCAAGTCGCGTACTGGCTAAGCGTATCGAGGCTCGCGCTCAGCATCGCCTTACCAATCGTCGCAACTAATTCTTGACCGTCGTCCCGCATTGGCCGCTCTCCTCGAAGCCAGGCACAAACCGCAAGAACGCCGCCGGGCTTCAATGCAGTGGCACACCGTTCGAAGAAGCGCTTTTTGTCGCGAAAATGTTCGCTGCTCTCCATAATCCAAATGACATCGGTGCTTTCGGGTTGCGGTTGCCACACATTTGCGTCGACCACCAAAAATTGAAGTTGATGGGCCAATCCTTTACTTTTCGCTTTCTTGCCCGCCATTCGGGCCTGGACCGGACTGATCGTAAGTCCGGTGACGCGGCAATCGTATTGGTTCGCCAACCAGAAAGCTGAGCCGCCTATTCCGCATCCGATATCCAAAACCTGAGCACCGCGCGGGATCCCTGCTTTCTCGGCCAGCTGTTCCATCAATTTCACCTGCGCTCGATCGATCGATTCACCGTTTTCCCAATAGCCGTGGTGAAGGTGCTCGCCCCAAAGCATCCGGTACAAAATCGACAATCGGTCGTAATGTTTCCGGATCTCGGCGATATCCACCTGAAACTGCGGTGAGGAAATCATATTTGGCTTGTTAGGCATCAAGGAATCATTGCGCCGTTGATGCCAGTCGATTCAGTTCGAGAGAGTAAAGCTCATTGTTGGGGAAACGCTCGTGTAGACCGACTAGAATCTCGCGTGCTTTTTGCGGTTCATTGTTTCGCAGGGCCGCTACCGCCAGGAGAAGCTTGGCGAACGGCTCGAGGTAATAACCTTGGGCCGCAGTCTTCCGTAATTTTTCAAGGCCAGCCTCTCGATCAACTTCGGAACCAGTGAATCGAAGCAGAATCCGTAACGCAATCGGCTTCAGGCTCAGCAAATAGTTCTCTACGCCCGGGCCAAGGTAGGCATCGAATGCCTGTGGATCGGCCGCGAGCAGCCTTTGGGCGTAAACCCGGCCTGATTTTGTATAGGACAATGCTTGCAGCCCGCGACCGTCGATTAGGGCGACATAATCAGCGCGAAGTCCGTGGGTCAGCGTCTTCACGAAGAGAGCGCGCGCGTCGACATTTGATTTTTGGAGGGCTGCATCCGCCAGCCGGTCCGCCTGGTCGATCCGTTCGTTAAACGAAGTTTTCACTTTCGGGTCAGGGTCCAGCTTTTTTCGATTCTTGAAGCGATTATCATCGACAAAGAGTTCGGCTTCGAGTGATCCCAAGCGCGTCAGTTCGGAAAACAAATAAGCCGCTGCATCCGATGCAGGGCCCAGCGAATCCTCCGGGTGCGCCTCCTGCCATCGTTCCAGTTCGCGGTGCGCTTGGTCGAATTGCAAATCGTACATCCGCATCCACGCCGAATAAATTTCGTCCGATTTGAGACTAGAATCGCTTGCTACAGTTGCACTGATCGAAGCCATCAGAACAAGAGAAACGCCGAAGGTCGTGCGCATCGCCATTAGGTTTCGTAGGAGTAAACCTTTCTCAAATTGTGTTCGAATATGCTGGCCGGCAGCATTCGGGTCACGATTTGACGTCCGGCGACAAAGAGGGGGTTCTGCCATTGTCCAATGCATCCCATCAAAAGCGATCGCTGCTGAATATGTTTTGTCCGATTTAAGCGCAACGATTCGTAGCGACGGACCGCCGCTTGCAACGACGGCTCCTTCTTTACGCTCTTGGCCAGAACCAGCGCATCTTCGAGGGCCATGCAGCCGCCTTGTCCAAGGTTCGGTGTGCACGGATGCGCAGCGTCCCCGAGCAGTGTCACCATTCCCTTTCCCCAACGACGCAAGGGGACACAATCACGCGCGCCGTTTTTCAGAATTTCGTCTTCTTCGCTCGCATCGAGAAAATCTGCGACCGGTTCGTGCCATCCCGCGAACAACCGTTGCAGTTCTTGTTTCCGCCCGCCAGGCGCGTCGAGACGATCCGGAGCCATATTGGCGGTCGCGTACCACGTATATCGGCGGTGGCCGGTATTGAGGATCCCGAAGCGCATTCCTTTTCCCCACGATTCGCTGTTGTATCCTGGCGTAATTGCACTGCCCTCGTATCGGGCCAAACCGCGCCAAACCGTGTAGCCGCGGTAAATTGGGTCCGAAGGTCCGAAGAGTTGCGTCCTGATCCGAGACCGAATGCCGTCCGCAGCGACAACTGCGTCGTGTTCCTCCATGCGTTCACTGTTGAAATAGAGACGAACTTTGTCTTTATCTTGTTTGAACCGTTCGAGTTGGTGGCCCAGACGCAGACATTCGCCAGGCAGCGCTGACAAGAGAACAGAAAGAAGATCGCCCCGGCGCACGCAAAGGGCTGGAACGTCAAAATTCCCGAGGGCGATGTCCATTAAAATTTTGCCCGTGCTTTTCCGGACGAGAAAATGTGTGTTCGGGCCACTGCGCGCCATCACCTGTTCGAGCAGACCGAGTTCGCGCAGAACGCGAGTGGCATTTGGCCAAAGCATCATTCCAGCGCCAACCTCGCGCAGCTGCTCCTCTCGTTCGTAAACAGAGACGTCAATACCGATTCGATGGAGAGCGACCGCGACCGCAATTCCCCCAATGCCGCCTCCGATTATCCCGATATTTTTTCCTGCGCGTTCGCCCATTGTTCGCCCACTAGCAGTTCAGAAGCGGCTTCGTTGACGTGGCTTAGACAGGCGGTCACGGACTGTGTTCAACAATGAGTCGTAAAAATGACCAGCCTGGTGGAATTTTCCGGCTGCGCCTTAGAAAAGCGAAACGAATTCCGGAGTTGAGTGGCGGACACAGCCTGATGCGCGCATTGGTCTTATTTCAAGAATGAGCGATGCGTCCGTAAAACCGAGCTACCGAAACCCGCGGGTTCGTCGATGGGCTTTGCATTTGTGGCGTGAAGCGATCCTTAACCGTTGGTACCCGATCGCTCCCGCCTTTGCCAAACCGAATCCGAGTCAATGGAACAACCGCCAAGTGACGACGGCTTGGCTCGGACACGCAACCGTCCTGATAAACTTCTTCGGCATCAATATTCTGACCGACCCTGTTCTCTTTCCACATATCGGAATTCGGATTCCATTCTTGTTTACGATCGGCCCGAAACGTTTGACCGCGGCCGCGCTGAAGGTCGACGAGCTTCCCAAGATCGACATCGTCCTGTTGTCGCATGCGCACTTCGATCACCTCGATTTGAGAACGCTGCATCGCTTCAACGCTTCAACGAAAGTGATCAGCGCGACGCGCACCCGCGATTTGCTGAACTGGACTCGCTTGCCTGATGTAACCGAGCTGCGCTGGAACGAATGCGAATCAATTCAGACCGGGGCCGGCATGATCGACATCACCGCCGTGCCCGTGAAACATTGGGGCGCGCGAATGCAGTATGACGATCATCGCGGTTACAACGCTTATCTCATCCAACGAAACAATCGCCGCATAGTTTTTGTCGGCGACACCGCATACACAGAAACCTTTGTCGAACTGCGCCGGTACGGTCCAGTCGATCTCGCGATTTTCCCGATCGCTGCTTACAACCCGTGGATCGGATCGCACGCAACTCCCGAGCAAGCGGTACAGATGGCAAACGATGCCGACGCGAAGTTCATTATGCCGGTCCATCACCAAACTTTCAGGCTTAGCTTCGAACCTTTTCACGAGCCGATTCAACGCTTCCAAGCTGCGCTCCGGAGCAAACCCGAACGCATTGCGCTGCGCGAAATTGGAGAGACGTTCGTGCTGCCGCTATAGCTACCGCAGCGTTAAACATTTGGTCGCCTTGCATCATGCGGGCGTAACCATCGGCACCTTCACTTTCGAAGTCATCGGCGGAAGGTTGCGCGCGCCTTCATCGAGACGGCGCTCGAAATCCTCGGAAATATTCGCGTAGAATGGATACGCCGCCAGATTCGCCGCCACCGGGCGGTAACGCCAATGCTTGTACATCCAGAGCCATGGGGCGGGATTTTTCCGGACAACCGGCTCGAACTGGTCCCAGCAAGCTTGCGCCATTTCCTGGAGCGAAGCGCCCGCGGGAAATTCAATCCGGGGAT
>Ga0185299_10001700_pt1 | contig 39427 bp, 37 predicted proteins | sample PaiPotPPA55metaG_FD_128002 | JGI IMG/M metagenome (GOLD analysis project Ga0185299, IMG submission 128002) | Iron sulfur acid spring bacterial and archeal communities from Banff, Canada, to study Microbial Dark Matter (Phase II) - Paint Pots PPA... ...
GTGCCGAGCGGCTTGGCCTCTGGTAGCTTGCGAAGCGACTTGGTGTACCTCTCAAACTCGAACGCAGACAGCGCGGGCAGCTGGACAAGGCGGGGCCAAGGCTGACGCTGCTTCTGGGCATCCAGCTCTTCATTCAGCCGATCAACGCAATCGCGGAGATACTCCAGGGCATCCTTGACGGCCCCCTCGTCCCTCGTGACCCAGCTTGTTAGCCACGCAAGAGCACTGTCGACTTCGCGCTTGCTGACGCCCTGGCCTTGCGCGACCAGCAGGCTCTCGTCCCAGACGACGAGGCTTCTGGGTCTGCTGTTGAAGGTGTTGAGCAGGTCGAGGTTAGTTCGTCGGCTCTGCACCCGGCTGTGCGTTACCAGCAGGAACTGGCGGTCCTCGTTGTCCGTGGTCCTCGGGAACGAGGCGTACTCGGTTTGGCCACTGCCGCGGGTCTCTCTCAGGACCGAGGGATCGCGCGTTTGCGTCCACTTCTCGGCCCGTTCAGGATCGTAATCCTTTGAGTGGAGCAGACCGATGCAATCTTCAGGCACGCGCTTCTGCATGAGCTTGCGCTTGATGTCGCACAGCTCCTCGACCTTCGAGGCGGCGATCACGACGGAATGGCCTGATTGGGTCTCCTGGACGGCCTGACACCAAACGATAACGGACTGCGTCTTGCCGCAGCCGGTCGGGAGATCGAAGGCGAAGCGGCCGGTGATCTCGCCGCAGGCCATTGAGGAGTAGATTTCCAGCATCCGACGCAGTGCGTGGCGGTGCTTGTCGTTGAGGCGACTGCCGAAGCCTTCGAGGTCGCGTGCAAGGATCGTGAAGGCGTGTTCGGCAAGTCTCGCGTCGGATGTCACAGAAGCCCCTGTGGTGGTTGTCGGAGTGGCGATAGACGGCAGAAGCGTGCGCGTCGGGTGTAATGCTAGGTTTACATCTCGTCTAATGTGTCCTTCTTGATACGACGGCCGTTCATAAGTAGTCACCCAACGTCTCAGCGCCGTGCGCAAAAGCAGATAGCGAGACTCCAGGCTTTAAGGAAGAGTGATTTTCAGAGGTTATGCGCAGACCTTATGAGGCTCGGCACCCGATCACTTGAACAAATCTTGAAGGAAGGAAGAAAAAGTGGGGGACAAACGAAAGGTGGGGGACGAAGGACTGATGAAGACCGTCAGGCACCGCAACGCCGCGGGAGATATGTCGTTGGATGTTATATCCTGTCACGTTGTCTTTTCGGTTGAGCCAACGTGAACCGACCCTGGTCAATCGGGGAAAAGACCTGCGACGTCCCGCCACACCTGGCGAGCGGAAGCCTGATGCGCTTCTGTCTCCTTGGACAGCAGCAGAGATGACAGTCTTCTCGGCCGTCGTCGGTTCCTTGGCCTCGCGAACGCTCTGGACGAGCCGCCCTGCCTTCGCGCACAGCAGGACACCTTTCTCGACGAGAATGAGGATCGGGGCCTCGGTACAGTTCAAGGCCGCTAGCGCTACGACCAACGGGTCGTGCTTACCGCGCAGGTGGGGTCTACAAGGGCGGCATTCGGTCGTTCCAGCCTCGGCGGTTCGCCGTACTCCGCCCCCCACTCGACCGGACGTTCAATCGCCACCTGAAGCCCCACAGGCGGTGCAACGTTCAGTGTCGCTTCAAGTACCACGGTCAGCCAGCGGCGGGCGCTACCCGAGCACCCCTCCCCATGCAGCACCTAGCCACGGCGCATTGCGGCTGGTGCAGCGCCGTGGTACAAATTCACTCGAAACACGACGCAAGAAACCCAGAGAAACTGCGGATTTCGAGGCTTGACCAGCGTCTCCGGTAGGGGACGCCAACGACATTAGTTCGTGATGAAAACCGGCGCGAGCGAGCGCCATCCTATATCGGAATTGCGACATGAAATGAGGCCGTTACGCGTGAGCCTGGTGACAGTCTATGCGGGGCTGATCCTAAGCTTGTCGATCGGGCTGTTGAACCCCGCCAGAGCCAACGAAAGGCCGGCCTACGAAGTCGTCATCGACGAAAATGACTACCCGCAACTTCGCCAAGTGGTTTCCTGCGCGGGGTACCAGCAAGCAAACGAGAAAACGGCCATCCTTTTTACCTTCGGTCAGTCGAACGGTGGCAACCATGGCGGAGCCCCCTTTATCGCGCGTCCCGGTGTCGCGAACTTCGACGTCCGCACAGGAAGATGCTATCGCGCTCAAGATCCGCTCATCGGCGCAACCGGTCTTTTGGGAAGTCCGTGGAGCCGCCTTGGCGACAAACTAGTGGGTCGCGGGGTATACGAATCGATACTGCTCGTGCCGATCTCCGTCGGTGGATCTTCTGTCGCCGATTGGGTTCCCGGCGGGAAGTTACACCCGCGGCTGCTGGCGGCGCTCGATCAGCTGAAATCCGCTGGGATCGAACCCACCGCATTTTTATGGCACCAGGGTGAGGCCGACAGCCGTCTCTCGTACCAGCCCGGAAAATATACGGCCGCGTTCCGATCGATTGTTGGGGCAATCCGCGCCCGCGGCTTTCGCGCCGATATCTATGTGGCGGTGGCGACGACGTGCACATCCGATACGGACTATGCTCCGGAGACATCGGCGCAGGACATCGCCGTGCCGGATCAATGGGCGCGACTGGCGGAAGCGCAGCACGCCTTCAGGGAAGAAGTTCGGCAGCTTCCCAAGGTATTGCCCGGAACCCGCCTCGGCCCCGATACCGATGCCATCAACCCTGCGTGGCGATGGGATGATTGCCACTTCGGAAGTGAGGGTCAGAATGCGCATGCGGAGGCGTGGTTCACGGTGCTGACGGGAAAGCAGTGGCGTACGAGGACGACAGACACCGCCTTGCTTCTTGCGGTCTATGCTCCGGATGGCCATTTCGAGCGCGCCGAGGCGGTCGGTCGAACCAACGCCGAGGAATGCGCGAAATGGATCGACCTCTCATTGGCGCGCGCCCGGCAGGCGAACATGACGATCCGCGCCGGCGTCGCCTACGCTCGTAGCGCAGAGGCCGCGATCGTCCGTCCAATGTGCGTCGCCATCGGTCAGCTCAGTAGCGAGCGCGTTTATGAAGAGCTAAAGCGACAATCCTTCCCGGACGTCTTGGAAGGTTCTCATCTTCGGTAACGGTCAAGGCCACTTCCAATCTGGGCCGACCCCGCCGAGCTTAGGCCAACTCTCGCGAGCGTTTGCCGAAGAGCGCGGGGATCGATCCCCGGCTCGCCTGGCCATTACCGGGGCAGATAACGACAGGGGTGGGGGTAAACTGGCCATCCGTAGGTCGGGCAGGGATCGTAGGCCGATGGCGGGGCGCCGATGCCGATGCCAAAGCCGTTACCGAAATCCCACCCAATATAGGGCTCCGACCCGGCCTGTGCGGGCGTAACCGTCACGATACCGAGCGCCGTCACCGCGACGGCAAGAGTCGCAAGTTGTCCGAACCGCCGGACACCGAACTTGGTCAACCCGAACTTGGTGAACCCGAACGTGGTGAACATTGTATTCTCCTTCCCGTAGACGAGGGACTCAACATCGTCAAACCCGAACGGCGGGCGGTAGGATTCGCCGCGACATCAGCTCGCCGGAACCAGCTCCCAGTCTGTACTGCACTGTCGGACGTAAGGATAAAAACCAGCCGGGTAGGGGCAGTAATACAAGTACGACGCCGCGAAAACCGGAGTGTAGTCGAGGGCGTCGTAGTCATAGAAAACGGGAACGGGGATCACTCCCCACCACCAGCCGCCATGCCAATGGTGATGCCGGAAACCTTCGTGGAAGCCGCCGAAATGTGCGCCATGAAATCCGCCGAAGTGCATCCCGTGAAATCCGCCAAGGCCGCCGGCGTGAAACCCCGCGACATGCCCGCCTGCGTGTGGCGCGGCTTCTAGGGATAAGGGCGGGAACGACAACGCTAGGACGCCCGCAACAACCGCAACTGCTTGTCCCAGCCTCATTGACCGTCTCCATGATCGGACGTGATGCACAAACATTTAGTTATACGCCAGGCGTTCAGCTTGCATTGACGGCTGTCAATACTTTTTGGCTATATCGATATAGTTTGACGAGAACTGGGAGAGTGCAGATGAAAAGCACCCTCGATTACTGTGCCTCGGCAGATACCGCCCATTGTCGAAGTCACACCGGCCCGACAACAAGGCCGATAATCCGCCCGGCGGCGCCGGGGAAATTCCATTTGCCGCTCGCTGAGCTTGTCAGCAGCGCGCCGTCAGGGTTTGGCTGTAGGCGAGGGCCTGAACGCCTTTTCGCGAGCTCGCCCGGGATCGGCGCCGGACGCGGCGGCTTCGTGACGTCTTTTTGCACCGGTTCGATCTCCGCGCCCATGCTCTCGCGCCTCTATTGAATTGCTTGGCTTTGGCCCGATCGGGGCGGCACGCAAAAGCCAACAAATCGGCGGCGAGGCTTGAATTTTAATTCACCTTTGCGAGACGTGGCCGTCAGGCGCTTGCTCCCAAATTACCTGTAGCCGCCGCCGTTTGCTGCAGCCGCATACAGGAACGGTGAGGTGGGAGGTTTGCAATGCTTATGCTTCGCCTGTTCCTAAACCTCCTCTGACGCGGCGGCGGCTATTTTCACCGGATTGCCAGCAAGCGCTCGACATGAGGGCGCGCCGGCCGCGCGGGACGCTTATACGCCCGTGGCCTTCCTGTCGCTGGTCGACAGGAGATTGCGTTCTTCCAGGATGCCAGCCAGTCGCTCATATTGGGAGGGCTAAGCCCAAATAGCTGTCGCGCAGCTCGCGGCTGTCCGTAGCCGCAGCGGCCAGCTCCCGAAAGTGAGCCGCTTCCTCATGGTATCGGAAAGGGTCGCGTAACTCGGCCATGCGAAACGCTTTAAAACAAATCTTTCGCGATCCGTCTTCCACATAGGTTTTAAATGCGCCGCCCTGCCATACAAAACACCGTTGTAGGTCGCCTTGCCACAGGCCAGCGTTCAATGAACTTACTGAGAAAGCGCGCGTTATCGCGGCGATGGCGGACCAAGCCCATATGCCCGAGGACGAGTGGATACGCTACCGCGTCAGGCGCCTGCTTGCGTTGCGCGAAGCCGTGATCGATGCGCAGACCATCCGGGCAATCGACGATTTAATTGTTGAAGCCGAGGAACGGCTACACGCGCTAAAGGGATCTTCTTAGGCGCGATCATCAACTTGGCGGCCTCGTGACGTGTTTTTACACCGTTCGAATCCGCGGGGAACGCCAATCCTGAGGAATTGGCGTCCGCCTTGCGGAACGCCGCCGCTTAGGGCGCCGGTGTCAGCGTGATCGCGCCGATGCCCGCCGCTACGTTCAGCCCGCGATTGGCTTCGACGCTGAGCGGCTGCAGCGCGATCGAGTTGTTGAAGCCGCCCACCAGCGCGTTCGCCCCGATGCCGACGCCCACCGTGGCGCCCGCGGTCGCACCGACATAGCTGCCGGCAAGCGCACCCGGCGCAAGTGCCGGCGTCGGAGCAAAGACGGTCCACACAATGATGCCGCCCTGCGTGTAGCCGATATCGACGCCGAATTTGGAGATGTTCCCGACATAGTGCTCGAAGCGGCCGCCCGGGCCGGCGAAGGTGCAGTTGAGCGCGCGGGACGAACCGAAGATGAACCCGAAGCCGCTCGCGACATTGCAGGTCAGCGTGCCGATCACGACCCCCGGCGCCTGCGCTCGCGCCGGCGCTCCGAGTATCAACGAGCCGCCAAGCGCCGCTAGGAATGCGGCGGCAAACCGGATTGTCTTGAACATGACTGAGGATCCCCCGTTTGGTTGACGTAGCCGGCGTGGACTAACGTATTTCGTCTTCAAAGCGGCGCGGATCGAACACCACCGGCCCTCCCGGCGCAAGCGGTTTTGCGCGGGCCTGCCAATTATGGGCGAAAGGGTCGCGCGGAAGCGGCGCTTATTTCGACCCGTTCGCCTCGCCCAGCTTTCGCGCCGCGGCATCTGCGGTCTTGTGCCAAGTTTCGGCCGCAAGCTCGTCGCCGAGATCGGCGGCGGCCTGGGCACGGGCCTTCAGCACCTCAACCGCTTCGCCCCCGTACTCGTCGACGAATTCGCCGGCGGCCTGATCGATCGTCGTCGCATGATCCATATGACTTTAACATGGATCAAACTTGCGCGTTCCGCGCTACCCGGCTGGATTCTCTCGCCAACCTGGCCGCCTCAGGGGATTACGACCGGAATCCCGATCGTTATGACAAGCGGAAAGAGCTTAGGAGCAAACTCGGATGCGCTTCGTGAAAATCGTGGCTTTGCTGGGGACCCTCGGTCTGATCGGCGTTGTGCAAGCGGCATCGGCCGCCCCTATCATCCCGAACCCTGGCTTCGAGCAACACGGCAATGTCGTTCAGGTGGCGGGCGGCTGCGGCCGGGGCTGGCATCCAAACCGCTGGGGCCGCTGCGCGCCAAACCGCTACGGCTATTACGGCTACTATCGACCGCGCCCTTATTGGTCCCGGCCCTACTACGGCTGGTACTCGCCGAGCGATTTCGCGGCGAACGACCTAAATCGGCGGCAGCTCGGCCGATATCCGTGGTGAGCGCCGCCGCGTCATGACGGGCGGCCGTCCCCGACCGCGGAAGAATGTCTGATTGCGCGGCGGCGTCAGCCGCGCGCCTGGCCGCGCGAGTCGAACGGCACCACGACCTCGGCGCCAGGGATATTGAATTTGCGGGCGAAGGTGTCGATCGCCTGCTCAAAGGTGTCGATCTCGCTCTGCTCGGCATCGAGCGCCCTGAGTTCTTCGGCGTGCCGCGTCAATATCTCGGTGCGGCGCACGCTGAGTTCGCGTTTGACACGCTCGACATCGGCCCGGCTCAAGTGTTCCCACACAGCGTCAACTCCTTCCAACGTAGCGGCAATAGGTGCGGGTTCGGGCGCTCTCGTATCCGCTGTCATCACGGCCGCCGGCGCCACAGAGGATGGCATGACCTTCTCGGCTTCCTGCCGATGAGCCGGCTGGGCGGTCGGTTCCCGGTGGCCAGTCCCGCCGGGCCCCGTGGTGAGCCGCGCCGTGATCTGTTGCAGCAGACGATCGCGCCACTTTTCAGCTTCCGAGATCTGCCGTTCGAGCAATTTGACCAGCCCATGGTTCTGAGTGGAGCGCGCGGCGACGAGGCGGCTTTGCGAGTCCGCAATCTCGCCGCTGAGGTTTTCCAGTTCGGTCCAATCCGACAGTGCCATCGCGAAGCTCCCGTCAAATTCCGTGCGGCCAAATTCCGTGCGGCGTCGCCCAGGTGAGACACCCCGGAATATTCGCGACCATCGGACGCTATCAGTCGCTTTATGGTAAGCGCAACGGCAATACCGGCGAATTTTTCTACAATATTAACTGCTTCACGCCATTCATTAATCTAGGCTAAAAAGAACGCGGGCCCGAAGGCCCGCGCTCCGATGCCCGGAAGGGCTTTGCGGTTATTGCGCTGCCATGGCCGGCGCGGCCTCGCCGATCACCAAGCCGAGCGGCGATGCGGTCACATGCACGGTGGCGCCGTCGGGGATACGACCCTCGAGAATCAGCTGCGCCAGCGGGTTCTGCAATTCGCGCTGTATCACGCGCTTCAACGGCCGCGCGCCATAAACCGGGTCGTAGCCCTTGTCGGCGAGCCAGGTCTCCGCCGCGCCGTCGAGGACCAGCGTGATCTTGCGCTCGGCCAGCAATTTCTGCAGATGCCGCAGTTGGATCTCGACAATGCCCTTCATGTCCTCGCGCGACAGCCGCCGGAACAGCAGGATCTCGTCGAGCCGGTTGAGGAACTCCGGCCGGAACGCGGCGCGCACCGCCTCCATGACATACGGCCGCGCCTGCTCGATATCGGCGCCGTCCGGCAGGTTCGCCAACGCGTCGCTGCCGAGATTGGAAGTCAGCACGATCAGCGTGTTGCGGAAGTCGACCGTGCGGCCCTGTCCGTCGGTCAGCCGTCCGTCGTCGAGTACCTGCAGCAAGACATTGAAGACATCGGGATGCGCCTTTTCGACTTCGTCGAACAGGATCACCTGATAGGGCCGGCGACGCACCGCCTCGGTCAAGGCGCCGCCTTCGTCATAGCCGACATAGCCCGGTGGCGCGCCGATCAGCCGCGCGACCGAGTGCTTCTCCATGTACTCCGACATGTCGATGCGGATCAGCGCGCTCTCGTTGTCGAACAGGAACTCGGCGAGCGCCTTGGTCAGCTCGGTCTTGCCGACGCCGGTCGGGCCGAGGAACAGGAACGAGCCGATCGGCCGGTTCGGATCCTGCAGGCCGGCGCGGGCGCGGCGGATCGCGTTCGACACGGCGACGACTGCCTCTTCCTGGCCGATGACGCGGCGGCGCAGATTCTCCTCCATGTGCAAGAGCTTCTCGCGCTCGCCTTCGAGCATCTTGTCGACCGGGATGCCGGTCCAGCGCGACACGATCGCGGCGATGTGCTCCGGGGTCACCGCCTCTTCGAGCATCCGCCCCTTTTCGGCGCTCTCGGCTGCCGCGAGCTGGCGTTCGAGCTCGGGGATGACGCCATAGGTCAATTCGCCGGCGCGCGCCCAGTCGCCGCGCCGCTGCGCCTGGTCCAATTCGGCGCGCGCCTGGTCGAGCTGCTCCTTGATCTTCTGCGCGCTCGCCAGCTTTTGCTTCTCGGCTTGCCATTCGGCGGTCAGTTCGGCCGAGCGCTGCTCCAGATCCTGCAATTCCTTTTCGAGCTTCTGCAGGCGGTCTTGCGACGCCGGGTCGTGCTCCTTTTTGAGGGCCTCGCGTTCGATCTTCAATTGCACGATGCGGCGGTCGAGCTCGTCGAGTTCCTCGGGCTTCGAATCGACTTCCATGCGCAGCCGCGCCGCCGCCTCGTCGATCAGATCGATCGCCTTGTCGGGCAGGAAGCGGTCGGTGATGTAGCGGTGCGACAGGGTCGCCGCCGCGACGATCGCGCTATCGGTGATGCGCACCCCGTGGTGCACCTCGTATTTCTCCTTGATGCCGCGCAGGATCGAGATCGTTTCCTCGACCGACGGCTCGTTGACGAACACCGGCTGGAAACGCCGCGCCAGCGCCGCGTCCTTTTCGATATGCTTGCGGTACTCGTCCAAGGTCGTCGCGCCGACGCAATGCAATTCGCCGCGCGCCAAGGCGGGCTTCAGCATGTTGGAGGCGTCCATCGCGCCTTCCGCCTTGCCGGCGCCGACCAGGGTGTGCAGCTCGTCGATGAAGACGATGATCTCGCCCGCCGCGGCCTGGATCTCCTGCAACACCGCCTTCAGCCGTTCCTCGAACTCGCCGCGGTATTTGGCGCCGGCGACCATGGCGCCGAGATCGAGCGCCAACAGGCGCTTGTCCTTGAGGCTCTCCGGCACGTCGCCATTGACGATGCGCAACGCGAGCCCCTCGACGATCGCGGTTTTGCCGACCCCGGGTTCGCCGATCAGCACCGGATTGTTCTTGGTGCGGCGCGACAATACCTGGATCGTGCGGCGGATTTCCTCTTCGCGGCCGATCACCGGGTCGAGCTTGCCCTCGCGCGCCGCTTCGGTCAGGTCGCGCGCATACTTCTTCAAGGCGTCATAGCCTTCCTCGGCAGAGGCCGAGTCCGCCTTGCGTCCCTTGCGCAGCTCCTCGATCGCCGCGTTGAGGCTCTGCGGCGTGACGCCAGCGGCGGCGATCGCCTTGCCGGCCGGCGTGTCCGACGCCATCGCCAGCGCGAGCAGCAGCCGTTCGACCGTGACAAAGCTGTCGCCGGCCTTCTCGGCGATCTTCTCGGCCTGGTCGAAGATGCGCGCCAGCTCCGGCGACATGTAGACCTGGCCGGCGCCGCTGCCCTCGACCTTTGGCTGCTTGTTCAGCTCAGCATCGACCGCCAGCAGCGCCGCCTGCGGGTCGCCGCCCGCGGCGCGGATCAGATTGGCGCAGAGGCCTTCCTTGTCTTCCAGCAGAACCTTGAGGAGATGTTCCGGCGTCAGCCGCTGATGGCCGCTGCGCAACGCCAGATTTTGAGCGGATTGGATAAAGCCCTTCGACCGCTCGGTATATTTTTCGAGCTCCATGGGTACGCCTCCTGCGAACCGGCCGCAGCGCCCCCTGAGGCAGCCTCGGCGGCCTTTCACACCTCATATGGTGCGACGGGAATGCCGCTCAACCCGTGCATAGAGGAGCGCATTTCGGCAGCGTGGAAATTGATAAATGGCAATTTTCGGGAGAAAAAATCGGCCGTTCCGGGGGGGCGCCGAACTCGGCGGTCGATTAGCGGGGCAAGATTTCTCTTTAGCCGATCATCCCCTGTCATGCTGGCCCTGTCATACTGACCCAGCCTGTAGACCGCGTTCTGCTTATGGCGCGGCGGCGGACGTATGTGATGCTGATGAGGGGAGAACGGAATGTTCAGCCATATCATGGTCGGAAGCAACGACATCGCGCGGTCGAAGAAATTCTACGATGCCCTGTTTGTCGCGATGGGCGCCAAGCCCGGCGTCGAGGACGCCAAAGGCCGGGTGATCTACACGCACAATGGCGGGCGTTTCATGGTGTCCAAGCCGATCGATGGCAAGCCCGCCGGCCGTGCCAACGGCGGCACGATCGGCTTCACGATGGGCGATGCCAAGCAGGCCGAGGCATGGCACCAGGCCGGTGTCTCCAACGGCGGCGCGACAATCGAGGACCCGCCTGGCGTGCGCCAAGGAGCTGCCGGCCCGATGTATCTCGCTTATCTTCGCGATCCCGACGGCAACAAATTGTGCGCGCTCTATCGCATGCCGGCCTGAACCATCGCGGATCGGAACCGAGGGGGGCCGCTGTTTCTGGGCGGCCCTCCCGCGTGTAAACCTGCCTCGGCCAAATTGGCCCGCACCGCAAAACTAGCAACTCGGGCTCCGGGCTCGAACGGCTGCTTCGGGTGGCCGTTCGCCGGTTCAGGATCTGCATGATATCGGCCTTCGGCTGTACTGCGGGTGCATCTCGGACATCAGTTCGCGGCCGGCAGCTACGCGCGGCCGATGGTCTGGGCGCCGAAGCGGCTCGCAGTGCGGTCGAGCATGATCGCGCCTAGCTGCCGCTGTCACGAGACCAGAGTGGCCTCGAAACCAATCTCGGCCTTCATCAGCTTGGAGACGGGGCACCACGTCTTTGCTTTTGACGCGATCGACTGGAACGTAGCGCGGTCAATGCCCGGTACCTTCGCCGTGACCGTGAGATGGACTGAGGTGATGGAAAAGCCGTCCCCGTCTTTTTCGATGACGACGTCCGATCTGCTGTCCACTCGCTCGGGCACGAAGTTCGCCATTCCGAGCATTCTGACAAACGACATGGTGAAGCACGCGGCGTGCGCCGCGCCGAGCAGTTCTTCGGGGTTGGTGCCCGGCTCCTCACCGTAACGAGTGACGAAGCTGTAGGGATAGTTTTGCAAAGCGCGGCTCTCGGTCGAGACCGCCCCCTTGCCCTCACGCAACCCGCCGGTCCATCTGGTAGATCCAAAACGTTTCATGGCTGGTTCTCCATTGTGCTGGGCAGCCTTGCGGCGGGGCCTGTCAGGCCTGCTGTCCCACGGCTTCGAGGATCAGGTGCGCGATTTCGTCGGGATGGGAGATCAGCGCGAGATGGCTCGCCTTCACCTCGATGGTCTTGGCGCCCATGCGCTTGGCCATGAATCGCTCGAGGTCTGGATTAATTGTGCGGTCCTCGGTCGAAACGGCGTAATAGCTCGGCTTTGATCGCCAGGCCGCGTTCGTGGTCTTGCCGGTGAGCAGAGCCTTGTGAAACGGCTCCTGCACCGCATAGAGCACTCTTGCCTTCGTTTCCGGGAGGTCGCCCGCGAAATCGCGCAGGAAGGCCTCCTCGGAAAGGCGTCCCTCGTCGCCGTCGAACACGATGCCGGCCGTCGCCGGCGGCGTTGGAAACCGCTGCGCCAGAGCTGCATAATCCTCGCCGGCATCCGGCGCGCGCGCCGCTACGTAGACCAGCGCCGAAACGTTCGGATGCACGCCCGCCTCTGTGACGATCATTCCGGAAAAGGAATGGCCGACCAGAACCGTCGGGCCGTCCTGCCTCGCCAGCACACGCTCGGCCGAAGCCACCGCCTCAGGCAGCGTGGTCAAGGGATGTTGCACGGACGTGACGTTCAGTCCCGCCGCCTGCAATCGCGCAATCACCTCGGACCAGCACGAGCCGTCGGCGAACAGCCCGTGGACGAACACGACGTTGCGCGCCTTCGGCGGAGTCGTGTTTGCGGCCATGCCGCGAGTGGAGATCAGCGAGGCCGCTGCGCCGGCAAGCAGCGCGGTCGAAAAACTGCGTCGGTTCATCGTCATGATGTCTCTTCCTTCGATCCTGAGAGGTGAGGGGCAGCTTTGATGCCGCGGAACGGCCGCGCAGGTTCAAGCAGGTCGCGGGTTCGATCAGGCCCTTGCATCAGCGCCTCGACGTTGGGTGAACGCACGATGATGCCGCCCTGCGCGAAGGCCTCGTGGTTGTTCTCGATGCTGTCGCGGTCGTAGAGATAGTTGACCATGATGCCGAAGGATTCCTGGATCGCACACAGCTCGGTGTTGCCGAGCCAGTTGATCCGCTCCAGCCGCGCTCCGTTGCCGAGGTGAAAACGCGCCACCGGGTCGATGCGGTTGGCGGCAGATGGCCGCTGCGTCAAGTAGGTCGCACCAAGCCGCATCAAGGCTGCGCGTAGCGGTTCGCTTTGCTCCGGGTCGACCCACCAGCCGTCGCGCGCGAGCTTCGGCAGCAGCGCGGCATCGGGGTTGCGTTCCTCTGCAAGCTGTTGCGTGAGCCAGCGCCGGCATCCCGGCACCGGCGACAGCGTCGAAAATCGCTTGAGCTGCGGAAATTCCGACTGCAGCTCCTCGACCACCTGCTTGATCAGGAAGTTGCCGAACGAGACGCCGCGCAGGCCGTCCTGACAGTTGGAGATCGAATAGAAGATCGCGGTGTCCGCGCCTGCCGCCTGCGCCCGTGCCGTATCCTCCTCCACATCCCGCGACAACAAGGGCGGCATCGAGGCGGCCAGTCCCTCAACCAGCGCGACCTCGACGAAGATCAGCGGTTCGCCGGGCAGCGCGGGATGGAAAAAGGCGAAGCACCGCCGGTCGGGCGCGAGACGGCGCCGCAGATCGTCCCAGCCCTTGATCGCGTGCACCGCCTCGTAGGCGATCAGCTTCTCCAGCACCGCCGCCGGCGACTGCCAATCGATCCGCCGCAGCTCGAGAAAGCCGCGGTTGAACCAGGATGCGAACAGATGCTTGAGGTCGGCATCGAGCAGCTTCAGCTCCGGCTCGTCGTGCAGATGCGCAGTGATCTCGCTGCGCATCGCGATCAGTGTGCCGGTGCCACCGGGCGCCATGTTCATCCGCCGCAGCAATTCCTGCCGGGGCGGATCGGCGGCCTGCGCGAGGGCGGCCGCGGCTTCAGCCGTGGTATCGGCGAGGTAGCGTTCCGCCGCGATACGCAGCGTCGCTGCGTCGGGCTGAAACTCGGTCGCCAGATAGCGTTGGAAGCCGTGCCGGTCGCCCGCATCGAGCGCGTCCAGCACGCCGTGCAGCTCGCGCGCCAGCAGCGCGCCGGAGGCCTCGCCGCGCTCCGACAATAGTGTTTCCGCGAGCTCTCTGGCCCGGTCGAGCGGCGTCGTCGTTGCGTTGGTTGAGCCGTTTGAGCGTTGGGTGGTGGGGCTCATGATCGCCTCCTTATGCACGGGTGACCATGCTTGCGTTCGGCTTCACGGCCTGCGCGCGGAATTTGGCGGGTGGCGCATAGAGGCCGCCTGACGCCGTGACGAGGTCGTCGATCGTCCTCGCGGCGAGCCACTCACGGGTCGCCGTCGCGACATCGATACCGAGGTCCGCCGGAAACATCACGATGCCGCGGCGGCGCAGGTCGTTTCCCGCGTCCGGGCATTGCCGCCTGCCGAACTCGGTGTCGCCGGCCACCGCACGCAAGGCGGTTTCGCGCTCCTGCATCGACCGGCAGCGCAGCAGGTTGGCGACGCCCCGCTCTGTGATGACGTGGGTCACGTCGTCGCCGTAGATCATGATCGGCGGCAGCGCGAAGCCGGCGGAGGCGGCAAGATCGAACGCATCCAGACGCTCGACAAAGCTGGGCGCGCCGTTCGGCTGATGGGTCTGCACCATCTGCACGACGAGCTTGCGTCCGCGCAGGCTCTCGCCTGCTTCCTGGCCGGCGTGCAGCCAGGCGGGGCTGTCGTGGCGGCGGCCGCGCGGGTCGGCGCCCATGTTCGGTGCGCCGCCGAAGCCGGTGATCCGGGCCTTGGTCGCTGTCGAGCTGTTGCCTTGCGGGTCGATCTGCAAGGTGCCGCCGATGAACAGGTCGCAGGCATATTGTCCGGCGACCTGCGCGAGCGCGCGGTTAGAGCGCAGATTGCCGTCGGTGCCGACCGGAAACACGTCGGGGCGGCTTGAGACGTAGCGCTCCATGCCAAGCTCGGAACCGAAGCAATAGACGCTGTCGACGAAGCCGGCTTCGATCGCGGGTATCAGGGTCGGATGCGGGTTCAGCACGAAATGCCGAGCGATCTTGCCTTTGAGGCCGCGCTGGGCGGCGAAGGTCGGCAGGATCAGTTCGATCGCTGCGGTGGCATAGCCGATGCCGTGGTTCAGCCGCCGCACCTCGTAGGGCTCATAGACGGCGGCGATCGCCATCATCGCCATCAGGACGTTCTCGTTCCGGATCTTGGCGGGATCGCGCGTGAACAGCGGATCGATCAGATAAGGCTTTGGGCTCGGTACGACGAAATCGACCCAGTCGCCGGGCACGTCGACCCGCGGCAGGTGGTCCGCGATCTCGTTGACCTGCGCGATGACGATGCCGCCGCGGAACGCGGCCGCTTCGGCAATCGTGGGCGTATCCTCGGTGTTCGGACCGGTATAGAGATTGCCGTCGCGGTCGGCCTTGTCGCCGACGACAAGCGCGACTTGCGGTGTCAAATCCACCAGCGTGCGCGCGTACAGTTCGAGATAGGTGTGGATCGCGCCGATCGTCAGGGCCTTCGACGTGACGAGTTCTGCGAGCCGGCGGCTTTGCGGTCCGGCATACGAAAAATCCAGCCGGTTCGCGATGCCGCGTTCGAACACCGCGAGATGGTCGGGCAGCGCGAGGACGGATTGCACCATGTGCAAATCATGGATCCGTACCGGATCCACGTTGGCCAGGGCGGACGCGAGAAAATCGGCCTGCTTCTGATTGTCGCCCTCGATCGCCACGCGGTCGCCGGGCTCGATGATCGCTTCGAGCAAGCTGGTCGCGCGCTTGGCGGGGCAGACTTTTCCGGTTGCACCGCACACTGCAGCGGCTCGCACCAGCCGCGCGGCGCGATCCGGATGCCTCGATTGGTGTGACATGGCCAAGCTCCTTCGCTTGCTGCCCCTTGAACGAAGGTAGGAGGCCGTCATTGATTATGCAGACGATATTTTGTAATATGATTGATCGACGAAGAGGATTAATCCCGTGCTGGATTTCGAGCTGTTGCGCGCCTTCGTTGCCGTAGCCGATTGCGGCGGTTTTCATCGAGCGGCCGAGCGGCTCAATCTGACGCAATCGACGGTCAGCCAGCAGATCAAGCGGCTCGAGCTCGAGACCGAGCGTCCCTTATTCCGGCGCACGACACGCAGCGTTGCGCTGACGGATGACGGCGAGATGCTGCTCGGCGACGCGCGTCGCCTGCTGCAACTCGAAGAAGCCGCCCGTCTGCGCCTGGCGGCGCCGCGCATATCCGGCACGGTGCGTCTGGGTGTGGTCGAAGAGGTCGCAGGCGGCTCGCTGCCTTCCGCCCTCGGTCGCTTCGCCGCGGCCCATCCCGGTGTGAAGCTCGAGGTACAGATCGGCGTCAGCGCGGATTTGATCGAACAGCTCAATGCAGGGCGGCTCGACGTCGTGTTCGCCAAGCGTCCGCTGGGAACCTCGAAAGGGCGTCTGGTGTGGCGCGAACCGCTGGTCTGGGCCGCGGCCGACACGTTCGATCTCATTCCCGGCGCAGCGCTGCCGCTGGCGCTCTATCGCGAACGGTCCGTCTCACGCGAGGCAGCGCTCGCCGCGCTCCGGGGTGGCGAACTCATCTGGGAGATCGTCTACACCAGCCCTAGCCTGACAGGCGTGCGCGCAGCGGCGCTTGCGGGCCTCGCCATTGCGCCGCTTCCGGCGAGCGCAGTCACCGCAGGCCTGCGCATTCTCGGCGCCGAGCTGGGCTTGCCGCGTTTGCCCGATCTCGAGTTCGCGATCTACGAAAAGGCAAGGCCGGACAATGCCGCGGCGGCGCTCGCGGCAGCTCTGCTGGCGCTCGCGCAAGGTCCATCGCGCCCGACGATTTGAGACGGCCAAGTCTTCAAGGCTGCCTGAAGTCGGTTAGGGGCGGATTGGGCCATTCTTGCTGTTGCGGGCCCGCGGCTCCGTTGCGCCGCTTCCGGGCGTCCGCTGCTGTTATCAGCCGTTTTGGAGACGATAGCGGAGCCAAACCGCGCCGCCCTCCAACACCTCGGTGCTCATCAATGTCATTGAGCGGATCGGCGCTGCGACGCCGGCATCGCTGTCGCTGGAGTCGAAGATGCTCGGCGCGCCCTTCGATCCATCGACCGCGGGGCAGATCGCAACGCTGATCTCGTCGATCAGCCCGGCCCGCAGAAAAGCCCCGTTCGAGCCGCCGCCGCCTTCGAGCAGCAGGCGTTCGATGCCCAGCTCGCGGTTCAGGATTTCCAGCGCCAATCCGAGATCAAGCTCCTCTTCGCCGGCAAAGATGTAGGAGACGCCGTCCTGCCGGAGCCCCGCCAGATGTGCCTCGGAAACCCGTTGCGTCAGCACGACGACGATCGGGTCGCCGCCGATGTCGGAGCGTCCCCACGCGATCTTGCTCTGCGCATCGAGCGCGATGCCGTAGGCCGCGGCATCGCGCCGGGCCAACCACGGTTCCCTTGGATAGGCCTGGTCGGTTTGATCGGGGTAGGAACCGGCCTTGGCGTATTCGCTGCCGGTTACGCGGCCGATCAGCCAGGAGCCGCCGCCGAGTTGCTCATGCAGGCGCTCGAACAGCCCCGGCATGCGGTTCTCGGTGGGCCGCCATCGGCTGCCGAGGATGCGGCCGTCGACGCTCGCGTTCATATGGCAGATCAGATAGGGCTTCATCCGCCCCTCGCGCGTGGAAGAGTGTGCATTGAATCCCCCCAGAGAGGACCTCCATGACAAATCCGCGTTTTAAGACAGCGCTTTGTCTCCTGTCGATCAGTGGGGCGCTGATCCTTGCTGCACCTTCCGCGGCGCAGCAGCGCCCGCCAATCGTTGAAAAGCTCGCCAAGGCGTATGGTATCGAGTCGTTCGGGCAAATCGAAGCAATCCGCTATACCTTCAACGTACAATCCCCAGGACGCGATCTCTCTCGATCATGGACTTGGGAGCCCAAAACCGACCAGGTCACGTACGAGGGGAAAGACAAGTCCGGCAAGCCTGTGAAGGTTGCATACCTGCGTTCTCAGCTCGGGAGCCAGCCGGCCGGAGTGAAGGAGGACATCGATCCGGGGTTCTTGAATGATAATTATTGGCTCATCCTCCCATTTCATATCGTCTGGGACACCGACGCTATTGTCGAAGACACCGGCATGCAGAAGCTGCCGCTGGGGCAAGGTTCTGCCGAGAAGGTCGTAGTGAAATATCCTTCCGACGGCGGCTATTCGTCGGGTGATAGCTGGGAACTCTATGTCGGCTCCGACGGTCGAATCGAAGAAATGGCCTATCGCGCGGGAGGACCCGCCAAGCATGTCGTCACTGCGACCTGGGCTGGTTACAAGAAAGCGGGACCGCTGCTCGTTTCGCTCGAGCACCGGGGAACGAACAACGGCCAGCCGGCGCACGTTTTCTTCTCGAATGTGGCCGTCAAGCTAGCGGGATCAAACACCTGGATGGGCGCGCAATAAGCGGCGAGTCTGCCGATGCTTGCGTTCAGGCGGGAAGGGGCCAGCCGATCCAATTGCACAGCGCTTCGCCCATGACCAGTTCGAGATCGCGGCCCTTCAGCCAGGGCAGTTCCTCGGTGAACACCGTCACGCATTGCCGCCAGGAACACGGCATCCGCGTGATGTCGGTGCCCCAGAACACCCGCTCCGGGCCGAACGCGTCGAAGACGCGATGCAGGTGCTCGTGGAAGCTGCGGAACGGATAGGAATCTTCCGCGTAGCCGGGTTGACCGGTCGCCTTGACCGCGAGGTTGGGGTATTTGGCGAGCGCCAGCAGCTCGGGCTGGAAGCGGTAGGCAGCTTCGCCGCGGCTCCCCGGCGGCACCGCCATGTGGTCGACGATCAGTTTGAGCCCGGGGTGACGCTCGGCGATCTCGCCGACCGTCGGCAGGAACAACGCGGCGGCGAGCGCCACCGGCACGCCGGCCCGCTCGGCCGCGGGCCACAGCCAGTCGAGGCTGCCGTCGGTCATCCACTCCCGCTTGTGCCGCTCGTTGAAATAAAAGCGCAGCCCGAGCATGCCCGGCCGCTCCTTCCACTGCGCGACGAGATCAGGGCCCTTCGGGTCGTCGAGATAGAACCATCCCATGATCGCGAAGCGGCCGGGATATTGCCGCACCGCTGCGATGGCCAATTCGTTCGAGTCGGGATCCCACAGCACCGGGTGGATCAGCGCGCGGTCGACGCCGGCTTCGTTCATCGCGGCGATCGCCTGCTCGGCGGAGAGCGGCTCCTGGCGGTGTTGCGGCGACGGCGTACCCTTTTCCCAGAGATGAAGCTGGCCATCGGCGATCAGCATCTGGCGCATCCTTTCGATCCGGAGATGGTCAGAATACGCCGTCGCTGAAATCCGCTGATAGGCCCAAAGCGGTTTCGGCACCGCCGGTCGCGGCGCGAAGGACACCCACGGCTCAGAGTGCCGGCTGGACCGCTTCAACCGCTAAGAACGTTCCCGAAGAGCTGCATTCCGATGAAGAGAGCATTCCGCTGGACAGCGGATCGGAGTGCAGTTAGGCGCCGATCGCTTCCGCTCGATGATCATGCCGCATCGGAATTCGGCCCGCCAGCCAGCGTGGGCATAGCCAAGCTCCGGCATCCATATCGCTCAGGCGCGGCGCGACGCGTGGAGAGCCGTTCGATTGACGGGCGATGCTCCCATGCGACTTTAGCCTCTTTGCGAACGTGTTCCGGTTGGGAGCCTGCGATGGGGGCTGGCTCGCCACTCTCGATGAGTTTCTCGCGCGCGTAAGCCCGGATCGTCTCCGACAACCGGTAGCGGGGAAGGGGGCCCTCCAGTTCCACCGAGATGAGCGATTTCGCGACCAGATTGGCGAGGTCGTCGATCAGGTTGTGCATGAGGCCGCACTCGGCTGCGAGCCTTTCTATCGCATCGAGTCCGAATGCCCCCCGAAACACCGCCAGCCGGCGCAGAACCGCTCGCTCCGAAAGGCTCAAGAGCTCATAGCTCCAATCATGCGTCGCCTGCAAACTTTGGTGACGCGGCACTGCCGTACGCCGCCCGCCGGTCAGAAGCTGGAAGCGATCGTCCAGCCGCGCGGCGAGCTCCTCGACGCCCAGCGCGACGGCGCGCGCTGCCGCCAGCTCGATGGCCAGCGGGATGCCGTCAAGCCGCCGGCAGATTGCCGCGATCATCGTTGCAAGGCGCTTATCCGGGGCGAAATGCGGCTCCGCTGCGCACAGCCTCTCGACGAACAGCCGAACGGCACTGTATCGCTGCAGATCGTCTGCTGCGCCGGCGTCCTGCGTCGGCACGGCGAGAGGCGGAACAGGGTAGATCTGCTCCCCCTCTGCCCGAAGCGGCTCGCGGCTGGTGACGATGATGTGCGCGCCCGAGCCGGCGTGCAGCAAAGTTTCGGCCATCGCCGCGGCGGCGCCGATCACATGCTCGCAGGTGTCCAGCACGAGCAGCAGCCGGCGCTCGGCGAGTTCTTGCACCACGCGCTGCGCCGAAATCTCACCCGTGTCAAACTCAAGCCCAAGCACGGCGGCAACCGCGGCGGGAACGAGGCCGGGATCGGTGACCGGCGAGAGATCGGCCAGCCACACGCCCTCGGCGAATTGCGGCAGGCGCTGGCGGGCGAGCGCGAGGGCGAGCCGCGTCTTGCCGATGCCGCCGGCGCCCGTGAGCGTCACGAGCCGATGCGAGGCGGCCAGCTTTACGAGTTTCTGCAAATCGTCATCTCGGCCGATCAGCTCGGAAACCGGTTCCGGCAAGTTCGTCGGCCGCAGGGCCGTTGGGGGCTCCCCCGCGCTCGTTTCCGCATCGGCGCGCTCGTCCAGGCTCCCTGAGAGTATGCGGACCTCACCGGTGAACTGGTAACCGCGTCCCGCCACCGTGCGGATCAGCTCGCGCTCCGGCCCGAAGGCTTTGCGCAAGGCCGAAATATGCGATTGCAGATTGTTCTCCTCGACCACCCGGTCGGGCCACACGCGGGCCATCAGCGCGTCCTTGCTGAGGACGTTCCCGTGCCCCTCGATCAGGACCAGCAAGAGATCAAATGCGCGCGAACCGAGTTCCAGCGGCTCGCCGCTGGCCAGCAGCCGCCGTGCTCGTGGAAATATGCGGAAACAGCCGAACGTAAAGCATTGTCCGTCGTGCTGATGTGCCTCCATGGACCTTTCTCCGATAGAAGCAGCAGACCTGCATGTGCTGCATGACTAACTTGAGAGTGATCCCATGCCAACGCACACGCAGCATAACGCCGGTGAGTCGGAAGCTCATTTCGACCAAACCTTTGTATTGGCCGTTGCGACTCGCACGCACCGGGAGAGCAGGTCATCTGTGCCGGCGAGTAATGCCGGCTATACTGAAGGATAAGCTGTCGATACGATCGCTTTAGTGCGCGCGCTCAGCACCCCTGCGGTTTCCCGCCAGCGAGCTTCAGTCGATCCGCCATCCGCGCCAAGTCGGGCAGCGATGATGCCTGCATCTTGCGCATGACCTGGCTCCGGTGGACTTTGACCGTGATCTCGCTCAGACCGATGTCGCCGGCGATCTGCTTGTTAAGCCGGCCGGTTACCACGAGCGACATTACCTCGCGCTCACGCGGGCTCAAGGCCTCGTAGCGCCTTCGCAACACTCTGTTTTCCGTTTCGTTTTCCAACCAGACGCGATCGCGCGCCAGCCCTTGCTGGATAGCATCCAGGAGGTCCTGATCACGGAATGGCTTGGTCAAGAACTCGAGCGCGCCCCCCTTCATCGCCTGAACAGTCATTGGAATGTCGCCATGTCCGGTGATGAAGATGATGGGGATTTGAATGTCGGACGCAGCAAGTTCACGCTGGAAATCGAGACCGCTGCGGCCCGGAAGCCTGACATCGAGCACAAGGCATGTCGGCCCGGCCGGCCGGCCCTCCTCCAGAAATTCGGGTACCGAGGCCAGTGCTTTGACGCGTAACCCCACGGATCGAAGCAGGCCGTCTAGCGCGTCCCGCACCCCGGGGTCGTCGTCGACGACGATAACGGTCGGCTCCTCGTCCATCTGGAGACCTACGCCACGAGATCAGTCGGGATCGCTACCATCTTAAAAACCCCGCCGCGCGGAAGGAAGCGGGTTTTTTGCCGCCGGCCAGACGCTCCCGGTAAGCAAAAGCCTCCGAACAGCGCCGATTAGACCAACGTATAATCGACGGCGATATGGAACTTTGCCAAATATTGCAGTCAGATGAACGTGCGCGCGCCATCCTGGAGCGCGTCGTCCTGGGATGCTCCGAGAGGGCGCGTGGCTAGAGCTCGGTCGGTCATTTCGATCGTCGATGATGACGAGTCGATGCGCGAAGCGGCCAAGGGTTTGATGAGATCGTTGGGGTATAACGCCGTGGCGTTTCCGTCCGCGGAGGCTTTCTTGCGCTCACGGCAGCTGTCCCGGACCACCTGCCTGATTGCCGACTTCAATATGCCCGGGATGACCGGGCTCGATCTGTGTCGACGACTGTCGAGCTCGGGCACGCCCATCCCGACCATCCTGATCACCGCCTACCCCGACGACCGCGCACGCGACAGCGCTCTGAAAGCCGGGGTCGTCTGCTATTTGACCAAGCCGTTCGACGAGAGCGACTTGCTTTCTTGCATCCAACTGGCGCTGGCGACTGACGAACCGTAACGCCGCCGGCTGCCAGAGTGGCCCAGGCGATGATTTGCTGGCCCGCTACGGGTCCGAACCGGTAATGTATCGGGATCGCCCGCGCTGGCGATCGGGGTTGATGCCAACGATAAGGCGGCTGCCCAGGATGGATCGCTCGGCCTACGATGCCCTCCCGGAGGACGCTGCATCGGTCCTTTGTCGGAGCCGCGCGCTAACGCGTGCGGGCCTGGATTCATGTTTCACACCTCTCGATGAGAGGGGCCGCGGTTACGTTCTAGTATCAGTCGGCAGCCGCGTCGTGCTCGCTTTCCCCGGAGCAATCGGAACAGGAGCGTCATGACGATCGATCTTGCGGAAGCGCCCACCTCTGTGCCGGTGAGGCGCAGCCCGGCCCGCTGGAACCTCGACCTGCAGAACGGCTGGCCGCCGATCCGCTATGGTTTCTCGGTCGTCGGCGTTGCAGTTGCGCTTGGGGTAGCTCTGGCATTGCAGTCCTACGGACTTCGCTCCGTGGAATTGCCGATTTTCGACTTGGCCATCGTCATCATCACTTGGTACGCGGGGGTTGGGCCTGCCGTGCTGGCGGTGGTGCTGTCCACGGCGTGCTTCGATTACTTCTTCGTCGAGCCGCTTTACTCCTTCGAAGTTTCCAGAGACGATCTGCCGTACTTCTTTGCCTTCGGGACCTTAGCGGCGATCGTTGCTTGGTTCGTAACCGTCCGGCACCGCATCGAGAGCAATCTGCGCCAGGCTCGCGACCACCTTCAGGTTGAGGTGGAACAGCGCAAACGCCGAGAAAACGAGATTCGTACACTCAATAATGAACTCGCCAAGCGGGCTAGGGATCTCGAGACGAGCAATCACGAATTAGAATCCTTTGCCTATTCGGTGTCCCACGACCTTCGCGCGCCGCTTCGCCACGTGGTCGGGTACTCGGAGCTGCTGCAGAAACAGGCGTCCTCCTCGCTCGACGAGAAGGGGCGTCGGTATTCGCAAACGATCCTCGAGTCGGCAAAAAGAATGGGTAACCTGATCGACGATCTGCTGGCGTTTTCCAGGATCGGTCGGGCCGAGACCAACGAAACGCTGGTGAGCCTTGACCCGCTCGTCAAAGAGGTCGTTGCGGAGATCGGGCAGGATACGGCGGGGCGAGACATTGTGTGGAAGATCCATCCTCTTCCGGTCTGCTACGGCGACCGTTCCATGCTGAGGCTGGTGATCGTCAATCTTGTTTCCAATGCGGTCAAATTCACACGCATGCGAGCCCCGGCGGAAATCGAGATTGGCTATGTGGATCGCGAAGATGAAGTCGAGGTGTCCGTAGGGGATAATGGCGCCGGCTTCGAAATGCAGTATGTCGATAAACTGTTCGGGGTGTTTCAGCGTCTGCATCTCCCGGAACAGTTTGAAGGCACTGGAATAGGGCTCGCGACCGTCCGGCGGATCATCCACCGCCATGGCGGGGAGGTGCGCGCCGAGGGAATTGTCGATCACGGCGCGACATTCTATTTCTCGCTTCCTAAAGCACAACATGCGGCGGAGAGGACCGCGAACACGCCATGAGCGAACTGGCACGCATATTACTGGTCGAGGACGACCCGAGAGATGTGGAACTGACTCTGACGGCGCTGGGCGAATACAACCTGGCAAACGAGGTCGTGGTTGCCCGCGACGGGGAAAAAGCCCTGGATTACCTCTATTGCCGGGGCGAGTTCAGCGCTCGCCCCAAGAACAACCCCGCGGTCATGCTGCTGGACCTCAAACTGCCGAAAGTCGACGGCTTGCAAGTCTTGCAGCAAATCAAGTCCGACGAGCGCCTGAAGCTGATACCGGTGGTGGTGCTGACGTCCTCCCAAGAAGAAAAAGACATGATGAGAAGCTACCGGCTCGGCGTGAACGCCTATGTTGTGAAGCCGGTCGATTTTCACGAGTTCGTCAATGCCATCAAGGAGCTTGGCGTCTTTTGGGCGGTTATCAATGAGCCGCCGCCGGGCAGCGTGAAGAAGGCGTCGTGACGTCTCGGCTCCGCATCCTGCTGCTGGAGGACAGCATCCAGGACGCGGAGCTCGTTCAAGAGCTGCTGGAAGCGGATCGCTTCATCTGTGACATAACCCGGGTCCAAACCCGCGCCGAGTTCCTGGCCGCTCTTGAAGAGGGCGGATTTGACCTGGTTCTCGCCGATTACCGGCTCCCGTCATTCGACGGCCTTTCCGCGTTGAAGCTCACGCTGAATGCCCACCCCGATCTGCCCTTCATCTTTGTCTCGAGCTTCGGTGAAGAGATAGCGATCGAGGCGCTGACGAGCGGGGCCAAGGATTATGTTCTGAAGACGCGGTTGTCGCGGCTCGTGCCCTCGGTGGAGCGCGCGCTGCGCGAAGCCCGGGAACGAGCCGAACGCAAGAAGGCCGAGGAAGCGCTGCTCCGCATTCTGTTGCTGGAAGATAGCATCCCCGATGCGGAGCTCATTCAAGAGCTGCTTGAAGCGGATCATTTGGTTTGTGACATAACCCGCGTCCAAACCCGCGCCGAGTTCCTGGCCGCTCTCGAAGATCGCTCAATCGACCTGATCCTCGCCGATTACAAGCTCCCCTCATTCGACGGCCTTTCCGCATTGAGGCTTGCGCTGAGCGCCCGCCCCGATCTGCCCTTCATCTTTGTCTCGGGGTTCGGCGAAGAGATTGCGATCGAAGCGCTGACGAGCGGCGCCACGGATTACGTTCTGAAGACGCGCTTGTCACGGCTCGTGCCATCGGTGCAGCGCGCGCTGCGCGAAGCCCGGGAGCGAGCCGACCGCAAGAAGGCCGAGGAGGCGCTGCGCCGGAGCGAGATGTATCTCGCGGAGGCGGAGCGATTGAGCCATACGGGGAGTTTTGGTTGGAACGCGTCGACCGGGGAAGTCTACTGGTCCGATGGGGCTTTCCGAATATATGACTGCGAGCCTGCGAAAAATCCCGGCCTCCGGTTGGTGATCGACCGCATTCATCCGGATGACCGGATGCCGCTGCGGCAAATCCTGGCCCGCGCCGCGAAGGAAGGGAGCGATTTTATCGCCGAGCACCGGCTGTTGATGGCCGACGGCTCGGTCAAATACGTTCAGGCCGCGGCGCATCGCTTGACCGACCAAGATCCCGGGCAAGTGGCCTTCGTAGGTGCGGTAACGGACATCACTGAGCGCAAACGCGCCGAGGAAGAGCGCGAAAGATTGCGCCAGCTCGAAGCGGATCTCGCGGGCATCAACCGCGTGAGCATGATGGGAGAGCTGGCTGCCTCGCTGGCTCACGAAATCAAGCAGCCGATCGCCGCCGCTGTCATGGACGCCAACGCCTGCATGCGATGGCTCCGTCGTGATTCACCCGATTTGATGGAAGCATGCGGCGCCGCCTCCAGAATAGTCGCTGCGCTGACGCGCGGCGCCGGCATCATCGACCGGGTTCGCTCGCTTTACGGGCGAGGCACGTCAGAGCGCGAAATGCTCGACCTGAACGAGATCCTTCGGGAGATGATGGTTTTGCTGGCGGATACGGCGGACCGGCACGCCATCTCGATCTGCACGGAACTCGACCCGGGGCTCCTATGGACGACGGCGGATCGCGTACAGCTGCAGCAGGTTTTGATGAACCTGATGCTCAACGGCATCGAGGCGATGCGAGAGACGGGCGGTGAACTGACCATCGCGTCGAAAACGATCGAGCATGGTCAGCTGGTGATTTCGGTCAGTGATTCGGGCATCGGGCTTCCTGTCGATGAAGCCGAGCGCATGTTCGAGGCTTTTTTCACCACAAAACCGCAAGGCACCGGTATGGGACTGTCCATCAGCCGGCGGATCGTCGAGGCGCATGGTGGACGGATATGGGCCACCGGCAACGAGCCGCGCGGCGCGGTGTTCCAGTTCACGCTGCCGCTTGAAGAACGAGCGGTATGATCTAAGCCGCGGTCTTGACAAGTCCCCGGACAGCTTTCGCGCGGCCGTCTGATCAGTACGAGCGGGGCGGTTCGTACGGCGGCCGCTGGTGGCCGAGCCGGCTCTTTCGGGACCATATCGTACATATAATCGCATTTTTTACTTGACAAATTATGTTTTATGTGATCTGATGCACAATCCGGATTGTGCGCGCGATGCGACTGTGCAGGCAAAAGAGGTTGAGGTTTGAAAAAGCATCGATGGACAGCAGAACGGCAACAGCAATTCCTGCAATATCTCGCCGAAACCGGCAATGTCTCGCGTTCGGTCAAGCTGGTCGGCACGAGCCCGGCCCGAATCTACGCGCTGCGCCACAATGATCCCGCCTTCCGGCAGGCCTGGGACGAGGCCGAGGACGTTGCCGCCGACCGGCTCGAAGCGGAAGCCTGGCGGCGCGCCGTCGAGGGTTTTGACGAGCCGGTCGTCAGCGGCGGCAAGCTGGTGCGCGACGACGACGGCAACGCGGTCATGGTGCGCCGCTATTCCGACGTGTTGTTGATCCGGCTGTTGCAGGCGCATCGCCCGCGGAAATTCGACAGGCGCCTGCCCGCGGGCGGCGCCAGGCCGGAGGGGCTCGGTGTCGATGTTCGCGCGATGCTGCTCGCAAAGCTGGCGCAGCTTGCTAAGCACATCGAGGCCGGCATGCCTCCGCTGCTGGAACACGAAGAACCCGAGCACGTCGTCGCCGGAACCGAGGACGCATGAGCGTGCCCCATGACGAAAGCAGCGGCGTCAAATCGCTCGTCGCTTCGCTGGCGGCATTGCCGGAAGAAGACCGCCGCCGCCTCATCGAAAGCGCGAGCCCCGACGAGCTCGCCGAAATCTATTACGTGTGGAATGAGTGGGCGCGCCCGAGCCAGTTACCGCCGCCGGGCGATTGGCGGGTCTGGCTCTTGCTCGCCGGGCGCGGCTTCGGCAAGACGCGGGCCGGCGCCGAATATGTCCGGGCGCGGGTCAAGGCGGGCGCCCGCCGCATCGCGCTGGTCGGGCCGACCGCCGAGGACACGCGCGACGTGATGGTCGAGGGCGACAGCGGCATCCTCGCCATCTCACCGCCCGGTGAAGGCCCCCGCTATGTGCCGTCGAAGCGGCGCGTCGTGTGGCCCAACGGCGCGATCGCCGCGCTCTACAGCGCCGACGAGCCGCGCCGCTTGCGCGGGCCGCAGCACGACACCGCCTGGTGCGACGAGCTGGCCGCGTGGCGCTATCCCGAGACCTGGGACATGCTGATGTTCGGATTGCGCACTGGCGCCGACCCGCGCTGCGTCGTGACGACGACCCCGCGCCCGATCCGGCTGCTGCGCGAGCTTCTCGCGGACTCGAAAGTCGTGGTCACCCGCGGCACCACCTACGACAACCGCAAATACCTGGCGCCCGCCTTCTTCAGCCAGATCGTGCGCAAATACGAGGGCACGCGCCTCGGCCGGCAGGAATTGCAGGCTGAGATCCTCGAGGATTTGCCGGGCGCGCTGTGGAACCGCGGCATCATCGAGGCGTGCCGCGCCTCGCAACCGCCTGCCGATCTGGCGCGGGTCGTCGTCGCGATAGATCCGGCCGGGCGCGCGAGCGAGACGGCGAACGAGACCGGCATCATCGTCGCCGGCAAGGATGCCGAGGGCAACGGTTGGGTGCTCGCCGACCTGTCGGCGCGCTATCAGCCGGTCGAATGGGCCAAGGCGGCGATCGCCGCCTATCGCGCCCATCATGCCGACCGCATCGTCGCCGAGACCAACAATGGCGGCGACATGGTCGAGGCAACCCTGCGCATGGTCGATCCGAACGTGCCGTTCGGCGCTGTGCACGCGTCTCGCGGCAAGGTCGCTCGCGCCGAGCCGGTCGCGACGCTCTACGAGCAGGGCAAGGTGCGCCACCTCGGCGCCTTTCCAATCCTCGAAGACCAGATGTGTGCCTTCACCCGCGATGCGCTTCTCTCACCCTTCCCGGCAAGCGGGGGAGGGACGGGTGCGGGCTGGAACGGAACCGGCGCTTCACCCGACAGAGTCGACGCGCTCGTCTGGGCGCTCAGCGATCTGCTCGTGGAGCCGATGCCGCACGCCGGCATTTTCGAGCGCTACCGCCAACTCGCCAGCGTCTCGCACGATAGCGGCCGGGTCTCACCTGCCTGGAGCGGTATTCGCACCTATTGAATCGGGCTTAATCGGTCATCCTCGGGCTTGGCCCGAGGATCCACGAGTTTTTCGTGGGCTGAAGCCGCTGGATCAAGTCCAATGGGCTGAAGGCCCACGGGTAAAGCCCGGCGATGACGGTTGGGATGTGTGGTTCAACCTGAACGGAGTTGGCTCCTCATCAGCAACCCGAGGCCGAAACGCGCCAGTCGTTTTGTTGGGCGCGGTCGCGAGTCGCGCGCTTCGCAGGCCGATTCGCGGCAGTTCTCTTTGCGTTCGATGCGCCGGAGGAGCCTTAGCCACCTTATCGACGGTGCGCTCAAAACGCTCCCAAGCGTCGGGATGTAGCTCGATTCCTTCGTCTTCCGGAGTTGTCGGTCTTGCGGGCTTGGTCATGCGCCATCCTACCATGCTGCGCTGATTTTGGAACAAACAGCGAAGATCGTAAAATGTGGGATCGGGAGTGGCATCCCGATCCCCTACGCCTCGCAAGCCTGCAGAGCCGTGCGCGAGACGCAATTCCCTCATCAGGCGATCGGCTCCGCCTGGAGCCGACAATGACAGTCCTCACAGGATTATCGCCGAAACTCGAATACCGTCCCGGCGAAACCGTCACACATTCGGGCGTCTATCGAGTTGATCCACGACAACAATCACGCCCAAGCGCACGAGGTTACCGTGGTTCGCGGTCGGCATTTCCCTCCGTGCAATCATTGCGGACAGCATCCACGCTTCATTCCGTCGAAGCTGGCGATGCATCCGAATTTCTGAGCCTCGCTTCTAGGCTTGAGGGAAAGCCGAAATCCGCGATGGAGGGATCAACCGGCCCCGTCGCAAGGATCGCTCGCTCGAGGCTATCGATCCCCGCGCGGATTTCGGCAATTCCTCATTCATCACTCAACTCGAAACGGAGTCCCGAAATGGCAGACATCGAAACTATCGCAGCCACAATCGCGTCAGGCTTGCTTCAGGCCCGCGCGCTGCATCAATTGGCAAAGAGCACCGCTACCGCCGGGAGCGGAAGGGCCTATGGCGGCGATCCCAGCGAAGTGCAGGCCGTTGATACGTACGACGCCGTGCTAAATGAATTGAAAAAGCGGGGTCACGCAGGGCCCTAAGCACCGGGCCCAGGGACAGCTAAATCGGCCTTCCGTTGGCGCACTAAAGCAGCGATCAAATTCGCGAGCGAAACGCTTTCGGCGGCATTGCCGTCTGCGTGCTCAGCGTGCCTACCCGCGAGAAGGTCGCGTGTCTTTCAGCATATCTTCGCCATGCGCTATCGCGATGGGGGATATGAGTTAATCGCCGCTCGCGCGCTGGTTGCATACCATTGTAAGCTTCGCTCCAGAACGGGGAGCGAAACGTAACGAAAATGAAGACGCGCGATAGTCGCGAGGAAAACCGCGAGCTCCTGATGGGTACCTGGATCGGCATTGCGCTGATCGTTGAGATGCTGATCGCGCAGGAAGTTATGGAGCGCGAGAATCTGCTCGCGCTGCTGGCGCAATTCGAGGAGGCCGCGCCGGGGTGGCGCAAAACGGCGCTGGCCGGCCTACGCCTGTTTATTGAACGTGGATTCCCATTGAACTTCGAGGAGTAACCCTGGGATCCACCCTCGCTCTAGTACGAGCGGGGTGGTTCGTACGGCGGCTGACCGTAGGGCGGTTGCTCGTCGCGATAGCCGCCCGGCTGCTCGTCGCGATCGCCATAGGGCGGCTGCTCTTCGGAAGACGGCGCCGGCTGCGGTTGGGGCTGGTGAACCTGCACGTGCGCCTGCCCCTGTCCGTCCTCGTCGCGCGGTCGCCCATCGCTTTGGCGCCCATCGCCTTGGCCGTCCCCCTGGTCGCCGCCGCCGCTCATCTCGAGATCGGCCGGGGTCGTCGGCCGCGGCTGGCCGTGCTGCTGGCCCTCGTTCTGCGCATTCATGATGCGGAAATAGTGTTCGGCGTGCTGGTACAGGTTTTCCGCCGCGACCCGGTCGCCGCTCGACTGCGCCTCGCGCGCCATCGCGATATAACGCTCGAACACCTGATAGGCATTGCCGCGAATCTTGACGCTCGGGCCATTGCTGTCGAAGGTTTGCGAGCGGTGCGGCGGGCGTGGTCCCCCGCCGCCGCGGTTGTGGTGGGGCATGCCGCCGCCATTGCGGCCGCGCGATCGGTTCTTTTGTCCTGGCCTCATGACACCTGTCTAATCGCGATGAACACCGGGGACGTATCGTCCAACGGGAGCGCTGGCGGCCTACCTTATGGTGGCGGCCTGAGTTGCGTCTGCAAGCGCGTGCTGTCGCGAAGCTCCCAAGCGGGGACACCCTAGTCGCGACGGCGGCGTATTCCAACCTTTTTCTTGGTTATCCCCGGATTCCGCGGCGCTGCCGGGATTCGTTCAGCCCGGGCGGCGCGCGAGGAGGACCCGCGCGATCCCCGCAAGATCGGCGACCGTCCGCTCGACGGCAAGCCCCCCGGCGCCCAGGATCTTGATGGCGGCGTCGGCCTGGCCGATGCCGATCTCGGCGGCAAGCAGCCCGCCGGGCAGCAGAAGCCGCGGCAACTCCGCGGCGATCGCGCGATAGGCGACGAACCCGTCCTCGCCGCCGTCGAGCGCGCCGCGCGGGTCGTGGTCGCGCACCTCCGGCGGCAGGTTCGCCAGCTCGCCGGTCGCGATGTAGGGCGGGTTTGCGATGATCGCATCGAACCCGCCGGCCAGCGCCGCACCCCAATCGCCGGCGATGAACTGCGCGCGGCGCCGCATTCCGAGATCTTCGGCGTTTCGCCGCGCCATGGCCGCCGCGCCGGGGGCGATGTCGACACCGATGCCGCTGGCGTTCGGATACTCCGACAGGAGCGCGAGCAGCAGGCAGCCGCTGCCGGTGCCGAGATCGAGAAAGCGGTACGGCTTCTCCCGATCGGTCAGCCGCGCCAGCACCGCCTCGACAATCGTTTCGGTTTCGGGGCGCGGGTCGAGCGTGTCGGGCGACAGCACGAAATCGAGCCCCCAGAACTCGCGGCGGCCGAGCACCCGGCTCAATGGCTCGCAGGCGGCCACGCGCTCGGTCATCGCCGCTATCCGGGCATGCTCTTCGGCATCCAGCCGGCGTTGGGGGTGGGCAAACACTTCCGCGGCCGACAGCCCGAGCGCTGCGACCGCGATCCGGCGCGCCAATCGTCTCGGCTCATCGCGGCCGGCCGCCGCGAGCATGGCGGCGCTCTCGTCGACCACCTCGCCAACCGTGAGGGCTTTCCGCCCCTCACCCGCCTTGATGGCTGGATAGCCCGATTGCGTCCTTCGACTGCTCGCTTCGCTCGCGCTCAGGATGAAGTCCGTTTGTGATGCCATGAACAATTCACCTCATCCTGAGGAGCGCCCGAAGGGCGCGTCTCGAAGGACGCACGATCCCTATGCGGCCGGCGGCGGGGCGAGGGTAGCTGGCGCGTCTCATGCCCTGTCACGCCGCGGCCATCGCCAGCTTCTGGGCGCGGTCGGCGGTCGAGAGCGCGTCGACCACTTCGTCGAGCGCCTCCCCCGACAGGATCTTGTCGATCTTATAGAGCGTCAGGTTGATGCGGTGGTCGGTGACGCGGCCCTGCGGGAAATTGTAGGTGCGGATGCGCTCGGAGCGGTCGCCCGAGCCGACCTGGCTCTTGCGGTCGGCTGCCCGCGCCGCGGCGCGCGCCTGCCGCTCCATCTCGTAGAGCCGGGCGCGCAGCACCTTGAGGGCGCGCGCCTTGTTCTTGTGCTGCGATTTCTCGTCCTGCTGGATCACCACCAGCCCGGTCGGCAGATGCGTGATGCGCACCGCGCTGTCGGTCGTGTTGACCGATTGGCCGCCCGGCCCCGACGAGCGGTAAACATCGATACGCAGATCCTTGTCGTCGATCTGGATGTCGACCTCCTCGGCCTCCGGCAGCACCGCGACGGTCGCGGCCGAGGTATGGACGCGGCCCGAGGCTTCGGTTTCCGGCACGCGCTGCACGCGGTGCACCCCGGATTCGAATTTGAGCCGGGCGAAGACGTTGCGGCCGGCGATCGAGGCCGCCGCCTCCTTGAAGCCGCCGAGCCCCGTTTCGGACAGGTCGAGCAACTCGAAGCGCCAGCCCTTCACCGCCGCATAGCGCTGGTACATCCGGAACAATTCTGCGGCAAACAATGCCGCCTCTTCGCCGCCGGTGCCGGCCCGCACTTCCAGGATTGCGTTGCGCTCGTCATCCTCGTCTTTCGGCAACAGGGCCGTCTTTACCTCAAGTTCGAGTTCCGGAAGGCGCTCGCGCAAGCTCTGGATCTCCTCCTCGGCTAGCGCCTTCAGCTCGGGGTCGCCATCCGTCTTCGCCATCTCCTCCGCGGCGGCCAGTTCGCTCTGCGCGCGCCGCAATTCCTCGATGCCGCCGACGATCGGCGACAGCTCGCTGTATTCCTTCGATGATTTAACGAAATCGCCGCTACTCAGCGCGCCCCCGGACAGGGCCTTGCTTAATTCGTCGCGGCGCCGCACCAGCTCGTCGAGGCGCGCTTCGAGCGCGGGTTCCATGATGTTGTCTCTCAGCCGGTCAGCGCTTTGAGCCGCGCCGGCAAGTCGCCGACCGGCACGAGATCCTGCGCGCCGCTGTCGAGGTCGCGCACCGTCGCGGCGTTCTGCGCCAGCTCATTGTCCCCGATCAAGACCGCGGCGCGCGCGCCGATCCGGTCGGCGCGCCGCATGCGGCGCTGCAGATTGCCGGAATAGGTCAGCTCGACGGCGAGCCCGGAATCGCGCAACGTTTCGCCGAGGAGCAGCGCGGCGCGTTCGGCAGCGTCGCCGAGCGGCACCAGCGCGACCGCCCGAGGCGGCATCGGCGGTTCGTCGATCAACAGCGCGAGCCGTTCGATGCCGGCCGCCCAGCCGACCCCGGGCATCGAGGGGCCGCCCATCAGTTCGACGAGCCCGTCATAACGTCCTCCGGCCAACACGGTGCCCTGCGCACCGAGATCGGTCGTGACGAACTCGAACACCGTGTGCGTGTAGTAATCCAAGCCGCGCACGAGCCGCGGGTTGATCCGGTACTTAATGCCGAGAGTATCAAGTCCTTGGTTCACCTGATCTGAGAAACGTAACGAATTGCCGCTCAGAAATTGCTGGTAATTTGGCGAGGCTTGGATAAGCGCTCGGTCCTTTGGGTCCTTTGAATCGAGGATCCGTAGGGGATTGGTTTCCAAGCGACGCTGGCTGTCTTCCGACAGATCGGATTTGTACTTGGAAAAATAGGCAACCAGCTGATCCCGATAGCGCGCGCGGCTCTCGGGATCACCGAGCGTGTTGATTTCGAGCGTCACCCGATCGGCAATGCCGAGCCTTTTCAGGATGCGGTGCCCGAGCGCGATGATCTCTATATCGGCTTGCGGCTGCGCCACGCCGAGGATCTCGACGCCGATCTGATGAAACTGCCGGAAGCGGCCCTTCTGCGGCCGCTCATAGCGGAACATCGGGCCTGAATAGAAGAATTTGAGCGGCGTCGACTGAGTGAGGCCGTTCGACAACACCGCGCGCACGACCCCGGCCGTATTCTCCGGCCGCAGCGTGATTTCCTCGCCGCCGCGATCCTGGAACGTGTACATCTCCTTGGCGACGATGTCCGTATGCTCGCCGATCGGCCGCGCGAACACCTCGGTGAATTCGAAGACCGGCGTCGCGATCTCGGCAAAACCATAGAGCGCGGCAAGCTCGCGCGCGGTATCGCTGACCCGGCGGTGGCGGCGCATCGTCTCGGGCAGCAGATCCTGCGTGCCGCGCACCGGCTGCAATTCTGGCATTAGTGACCGATCTCCCGCTCCCGCTCGCCGCGGCGAGGGCGCTGTCAGTTACAACGCTTAAAGAGTGGGGTCCAGCGCCGAGGCCCTCAAGCGCGGTGAGTTGCCGCCCCGTTCATGCCGGCCGCCCCGGTCAGTCCGAGCCGGCGGCCGGCGCAAGCAGGACGGCCAGCGGCGGCGCGGGAGGGATCGGGCGTTTGGTGGCGACGCGGACCGCCGTTCCGGGCGCCTGATAATGCTTGTCGAGGCCGGCGGAGGCGGCGATCGCGCGCGCCGCAGCGCTCTCGTAGCCGCCGGCGAAATAGATCACGGTGTCCGGGTTGCCTTTGCCGCCCCACACCGTTTCGTCATACAGAAACCCGTCCGGCGCGAGCGCGAGAATGCTGCCGTCGACGAACACCCGACCCAACCCGCCCTTCGCGCGCACCAGTTCGGCGACAGCCCGCTCGGCCGCGTCCTGGCGCGCGGGGGAGGGCGCCGACAAAAAGCCGGCCGGCAGGTCGATATCGCCGGGATTGGCCTGCGAGCCCAATGCGGTGAAGGAGCCGGCGACCATCCCCGCGAAGGCGAGCGCCGCAACGGCGGCAGGAGCGTGGGCGCCGCGCACCCGGTCGTCGAGCCGGACCGCGATCAGCGGCCAGAAACTGGCGATCATGAACGGGTAGGCGTAGTAGGCGGACAGCGTGCCGGCGATGTCGCTCTCGGCGAACAGGTGCAGCGCGCCCCAGGGCAGGAACGCGACATACCCGAGCAGGATGTAGGGATTGCGGGTCCGCACCGCCCACACCAGCGCGATCAGCGCCGGCAGGACAAGATAGGTGCGAAACCGCACGTAGCCGGTCAGGCGTTCGATCAGAACCGCCGTGCTGATGTGACCGAAAGCCGGCTTCCCGAGATAGATCCGGGCGAATGAAGACTGCCCGGTGAAAACCGCGTGCTGCGCGGCGAGCACGACAAGGCCGTATCCGATGGCGACCGCGGCGAACGCGATCTCGGCCCGCTGCGCCCGCCAAGACAGCCCCCGCCAGCGGTCCAGCGCGATCAGCAGGAACAGCACCGCGAACAGATGAAAACCGGCGTCTTCCCGCGTCGCCAGGCAGACCGCGAACAGCAGCGCGGCGAGCCCGAACCGGCTGCGCAGCAGAGCGACAAAAAACAACAGCGCCGCGCCGACGATCAGCATCTCGAAATGCGGATAGCGGGCGATCGCCAAGGCCAATCCGTTGAACGAGAACGCCAGCCCGAGCAGCGCCGCGACGACGGTTCCGAGCGGCGTCCGCAGCCGGTATTCCGCAGAGAGGAGCCAGAAGACCGCCAGCCCGGGCAGGGCATGGCAGAACCCGCTGAACCCGGCGAAGAACTGGATGTCGGTAACCGGCAGCAGCTGCCTTATGTGGCCCAGCAGAGCAAAAATCGGGCTGGCATGCGTCGCATAGAAGCTGCCGCCGCCTAAGATATGCGGGGTCGGCAAGGCGGGGTCGCTCTGCGACGCCAGAAACGCCAGCAGCCCCGAATCCCATAAAAAGCCGCCCTTCACATAGAAGTGGTACAGCATCAGGCTGGTGAAGGCGGCGAAGGGCAGGGCGAAGACCCCGAACGCCGCGACCGCCGCCGATGGCGCCGAACGGTCGGCCACCAGCGCGGCGTTCAGACGGACGAGCCACGGGGATGGCGCTACCGCGCCGGCCGATACTACGGGTCCGCCAATCACGGCAGGTTTGGTTGTGTCGATATCTGCGCTCAAGAGGTTCCCGCTGGCCTGCTCCGTTGGCGCGGCCCCAGCAAACCACAGAAGCCTTTCCGACAAATTAACGATGTTGCGGTGTCGCTCCGCCGCCATCGCGCGCCAGCAACGAAAAAGCGCTATTGGCGAAAATCGGGGTGAAGCCGGCGCCTTCGAGGCGCTGTTTGGCGGCCGCATCCGGGGCAGCAATGCCAGACGGGCCGGCCTGACCAGGCAGCACCCAGGGAAGAGCCCACTGTTCGTGCAGCGCCCGGTGCTCGGCGGAGGCATTGTCCAAAAACACCAGGTAATAGCCGATGTGAAGCGCGGCGAGAGCGACGAGCCCGGCTGGAAAAACAACGGCGCGCTCTTATCGCGGGCAATCAGCCGATCGAACACGCTCCACGTGCCGAGCACCGCGATCAGCTGCAAGCCGGAAAAAACGTGGCTGGCGGACAATGCGGCCGTGCACAACAGCACAGCGCCAAACCGGCGCCGCAGCACCAGCAGCACCGCACCCAGAAAGACCGGGTGATAGAACGCCTCGGTGGCGTAGATCATGTTGCGCCCGAGGTTCCGAAACCAGAAGCCTTCGAACGGGTCGAAATCGAGAAGGTGCGGGAGCGGCGGTTCGCCGTTGACCAGCGCGGAGCCAGAGCCGGCGAGCGTCAGGCAGCGGCCGCCCCAGAAGAAGCACACCAACCCGAGCGCCACGGCCCAGCGCGGCCCGCTGGCCACCTCGCTGTAAAGCGCGATCATCACGCGCGCGCAGCACAGCGGGAGCACGAGATCCGCGATCATGTAGAGGATGCCCGGGTCGCCGCCGGTCAGCTTCCACAACACGCCGAGCGCCAGGGTCAGCGGCTGAAAATAGACGCGCGGCTTGGCCGGGCCCGGGCTGAACGGCAGCCCGTACAGCGGTGAGAAATGGCCATCGACGAAAGGCCCGTGCGATGGCCATGTAATAGGCCTGATCGTATTGCACGAAACCGGTGCCCGACCCACCTGGGATCACGAAATGCGCGACGCAAAGGAGGCATACCGGCATTAGCAGAGCAGCGCCGGTAATCCATCTTCTTACACTCAGATCGGTCATCGGCTGGGCATGCCGAGAAAACCGTGATGTCGGCAATTCCACCGGTGGGCTCGGGCCTTACCGATTCAGCGGCGCGACAGAACCCGCCAACCATCTTGGCCACCCTAGACCAAGGGATACGGAGAGGGGTGATATATCGGCGACCGGCGAGGTGATGTTACCTTTCGCTAGTTCCACTGAGTAATGTTTCGCAACGTAATGGTGCAACAAAACTATCCTGGCTCCATCCGCCACCGCAATCACGTGAAAATCTGCGATGTGGCGCAGAATCTTGTCATCGGCCTGCATAAGATGTTCTGTCAAATACAACGTCGAGGTATCACCTGTCGTAAGCGGGACATCAATGGCGCTCAGCTTTGGCGCGTTGCTGACGAATACCTTCCGCGAGCCATCCGATCTCGCCGATGCACCGTTGATCTTGTTAACCTGCAGGTGCAAGCTGAGCGGCAGCGCGCAGATAGCAAACGCGATGACAAATGCGAGCCTATTTTTGGGGACCTCTAATGATTTAACCCCCAAGTATCCGAATAATCCTAAAAACGGTAGAGTCCATTTCAGATAGTGTACGTTGTGGAAAGTCCATAATCCTGTCGGAAGAAGATCTACAAATGAAAGATATACGGTAAGATATATAAGAATCGGAAGCGCAATCAGAGCGTGTTCTTTGGAAAATTTTAAAAATGCAAGCTGAACCAGGCCGACAAATCCTAAAGCGAGCCAGGGATAGGCCTGAAGAATACCCTGCTGTCCAGGAAAGAGGGGTGTCGGATCTAGTACTATCGATACCCATTTTTCTGGAAGTTGATAGAAATCGAACCCGATACCTGCAGCTTGGCGCATGTACTCGCTTTCATGCATGCCATAGAGGGTAAGATAAACCGCGATACCCGCCCCCGCTGTCAGCGCAAATCCAGCCCAAAAGATCAGACCATCACGAATGACGAGCCGAACTCCGCCGGTTCGGAATGCCGATACCACTGCGAAGAGCGTCATAACAGGCAATACGACCATGTCTGTCGGACGGAACAGAATGAGCGAACCGCCACAAGCTCCCATTGCAAAGGCCGATACCCGACCATGTCGCCGTAAATAAAGCTGGCTCGATAACAGAATCCCGAGGATTATCGCCGCAGTTGGTGTGGTGTTCCAGGGGAGGATAAATTGAGTAAATATAGCCGGTGGTAAAATAACAGTTGCGAGTATTATTAGACCAGAGGTTGTATGATTAACTCCCAAATTTTCGCATATGCGAAAAAAGAGAACAATAAATATAGCTAGCAACACCGCATCGGGTAAGAAAAAGGGGTGTGACGGCATTAGCAAGTAGAATGGTGCGGTTAACAGTGCATATCCGGGAAAATACCAATGGAGATTAGAATTTAAATCCCAATTGGCCCAAGCTGCCGCGGCCTCGAGATATTTTCCCTGGTCCCACCACGTCGCCCAGCCACTATGCGGTACAGATGGATCAGGTAAATTGGGGCTCGTGAAGTACAATATTGTATACAATCCCACTATAAAAACAATGAACATCGTCACAATAACGCGAGGCGTGGCGCTCGCTTCAACTCTACTCCCGGAATTTTGTTTCAATATCACTGATGACATGCGTGCCTCTGATATTGTCCGGCGAGTCGCCGATGGTATAAATCCGACGGACGTCCGCTCTGGGCAGCAACGAGCGGTATGCGAAACCGGCCGCCAGAACGATCTCGTCAAGCTCGGTGCGCAATCGCCAAGAGGTTCTTGCCGAAACACTTCTCGGTGCATGGATCGAGGAGCTGGCTCAGTGGAAAGGCCAATCGGTCATAAAGAAGGAGCGCGGAGCGATTGATTGTCCCGTCCGCGCTGCCGAGCCTCTTGAACAGCAGCGCGGCCACGAAACCGAGACAGTCCTGATAGGCGATCCTATCCACCGCCAAACCGGCGCTGCGCAACGCGCCCTCCAGCATTTTCCAGCGATACCGCCGGATATGGCCGACCTTGCGGTCCATGCTGCTATAGAGAAGCGGAAAGGCGGGGACATAAATGACCAGCCGGCCGTTCGGCTTGACGCGACCCCGGATATCCGCCAACGCGGCGATATCGTCATGGATATGTTCGAGGACATTGATGCTGTAGACCAGATCGACGCTTTCCGGCGGCAACTCGGAAAGGCTCGCGTAGGCCTGCAACCCGCTAGCATGCAACTGCACGCGCAAGGCCCGGTCGGGCTCGATGCAAGTCACGTCGTGACCGGCAGCGGCGAGCGGCCGTGCTATGACGCCAGTGCCGGCGCCGAAATCGACGATCGTGTCTCCGCGCCGTGCGTGTTTGCGGATGAGCTGTTGCAAAAAGGCATTGTAGTTCACTGCCTCTTCCATGGTCTCCAGGTTGTCGACCCCGGAATAGGGAGCATCGACGAGATCGCTCATAAGCTCTCGCCCCACCCGGTCACAGGAAGACTGAGGTAGTGCAGGCGCTTCATCTCGATGCGCCCGCGGGTCACGGTATCGAGCACAAAACCGCAAGCGAGTGACAGAAACGCCAGCAGCATGATGCCCATCGATAGAACCGCCGTCGGCAATCGGGGTACTAGGGTTCGGACCCATAAACCGGATTTCCAAACAGGGCATTTTCTGATTCAAGGTCCCCGGAGGGGGACCTGCAATGGATCGAGATCATTTCTGGCTGAACGACCGTCAGTTCGCACGGCTGGCGCTGCATCTGCCGACCGACACTCGCGGCAA
>Ga0185299_10001701_pt1 | contig 39418 bp, 24 predicted proteins | sample PaiPotPPA55metaG_FD_128002 | JGI IMG/M metagenome (GOLD analysis project Ga0185299, IMG submission 128002) | Iron sulfur acid spring bacterial and archeal communities from Banff, Canada, to study Microbial Dark Matter (Phase II) - Paint Pots PPA... ...
GACTGGCGGGCGTGAATGCGGAATTCCTGTTGATGGCTTTGGCCTTCAACTTGACGCGACTCCGCGGAATACAGAAACGCTAAGCAACCGAAATTGGGCCAAGGACCAGCGCCCAACGCTTCCGGGTACCGAAGACCCGATAAGGTCCGGCGCTGGCCCAAGTCGCGACACAGACTCTGTAGCCGTCGATTTGGCGACATGGATTCTACGCCTGTTGCACCTCGAAACTCGCCGTGCAAGACGGGCCAGATTTTGTCTCTCTCCGTTCGAGACGCCCTTCATTTACAATACGCGCACACGAAGAGGTCCAGGAGAACGGTCGATGCCCAAGTCGCTTCGCGCATTGCGTTACGCCTCGGTTGTGCTGGTAGCGGCGGTTTTATTTCCCGTCTTGCGAGGAACGCTGCCAGCAATTGCTTCCGCTCGTGCGGAGGAATTCTCTGCGGGCGGCGCGCCGACGAGTTTGACCTGCGAAGCCATGCAGCAGCCGCTCGGCATCGGCGTCACGCAGTCGCGCTTGTCATGGCGCGTGAACGATTCCCGCCGAGGCGCATTGCAGACAGCCTACGAAATACAGGTCGCTAGTTCGCTCGAACAGCTCGCACAGGGACACGCGGATGTGTGGGACTCCGGAAAGGTGGAGTCGAACGAATCGGTAAACGTTGCATATCGCGGGCCGGCCGTTGCGTCGCGTCGGCGCTACTACTGGCAGGTGCGGGTGTGGGATGCGGATGGCAAGACCTCCCCTTACAGCACGCCGAGTTGGTGGGAGATGGGATTGTTGTCGGCGGAAGATTGGAAAGCGCAATGGATTACGCGAGATTTGCCCCTGGAACGCGGCGACTACGAATCGCGTCCAAAATGGATTTGGACGGCGAAGGAAGAAGCGCTGTCCAAAGCGAGTGTAGGAAAACGCGACTTCCGACTTAGTTTCGATCTCGCGCAAAAGCCCAAAACGGCGGTGTTGCTGATTACCGGAAAGGACAACATCGCGGTATGGATCAACGGAAAGGTGGTGCTGGAAGCATCACCAATGAGCAAGTTCAAGCGCCCGCGCGATCCGTGGGGGACGTTTCACCAAGTCGATGCGAGCAATTTGGACGCAGGAAAGAATTCCATCGCCGCGGAGGTTACGACGTATCAGCCGGAGTGGGCGAAGGCCCCGGTGGCCGCGGGATTCATCGCGATGCTGCGCGTGGAAATGCCGGACGGCACGGTGCAACGTATTATTTCGAATACCGATTGGAAAACGATCGAGGGTCAAAGCGATGCGACCTGGGCGGCGAAAGATTTCGACGCTGGCGCATGGCCGAACGCAAGCGTAGCGGCAGAAATCGGCGAGAGTGCGCTCGGAACGCCGTGGACCGCGGAGCCAATTTCGTGGCTCGGGCGAGATTTCACGTTGACCAAAGCGGTCCGCTCGGCTCGGATCTATTCCACCGCGCTGGGAACGTATCAGCTTTATTTGAATGGCGCGCGCGTGGGCGACGATATTCTGGCGCCCGGGTGGACCGATTACCGGAAGAGGATCGTCTATCAGGTCTACGACGTCACGCGCGCATTGCGGACCGGAGCGAACTCCTTGCAGGCACTTCTTGCCGGCGGCTGGTACGGCGATGGACTCGGCTGGCTTCAGAATCGCTACAACTTCGGTCCGCCGCCGGTGCGATGTATGGGCCAGCTTGAAATCGAGTATGCCGATGGAACCCGCGAAGCGATCGGCACCGATGAAACCTGGAAAGCAACGTCGTCAGCCATCCTCAAGTCGGATATTTATAACGGCGAGGCCTATGATGCGCGGCTAGAGAAGTCAAAAGGCGGCGCGCCACTTTCGACCGGAAATGATTGGGACAAAGTAGCCCTCGCACCCGCTCCACAGGCGGCGATTGTCGCGCAAGACTTTCAGCCCATCCGCGCACACGAGACCCTCCCGCCGAAAACCGTCACGAATCCATCCCCTGGCGTTTACGTCTACGATCTCGGTCAAAATATGGTTGGCTGGGCGCGGCTGCGCGTTTCCGGACCCAAAGGAACGAAAGTACAACTGCGCTTCGCCGAAGTGTTGAAACCAGATGGCGATGTGTACACCGAAAATCTGCGCACGGCGGAAGCGACCGATACCTACGTCTTGCGCGGAAGCGGCGAGGAAGTATTCGAGCCGCACTTCACGTTTCACGGATTCCGCTATGTTCAGTTGACGGGATACCCGGGAACGCCCACGAAAAATACCGTGGAAGGAATCGCTTTCTACACCAGCGCGCCGTTTACCATGAAATTTCACTCGGCGAACGCCACGCTGAATCAATTAGCGAGCAACATTCAGTGGGGCCAACGCGGAAATTTTCTCAGCGTGCCCACCGATTGCCCACAGCGCGATGAACGCCTTGGCTGGATGGGAGATGCTGAGGTCTTCTGGCGGACCGCCAGCTACAACGCCAACCTCGCCGCTTTCTCGCACAAATTCACGCAGGACATTCGAGACGCGCAGAGCGCCGCGGGCGCGTACGCCGATGTATCGCCACGCGTTGGCCCGACCGGAGAAAGCGCAGCGGGCTGGGGCGACGCCGGAGTGATCATTCCGTGGAGCGCGTATATGCAGTTCGGTGACCAGACGATAGTCGCGGAGAACTGGTCCGCGATGACCAAGTGGATGGAGCACCTGGAAGGCGCGAATCCAGATTATCTGTGGCTGAAGGAACGCGGGAATGATTATGGCGATTGGGTGGCCATCGGCAGCCAAACGTCGAAAGACATGATCGCTACGGCATACTGGGCCTATGACGCGACGTTGATGAAGCAAATGGCCGTGGCGTTGAGAAAGAGTGACGAGGCGGAGAAATACGGCCAGCTTTTCGACAAAGTGCGCGCCGCGTTCCAGAAGGCATTCGTGAAAGAAGATGGCACGGTGGGGACCGGCAGTCAGACCAGCTACGTGCTGGCACTGCACATGAATCTGCTCGACGAGCAACGGCGATCCGTGGCGGCGCAAAAACTGGTGGACGACATCAAGGCGCACGATTACCACCTGACCACGGGTTTCCTGGGAACGCCGTATCTATTACTCGAGCTGAGCACCAGCGGGCATAGCGACGTTGCGTACAAACTACTGCTGCAGCGAACCTACCCGTCATGGTTTTACATGATCGATCACGGCGCCACCACGATGTGGGAGAGGTGGAACGGCGATCAAAAGATGGACGATCCCTCGATGAATTCGTTCAATCACTATGCGTACGGAGCGGTGGCGGAGTGGCTGTATCGCTACGCGGCGGGCATCGACGAGAATGCCAAGGGCCCCGGTTTTCACAGCATCGTCTTGCATCCACAATTCAGCGCAGATCTGGGAGAAGTAGATGCGACGTATGAATCGGACCATGGTCCCATCGGATCCCATTGGAAGGTTGCGGGAGCAACGGTGACCTGGAACGTACTCATTCCCGCGAATACCACGGCCGTTCTGTATTTTCCCGCGAACCTAGATAAAGCGAAGCTTTTAGAAAATGGAAAGGGCATTGACGCCAGCCAAGGACTCAAATTTGTTCGCACCGAAGCAAACGGCACCGTCTATCAGGCAGGGGCGGGAACTTACTCGTTCCGATTCGCGCAATAGCAGCCTGCGGAAAAACTCAAAAATATGTCATTCCGAACTCCGTTCGGTTTTTGAATGGGGTGAGAATCTGCTTTTTGCTCGGTTTTCTTGCGAACAGCAGATCCCTCACCCGCAAACGAGGCGGGTTCGGGATGTCAAATCCGACTTTATCCACAGCCTGATAGGGGAAGGGATGAATTCCCTTAGAGTTGTCCGGCAACTCGGCCGGCAAGCTCCTTTAGTTGTTTCTCGACTTTTGGAGTGAAATCCACATCTTCCAGATTGAGGTAAAAACGAACTTTGCCCTTGCGGACATGGAGGCCATGCTGTGGGTCAAAATAAGCTTCGTCTCCGAGGCCGGTCACCGGCGTTTGCGGGCTATAGAACTCGCCCAATTTGGCAAACATCTCCGTCGCTGCCGCCGCCGAGGGATCTACGTACGCTCTGAACCAGAGCTTGCTTCCCTTAGCAGAGTAATTGCAATCGGTTCCCTCAGGAGTATTTGTGTAAGGACGCGGAGCAACACTCTTTTCCGGCGGATCGTAGGTTCGCCCCAACGTCTTACTCACTTCCGCGGCCGTCAGCAACGTGCAGAGGTCAGCAGGAGGTTCGGTCGCCCATGTCGATGGAATAGCAAAGGTGGTTACCAGGAAAGTTGCAGTAATGAACGCTAGCTTGCTGAATGGGGCCATGTGACGCTCCTTTCCCGACTTCTCAGCGGCAACATTGTATAGCAGCGGATCGTCGAAGAATCAGTATTCCGGTCGGCCCACCTGCTCACGGGGTCAAGATGATGTACTTAACGTGCGAGCGCGGATTTCGTCGGCGTGCCAGCGACACCAAGATAATTTCCGTAGCCCACGATGACCGTGGATGCGATCAATACGAACAGGCTCGCAGCCACCAGCAATTTCGTGCGGCGGCCCGTGCCGTTCCATTCGCGCAGCCCGATGCCCCACAGCGTACTGAAAATCATGATGCTGGCCATATGTAGCGTCCAACTGGAGAATTTGTACCGGCCCATTTGCGTCTCGCCCATGGTGTAAAAGAAAAACTGCATGTACCACGTGGTCCCCGCCAGGGCAGAGAAGAAATAGTTCAACAGCATAGGCGCATGTTCGGGAACATCGTCGGACCGGATGCCCGCCTTGGCCATTTCTTCCGATGGTGCGTTGGTGACGGTTTCGATTTCGACCGCGGCCGCGCCGGCCTTCGCGAGCCGTGAGCTGAAATACTGGCTGCCCGTGCGATTGCGAACATTCAGGATCGCGCACCAAATGAAATTGGTCGTGAATCCTCCAAACAACAGAACCACCAGCACCGGAAGCCCTTGCCACAGCGGCGGAGTTCCATGGTGAATGGTCATCTCCTTGATGGGATCGCCGGCCGCAAGGCCGTAGGCGAAGCAAGCGCTCATCACACCCGAGAATGTCGCGACCAGAAGTCCCTTTTTCAAATCGAACTCCTTGATCGATGCTCGCTTTTGTTCTTCGGACATCTCCTTTTCTTTGGACATGCCCGCTGCTCCGGCGAAGACGATGCCGAACAGGCAAACTCCCACGCCCGCTAGAATGATCTGCCCGGAATGCGTGCCCAGCACTTCGGACGCAAACTGCCCGCGGAAAATCGGCGGCATCAGCGTTCCGAATGCGGCGGTGTACCCGAGCGCGACCGCCATCCCCAAAGACATGCCCAGGTAACGCATGGTCAGGCCAAAGGTCAGGCCTCCGAGACCCCAAAGGACGCCGAACGTGTAGGTCCAGGCGAGACTGCTGAGCGGAGACTCGCGGAGGACGGGGATTAGATCGCGGGTCATGAGCAGGCCCAGGATCCACGGCACAATAATCCAACTGAAAAACCCGCCAACGAGCCAGTAGGTTTCCCAAGCCCAACCCTTCACCCGGCGGTACGGAACGTAGAAACTGCCGGAAGCTAATCCGCCCAGCCAGTGAAAGAAGACGCCAAGGAGCGGATTAGGTTCCAGAAGTTTGCCTTTCCAGCTATTCCACAGCCATTCCAGCTGTGGCTAAGCTTCTCCGGCTGAGGCACAGCCATTCCTGGCTGTGTGCTTTTGGCTGAGTCCCATGGCTTCAATGCCCGGCCTTGGCCGACGAGCACTCTAGTTCACGCGCCCAGCGCGGTCAACCCGAACCGCAGCACTCTCGATGCGACTTGACGGGAATATGCGTGCCTACGGAATCGCTCGCGCGATATACTCTCGGCGAACGGGAGATTTCCGGCACTCACGAAATTTGTCCAGCCGCCGCGTCTCCAAAACCTATGAAGATTCAGGAAAAACTCCGGTATTTGGAAGATCGCTGGGACGACCAGGTAGCACGCGACTTGGATGCGCCGGAGCTATTGCGCTACCGCTCGAACGTTTTGGGCTCCGATCTGCGCATCACGAATTTTGGTGGCGGGAACACCAGCTCGAAGATCGAAGGCATCGATCCGCTTGATGGATCTCGGCAAACGACGCTGTGGATCAAGGGCAGCGGTGGAGACATCGGCAGCATCCAGCGAAGCGGATTTGCGACGTTGTACCTCTCCAAGCTGCAAGGGCTCGCCAATCGCTACCGCGGCGTTGAATTTGAAGACGAGATGGTCGAGATGTACCCGCTGTGCGCGTTTGGCAACAACACCGTCGCGGCCTCCATCGATACGCCTTTGCACGGTTTTCTGCCCTTCGACCACATCGATCATTTACATCCCGACTGGGCTATCGCCCTTGCGGCTTCGGCGAATGGCCGCGAAAAGATGGAGGAGTTCAACCGCCTCTATGAACATCGCTTGATCTGGCTGCCGTGGCAGCGTCCTGGATTCGAGTTGGGCATGATGCTGCAAAAAGCTGTTCGCGAGAACCCGGGTTGCGACGGCATCGTGCTCGGCGGGCACGGCCTGTTTACCTGGGGAAGCACGCAGCGCGAGTGTTATTTGAACACCATCACGATCATCGACCAGCTTGGGCAGTTTGTGGTCGATCATATCGAACGGCGCGGCGCAAACCTCTTCGGAGGCAACAGGCATAGAGCGCTCGAAAACCGGCGGGAGATTGCTCTCGATATTTTCCCCTTCCTGCGCGGACGCGTCTCCGCGCGACAACGAATGATCGGGAACTTCAGTGACTTACCCGAGGTTCTGCGTTTTGTGAATTCGGCGGACGCCGGGAAGCTGGCGTATTTGGGAACCAGTTGTCCCGATCATTTTATTCGTACGAAAATTCGCCCGCTGTTCGTTGCCTGGGAATCATCAAACGACATTTCCGGTTTGAAGCAGCGCGTTGATTCAGCGATCGAGAAATACCGTGCCGAGTATCGCGAATATTACGAGGCGTTTGCGAGGCCAGACTCGCCAAAGATGCGCGACGCGAATCCCACCGTCGTACTGATTCCAGGCGTCGGCATGTTCAGTTTTGGCAAAAACAAGAGCGAAGCGCGCATCACCGGAGAGTTTTACACCAACGCCATTCACGTGATGGAAGGCGCGGTATCCCTGGGTTCGGGAGCGCCTCCTGCGGTCCTGCCGCAAGCAGGTCCCGCAGCGAAGACCGAAGCATTCACGGTGCACTCGAACTATGTGGCGCTGCCACCTTCGGAGGCGTTTCGCATCGAGTACTGGCAGCTTGAGGAAGCCAAGATTCGACGCCAGCCGGCGGAAAAAGAGTTGAGCCGAAGGGTTGTTGTCGTTGTGGGCGGCGGAAACGGCGTGGGTCGCGAGACCTCTTTGCTGGCAGCGCGCCGCGGCGCACATGTGGTTGCGGCGGACAAGGACGTCGAAGCGGCGAAGCTGGTTGCTGACGAAGTCCGAAAAATCGGCGGCAAGGAAACCGCGGTCGCCGTGGCCATCGATATCCGTGAACGAACCACAATTCGGGCCGCTTTGCGCGAGGCGCTGGCGGCGTATGGCGGCGTAGATATCGTTGTGAATACGGCGGCCATTTTTCCGTCCTCGGCGGATGGAAAGATTAACGACGCGCAGTGGGGCCTCACTCTCGACATCAACGTCACGGCGAATCATCGCTTGATGGAGGAATCCTCGCAAATTCTGCGCGAACAGGATTTGGACGCCAGCATTGTCTTAACAAGTTCAGCGAATGCGGTTGTCCCGAAAAAGGGAAGCGAAGCCTACGACGTGAGCAAGGCCGCGGTCAGCCACCTGGTGCGCGAGTTCGCCATTTCCTGCGCGCCCAAAATTCGCGTAAACGGCATCAGCCCGGCGACGGTCGTAAAGGGCTCCACCATGTTTCCACGGGATCGAGTCATTGCGTCGCTCAATAAATACGAAGTCGCTCATGAGGCAGGCGCGACCGACGAGCAGCTTCGCTCCCAGCTAGCGAATTTCTATGCTCAGCGCACACTGACGCACCAGCCCATCGATCCTGAGGATTGCGCCGCGGCGATACTTTTCCTGGCTGGACCGCAATCGCGCTGCACCACCGGTCACTTGATTCCGGTGGATGGCGGGTTGACGGAAGCATTTCTCAGATAGAGCGCGAACGGCGCCAAATTCGCGCCGTTCGTTCTTTGCGGGCGAGAACAAAACGATGCGGTCGTCGGGGCACAAGGCTCTGGTTGCGGTGGACTTAGGCGCGCAGAGTTGTCGTGTATCTCTGCTCCGTTTCCTTCAAGAGACTCCTTACACCGACGTAGTGCATCGTTTTCGCAACGCCCCCGTCGTCACTCCGGCGGGCGTTCGTTGGGACATCGCTGCGATTCTCGAAGGCGTTCAGGCGGGGCTGCGCTTGTGCGCGGGCATCGCGACCGAAGGCATTGCTTCCATCGGAATTGACGGATGGGCCGTCGATTACGTGCGTTTGGATGAAGACGGCAACCCGGTCGCGAATCCATTTTGCTACCGGGACGAGCGCACGGTCGCCGCGGAAAAGGCTATCCATGAGATTCTCGCGCCCGCAAAATTATATTCGCTGACGGGAATTCAGTTGCTGCGGATCAATACGCTCTATCAATTGTATGCGGACACGCAGGCTGGAATCGATCCGAAGACGCGCTGGCTGAACCTTCCGGAGTTTGCGACCTACCGTCTGGGCGGGCATCCCGTCGCGGAATATACCAATGCCACGCACACGCAGCTCGTCGATCTGAGTGCGCGTGCGTGGTGCGACGAAATATTTCAATGTGCGGGGCTCGACAAGAGGGCGGCGCCGGAAATCGTTCCGCCGGGCACGGTCGTCGGGTCGGTGCGCGGCGACCTGAGTGAGTTGACGGCATTTCGACAGACACAGCTGATTGTGCCTGCCTGTCATGACACCGCGTCTGCAATCGCTGCCATTCCTGCGTCCGGCGACGATTGGGCGTTCATCAGTTCCGGAACATGGTCGCTCGTGGGAACCGTTCTGGACAAGCCATGCCTGAGCGAAGACGCGCGGGCGATGAATTTTACGAATCTCGGCGGCGTCGGCGGCACGATCTGTTTTCTGAAGAACGTCAACGGGATGTGGCTGCTGCGCCAGTGCGTGGAGGACTGGGAATCTCGCGGCTTTCCCTGGTCGTTGGAAGAGTTGCTCCACAAGTGCGCGTCGTTGCCGGCACCCATCGAGCTTATCGATGTGGATGATCCACAGTTGATGACGCCGGGAAATATGCTGGTGAAGATCAACGCACAGTTGAAGCGCGCCGGGAATCGCCCGATGTCTTCGGAGGGATCGGATTTGCCAGGCGTCGCGAATCTGATCCTGCATAGTCTCGCGGCGCGGTACGCCGAGGTGCTCGGATCCGTGGCGCGTGTCACTGGAAAGGCTCTGAAGCGCTTATTTATTGTTGGCGGCGGCAGCCGGAATAAGCTGCTCAATCGGCTGACGGCGGAACGCACGGGACTTGAGGTCATCGCGGGGGCAACGGAGAGCACGACCATCGGCAATTTCGCGATACAGTTGGCCGCGCTTGATGGCGACTGGAATGCATCCTACGGCGTGCCTGCCGCTGCAGTGGTGAAGTGGGCCGAAAGAATTGTAATGCGTCCGTTGGCGCTCTCGGCGGACCGCGACGATTGACCTGCGCGATCGGCTAGGCAAACCACGAGAGTTGCTGTCGTCCGACTGGAGACTCAAACATGAAAGATGTGCTCGCCGAGACTGCGTGGAAGGCGCTGGACAAGCTGCAGATTGAGTTGCCTTCGTGGGGATTTGCGAATACCGGGACGCGGTTCGGGAAATTCATTCAGGCTGGGGCGGCTACGAACATCGCGGAGAAGTTCAGCGATGCGGCCCAGGTGCATGCGTTTACGGGAGCTTGCCCAACTTTGGCGCTTCACGTTCAGTGGGATCTGCCCGACGGCTTGAAAGATGTCGGCGAGGTCGAGAAGCTGTCGAAGAAGCATGGTATTCGAGCGGGATCCATCAATCCGAATATATTTCAGAACCAGGAATACAAGTATGGATCTTTAGGCAATCCCGATGCGGCGATCCGGCGGATGGCCATCGATCACATTCTGGAATGCGCGGCCATTGCGGAAGCTCTTAAATCGCGCGACGTGTCTCCGTGGTTTGCTGACGGCTCAAACTATCCCGGTACTCAGAATATGCGCAAGCGGCTCCGATTCTTCGAGGAGGGTTTGCGGGAAATTCACGCGGCACTGCGGCCTGGACAGCGTCTGCTGTTGGAGTATAAGCCGTTCGAGCCAGCGTTCTATCACACGGATGTCGCGGATTGGGGCATGGCGTATCTTCTGGCCAAGCATGCCGGGCCGCAGGCTCTCGTGCTGGTCGATACGGGGCATCACTATCAGGCGCAGAATATCGAGCAGATCGTGGCTTGGCTGCTGCATCACAAGATGATCGGTGGATTTCATTTTAACGATCGAAGGTATGCGGATGATGATCTGACGCTGGGGTCGATTGATCCTTATCAAGTGTTCCGCATTTTTCACGAGATTCGCATGTATGAGTGGGAGAACGACGTCACCGCCGACATCGCCTACATGGTGGATCAGAGCCATAACCTGAAGGGCAAGATCGAGGCCATGATACAGACGGTGTGCACCGCCCAGGAGCTCTATGCGCGTGCGGCCCTGGTGGATCATGGCCGGTTGGCGAAGTTACAGCAGGATTGCTCGCTGGTGGACGCAGAGGAGACCTTGCGCCACGCCTTCTGGCTGGATGTCAGGCCAATTGTTAAGGAGTGGAGGCGGGCCAAAGGCTTGCCCGCTGATCCGATGCAGGCGTTCCGGGAAAGTGGTTACGCGGAGCGGATTGTGCGGGAGAGACGGGAGAAAAATCTTGGGGCGACGGCAAGCTATGCCTGAAGTGACGGTTGGTTCCTGGCGGACGGCCGTGTCGTCGGAGCCCGGTTAACCATAACACCCTCCCCCTATGTTTTTTGTAAGTATTCATTCTACAGGGACTTAAAGTTGCTTGTTTTTATAGACTTCTGTAAGTGTTGATTCTAAATGGCTTATGAGCTTCGATATTTCCGGAAAATTGTGCCTGGGTTGACGCCGGGCGGGGCAAGCCCCGCCCCCACAGCGTTTTCAGCTCGTGCAGGCACCTAGCAGGCTGCGGAAAAATGCAACAAGACGAGGAAAAAGCTTCCTTCAGGGGCCCTTCGTTCCTCAGGATAAACTGAAGCCCGTTGAGAGCACGCAGTTTACGTCGGCGCTAAAGCACCGGCCGCCTAAAGAAAAGGACTTTTTCCGCAGCTTGCTAGGGCCAGAACCGACGGACGGTCTTTGCGAGGTTACCTGTCTTGTTATATTACCATAAGATTGCTGATAGTCAACGGGGAAATGGTCAACCGGGGAACGGTCAACCGCGGTTGCGCTACTGGGAGGGACTGGTGGGCTGCTTTGGCATTTTGGAGGCGATGTCTTCGTCGGCTTTTTGGTGTAGCTCTTTCACTTTGGCAAATTCGCGTTCGGAGCTTGCGGCGTTACCCATGGCTTGATAGAGACGGCCCAAGCGGAAATGGGCGTCGGGCTGGGACGGATCCAGCTTGACAGCGTGCTGGAGGGCTGCCAAGGCGTCTGGATAGCGCTTCTGTTGCATCAGGACGGCCCCCAGGTCGATATAAGCAAGGCGGATGTCATTTCTAGCCTGCACGGCCTTTTCGAGCAGGGGAAGGGCATCGTCGAAGTGATCTTGCTGCACTTCGATATCGCCTAGGTAGGCAAGGGCCTGGGCGTGGTTGGGATCAAGTGCCAGTTCGTTCCTGAAAGCGATCTTTGCTTCCTCAAAGTTGTGCATCTTCCATTGCAGGTAGCCGAGGCCAAAGTTAACGTCCGGCTCACGTGGGGACGCCTTGGCGGCAGCTTGAAATTCCGCGACTGCGTTCGCGGTCTGGCCCAGGCCATCCAAGGCTTCGCCCATGAGCACGTGCGCGGAGGCGGAGTCCGGGCTTTCTTCAAGAATTTGGCGGAACTCGTCGCGGGCGCAGGAGTAGTCCCTGGCGAGAAGGCAGCTTTGCGCCAACACCTTGCGGAGCTCGGTATTTGCTGGGTCGAGCTTTACGACCATCTCCAGATTCTTCGAGGCTTCGGCGAACCGCTTGGCTCCGTAGCAGCTGAGCCCCAGGAGCGTGCGGGCTTGGGTGTTGGAGGGATCGGCGGCCAAAGCGCGGGTGAGCGGGACTATGGCCTCTGGAAAGTGCCCTTGCTTGAATTCCGCGAGTCCCCAATTGAGGTGGATGCCGGGCAGTTTGGGATTCAGCGTGGCAGCTTTCCGGTAGGCGGGGACCGCTTGATCGTACTTGCCTTCTTTTGCGAGCACCAAACCAAGGTTGGCGAAGGCGGCTGCGTCCTGCGGATTTTGTTGCACGGCTGCGCGCAGGGTTTTCTCGGCCTGGGTGAGGTCTGGCTGAGGTGCGGGAGAGGGTGCGGGCGTTTGGGCATGCGCAAGGGCGCATAGGAAGAGGATCAGAATAACCAAGGCCTGGCTGACGTCAGTACGGCTCACAGAGGGGTCCCTTATTCGTTTGGAATGCCTTTCCGGGCGCAAAACCCGCACCCTTAGAGACGAAGGGTGCGACGGTGTCGCCTGGGGGAAACGGCCGCTGCCGTGGTTCGCACTCGGGCTCGCGGGCGAAAGTCAAAAAACGCACCCTTAGAGACCAAGGGTGCGGCACCCGATTGCATCCTGCAAACGCTTCGTACGACTTTGACAGAATTAGTGTACCTCTTATTGATTCTCGTCGGAGCACAGGCAGGAATGCCTGCACCACAAAAAAACGCGGCGGGAAGTTATCCCGCCGCGTCCTCGACCGAGACGTACTGCAAAACCAGCTGACGTGAGAGGGGGCCTGAGGCCCCCTCCGCGCGCAGGCTAGAAGTAAAGCTTCAACCCGAGTTGCAAGATGCGGGGGTCGAAGGCTGAAGTGTACTGTCCGAAGTTGCTGGAGCCGAAGTTGGTGCTGACCTGGTTGAACTGGGTGTGATTCCAGATGTTGAAGGTTTCAGCACGGAATTCCAGCCGGCTGCCGCGAGATTCGCTGAAGACGAAGCTCTTGAACAGGGATAGATTCCAGTTGTCGCGGCCAGGGCCACGCAGTGCATTGTGACCGAGGTCGCCGAAGGCCCCAATCGCCGGGTTGGCGAAAGCGGCCGGGTTGATGTACTGAATGACTTGTTGTGCGGTTGGGCTAACGGTTGAAGGATACGAGACCGGGCCGACGAGATTCGGACGGTTGGTGGCATTGGGCAGACCGTTGCCGCCCTGGGCGCCGCTGAGGCCGATGTTGAGAGGAATGCCGGACTCCAGCGTGACGATGCCCGAAACCTGCCATCCACCGACGGCGGTTCGAAGCAACCGGCTGTCGCTGTGGCGGAAGAGGGGGATGTCGTAGATGAAATTGACCACCGCGTTGTGCGTGCGATCATAACCGCCTGGGCCCTTGTCATACAGCCAGCCCAAGTAGGGGTTCGAGACGTCCTGCAAGTCTTGGCCGCCGGTGCTGCCGGTGCCTGGGTCGATGGTCTTGGAGTAGGTGTAGAAGGCGCGGAGGAAGAGATCCTTGCCTACCTGTGAGTTGATATCCAACTGCAGAGCGTTGTAGTGACTGTTGGCTTCATTGGTCGACAGTCGGATGGAGTTGAAGCCCGGAAAGGGCACGCCGGAAGTGGCGTAGTTTGCGCCAGCAATGCCGTTGATGATGGGAATCAGATTGGCTTGTGGCGGCAAGTTGTATTGTGTGTAGTCGTTCTGGAAACGGTTGGTATTGCCGACGTAGGAGATGGAGGCCACGGTGCGTTCGCCAAGGGAGTGCTGAACCGCGAGGCTCCACTGATAGCTAGCAGGCTGCTTATATTCATTAAGGTTGAGCCCGGTAATGCTAGCCGGGTTGATCGGGAGAACTCCCGCGGTGCCCGTGGCGAGCGAGAGTCTCGGATTGTCGAACTCGACGGGGCCGGGAGTGTTGACCTGCAAGCTAAAGGGAATGTTGGGTCCGGCGTTGTACATGTCGTTGCCTTGGATGCGCTCGTACATGATGCCGAAGCCGCCACGAACGACGGTTTTGCCGGCGCCCGTGAGGTCGTAGGCGAACCCGAGACGAGGACCGAAGTTAGCCCAGTGATTGTTCACCAAGCCCTTTGGAACGCCGTTTTGCTCGGGAATTCCGATACCGTTGAGGTAGAGAGGAACGCCAGCGAGAATTGGGTTGGGGCTGGTGCCGAGTCCCGGGCTGGCCGGATTGATGGTGCCATTGGGATTGAGAATGGCGGCGTTCGCCGGGTTGTAGAGGTTGGGGTAGAAGTTACCCATGCGGTCGTTGGCTTCGTAGGTGTGCGGAACGCCATCCCAACGCAAGCCGAGGTTGAGAGTCAGCTTGCGGTTGACGCGCCAGTTGTCCTGAGCGTAAAGGGCCCAGGAAACGTTGTTCCATTGGCCGGCGTCCTGGACGGCGAGTTCCTGATAGCTTTTGGCATCGCCAAGGAGGAAATCGGCGAAGTCGTTGCCGGTGAAAGTACCGTCAAAGCCGAAACCGCCCTGGGTCTGACCGAACAGATCCTGGGTCTTCTTGTAAAGAGCCCAGCTCCCACCGATCTTTAACTGGTGAGCGCCCTTAGTCCAAGAAACATCATCGCGGATCTGGTAATCGTCGGCCTTGTTGCGCCACGGCCAGCTGGAGATTTCGAAATTCGTGCCGGTTTTACCCTGAAGGTCGATATTCGGGATACGGTTGTCGTTGTTCGGTCCAGTGAATAGCCTGGAATTGGTGCCGTCATAGCCCGCAGGCAGGGACAAGCTGGACAAGCCGGCGCCCGCGAACGGGATGATGTTGATGCGGTTGCCGTTGTAGTTGAAGGCGATTTCGTTCAGCAGGTTGGGGTTGATCGTGTAAGTCGTGTGAACAACGCCGCTGTAGGACGGGTTGCCAAAGGTATCGCCGACGGTGGGAACGTTCGCGCCGCTCCACTGACTGATCGAATAGCCTTGGCTGACCTGCTCAGCGATAAAGTGGCCGAACACCGAGAACTTGCTAGTGAAGTTGTGATCGATGCGGACCACTTCTTCCTTCAAGGGCGTAGGAGTGGTGCTCGGGCCGTTGAAGCGGTTGCCAGCCGTGGGCGCGGGGAAAATGCCGGCGGACAAGAGCGCCGTGGAGTTTGGATCAATCATGCACGACGGGATGGTGTTTCCAGGAAACGGCGAACCTTGAGTGACGCCAGCCGGCGCAACGCCACCGGGGCAATTCCTGAAGAGCACTGCGGGCGATACCGTGGTGGCGGAAGGAACGTTGATCGGGGTGGAACCAAAGTTACCGCCGTAGGTGCTGGGAAGCGGAACGGTCTGGCCGTTGGTGATGCTGCCTTGGATCAACCTGCGCCATTCCATGTTGTAGAAGAAGAAGGTCCGCTTGCGATCTTTGTTGTAGAACTTCCCGAAAGTCACTGGGCCGCCGACGTTGAAGCCGAATACGTTCAGCCGGAGTTCCGCGACCGGGTTGGTGGTGCCGTTCAAATTCGTAGCGGGATTGAAGAAGCCACGAGCATCGAGAGCATCGTTGCGGAGGAATTCCCACGCGGATGCGTGCAGCGTGCTCGAACCGGACTTCAGAACCATGGTCATGGTAGCGGCCGAGGCCAAGCCGTAGTCGGCGCTGTAGTTTGAAGTCAGAGCGCGAAATTCGGCGATGGCGTCGGTAGAGGGAGCGATGCTCATGCCGCCCGCGCCGCCGCGGTCGTCGTCTTCGCCACCATCCAGCAAATAGATGTTGTGGTTTTGACGCATGCCGTTGAACTCAACGTTGTTGTCACCACCGACCGGGGTGTTGACGAAGCTGTTGATCTGGCTGGAAGCGCCGGGAGTTAATGCAGCAAGCTGGTAGATGCTGCGGCCGTTGATCGAGATCTGCGACATTTGCTGATCGGTGATGACGTTGCTTTGTTCACCAGAATCAGTCTGAACGCGAACGGCGTTGGCTTCGACGGTGACGGTTTCTTGAGCGCCGCCGAGCTGCATCTGGAAATCAATACGACTGCGGTCGCCGACTTGAAGGACGATGCCTTTTTGTTCGGCAGTCTTAAAGCCGCTTGCTTCGGCCTTGGCATCGTAGTGACCAATTTTCAGTTCAGGAAAAACATACTGACCTGAGTCGTTGGTCGTGACGGTGTGAGTCAAACTGGTTTCCGTGTTTGTGACCGTTATTTTGACGTTCGCAACGCTTGCGCCAGAAGGATCGGTGACCGTTCCGACGATCGCAGCGTCTTGAGCTTTAACGGTAAATGAGAGGGCAACCAACGCAAAACAAAGCACAGCAAGATGGTGCAACCGAGCATGTTTCAGAGCTGAAAATACACTCCGACCACACGAGGAAAATAGATGCATTCAAGCCTCCTACACCCCACGGCGATTTGGTATCGCCGTTAACGTACACGGAGGTTCCTCCCGATGCGGTGTCCTTGTCAAGCATTTTTTTCGATTTAATAGAGCGAGAGTATTGCTCAAAGGGCTCGCACGTATCGATATTCTGGCGCTGGAATGACATTCCATATCGAGCGCCAAACGAGTCCGATGACCGGGCAGAACGGGCCTTGGCGGAGTGTCGCCTTTCCTGTAAACTATTTAATAATAAGGATTTACTTAGGATGCAGGAGCGAGGGTGCCTCTGCTTGTTCGGTGTGGCAGAACCGAACTTGCCGAGCGTTTTCAGAGGTTAAAGGGTTAACGTACCCCCTTGAGGATGGCATCGGGGAGCTTGGCGTCGGTGATTCTAATCTCGCGGAACAGGTGCAAGTTGGAGGACATCACGACTCCGGGACTGAGGTGAATGGCAGGCGGGAAAGTTGTTTTGTTCGTAAGATTGTCAGCTAGTAACCTGACAGCGATTTGACCCTGCCGATGAGGTTGCTGGTAGATCGACGCGGTGATCGTGCCCTTCTGAAAGTACGAGGACATTTCCGCAAAGAGATCCGTCGTAATCAGTTTTATCTTTCCTGCCAGACCACGCGCTCCCAAGGCGCGACATACGGGAAGACAATTAACCGTGTTGACATAGAGGCCGGAGAGCGTGGGGACACGGCGTAAGAGGTCAAAGGTCTTCTGGAAGCTTTCGTCCTCGTCTTCGTGACCCTCAACGACGGCGACAACTTTTCCTCCGGCGCAGTGCTTTGGAAAGGTATCGGAGAAGCCGTCGGTCTTCTTGCGGTGGTCTTCGGCGGTGAGCATGCCGACAATGACGGCGACCTTGGAACCCGGGGGGAGAAGTTTGCCCATGAGTTCACCGGCGAGGCAGCCGTTGAGGAAGGGTTCGACGCAGACGACGGTGGACCGCCGACTGTCGGGAGCGTCGGTCGAGACGCAGACGACGGGGATCCCATTTTGCTCGGCATCATTAATAAGGGGTGTCAGGTCCTTGGGATTTCCGGCGGTGAGGATGATACCGTCCACGCCGCTTTCAATCAGCTCTTTGAAGGCTTCGGTATCGTCGTGACCCAAGGTCTGGACGGGGCGATTCACAAACTGGATTCCTACCTGACCGAGGCGGCGCGCTTCCTCCAGGACTCCGCTCCAGAGCTGGTCGTAGAAAAAATGGATTTCTCGAGGCATGCAGACGCCGATGCGGGCAGTCGCTTTGGTTACGGATAGTGCGCGGGCCGCGAGATTTGGGGTGTAGCCAATTTGCCGGGCGATCTGGAGGATGCGCTGGCGGGTGGCGTCCTTAATACCGCCGCGTCCGTGAAGTGCACGGTCGACCGTTCCGATGGAGACGTTCGCCATTTCGGCGATCAGGTGGATGCCGCGGCGCTCTTTGGCCATTGCCGCTCCGGTGTGTTACGTCTGTTAGAGTACACGGTGAAAGGCAATTGGAGAAGGGGTGAGAGTGGTATCGGCGTGTACGTTAACGGGGCTATACTGCGGCGTTTCGAGGGTGTCGCCCGTTAAAATTGTTAAAATTAACGATACACGGTGCGGGCCGTGGTAGTTTCGCGACATCGACATGGCATCGACAATCAGTCAATGAATTGCGGCGGTTGCGGAGGCGCGTTCCACTCCGGCGAACTGGCGCATCGGGCTGAAGCGCGGGGATTGCGCCTATCGCTCGACAACATTGAGCTTTGTGTTGGTCAGATCGATCGAATTGCCGCCGACCATGATCGTGAATATGCCGGGTTCCACGACGCGGTGCATGTCTCGATTGAGAAATGAAAGTTCGTCGGGACCCAGGGTGAATTCCACGGTTTTTGTTTCACCGGGATTAAGAGTGATTCGGCGGAATCCGCGGAGCTCTTTCACCGGGCGGGTGACCGAGCTTACTTCGTCGCGGATATAGAGCTGCACGACTTCATCGCCGCGAACGGCGCCGGAGTTGGTGACGTCGACAGAGACGGTGGTGCGGCCTTGAGGGCCGATGGAATCCGGGGTCGCGCGGACATTCGCATATTTGAAGGTGGAATAGCTGAGTCCCCAGCCGAACGGAAAGAGCGGCAGGACGGTGCTGCCAAGATATTCGCGCTTTGCAGAAGGTTTCTGATAGTAGTAGTCGGGAAGTTGGCCAGTTGATCGAGGGACCGTGATCGGGAGCCGCCCGGCCGGGTTGTAATCTCCGAAGAGCACGTCGGCTACGGCGGTGCCACCTTCCTGTCCAAGATACCAGCCATCCAGAATGGCGGGGACACGTTCCGCGATGTAGTTGATGGAATTCGGGCGGCCGTGTTGGAGGAAGACGATGGTGGGTTTGCCGGTTGCGAGCACGGCTTTCACGAGGTCGTCCTGGTTGCCGAGAAGGTCGAGGTTGTCGCGATCGCCGGGATGGTTGACGGCCCAGGCCTCGCGGGAGGTCTGCTCGTTTCCGCCGAGCGCCAAGATTACGACGTCTGCTGCCGCGGCAACTTTGGCGGCTTCGTCGATGCGCTTGGCGTTGAGCGCCGGATCGCCCACCACCACTTTGTCGGCATCCCAATCGGGATTGGACTCGGTGATCTTGCAGCCGAGCGCATACGAGATTTCGGCGGACGAACCCACCTTATTCTTGATTGCTTGGAGAACGCTGAGGCCGCGACCCGGTTGGTTGCTATAGCCGCCCAGGTGGAGTTCGGCGGCATTTGGGCCGATGACGGCGATACGCTTGTATTTGTTTTTGGCCAGCGGCAATAAGTTGTCCTGGTTTTTGAGCAGGATGATGGCTTCGTGGGCTGCTTTTAGAGCTAACTGCTGGTGCTCGGGGTTGTTGGTGATTTTTTCCGCGTAGTCAGCGTTTACGTAGGGATCGTCGAAGAGGCCGGCCATGAACTTGGCCTTCAGGACGCGCGATACGGAGCGATCCACAGCGGCTTCCGCCACCTTTCCTGCTTTCACTTGGTCGATGAGGCTGCCATAGGCTTGGTTGAACGGAAGCTCGACGTCGACGCCGGACTCGAAGGCTAATCTGCCTGCTTCATCCTCTGTAGCAACGATGTGATGAACGGTGCGCAACTCTGTCGGGCCAAAATAGTCGGAGGTTATCAATCCCTGGAATCCCCATTCGTGTCGCAGGATGTCCAGGAGCAAGTGCTTGTTACTGTGCGATGGAATTCCGTCGATTTCGTTATAGGAGGGCATTACTGTGGCGACGTGCGCTTCCTTGACGGCGGCTTCGAACGGCTTCAGCCAGTATTCACGGATGGTCCGTTCGGAATAGTTGGCGGGACCTACGTTGGTGCCGCCTTCGGGTTGGCCGTGAACGGCGAAATGCTTTGCGGTGGCCATCACGTGGGCTTTGTCGATGCCCGGGCCGGTTCCTTGATAGCCGGTAATCGCCGCTACGCCCAGGCGCGATACCAGATAAGGATCTTCGCCGTAGGTTTCTTCCGTGCGGCCCCAACGTGGGTCGCGGGCGAGGTCGAGCACCGGTGCTAGACACTGTTGCACACCGCGGGCGCGGGCTTCCGCGGCAGTGGCGGTGAAGACTTCGTGAAGAAGGCTGGGATCCCAGGTCGAGGCCAAGGCGATGGCTTGTGGATAGGAAGTGGCTTTTGGTGCGACGTGCCCGTGGAGGCATTCATCGTGGAATATAACGGGAATACCGAGGCGCGTGTTGTCGCGCAGCCATTTCTGTACCGTGTTGGTATATTCCACCATAGCGCGGGGATCGCGATTTTCGCTGGGGCGCGAAATTTCGCCGAGACCGTTTTTCATTAGCACTGCGGCATGGTCCGGGCGAAACTGACCCTTCTCGTCGACAAAGAGTGCTTGCGGGTCGGAGAAAAATTGCTTGTTTTCCCAAGCGCCTTCCAATTGGGCGATTTTTTCATCGAGGGTCATGCGGGACAGCAAGTCGGCGACTCGCTGATCCAAGGGAAGCTTGGCGTCGCGATAGGGGAGAGCGGATTGGGCCATCCCTCCCGGTGCGAGAAACGCAGCCGCAGCGAGGAGAAAAATCGCCCGGGAAGATGTTCGAAATTTGGAAAGCGGCGTCAAGAAAACCTCCAGAAAAAATCTGCATGCTTGCAATTCAAAAAGTGCGTGGTACTATACCACCACCGTTAACGTACACGGTAAAAGAAATTGCAATTCATGGTGCTTATGTACCGCCCATCTCACCGCGTACGTCTCCCATTAGTCGGCCCTCATGGCAAAAGCTCCTCGATCTAGCTACCTCAAGCCTATCGTCCGGGGCTTGGTTGGTTCCCCTACAGGATCGCACCTTCTTTCGGAACGGCAGGACTAGCCCATGCCCTTCTACGTTCTTGGAATCGATGTGGGCACCGGTGGCACGCGAGCGCTGATCATTGACGAAAAAGGACGAATCGCCGGCGCGGCTACCGAAGAGCACGAGCCATTTGCCTCGCCGAAGATTGGGTGGGCCGAGCAACGTCCGGAGGACTGGTGGCGCGCCGCAGGAGTGGCCGTCCGTAAAGCGCTGGCGCAAGGAAACTTGCGGGGCGACCAGATCGCTTGCGTAGGATTTTCGGGACAGATGCATGGCGCCGTGATGCTGGATGCCGCGGGTGAAGTCGTCCGCCCGGCACTGATCTGGTGCGACGTGCGCACCGAGAAGCAGTGCAGGGAATTGAACGAACGGATCGGCGCCGAACGGCTGATTCAACTGACCTGCAATCCCGCCCTTCCCAATTTCACTCTGACCAAACTGCTCTGGGTGCGAGAGAACGAGCCGGAAAACTGGAAGCGCGTTCGTTCGGTGATGCTGCCCAAGGACTACGTCCGCTTTCGTTTGACCGGAGAACGCGCCATCGACGTTGCCGATGCTTCCGGTACCCTCATGCTCGATGTAGCGAAGCGGCGATGGTCGGCCGAAGTCTTGCAAGCGGCGGAAATTGATCCATCACTTTTACCTGCGGTGTACGAATCACCGGACGTCTGCGGAAAGGTTTCCGCGACCGGAGCCGCAGCAACAGAGCTAGCTGCCGGAACGCCGGTGGTCGCTGGGGCCGGCGATCAAGCCGCTGGCGCGACGGGCATGGGAATCGTTACGCCAGGAGCGGTCAGCGCGACTATAGGAACCTCCGGCGTCGTCTTTGCAACAACGGATCGCCCCGCGTTGGATCCACGAGGCCGCTTACATACGTTTTGCCACGCGGTTCCGGGGCGCTGGCACGTGATGGGGGTAACGCAAGCCGCAGGACTGTCGCTGCGCTGGTTCAGGGACAACTTCGGTTCTTCTGTTACGCAATCCACCGGCGATTCCTACGAAAAACTCACCGCGGAGGCCGCCACCGTTGCACCCGGCGCGGACGGTTTGCTGTGGGCTCCGTATTTGATGGGTGAACGCACCCCACACCTAGACGCGGACGCGCGGGGGGCGCTGGTGGGCTTGACCGCATCGCACACACGCGCGCACATCGTGCGCGCCATTTTGGAGGGCGTGGCCTTCAGCTTGAAAGATACGTTCACGATCTTCGAAGAAATGAAGGTACCGGTGAAAAGCATCCGGTTAGGTGGCGGCGGCGCGAGATCGCCGCTCTGGCGGCAGATTCAAGCCGACGTCTACGACCACGAAGTTGAAATCGTTGAAGCCGAAGAGGGAGCCGCGTACGGCGCCGCGATCCTTGCCGGGGTCGGCGCTAAGATGTGGCCTTCCGTGGACGCCGCGTGCGATTCCGTCGTGCGGATTGCCAGTCGCACCCAGCCCAATGCGGCTAGCGCCGAGGTGATGCAAAAAAATTATGCCGCATATCGCCGAATTTATCCGGCGATGAAATCGATTTTCAGTTCGTAGATGCATTTTCGTCGAGGGAATGCATCGGAGGCCCATTGATGTCGAGGAATCATTCGTATGAGTCGAAGCCGGAACACAAATTCACATTCGGACTGTGGACAGCAGGGAATCGCGGACGCGATCCGTTTGGTGATTTTGTGCGCCCGGTCATTTCACCAGTCGACATTGTCGCCCTGCTCGGGGAAGTAGGCGCGTGGGGCGTCAATCTCCATGACAACGACCTGGTGCCGATCGACGCAACCTGCGCGGAGCGTGATGCGATCGTTGGCGACTTTAAGAAGGCCTGCAAGGAACATGGCCTGGTCGTTCCGATGGCCACGGTGTCGCTGTTTACGCACCCCGTTTTTCGCGACGGAGCGTTTACAGCCAGCGATCCGGAGGTTCGAGCGTACGCGGTGCAAAAGACGATGCGCGCGATGGACCTGGGCGCGGAGCTTGGAGCGAAGATTTTTGTCCTCTGGGGCGGACGCGAAGGCGTTGAGACGGACGCTTGCCGGCCGGGCGCGGACGCTATCAAGCATCTGCGCGAGGCCGTGAACTATCTTTGCGAGTACAACATCGACAAGAAATACGGCTTCAAGATCGCGATGGAAGCCAAGCCGAACGAACCGCGCGGCGACATTTACATGGCGACGACCGGCCACTACCTGGGATTTATCGCCACGCTGGATCATCCGGAGATGGTGGGTGTCAATCCGGAATTCGCGCACGAGACCATGGCTGGGCTGAATTTTCTACACAATGTGGCCCAGGCCTGGGAGGCCGGCAAGCTATTTCATATCGACCTGAATGACCAGATGCCGGGGCGATTTGACCAGGACTTGCGATTTGGTTCGGTGAATATCAAAGCGGCGTTCTGGCTCGTGAAATTTCTGGAAGATGTCGGATACGATGGCTCGCGCCACTTTGATGCTCACGCCTACCGCACGGAAGACTACGAGGGCGTGAAGGATTTTGCCCGAGGCTGCATGCGCAATTATCTAATCCTTAAGGAAAAAGCGGCGCATTGGAACGCTGACCAGGAAATTCAAGCCATTCTCAAAGACGTGAGTTCGCACGCGAACGGGAGCCCGAAGGTGGGTTCCTATTCACCGAAGGACGCTGCGGCCCTCCTGGCACACACCTTCGACAAAGACGCCATCCTGAAGAAACGGCTGCCTTATGAGCGACTGGACCAGCTGACCATCGATGTTCTGGCCGGAGTTCGATAGTTCGCAAGCGACACGGTAGAATATTCCGGGCGCCTTGCTCGGACTGGTGGCGAATACTGAAGCGAGACGGCCGGCAACAGCCAGGGAAAACGCTACGGCCGGGCGGGGCAAGCCCCGCCCCTACAAGAAGATCGGAGCGCCGAGGGAGATCGGAGTGTCTGTCGGGCTGGCGTTCGCGCGGGGACTTGGCAACGTGGTCCCGGCGCGCAGTACGATTTGCCTTTGCGCATTTAGCATTTAAGGATATCGGAGAGGTCATGGACTTCATCCACGATGACTTCCTGCTGCATTCCAAGGCGGCGCAAAAGCTCTATCACGACTACGCTGCGCAGCAACCCATTCTGGATTACCACTCGCACCTTCCTCCAGCCGATATCGCCGAAGACCGCCGCTTCCAGAATTTGTTTGAGCCCTGGCTCGAAGGCGACCACTACAAATGGCGAGCCATGCGCGCCAACGGAATTCCCGAATCGCATGTGACCGGCGACGCCGAGCCCTATGAAAAATTCCTCGCTTGGGCTCGTACCGTTCCGTTCACGCTGCGCAATCCGCTCTACCACTGGACGCACCTGGAGCTGAAACGCTATTTCGGGATTAACGACCTCCTCGATGAGATCACCGCGGAGTCGGTCTGGGAGCGCGCCAACCGTCAATTACAGAACAGCGATCTCACGGCGCAGGGGATACTGCGAAAATTTGACGTGCGCGTGGTGTGCACCACGGACGATCCCTGCGAAAGCCTGGCGCATCACCGCAAGCTTAACGGCTCGGTTCCCGGCTTGCGCATGTATCCGGCGTTTCGACCGGACAATGCGCTTTTGGTGGGGCAACCCGATACGTTCAACGCCTGGATTGTCCGGCTCGAAAGCGCAAGTAAGATGGAGGTGTCCTCTTTCCCGGCGTTTCTGGACGCGCTCAAGCACCGCCACGATTTTTTTCATGCGAATGGCGCGCGGCTTTCCGATCACGGTCTGAAGCATTGCTTCGCCGCCCCGTGCACCGAGACTCAGGCCGGAGTCATTTTTGCGAAGGCGCGCTCGGGCCGCGGAGCCTCTCCGACGGACGAAGAAAAGTTTGCTTCGTTCATGATGATTTTCTTCGGCAGGTTAGACGCGGAACGAGGCTGGACGAAGCAGTTGCACGTGGGAGCGCTGCGCAACGTGAACACGCGTGCGACGCAGCGGCTCGGGCCAAACACGGGCTATGACAACATTGGGGATTGGAACCAGGCGGAAAGCCTTTGCAAGTACTTCGACGCATTGGACCAGGAAAATGCGCTCCCCAAGACGATCATCTATAACGTCAATCCTGTCGACAACTATGTTTTTTCGACGGCCGCTGGAAGTTTTCAGGACGGAGTGACGGCAGGGAAAATTCAGTTTGGCAGTGGCTGGTGGTTCCTGGATCAAAAAGAGGGCATCGAATGGCAAGTAAATGCGCTTTCCAACAATGGCTTGCTGTCGCGCTTTATCGGCATGGTTACAGACTCGCGGTCCTTCATGTCGTTCCCACGCCATGAATATTTTCGCCGCGTCCTGTGCAATTTGCTTGGTCAGGAAATGGAGAGAGGCGAACTTCCGAGCGATGAGGGGCTCATCGGCTCCCTAGTTCGGAATATTTGCTTCGAGAACGCGCGCCAGTATCTGGGGCTCGAACTTCCGGCCACATCGGAAGTGCAAAATTTGCCGGCCACCCGCGCTTGATTCGGGCTGCGTCGCGCGCCAAACTCCGTCTACCAGCTGTGCATGGTTCCATCCAGCTTTCGATTGACCGGCAAATAGGCGCGCTCGTACGGATACTGAGCCGCTAGCGCTTCGTCAATATCTACGCCGAGGCCTGGCGTGTCTCCCGGGTGCATCCATCCGTCTTTGAACGAATACGAGTGCGGGAAGACCTTGTCGGTCTCCGGAGAATGCCGCATGTATTCCTGAATTCCAAAATTGTGCACGCTCAGGTCAAAGTGCAGAGCGGCGGCCATGCACACCGGGCTCATATCCGTCGCGCCATGCGACCCTGTCCGCACTTGATACATCTCGGCGAGGCTGGCAATTTTTTTCATCTGCGTGAAGCCCCCGGCGTGGACCACCGCGGTGCGAATGTAGTCGATCAATTGCTCCTCAATGAGCTGCTGGCAATCGTAAATACTGTTGAACACTTCGCCTACAGCCAACGGCGTTGTTGTGTGCTGGCGAATCAAGCGGAAACTTTCCTGGAGTTCCGCCGGTGTCGGATCTTCCAGCCAAAACAGGTGATAGGGTTCGAGTTCTTTACCTAGCCGAGCGGCTTCGATTGGTGTCAGCCGGTGATGCGCGTCGTGCAGAAGATGTACGTCCGGCCCAAACTCCCTGCGCAATCGCGAGAAAAGCTGCGGCGCGAAATTTAGGTATTGTTCCGTGGACCAGAGACTCTCGGACGGAGCGTTTTTCTCCGCGGGTTCGTAATAGAGCGATCCGCGACCCACGCCATACGTGCTTAATAGCCCAGGAATTCCCGACTGGGCGCGAATGGCTTTGTAACCGGCGTCCTTATATTTCGCGACGGCCTGCACGGTTTCCTCGATGTCACCGCCGCTGGCATGCCCGTAGACCAGCACGCCCTCTCGGGATGCGCCGCCGAGCAATTGGTACACAGGCGTATTCATGCTCTTCGACTTGATATCCCACAACGCGATGTCGACCGCCGAAATCGCCGCCATAGTTACCGGCCCGCGGCGCCAATAGGCGCCCTTATACAGGTACTGCCAGGTGTCCTCGATGCGGCGAGCGTCGCGGCCGATGAGCAGAGGAACTACGTGGTCGGTCAGGTAGGAAACGACAGCGAGCTCGCGCCCGTTCAGCGTGGCGTCACCCAGGCCGTGAATTCCGTCTTCGGTGACAATCTTCAGCGTGACAAAATTGCGACCCGGGCAGCAAACGATCACTTTCGCGTCTACAATTTTCATAGCGACGAATCCCTCTCCAATGAGCTCGAGTTAAAGCAATGTTCACGCGCAAGAGTGCCACAATCGGCGCGTTCGCTGCCACCGTCCTGGCAAGTCATGATAAATTCTGGCGTGCGATTGCGATTGACCATGCACATCCGGGCACGACCGGTGAACCTGCGCCAGATCACCGGGGTCGCGGCGCTTTTACTGATCGCCTTCATTACGCCATCGAGCTCTTGCGCCGAAAGCGGCTACGACGCCTGGCTTCGCTATGCGCCGCTAGCCAAAGTCGCCGCGCATCAATACCAATCTCTCCCCAAAATCGTGAGTGTCCGGACCTCCTCGCCCGTCCTCCAGTCCGCCCAGGAAGAACTCATCCGGGGCATCCAGAAAATGTTGGGCGAAACACTGCGTATAGCGCCCGATCGACCTGACACGCCATCCATACTCCTTGGGGTGGTGGATGCCGGCGACCCGAAACTCTCCAGCGCCGCTGGATTGCGTGATGACGCGTTCTGGTTGAAATCGGTAAAAATCCACGGCCATCTGTCGATCCTCATCACCGGCAGCACGGATCGGGGCGTACTCTACGGTGTGTTCGCGTTCCTGAGCAAAATCGCTCGCTCCGAGCCCATCGATAAGCTCGATGAAGTGCAGCAATCCTACGCGCCAATCCGTTGGGTCAATCAGTGGGACAACCTCGATGGCAGCATTGAACGTGGCTACGCTGGCCGCTCCATCTTTTTCGACAACGGCAGCGTTCGCGCCGATCTTACTCGTGTCCACGATTACGCGCGCCTGCTGGCTTCGGTCGGCATCAACGGGTGTGCGATCAACAACGTAAACGCGAATCCCCGCGCGCTCGAAGACGATCTCCTCCCGCAACTGGTGCGCGTCGCTGACGTGTTCCGCGCGTGGGGTATTCGCCTTACGATTGCGGTCGATCTCAGCAGCCCCAAACTCATCGGCGGCCTTGATTCGTTCGACCCGCTCGATCCTCGCGTACGGGAGTGGTGGCGAAACCGAGTCGCGCAAATCTACAAACAGATTCCAGATTTCGGCGGATTCGTTGTGAAGGCGGACTCCGAAGGGCGCTTGGGTCCTTCGACATACCATCGCACGCCGGCGGACGCTGCGAACGTGATCGCTCGCGCACTTAAACCGCACGGCGGGATCGTTTTCTATCGCGCCTTTGTGTACAACCATCATCTCGACTGGCGCGACCCCAAGAATGATCGTGCCAAAGCGGCTTACGACAATTTCCATCCGCTGGACGGGCAATTCGATGACAACGTGATTATCCAGATCAAACACGGCCCCATCGACTTTCAGGCGCGCGAACCGGTATCGCCACTGTTCAGCGGGCTCGAGAAAACGAATGAGGCCATCGAGCTGCAAATCACCCAAGAATATACCGGCCAGCAGCGTCATCTGTGTTTCCTGGCACCGATGTGGAAGCAGGTGCTGGATTTCGACATGCACGCCGGCGAGGGTGGAACGCCGGTCAGGGATCTGGTGTCCGGCAAGACTTTTCATCGGCCGCTGGGTGGTTTCGTGGGCATCGTGAATGCTGGCCTGGATACGAACTGGCTTGCGCACCCGCTGGCGATGGCGAATCTTTATGGATTTGGCCGGCTTGCCTGGAATCCAGATTCGAGTCCTGAAGCAATCGCTGAGGAGTGGACACGACTCACGTTCGGAAACGATCCGCTGGTAGTAAGCACGATCGTAGACATGCAGCTTGCGTCGTGGCCTGTCTACGAAAGCTATACCGGACCGCTCGGAGCACAAACGCTGACGGACATTCTTGGCAGCCATTACGGACCTGGCATTGAATCGTCGGAAGAGAACGGCTGGGGCCAATGGCACCGCGCGGACAAGGAAGGCATCGGCATGGACCGCACGGTGGCGACTGGGACTGGGTTTGCCGGTCAGTATCGCTCACCCGTTGCGCGTGTTTACGAATCGCTTGCAAGCACGCCTGACGAATTGATCTTGTTCTATCACAACGTTTCGTATGGATATGTTCTACATTCCGGGAAGACCGTGATCCAACACATCTACGATTCCCACTATGAGGGCGGTGCACACGTCGAGGAATTCGTCCGTCAGTGGAAATCCCTCAAGCAGCATGTGGACAACGAGCGCTATGCCGACGTGCTGGCGCGCCTGGAATATCAGGCGGGCCACGCCATTGTTTGGCGCGACGCGATTTGCAACTACTTCCTTCGCGAATCCGGGATCGCCGATGCGAGAGGGCGCGCGGGGCACTTTCCAAATCGCATCGAGGCTGAAGCGATGCAATTGCAAGGATACGTTCCGGTCGATGTGACGCCGTGGGAGGATGCATCGGGTGGCAAGGCTGTCGAATGCACGCATCCGGAAGGTTGCTCCGCGTCTTTTTCGTTCGCTGGTGCGGCCGGCCGCTACGCTCTGGATATCGTGTACTTCGATCAGAGAAATGGCGAATCGAAATTTAGTGTTTTCGCCGGCGAGAAGCTGGTCGATCGTTGGGTGGCCAACGATCAACTGCCGGCCACGAAAATTGGTGGTGATTCCTCCACGCGCCGCCGGATCGACGGGCTCGAACTTCATCATGGGGAGCAAATCCGCATCGACGGTATTCCGGATCGTGACGAACACGCTGCACTAGACTACGTTGAATTCAGCCCGGAATAGCCAATGGAAAGTGGTGCCGGCACGGGTGCGGGTTGCGGGAAATCACTGCAACTCGTAAACTCGGCGCTGCCGAAAAGCATTCTGCGGAATACTTTTCGAATTCTTAAATCGCACTACGAAGAGGCTGCACTCCATGGGATATCCTGCACTTGACCTGACCTCGAAGACCGCCGTCGTGATCGGCGGGACGTCTGGCATCGGCCTGACCATCGCAAGAGGGCTGGCGCACGCGGGCGCCAATGTGATTGCGACGGGACGCCGCACGGAGCTGGTCGAATCCGCCGCCGTTGAAATCCAGAAAATTGGCCGCAGATCCCTGGCCATCCCTTCCGATGTAAATGATCGACCTAGTATGGAAGCGCTCCTACGCACGGTCGCCACGGAATTCGGCACTGTCGAGATCCTTGTAAACTCCGCGGGCACCACCAAGCGCACCCCGACGCTCGATGTTCCCGAATCCGAGTGGAACAGCATTCTTGAGACGAACTTGAATGGCACTCTTCGCGCCTGCCAAATCTTTGGGCGTCACATGATCGAGCGCAAACACGGCCGGATCATCAATATTGCGTCGCTCTCTTCTTTCGTCGCTCTGTACGAAGTTGCCGCGTATTCCGCCAGCAAAGCGGCAGTCGCTTCGCTGACGAAATCCCTCGCGGTAGAATGGGCACAATACGGAATATGCGTCAACGCCATCGCGCCGGGCGTCTTCCGGACCGATTTGAACTCCGGCTTACTCGATGGCACCAAGCGAGGGCAGGAATTCTTGCTGCGCACTCCGATGCGCCGATTTGGAAAGTTGGAAGAGCTTGTCGGCGCCGCCGTTTTTCTGGCCTCCGATGCGGCGAGTTTCGTCACTGGCCACGTGTTGGCGGTCGACGGCGGATTTCTCGCCAGCGGTGTGAATCAATAAATAGGCGAGCCTCATCTTTTGGGCGGGCGCACGAAATTTCGCGTAATGATGCTTTCGCCTCGATCGTCACCGAACATAGTCACCGAACTGAGGCGTCCACTTCCTGGTCGGCGATGCTGAGTGCCTCGTCGAACGCAGCGAGGCCCTGGTCGATCTCGCTTTGCGTCACGATCAGCGGTGGGGCGATTACGAAGTGGCTTATCCAAGCCTGTAGGTAAACGCCGTTGCTCATCATGCGCGCTGCAACTTTATCCACAAGTAGTGGCGTACCTGCGACTTTGTCTTTCATCGTATTGAATGGCGCTTTGGTTTTGCGATTTCGCACCAACTCGACGCCCCAGAACATTCCGATGCCACGAACTTCTCCAATCGAGGGATGCCGCTGCTTCAATTGGTTGAGCTTCGGTGCAATGTACGCGCCCAACTCGACCGCACGCGCCGCCAGATTCATCCGCTTCATTTCCTGAATCGAGGCGACTGCGGGCGCCAAAGTCAACGGGTGCGCCTCGTAAGTATGGCCGTGCGAAAAGAAATGATCGTCGAAGTAGCTGGCAATTTTCTCGGAAGTGGCGCAAAGACCCAGCGGAATGGCAGCGTTCGTGATGCCTTTGGCGGTCGTCAGAATGTCGGGCACGACACCCCAGTGATCCACTGCGAACCACTTCCCGGTGCGGCACCATCCAGTCATCACCTCATCTGCAATCAACAGCACTTCATGCTGATTGCAAATCTCCCGCAGCCGCGGCAGATACTCTTTCGGCGGAATCAATACGCCATTTGTGCCCACGACCGGCTCGATAATCACCGCAGCTACGTCGCTTTCATTCGCGATCATGTGCTCGATGTATTCCACGCAAGCGATGCCGCACCCCGGATATTGGTGCAGGAGCGGACACTTGTAGCAATTCACTTCGGGCGCGAAGATCACGCCGGGTATTTTTCCTGCGGGTTCCATGGCCCAGCGTCGCGGATCGCCGGTCGCGGCGATCGAACCCATTGTTGATCCGTGGTACGAGCGGTAGCGAGAAATAATCTTGGTCTTGCCGGTAACCATGCGCGCGATCTTGAACGCTGCTTCGTTCGCCTCGGTACCCGACGTAGTGAAGAAGAATTTGTCTAGCCCTGGCGGCAGCACTTCGACTAGGCGCTTGCTCAACTCCGCGCGAATGGTGGTCGCCCAGCCCGGCCCCACATAAGCCAGGTCGCGCGCCTGATCTTGAATCGCCTGAATCACCGCCTTGTTCTTGTGCCCCAGCGTCACGCACATCAACTGCGCGGAAAAATCGAGATACTTTTTCCCATCCGCATCCGTAAAGTAGCAACCTTCCGCATCGACCAGGTGAAGCGGGTTCCAGCCTTTTTGCCGGCGCCACGTCCCATAGGTATATTTCTTAGTGAGCTCTTTCACTTCGGAAGTAGACAAAGATTCCGTCAAGGAAGACCATCCAGTCCTGATGTGATTGTCCGAGCCTGGCTGGATGTAAAATCCAGTCGCGTCTCAGCACTGCTAGCGTACAACTGGCAGCCATCCCGCGTACAGCCGGCGTTGTTATGACATCAGTTTCCGGTTACGCGACGCAATCGGGACATAGCACAGTTGCGTTCAAGAGTGCCTTCAAAAATACAGGCTCAGGGCGAGACCTGCCCCGCGCGTGTGATAGTTTGGCTCCGTTGAGCTGTCGCGCTGGTCTTGGTAGTACAGCTCAAATTCGGTGCGCTTGGTGATGGGGAAGACGCTGCCAACGGTGAAAGCGTTCTTGGCGATTTTGTCGAAGCGGCTGTCGTAGAAGAGTTCGCCGCGAAGGTACGGGGTGAATTTGTAGTTCCGCATGGAGAAATTTCGTTCGAGAGTGACTCGATTGCGATAGCGCCAGGAAAATGGCTGGCCCGAAATGAAGCGAAAGTCCGCTCCGTTCCGGTCGCTGAGGAGGATGGCCAGCGGGAGTTTGAAGCGGGAGGTAAGTTCAGCGATGGGGCGATTCTCGGTGTTGCCTGTGCCGCGAAGGGTGGCCAGATAGCGGTACCCCACGCGGAACGTGAGGAGTCTGCTTTTGGAGGGATCCATATCGCGAAGACTTGGGCGAAGAAAGGGACGAAGGAAGAAATCGAGATTGGCCCCAAATTGGCCCTCCAGGTTGCGGGTGTCCTGGTCGCTGCTGAGTGCGGCAAGGAAGAAAAGCCTGGTGCGAGGGGTCAGCTCAACATAGGTGTCGAGCTCCGGCCAGAACTGGCTCTGGTCTTGGGCGTGGAGACACGGGACCGAGAGAAAGAGAGTTAAGAGAAGGAATCGCCAGAGCATGTGCCGAGACCAAAGTTTCAAAATGCGGCTAGGCGGGCGATAAGCCAATACGACGCCACGCCACCAATGGCGTAGGGCGGGACGCGCCAGCACCAATCGGGTAGCTTCGCCGTCCAGCTACGAGCTGCAGCGACTGCTAATACTGCCGCGGCGACGAATGAGAAATGGCCGACCTCGACGCCAGCGCTGAAAAACCCGAGCGCGAGGGGAATGTGCGCGACGGGCAGACCTGCTGCGCTGAGGCCGCCCGCAAAACCCAGGCCGTGCAGGAGGCCGAAGGAAAAAGCCACGAGCCAGGGTTTGCGCTGAGCCAATCCTTCCGGATTTTTCTTTTTGCGCAGGATTTCATAAGCGACAAAGAGAATACTTAGGGCGATGACGGCTTCTACCGGAGCGGGCGGAACGTGAACGAAGCCCAGCGTTGCTAGAGTCAGTGTAACCGTGTGAGACAGAGTGAACGCGCTGACGGTGAGGAGCAGGCGGCGCAAACCGGTGACCAGGAGCAAGAGGCCGGACACAAATAAAAGGTGATCGACGCCGGTGAGGATGTGCTCGATGCCAAGTAGTAAGTAGGTGCGGGCAACTTCGAGGCGATGCGGCGCAGCCTCGACGATGAACGAAGGAGAAGAAGAGGCGAGGCGAGTGATTTGCGCGGAACCATCGAGGCGTTCGACGCGCACCAATACGTCTGTGAGCGTGGCGCTGAGTCCGTCGATACGGAGTGTGGAGCCGCTAAGGCCGCCAGCGCAGTTGATGCTCCATTGCTCGGTGTAGGCGCCGTTGGCAAAAGAGGCGCGCGGCGGGGCGAGATTGGAGCATGCGTCCGGAAGTTCCACGTACAGGCTGAGGCGCATGTTGTCCGAGACCGCAGGAACTTTCCAGAAGACATCGTAGGTGTCGGCAGCGGTTTGCTGGAGCTGCAAATAGGCGGGCCGCATCTCGTGAGCGGTGACGTTGGCGGCGCACGCAGCGACAAGGAGGAGAACGAAGCATGCGCTCCGCATAGCTTTGTCTGACAGCCCGCTAGTGAATCTCTGCATAAGGCTCCCACCCATCAGCGCGCCAGAGCTACTTTCTTTTCTTCGGGCGGCTCGATTTTCACCGTATAGCGTTTCAAGAGCGACTGGTAGAACTTTTCGGTGGCTTCGTTGCGCTTGGTGTCGAACCATTCGCGGCGCACCTGATCGCGGATCTCGGCGAGCGCGGGCAGGCTGCGTTCCGTGCGTTGGGAAAGAAAAACGAAATGCGCGCCATAGCCGGAGGTCACCGGGCCATGCCAGTGACCCGTGGGCAGGGCGGCAAGGGCGGAGGCGAATTGGTCGCCGAATACCTGTTTAACCTCCGCAAGAGAGGCATTTTGGAAGCTCGGGGCAAAAAGAAAAGGATCGCCGGGAGAACTTAGGTCCGCATTGGAGCCGACGCGTTGCAGCTCCGCGAGAAGGCGAGCTTCGTCCGCAGCGAGATTGGCGGCATGCTGTTGGGGATTGAAGTAGACCTGCCGGAAAGAGAAAAGGGGCTCGGACTGGAACAGGTCTGGATGCGTCTGCAGAAAAGTTTGCAGATCGGCATCGGTGGGTTCGACCCGAGTCGCGAGATCGTCCGAGAGAAATTCGAGTTTTTGCCGGAGGCGGCGGCGGACGATGGTGTCGTCGCGGTCGAGACCCATGGCCAAGGCTTCGCGGTAAGCCGCCTCTTCGCGAATATAGTCCCGAACCTGGCCGCGGAGTTCCTCTTCCGTCGGGGGCCGCTGCCAGGTTCGCGTGAAACCCGTGATGATATTTTCCAGAGTGCCCTGTGTAACGACAATCTCGCCGGGTTTATCCGTTCGGTGTCTGGAAACGAAACCGTAGGCCGCGAAGATGGCGGCCCCTAGCAGAATAAAGTGCAGCAGCGGTTCCCGAAGAATTTTCATGAGAGTCCGCGGTCACTTCGCCGGCGTGTACCAGATAGGCGAAGTGTAAGCGCGCTCCTGGCCTTCCATCGGGACTTCGGGAGGCATCTTAATTCCGAAGTACTTGGCGTCATAGGCGGTCCAACGGGGCGTGGGAATTTCCAGGACGCGGACGTAGTAGAAGGCACGCTGCGAAGCGTCGAACTCGGGATCCTTCCATACTTTAATGAGTTCGGACGCGCCGATGGTATTGGTGTAAGTGGCGTTCGGAACGTCGACGGTGTCCCCAACCGGAGGAAGCTTGCCCGTTTTGGCGTCGGCCTTGCGGTCGCCGCCCCAAACGACGTCATAAACTCTCTCGTGAGTGTCGCCTTTGGCGTCGAGCCATCCCTTGACGACTTGCAGGCGGTCCAGATTGGCGCCGATGGGATCCTTGAGGGCGGCAACGAGGAACGTGGGGGATTTGCCCGCGGGCGCATTGGAGAGATCACCGCCCATGGGTACACCTTTAGTGTAGCCAACCACTGCGGGGCTGCGGGTGCCGGCGTCTCCTGCCTCGAACTCCCAGCCTCCGAAGAAACGAACAACCATGCGTGGGCCAGTTGTGGCGTAAGTCTCCTTGCGTTGCATCGCATCGAACAAAGCTTCGCGCGTGTTGTCAGTGGCCCAAACACCCGCATAACCTGAGGATGTCATCTCCCAACTCATAACGGTGCCGCCCGCGCCTTTCATGAACGCATGATCCGCTCGAGTCGCGCTCGGTTCGTAAATGCTCGCTTTACCGAAGAAATTATCTTCGTCGGCAGTGGCTAGTCCTGTGTGGGAGTCCGTAGAACCGATCAAGCCGAATTTGTAGGGGTTGATGCCAAGTTCTTGTTCCAGCTTGAGACCATTGCGGAGCGCCGAGCGCGCGTACTCGTATTCCAGCATCTCTTTCTTCTTTGCCTGGCTCATGTCCAGATTCCCTTTGTCCCAACGCTCGTAGTTGGCGAATTCATCGTTGGGCGAAAGGAACGGGTGGGTCTCGCCGTCACCTTTTATCTGTGTAGTCTCATAAAGGCGCTCCCAATGCGACCGCTGCTCCGCGTACTCGCGGTCAATCGGCTTGCCGGTGAAGGATTCAATGATGGGAAACATAGTGCCGTTCGAGAGATTTCCGTTGTGGGCGATAGCCAGTACTTGTCCACCGGTCTTCTGTTCGTAGGCTGCCATCCACTTCCACAATTCGCGCGGGTTGTTACTGCCGTAGGGAGGAGTGGTCGTATACGGCTCGATGACACCGGCTTTGGTGGCATCGTCCCGGAAGATCACGTTGCGGTGCAGGTTGTTGCCATTGGCAAGTGAGGTCCATTCGTACCCGATAAAAGCTGTGAAGCGCCCTGGGGAGTTGGCCTCTTCCGCCGCCTTGACGATGATTTCCCACGTCGAGCGATATCCTTGGGTACCAGGCGCGTAGACCAGCGCTTTAGGGAATTTTCCTTGAGAAAAGGCGCCGACGATTTCCACGGCGGCCGTGCCGCCCTGGCCGGATTGAATCATGTCGTACCAGCGGCGGCCGGTGGGATCGGCAAGCAATTCGGGCTTGCCCGCAAACAAGTCGGTGATGAAACCCATATTGTCCGAGTGATCGGAGACCACTAGAAAGTCCAGGGGCCGGGAAAGTTTCACTTGCTGGCCGCTGGAGGCGGTGATTTGCTCCCCCCTCGCGAACCGATAGGCTTCGCGTGGGCCAAGGCGGCAACCGGCGGCGCCGGCGTCAAGAGAAATTGCGGTGTGCAAATGCGTGTCGCCCCAGTACACACGCTCTGGAAACTTTCGATCGGCATAGGGCGAATACGGCGGTTTGTTTGGAAACACCTTTTCCAGTTCCTGCGCTGAGGGCACGGGTTCTTGCGCAAGACTCCGCACTGGAACCCAGAGGCCCATCAACACCACTAAGAGTAATCCAACTCTAATCACCACATTGTTTGTTTGCATAAAGCCTCCTGTGCTGCGGAAAAGCCCAAAACTAAGTGGAGGGGATGGCGTCACTTCACCGCTTCAAACTCGCCGGGCTTCCATGTCTTGTCGAACCACGGTTGCAATGGACCGTAGAGACGAATAAGGACGTTCCAACCTTTGCCTGGAACCGTCTGCACCCAGTTCGCTTCATGCCCAGCAGGTGCGGTAGGTCCAAACCAAACATCCACCGAAGTGTCAGCGTTTATGACGCAGCAACCCCGCCCGCGCACAGCAGAAGGGTCAGTACATACCCGGACAGCAAGGGCTCAACGCCGGTGTCCTGCCTGCGCCGCGCTAGAGCTTAGCCGCCCGCGGGGTTCCTACCTCCCAGTGCGGCGACTATTTCACCGAGTAATTTCGTGCATCCATGCAGGCTGCGAACGCCCTCTGAAACGTATCGGTCCCCTCCTGGTGTTCACGAAGCATTTGCTCCTCGGCCTTCTTCTGTGCCGCCGCCGTTTGCGTCGTGGCTTGCTGCTTCGACTGGGCATTGGTCTGGCGTTGTGCCATTCCACCTTTCATGGTTCCGGCCACCGCTCCGGCACCAGCTCCCTTGCCGGCGTCTCCCGCAATCGCGCCAATCGCGGCGCCTCCTGCAGCTCCTCTCGCCGCTCCGCGGACACGGCCACCTTGTGCCTGTGGCGCGTTTGCAGCAGCTTGCTGTTGGGCCGCCTTCTTTTCTTCCTCACTGAGTCCTTGGGGTGGCGGAGCCTGCGCGTCTATACCAGTGCGCTGCTTGGCCATGCCGTAACACTCGCTTTCGTCCTTCAGTTGCTGATCGGCACTCTGACCGTTCTTCGGAAACGCGAACATCCCGATATTCTGAGCCGGGGACCAGGCTGGACCGGCTTGCTGGCCGCCGGCCGGCGCCGATTGCCCTTGTGCCGAAGCTATTGCAGCAGTTAATGCAATCGATACGAAAGTTACGCCGATTCTAGTAATCGATTTTTTTTGCATCTTCGAACCTCCCCGAATTTGAGACTCGTCGTGAAAACGGCTCACGCCAGAAATCGTGCGGGAACTAAAGGACTTAACGGTTCTTCTCTGACACACCATCCAACCGAAAGTTCAATACGAAAGGTGTCGATAGTGGCTCGCGAAAACCCAGGAAGGAACTGTCAGAAGTTACAGGCGTTGAGGCACTTCTTGCGAATTGTCGGCAGCCGTTAGCTCGAGGTATACACCATCGAGCAGCTAAGCCTCTGAGCACACCTGTACTTTCGGGCTATTCAAAGTCCGCGGCCGAAATCCCAGACTTAGGAATGAGTGATCATTCGGCCATCGTCCAATACTTGTGAGGAAACGACTATGAAGAAGGTCGCCTTATTGGTGTCCACTGGCATCCTGTTCACCATTTCAGGCTGCTCAGAAAATTCGCAGAAAACCGCCTCGAAAAGTGCACCGGGAATCGTGCAAGCATCCGCGGCACCAACCAGCACGCCTCCACTTGTGACGGTGGCGGCCCCACTTCCTGCCCTGTTGGTCGGACAGACGCATCAGCAAGTCTGGCGCTCTGAAAAGCTCAAGGACAGCTTCGGCAACGCGGTCGCGCTAGAGGGGACTTCATTAGACGGCAAATTTGATTTAGTTATATTCCAGAGAGGAACCTATACTTCCGTATCTTTCGTTAGGCACGGTCGATGGGCGACTGTATATAACAGGCCAGCCAAAGGCAAGTTAACGTCTCTACGAATAAAATTCGATGACGGCTCGGAAGAACGCGTCGAATGGGACGAACTTGGGCTCGACACGGGAAACCTATACAGCGTCTTATGGTCGTACCCCGCCCAGACAAATGCTCCCATCGGTCCAACGCCGAAAGGCACCACACTTGATTCTCCTGAGGGAGACCAACGCCTTCTTGAAGACATGATGAAGCACAAAACGATGCTCGTAGAGGTCGAACCGGGGAGCACGACACAGTTCGAAATAACCGGGCTCGCGCACGAAATACAGAAAGTTCGGACTATCAAAATCGAGCCAGTGCTTGATGCCAGGCAAACCTCCGAATAGGCCGTCAAGCTGCAAATCGTCCTGGTGGCTGTGGGTAAGTCCCAATAAACGAGCTCGTGCCTCGCGGTTGACGCATTCCAATCCTCGACCGAGGACACACCGCGGCGTTCCGGTCATTCACTGGGTCTTGTCAATTCCTCTTCTGGTTCCACGTGGACAAGAACCTCTGCTACCTGGGGCAGCGCTATGAGAATTTCGTCTTCGACCGTGTGTGACAAGCGGTGGCCTTCGCGGACGCTCAGTTCACCCTGCACAACAACGTGAAGGTCGACGTAGTATGTGAACCCCATCTTGCGGACATAGCACTTGTCGGAACCAAGGACACCTGGCACCCGCTCGGCTATCGCTCTGACTTGCGCCTCCATGCTCACGTCCGGGGCAATATCAGCCAGTTCAAGGACCGCAGGCCGCAGTTGCTTCCAAGCGTTATGGAGAATCACTAGCGCAGCACAAAGGGCTGCCCACCCATCCGCCGCCTCCCACTTCGGCCCTCCAAGCAGCGCGATTGAAATGCCAACGAAAGCAAACGCGGATGTGAGGGCATCGCTTCTGTGGTGCCACGCGTCACTCCTGACCGCAATGCTGCCGATTGATTCGCCCACGGAAGCAACGTGCCGAAACAGCAGTTCCTTGATGATGAGTATGCCTGCCAGCACCACCAGTGTGTAAGGCGCGGGTGTTCCGCTCGGGGCGGTTATTTCACCAATTCCTCCGTAAATGATTCCGAATGCAGCTGCCATCAATGCCAGGCTAACAACTACAGCGGCAATAGGCTCAGCTTTGCCGTAACCATAGGGGTGATCTACATCCGCTGGCTTGACAGCGATTTTCAGGCCAAAGTAAACAGCTAGACCGCTGAATACATCTGTGACGGATTCCAAGCCATCCGCAACCAACGCAAACGAATTCCCAAGCAAACCAGCCGAGCACTTAATCACTGCCAATCCTAGATTCACAATGATCCCTAGGACCGTGGACTTCATGCCCCGATCTGCGGCACTCTTTGACGGATTATCCTTGGAGTCTAGGGGCACAGATGGAGTGATACCACACTCTGTCCCCTTCGTGAGCCATACGCGGGATAAGTCTGGTTAATCATGGATGGTGGCGAAAGTTTATGCCGCTCACACCGGCAAGTCGCCGCTTGGTCGGTCTACTCCTGGTAAGCGCGGTCCACTACGCATTTCCGAAGCAACTTGCGCAAATGCCCGGCTGGAGTGATACTCCCCGCGGTAATCATGTCGATAGCATCGCGGAAAAGGTTTTTGATCCGGGCGTCGTGCGCTGCGATGGCTCT